>OGOS01000079.1_pt1 | contig 71435 bp, 71 predicted proteins | sample 1552701 | NCBI WGS metagenome assembly OGOS01 (sample SAMEA2580128, study PRJEB22360) | human gut metagenome | biome: human gut; feature: human-associated habitat; material: faeces | place: Denmark | collected 2008/2010
GCCAAGTGGTAAGGCCCCGGTCTGCAACACCGTCATCGCCGGTTCAAATCCGGCTCGCGCCTCTTGAAAAGAGATTGGAATGTTTCCAGTCTCTTTTTTGTTGTGCATTTACTTTTACAAAGTGGTTTGTTATAATAACTCTGGGAGTTTGTCCCATTTTCTGAAACTATTTTTGAGTAACAGAAAAGGGGCGTTCAGGAGACATATAAATGAAAGATTCCTTTGTGGAGGAGGGCTTTATGACGCAAAAGAGCAGGGAACAGAGAGTTCGTTACAAATTAGATGAATCAATGACACTGAACCAGGAAGAGATAAAGATATATAATGTGCCTTTTGCGGGAAATACAAATACCTGTAAAGAAACATTTGTAAAAGGTGAAAGAATACTGGAATACTGTATTGAAGGTGATCTGACGATGGAACAGTTGATCGGGAAGCCGATATTCCGGGATGAACTGGTAGAGTATTTGTACAGTATCAGCAGACAGATGGTGTCTATGGTACATAACGGTCTGAAATTGGGAAAGATCGTATTTGACCTGAAATATATGTATGTAAGATTGAATGATTTCAGTGTACAGTTGATATTTCTCCCATTTGATAATCCATCAGATATGACAGGTGTAGAAGAGTTTATCAGAAGTTTTCTGTCAGTGCTTGTCTATGCACATACACCGGCGATCGAATGTGCAAATCAGATCATAGAGTATCTGAACGGACACAAGGAATTCAATGCGATCCAGTTCAATTTGTTTATCCGGGAGTTACGGGCGCAGAGCCAGTTGCTGGTAAATACGGAGAAAACATCATCAAAGACCAAAGAGATTGCAGCAAATCATGCGAAGATGGAGATTAATATTCTTCGTGCCGAGGAAGCTGCCAGAAATGCCGAGATCGCAAGGCTCCACGCCGAGAGTGAGGCAAAACGGCTGGCAGAGTATGCAAAACAGCAGGCAAATGTTGCCAGATCTGCAGAGGAGATGCGGATGCTCGCTGAAGCTGCCAGAATACAGGCAGAGATTGACAAACAGGCCGCAGAAAAAGAATATAATAACAAATCACAGACCGCAGTTTTATATGCATGTAAGATGCGGGAAGCGGAGGATGAGAATTCTAAAAAAGAGATAAATACAGCCAGATTACTGGCAGAGGAACAGGCAAGTCAGGCGGAAGAAGAATTCCGGAGAGCTTCGGCAGAAGCAGAAAGACTGGCAGAAGAAGTTCGGCTGGCACGGGAAGAAGAGATGCGCGCAGAGGAAGCCAGAATGCGTGCAGAATATGAAGCCAGAAAGAACAATGAAGAAGCCAGAAAACTGGCGATGGAGGTTCGAAGAAGAAACGAAGAGATTGGCAGACTGTCCGAGGACAGACAAACCAGAAAGCCGGATGACAGCGAGGATGAGACAACAGTATTGTCGAAATCATTAAGTGATGGTCTGAAGCGTCCAATTCTTGTCAGAAAAAGAACCGGAGAGAAGATTTATATTAATAAGCAGGTATTCTGTATGGGTAAGGCAGACCAGGGTGTTGATTTCAAGATTACAGACAATAAATCTGTCAGCAGAAGACATGCTTATATTACAAATATAAATGGTGTTTATTATTTAAGGGATAATAATTCAACCAATCACACATACCTGAATGGGGAGATGCTTTACAGCAATATTGAGGTTGTGATCCCGGATAATAGTACGATACAGCTTTCAAATGAAGAATTTTTCTTCAAGATTAAATAAGGAGGAACTGTCATGTATTGTGATAATTGTGGTTGCGAACTTGGACCGGATATGAAGGTTTGTCCTGTTTGCGGGAAAAAAGTTGAGGATATGGCAGCTGACAATGGTAACAGTGTCAGAATGGAGGATGTAGCTTCCCAGGTAGCAGATGTATCAAAAAATGAGGATATAGGAAAGGAATTGCCGGACATCAGCAAAGAGGCAAATGCTGCTGTTGTTGATACAGATGAAATGGAAGAAGAAGGGACGACTGTATTAAAGGCAGTTGATCTGGATAAGAAGGTTGAAGAAAATGAGGATGAAGAAGGTACAACGGTTCTGTCAGCCGATATGCTGAAGAATCAGGGAATGCCAATGCCGAATCCGAACGGAATGCCGATGCCGGGACCAAACGGCCGCCCAATGCCGGGACCAAATGGCCGTCCGATGCCGGGACCAAATGGGATGGTTCCGCCATTCCAGCCAAGACCAATGCAGGGTCAGCCGGGTGCAGCACCACAGAATGGGATCCCGCCATTTCAGCCAAGACCAATCCCTGGCCAGCCAGGTGCTATGGGTGGTATGCCTGTAAACGAAAAGGATGAGAAAAAGAAAAATAAAAAGTCAAAAAAGGAAAAGGCTCCGAAACAGCCGAAAGCTCCAAAGGCTTCAAAAGAACCAAAGACACCAAAGCAGCCAAAAGAGAAAAAAGGCAAGGGTGGAAAAGTAGCACTGATCATTATTCTGATCGTAGTTGTTCTTGCTCTTGGCGGTGGAGCTGCTTATGTTGTTCCAAAGTATCTGAATTATAACAAGGCAGAAGAGGCTTATAAGGATGGACGGATCGATGATGCAGTTGAACTGTATAAGAAAGCCGGCTGGATGAAGGATGCAGAGACTAAGGTAAATGGCGGCGTATATTATGAGTATGCAGCAAGTCTTGCAGAAGAAGGCAATTATATTGATGCGGCGGCATCTTATGAGAAAGTAATTGCATTGGAAACAGTTGCAGATGAATATAAGGATGCCGCAGATAAGGCAAAAGAGTGTTATTTCAATCAGGCAGAGAAGCTCTACGGTGAGAAGAAATATACAGAAGCTGCTGAGTATTATACAAAGGCAGGAGATTATACCGGAGCGGCAGAAAAAGTAAAAGAGTGTTCTTACATGAATGGTGAGACACTTGCAGAGCAGAAGAAATATGATGAGGCAGTCAAGGCATACGAGACAGCCGGAGATTATAAGGATGCCGCAGATAAGATCAAGGAATGTTACTACAATAATGCATCTGACAAAATGGAAGCTAAAGAGTATGCGGCAGCAAAAGAGCTGTTCCTGAAATCAGAATATTCCGATTATTCCGATAAGGCAAATGAGTGTCTGATCAAGCAGGCAGAGGCATATCTGGCAGATAAGAAGTTTGAGGATGCGATCAAGACTTACGGTGAGGTGGATTCCAAGTATAAAGATTGCACAAAGAAGATTGACAGTGCTTATACAAAATGGGGAAGCTCTCTTTACAAGAGCAAGGATTACAAGGGTGCTGTTGAGAAATACGAGCAGGTTACAAAGAAAGATGTAACGGATAAGATCAACAAGGCAAAAGCAGCTTATGTAAAGGATCATAAGGATCGCAGTGATGAGACAACGATGAGTTATCTCTGTGATCTTCGTTATGCAGATTATGGTTCGGCAGAAGATGATTATACAAAGTTGATCGGATGGACAGTAGAATCATTTGTAAATGATAAACTGGATGATTACAAAAATAAGAAGACATCTGCGGATTCCAGCAAGACGATCTATGTACATACTATGTATCTGAATGAAAATGATGCATCTATGAGTCTGAAAGGGTATGTAATATATTCAGATGGTACAAAGAGCAATGACATTACATTTGGAGAGGTAAAGGATCGTTATACAACATGGATGAGCATTGATCCGTCATCTGCGATCAAGGGAGAAGCAACCTTATATGTATATGATGATACCGATAAGCTGGTTGAGAAATTTACATTTACTATTAAATAAAAAATTCGTTAAAGTGAGAAAGGGGTAACCATGGTTTCAAACGGACAGGATATGAGTGTTCGGGGAAAAGTGGAACAGAACGGACAGATAGAGAAAAAAGGATATACCTATACCCCAGGAGTAGAGATCAAGATCGTAGTTGCAGTTGTATTCCTTATGGCATTTGGACTTATTATGATCTTCAGTGCGTCCAGTTATACATCGTCGATCAGCAGAGTCACGAATTACGATTCGGCATATTACTTTAAAAAGCAGTTGAAGGTAATGGCACTTGGAGTTATTATTGCTGCATTCCTTAACTGGGTTCCGTATAAGCTGATCAAGAAATGTGGAATCCTGGCGTATGTTATATCTCTGGTTTTGATCGTTATGTTAAAGACACCACTTGGTATTAATTCCGGTGGTGCGACCAGATGGCTGAATCTGGGATTTATGCAGCTTCAGGTTGCGGATGCAACAAAGGTCTGTATGATCGTTTTTATGGGCTGGTATGTGAACCGTTTCTGGAAGGAATTTGATAAATTCAGATATACCTTGATCTTATGGCTGTTAGTTGCACTTCAGGCAGGACTGATATTGAAGATATCATCCAACTTGAGCAGTTGCCTGATCCTTATGCTCATGGTATTTATTCTGACATTTATTGTTGGAAAACATCCAAAAATGCATCTGATCATTGCAGCGGTTGGTATTGTAATGATTGTTATCTTTATCATGTGGTTAAAGGCGAATATGCCGCTTGACAGTGAGATGGACAAATACCCATATCAGATTCGAAGATTCTTCGGATGGCTGGATCCGGAACGGTATGCAGGTACGCTTGGCTATCAGCCATTACAGTCTCTGTATGCGATCGGAAGCGGCGGATTGCTTGGCAAGGGACTTGGAAATGGTACACAGAAGCTGAGCAACATTCCGGAAGCACAGAATGATATGATTTTTGCTATCATCTGTGAGGAGCTTGGACTGATCGGTGTTATTATTATGTTTTTGATGTTTGGATATCTTTTGTATCAGATGGTTATTGTTGTGAAAGAGTCCAGAAATATATATGCAAGTGTGGTTGTGATCGGGGTGATCTTACATATCATTTTCCAGATTATAGTCAATGTCTGTGTGGCTGTGAATTTCTTTCCGAATACAGGTGTATCGCTGCCATTTATCAGTGCAGGTGGTTCTGCCATCATATGTACATTAATGGAGATTGGACTTGTGATCGGAATACGGAGACAGCAGGTGAATCGAAAATATTCAAGAATATCTTAGATGAGGAGAGAACAATGAAAAAGATACTTAGAGGTTTACTGGCGGTGATGGCATTTGCCGTATGTATGGCAGGAGCAATATCAATACCATCCAGAGCGGAAGAGGCTTATACATCTGAAAATGAGGCAGAGGCTACGGATGCAGAATTACAGACAACAGCCGGTGCAGAACTGGCAACAGTGAAAAACGGCTGGGTAAATGTAAAAGGCGGCCGGAAGTATTACGAGAATGGAAAGGCAGTAAAGGGCTGGAAGGTTCTTTCCGGAAAAACCTATTATTTCAGTAAGAAAAATGGTCAGGCAGTTACCGGTAAAAAGAAGATCGGTGATGCCAGATATTTCTTTGATAAGTATGGCAGAATGCAGAAGAAGGTCTGGAAAGTAGTCAATGGTAAGAAATTCTTCTTTGGCTATAACGGACAGGCAAAAACGGGTTTCTGTACGATTAATGGCAACCGGTATTACTTTAATGATAAGGGTGAGCTGCAGAAGAGCAAATTTTTCAAGGTAAATGGAAAGACTTTTTTTGTTGGATATAAGGGACATACGTTTTCCGGCCTGAAGAAGGTAAAGGGAACTTATTATTACTTCAGCAAAAAGGGCAGAATGGCAGTTAAGACCTGGAAAACGATCAACGGCAAAAAGTTCTACTTTGGCTATGATGGAAAGGCAAAGACAGGTTTCTGTACGATTGACGGACATCGTTATTTCTTTAATAAGAATGGCGTACTTCAGAAAAGCAAGTTCTTTACAGTAAATGGAAATATTTATTTTGTTGGATATAAGGGATATACATTCTCCGGTCTGAAAAAGGTAAAGGGAACGTATTATTATTTTACAAAATATGGAAGAATGATCCAGAATGAATGGCGCACGATCAATGGCAAGAAGTTTTATTTTGGCAGTAACGGAAAGGCAACAACCGGACTTGCAACTGTCGATGGACATACCTGTTATTTCAATAAGAATGGTGTGCTCTACAGAAATCAGTTCATAACATATAATGGAAAGCTTTATTATATGGAGGATACCGGATATGCGGCAACCGGACTGAAACAGATCAATGGCAAGTATTATTATTTTAAATCTGATGGTGCGGCTGTGAAGGAAGCATGGAAGACCGTTGACAAGAATACATATTATTTTGACAGGACCGGAACTGCATATACAGGTCCACATACGATCAGCGGTAAGATCTATATTTTCCGGACAGATGGAAAACTTGCAAATGCGACAGGGCTTGTCACTATAGATGGAAATACATACTATTGCGATAATAACGGACATCCGCAGACAGGTTATAAGAAGATCAAGGATGCCTATTATTATTTCGGTACGGATGGTGTGATGTACCGCAAGAAATGGGCATATGTGGATGGTTATAAGTTCTATTTCTGCTCAAACGGAAAACGTGCGGTAGAAGTGGATGATGTTATTGGCAAGCAGGATTCTTATGAGATCATTGTAAATAAGTATTCAAATGTTGTTACGGTATATGCGAAGGATGGAGATAAGGGTTATATCATTCCGGTCCGTTCCTTTATCTGTTCTACAGGTCAGAGCACACCGCTTGGAACCTTCCATACACAGAGTCACTACAGATGGCATGAACTGATGGGACCTTGCTGGGGACAGTGGTGTACCGGTATCTATGAAGGATATCTGTTCCATTCCGTATATTATAATGATGTAAATAATAATAACGCACTCAGTGTATATGCATATAACAAGCTGGGGACAACCTGCTCTCACGGATGTGTCCGACTGACCGCCGGAGATGCAAAATGGTTATATGATAATTGTGAGGTCGGAACAAAGGTTACGATCATAAATAAAAAGGGCAGTGATCCATTTCCAAAGCCAACTGCATATAAGCTGCCATCCTGGCACACATGGGATCCAACCGATCCAAATATGCAGTATAAGTGCAAGCAGAATGGCTGCCATTAGGAGGAAATAACGTGCAGAAGTTCAGAAAATGGATTTATAGTCTGTGCATTTTAACAGGATTACTTGCGGTCTGTACTGCTTGTGGAAAAGCCGACAGTCAGCCAAAAGAAGAGACAACAGAGGTTGTAACTGACGGCCCGGTCAGTGGTCCGGAGGATTTTAAGCGGCTTGGCATGCTCATTGATGTTGCTTCTTCAAATATGGTTAAGGATGTTTCATACGAGATCAAAAATAAAGAGATCGCCTGTATAAAATTTGTTTATAACGGAATTGATTGTCAGTTCCTTGCATCTGCGGTATACAGTGATTTTGATCTGGCAGGGGTAACGAATACCGGTACCGGAGATATGCTGGTATCAGGGGTTCAGGGATACAATGCAACGTATTATAAGCTGAATCCAGGCAGGGTTGTTTTCTGGAGTGATACGAATATTCATTATTGTCTGTACATCTATGTAACAGCAGAGGATTCAGTTGTAGACAGTATCCTTCCGTTGCTTTCATTTGAGGATCATTATGATGAGAGAGAAGATGTGATCGAGAATGCAGAGGCGGAAAGTAAAGCATTTGCACAACAGATCATAACGGTGTTCCAGAATAAGGATGTCAATGGCTTGTCTGAGATCCTGAACTATCCGCAGGAACTTGGAAGCGGAGAGTCCATTGCAAATATAGATGAGCTGATGGCGATCCCGGCTGATCAGATCTTCACAGATAAGCTGTTGGAGGCAGTAGGAACTGATGCGATCGATAACCTGCGGAAGAGCAGGGATGGTGATGCATGGCTGATCGGTTCAGCAAGTAAGAATATTTATTTTCGCATGACATCGGATGGGGTTTATAAGATCGTAAAGATCAATAATTAGCCTGCAAATATATGATATTACATCCCGGTTGGAGATGTTGCCCGGAAGCTGAAAAGGAATCCGGATAACGTTCTGACCGGGATGTTTTTTTATGTAGAAAGCTGTAAAAAGAATGCTCACGATAAGAATTGTAGAGAGGGGAAGATAAATGTAGAATTATTTTGTGAAGTGGACAGGCCTTCTGGGAGGTTCACAAAAAATATCAGGAGGGTGCTATTCAAATGGGAAATAAATATCTGATAAAAGAGGCGGCAAAAATGGTGGATGTTGAACCACATGTGCTTCGCTACTGGGAAGAAGAACTGGATATGAGGATCAAGCGAAATGATATGGGACATCGGTACTATGATGAGCAGGATATCAGAATTTTGAAGAAGATAAAGGAGCTGAAGGATCGTGGGATCCAGTTAAAGGCGATCCATGAACTGGTGCAGAAAATGTATGATATTCTGGAAAATGGAGTTCCGGTTGAAACGGCATCGAAGGAGGTTGAAACAGATTTCACCTCGGAACTGGTCAATACAGTTACCCAGATCACGGAGGAGCCGGGTGAGGATCAGGAGCGGATTGTTGATTTTAAGCTGGTACAGTTCCAGTCGATGATGACGAAGATTGTGGGAAATTCGATAAAGGAGAATATCAAGCCGATCAGTCAGGCAGTAACTGCGGAAGCAACAGAGCAGATCGCAAAGCAGATGGACGTTATTATGAAGGAACAGGATGAGCGGGCAGAGGAACGGTATCAGAGACTGGATACCGTGATTCGGGAAATGCAGCAGACCAGACGGGAGATCGCGGCAGCAGAAGCCGGAGGAAAAAAGAAAAAACGATTATTTGGTAAGAAGAATAAATAAGAACATATGCCAGCTTCATCTATCTGCTAGTCTTTCTTTATAAAAACTTCATATAAGAGAAATTGAATCCGTGATATAATGAGCGTATGCCGAGCAATGCCAGATCATAAAAATAAACCAGGTTGTGCTTGCACAAGACCTGATTTATTTTTATGATCTGATAGTGCGAAGCACGGACATCGAGTAATCTGAAAGATTACGAGATGAGCATTGCGAGAGTAATCCGAAGGATTACTCGATGAGCAATGCGAGAGCAATCCGAAGGATTACGAGATGAGCATTGCGAGAGTAATCTGAAAGATTACGAGATGAGCAATGCGAGAGTAATCCGAAGGATTACGAGATGAGCAATGCGAGAGCAATCCGAAAGATTACGAGATGAGCAATGCGAGAGCAATCTGGAGCAATGCGAGAGCAATCTGGAGCAATGCGAGAGCAATCCGAAGGATTACGAGATGAGCAATGCGAGGAAAAACAATTATAAAGGAAAACATATGAAGATCATAAAAAAAGTTAAATGGGCGTTGGTTTCCGTCTGGATCTTTATCGTGCTGATCATGTTGGTAGGTACGATCGTGATTGGACGAAGTTATTTGTCAGAAATGTTTGGTGACGGTTACAGTATACAGTCATTATATTCGATCAGCGATCCGATTAAGGAAACATATCGGAATCTGTCGATCATCATGTCGGAAGTGCAGGAGGATCTGCAGACAGATCCGGGCAAATTCTATGATAAGAAATATCTGGACAGTCTGAACCAGAAAGCCGGAAATTACAGGACATCGGTGCTTGTCTATATTGATGGTGAATTTACATATTCCGGTATAAAAGATGAAGTAGAAAAATTGGAAGCGTCTTTACTTACCAAACGTGCAATCTATATAAATGGTGAGAAGGGAATCAAGCAGGAGGAAGTAGAAAACAGTTCATCAGAGTCCGGTTCCGGGGAAATGGGCGATCAGGGTTCATATGCATTTGGAAAATATGGCAAAACTTATGAATATATGCTGACATCTCCACAGGCATATCTGTGTAATGAGATCGATTATCAGATCAATGGCAAATCAATCAGTATTTTCCTGGTTACATATTATGGTAATTACGTCAGCCAGTTTAAGAGTGCACTGGTTGGATTTATCCTTATGATGTTCTTGATCATGCTGGTTCTGACAACTGCTTTGTCGACACTGGTATATGTACAGTTCATCCGTCCGCTGGTTCGTCTGAAGGAGGCAGCAGAGGAGATTGGTACCGGGAATCTGGGAGAGCCGGTAGAGGTCAGTGATGGAAGAAAAGATGAGATTGGAGAATTATGCCGGTCATTTAACGACATGAGAGAGCGCCTGAATGAATCGGTTGAGCTTAAGATGCAGTATGAGGAAGAAAACAGGGAGCTGATCAGTAACATTTCTCATGATCTGAAAACTCCGATCACAACGATCAAAGGATACGTTGAGGGTCTGATGGATGGTGTGGCAGACACACCGGAGAAGCAGGATCGTTATCTGAAGATGATCTATAATAAGGCAAATGAATTGGATGCGCTGATCAACGAATTGTCGCTATATACCAATATCACGAACAATGCGATTCCGTATGAATTCCACAGAGTATCGGTAAAAGACTATTTTAATGACTGTATGGAAGAGGTTCGGGCAGATCTGTTATCACATAATATGACACTGAACTATAACAATTATTGTGCGGAAGATGTAAAGGTTGTTGTTGATCCGGATCAGTTGAAGCGTGTTATCAACAATATTGTGACAAATGCGATCAAGTATACAGATAAAGAGGAAGGTCATATTGACATTTCTATAGAAGAAAGTGAGAAAATGATCAAGGTATCGATCAATGATGATGGACGGGGGATCGACAAAGAGAGCCTGCCGCATATATTTGACCGAACGTATCGTGCAGACAGTGCAAGACGTTCCAGAGGTGGAAGCGGACTGGGGCTTGCTATCTGCAAGAAGATCGTGGAAGAACATGGTGGAAAGATCTGGGCGACCAGTAAGAAAGGTGAAGGTACAACGATCTATTTCACATTGAAGAAATACATCAAGGAGGAAAATAAAGATGAGCAGAATACTGATAATTGAAGATGAACTTAGCATAGCAGAGCTGGAGCGTGATTATCTGGAGTTGAATGATTTTGAGGTTGAGATAGAGACAAATGGAGCAAAGGGTCTGGATAAGGCATTAGAGAATGATTACAGCCTGATCCTGCTTGATCTGATGCTTCCGGATCTGGATGGATTTGAAATCTGTCGTCAGATTCGTGAGAAGAAGGATATTCCGATCATCATGGTTACAGCAAAGAAGAATGATATTGATAAGATCCGTGGACTTGGACTTGGTGTTGATGATTATGTAACAAAGCCATTCAGTCCAAGTGAGCTGGTTGCCAGAGTAAAGGCACATATTTCCAGATATGAGCGTCTGATTGGTTCAACCGCATTGCAGAATGATGTCATTGAGATCCGTGGATTAAAGATTGACAAGACCGATCGTCGTGTCTATGTGGATGGAGAAGAGAAGGTATTTACAAATAAGGAATTTGATCTTCTGACTTTCCTTGCAAGCAATCCGAATAAGGTATTTTCAAAGGATGAACTGTTTAACAAGATCTGGAATATGGAGAGTATCGGAGATATCGCAACCGTTACGGTTCATATCAAGAAGATCCGTGAGAAGATCGAATTTGATACATCTAAGCCACAGTACATCGAAACTGTATGGGGCGTTGGATACCGATTCAGAATGTAGTGAAAAAGTGTGAGGACAGAACCTGCACAGATGGGAGAGTGTGCATCAGAGCTTTGGATTTTGATAGGTTCTGATAAGGAGATAACAGATGAAGATAGAAGTATTATATGAAGATAATGATATATTGGTTGCGGTGAAGCCGTATGGGCTGCCATCCCAGCCGGACAAGAAGAATTCTGAAAATATGGTCAGTATGTTGAAGCTTCGCATTTTTGAGAAAGAGCATCGGACAGAGGAACCATATCTGGCTCCGATCCATAGACTGGATCGTCCGGTTGGCGGCATTATGTTATTTGCCAAGAACAAGGAGGCTGCTTCGAAGCTGTCAAAGCAGAGTGAAGATGGCGAGATGGTCAAATATTATCAGGCAATCTTAACCGGAGAACTTCCGAATGATGCCGGAACGATTACGAATTATCTGATTCACGATAACAAGACAAATGTCACAAGAATTGTGGATAAAGATACGCCGGGAGCCAAATTAGCGGAGCTGGATTATGAAGTGTTAGATGTCATGGAGACAGATGATGGAATCTTAAGTTATGTTCTGATCAATCTTATCACAGGCAGAACCCATCAGATCCGTGTACAGATGGCTGGTAAAAAAGCCGGAATCTGGGGCGATACAAAGTATAATCCAAAGTTCCAGAAAACAAAGAAATCTTATAAGCAGATCGGTCTGCATGCATCCAGACTGGAATTCGAGCATCCGGTGACGGGTGAGCATATGATCTTTAAGAATGAGCCGGAGGGCAAAGCCTTTGAGATCATCGAGCTGGATGAATTTTAATATTATTTTGTAATTGGAATGGTATTCGGAATAATGACTTCTTCAAAGCCATTATAGCTGTGTACCCATTTTACGGTTCCATCTGAACTGGTTTCCAACAGATAACTCAGATCTTCTTTTTTGAAATGCATGATCAAAATGTCGTCATCTGTTACTTCATAGGTTCCAGTTTCGGTGGAGCCTTTCTTTTTGATCACTTTGTTGTCTTCTGTGAATGTGAAACTGCCAAGATCTTCTATTGTCCATTTTGATTCACAGAGAAGCTCCTGCATGGATTTGTCATCGTGTGGCTTCAGATTCCGGAGATGTGTGGACAGGAAGTAGATACCGGCAGCCAGGATCGCAAAGATTACAACAAGTGTTATGGTTTTCCGGACGATTGCAAAGGTATGGCGGTTCTTGCGATGCCTTGTCAGAGATGCCTGTTGTTCCCGAACTGCCTCGTGGTAGGAGGTGCTGATGCTGTGCGTGGCACCGGAGATACCATTTGACTTATTTGCAAAAGTTTGCTCCGCTTTTAAACGAAGAATGGCTGTCTCTGTCAGACCTTCGGTTGATATATCTGTCTGATTTTTTAATTGTTCTGTCTGATCCTGGATTTCCTTATCTTCCAGATATTGTTCAGAGACCGGAAGTTTTCCGGTTTTTGTTGATTTGTCTTTCAAATGGAAAGATGTATTTGACTCCTGTTTATTCATTATTTTACCCTCATTATTTGTTTGGAATATGGAAAGATCATTCGTTGCAGACAAATGATTTTTCATTCCTGTGTTTAGTGCTTTTCATCATGGATAATATATACAGAAACAGTGCAAATTGCAAGAAAAAATGTTTTACATTCTGGCAGAACCGGCAAAAATCCCTTGAAAATATCAGGTTATATCTATATAATGACAGAAGGTATGTAACTTTTTAAAGGACAGGTATAGATGTCAGACATATTTAAAAGGCTGCACGATAGGATTATTTTATAAGTATATAAAGGAGAAAATTGAGATGGCTAATGAAAAGAAATTAGTAGAGGCTATTACTTCCATGGACGAAGATTTTGCCCAGTGGTACACAGATGTTGTAAAGAAAGCAGAGCTTACAGATTATTCAAGTGTAAGAGGATGCATGATTTTACGACCGGCCGGTTATGCCATCTGGGAAAATATACAGAAGGAACTCGACAGAAGATTCAAGGAAACAGGCGTAGAAAATGTATATATGCCATTGTTCATTCCTGAAAGTCTTCTTCAGAAGGAGAAGGATCACGTAGAAGGATTTGCACCGGAAGTTGCATGGGTAACACAGGGTGGTCTGGATCCACTTCCGGAGCGTTTATGTGTAAGACCTACATCAGAGACTCTGTTCTGTGATCTGTATTCGAATATCATTCATTCATATAGAGATCTTCCAAAGGTTTATAACCAGTGGTGTTCAGTTGTTCGTTGGGAAAAGACAACCAGACCTTTCCTTCGTTCGATGGAATTCTTATGGCAGGAAGGTCATACGGCACATGCTACAGCAGAAGAAGCAGAGGAAAGAACCATCCAGATGTTAAATGTCTATGCTGATTTCTGTGAGCAGGTTCTGGCTATTCCTATGATCAAGGGACGTAAGACAGATAAAGAGAAGTTTGCAGGTGCAGAGGCTACTTATACGATCGAAGCTCTGATGCATGATGGTAAGGCACTTCAGTCCGGTACAAGCCATAATTTCGGAGATGGATTTGCCAAGGCATTTGGCGTTCAGTACACAGACGCAAATAATAAATTACAGTATGTACACCAGACTTCATGGGGTATGTCAACCAGAATTATCGGCGCGATCATCATGGTTCACGGTGATGACAGCGGCCTGGTGCTTCCACCAAGAATCGCTCCTACACAGGTTATGATCATTCCGATTAACCAGAAGAAGGAAGGCGTTCTTGAAAAGGCACAGGAGATCAAGGCAGCTCTTTCTGAGAAGTTCACAGTTAAGCTGGATGATTCTAATAAGAACCCAGGCTGGAAATTCTCTGAGCAGGAGATGCGCGGCATTCCGGTTCGTATCGAGATCGGACCAAAGGATATCGAAGCTGGTCAGGCAGTTATCGTACGTCGTGATAACAGAGAAAAGACAGTTGTGTCATTAGATAATATTACAGAAGCAGTTGGAGAAATTCTTGAGAAGATGCAGGCAGACATGCTTGCAAAGGCAACTGCTCACAGAGATGCCAATACACATGAGGCTCATAACTGGGAAGAATTCACTGACATTCTGACAAGAAAGCAGGGATTCATCAAAGCTATGTGGTGTGGCGACAGAGCCTGTGAGGAAGCGATCAAGGATGAGACCGGTGCAACAACCAGATGTATGCCGTTTGAGCAGGAGCATTTGTCCGATGTCTGTGTACATTGCGGTAAGCCAGCAAAGACTATGGTATACTTTGGCAAGGCATACTAAGAGGAACATCGGCTATTAGCAGATGATAGATAAGTAGTGTATTTGATTTTGCGGAATTTATGATACTTGCAATAGGTGATAACAAACATATTAATAGATTGTTATCACCTATTTTAATGTAATATATATTTGGAATGGAATATGCTGTTTTCAATTGATATCATGAAATATATGGCATAGATGGTGGCGCAATCATGAAATATGGCATAGATGGTGGCGCTTAAGGGTATATTGGATGAAAAATCTTGTTAATACTCCGCCGAAGGGTAGGCGCGTGGGTATGACAGCTAGAAAACAGAAGTGATACCCAAGTGAAGGATAGATCATAGGGTATAATAGAAGAGAAGATGAGAGATACCCTATTAAAAAAATAAAGTAATGGTATTGTGTACAGAAAGGCATAGAAATACCCAAGGAGGAGGTTGTGATATGGAGATCAGGATGCCAGAGAATGCGAAAAAGGTAATAGAGACACTGGAAGCTGCCGGGTATGAAGCCTATATTGTTGGTGGATGCGTAAGAGACAGTATTCTTGGCAGAGAACCGGGAGACTGGGATATTACGACAGCAGCAAGACCGGAACAGGTAAAGGCGTTATTCAGACGGACGATCGATACCGGAATTAAGCATGGGACGGTTACGGTTATGTTTGGTAAAGAGGCATATGAAGTAACCACCTACCGGGTGGATGGAGAATATTCCGATCACAGAAGACCGGATTCTGTGGAATTTACTGCGAATTTAGAAGAAGACTTGAAGCGTAGGGATTTTACGATCAACGCTATGGCATACAGTCCTTCAGCAGGTGTGATCGATCTGTTTGGTGGAATGGATGATCTGGACAATAAGGTCATCAAGGCGGTCGGTGATCCGCTGGCACGATTTGATGAAGATGCTCTGAGAATCCTTCGGGCGATCCGGTTTGCAGGCCAGCTTGATTTCACGATCGAGAGGGATACCAGAAAGGCGATGATTCTGCGGGCACAGTTCTTACAGGATATCAGTGCCGAACGTATCCGCGTGGAGCTTGACAAATTGCTGACTTCAGCGCATCCGGAGAAATTGATGGAAGCATATGTGACAGGTATAACAGCATATATCCTGCCGGAATTTGACCGAATGATGGAACAGCCGCAGAACAATCCATACCACAAATATAACGTAGGAGTTCATTCGATGGAAGCAGTTAAGGTTATTGAGCCAACTACAGTATGCAGATGGGCTGCGCTGCTTCATGATGTGGGAAAGCCGGAATGTCATACTGTGGATGAAAATGGTATCGACCATTTCTATGGACATAATGAGAAGGGGGCAGAGATTGCCCGTAAGGTGCTTCGCAGACTGCGGTTTGACAATGAAACGACAGATCTGGTATGCAAGATGGTGCTGTGGCATGATTATGGTTTAGGGGAGATGTTGAAAAAGACAACCTTCCGAAAAGCACTCAGCAGGATGGGAGCAGATTTCTTCCCTTATTATATCAAGATCCGCCGGGCGGATATGGCGGCGCAGAGTGATTATAAGTTAGAAGAACGGAGAAGCAGCATCGAGCATCTGGAGAAATTGTATCAGGAGATCACGGATGCGAAAGATTGTCTGACGATTAAACAGCTTGCCATCAATGGAAAAGATTTGATCGCACTTGGCGTAAAGCCGGGAAAAGAGATCGGCGATATCCTGCAGGAACTTCTGAATCAGGTGCTTGGCAGTCCTGAGTTGAACAACAGAGAAACGCTGCTGTCTATGGCAGAGTCATATATTAGAAAATAGAAAAAATAAAGGTGGAGTTATAACTGCATCCGGTTAATTATATATTGACATTACCAAAGATTTCGTAATGAGATGCATAGTGCCGGTAAATACAAGTGCCTGTTTGAGTCCGAAGGTAAATGTGACTTTTTATGTGAAAGACCGGAAATCATTTAAAACAGATAAAAATATGGAGGTGTGGAATGAGACTGAGGAATGTGTTAATTGTTGTGAAAGATATTGAACGGTCAAAGCAATTTTACCATGATCTGTTTGGACTCGAACCAATATTAGATAATGACGGAAATCTGATCCTGACGGAAGGACTTGTATTGCAGGATGAGAGGATATGGAAAGATTTTCTAAAAAGAGATGTGATATCCCACAATAATTCCGCCGAGCTATATTTTGAGGAGCGGGATATCGAAGCTTTTGTTGAAAAGCTGGAGCGGTTATATCCATCGATTGAATATGTAAATCCACTTATGGTTCACAGTTGGGGACAGAAGGTGGTTCATTTCTATGATCTGGATGGAAATCTGATCGAGGTTGGGACGCCGACGTAACCGGAAACAGACAAGGAAGCATTTGCAGATGCCGCATATGGAGATGTTAAAGCAGATAAAAGAAAAATATGTCCTTGATATGGCAGTAACAAAAAGATAGGGTTTATATAATGGGGAAGGGGAAATTACTATGTGGAAAATATTTATAATTATATTCGGAGTGCTTTTCGGCATATTTATGCCAAGATCAATATATGAGAATTATACAGATGCAGATCTGGAAGACAGTACTTATGAAGAAGATTCGTATGTAAATTCAGAAGATAGTACTTATGAAGAATATCCATATGTAAATTCGGAAGACGGTACTTATGAAGATTATCCATATCCGTATCCAGATCCGGAATATGCTGCCGGACGAGGTAACTTGAAAACCTATAACAACAAGGACTATGATCCGACAAAAACAGACTGGGAAAATTATGGGGATACCGGCTCGATCATGGAGATTGCGGATACGGACTGGGCATTAGAAAATGCTCCCGTGTTTCATGTAGAAACAAAGGAACAACTGGCTGGAGTTGTGTATTATGTCAATGCAGTCAAAGGGTATAATGATTCCGTGGAACTCTACCTTGAGGCGGATATAGATCTTGACGGTCTGGAATGGGTTCCGATGGGCGGATGGTACAGACCAGATAGATATCTTGAGCACACTACATTTGTGGGGCTTATAGATGGACAAAATCATATAATAAAAAATATGCATATAGATACAAAATACGGCGGACATTGCGGATTTGTAGGATATTCCTATTCTTTGCAGATGAAGGATATTACTTTTGAAAAGGCATATGTGTCTGGAGGAACGTATGTAGGAATTGCAGGCGGAGAAATTTATGGTTCTGAAGACTGGATAAATGTAAATGTATCAGGTATGGTTGGAACACCCGGACCTGAAACCGGCTCGATCGTTGGCAGGGAAGCCGGTATTAATTTCAGAGACTGCGATGCGACGGTTGTGTATAAAAAGGAAAACGGAAGATTTGGAAGTATCCGGTATTTTTCACACAGATATCAGTTAATTGCAGAAACACCGGTTGTTGAAGCATTTACCCTGACTTATGAAAATGGCGTGATCACAAGAGATGAGGTCGAAGGATATGATAATCTGGGCTGGCATATTGAGCGGGATGGTTCGCTTCTTTTGGACAGAGCAGCAGAAGGTGAATTGCAGCTGCCGGCAGAATATACATATCCGGATACATCGATCTGGCTTGAGGCATATATAAATGGAACGTATATCAGAGTTAGCAATATAATCGAAGTGCCTTGATCAGATAGCGTTATTTTGTCCGGTATTTCAGGAGAAAGGGAAGTATATTATGTGTTTGCGGAGTGGTGATGTTTCAGATATTATAATAATATACTTAAATTTGGAGAGCAAAAATGGTTGTATATAAATATGGTGATCCGGAAGCAAATATTGTATTGATCCAGCCAGTGGGAGATCATGATGTGCATGATATAGAAAATGAGGTTTCAGAGATAATGAAGAGGACTTCTCTGGAATTTCGGATGATTGCAGTTAAGGTGGATAGATGGAATCAGGATCTGTCTCCGTGGAGAGCACCTGCTGTATTTGGAAATGAAGACTTTGGCGAGGGTGCGTCGGCGTTACTGGCACAGATATTGGAATTGTGTAAGGATGAAAGTAAGACTTATTATCTTGGTGGATATTCCCTTGCGGGGCTGTTTGCACTTTGGGCATCCTGCCGGACGGACAGGTTTGCCGGGATAGCGGCAGCATCCCCATCGGTTTGGTTTCCGGGATTTCTTTCGTATGTGAAAGAATATGGGATTGCAAGCCCTGTTGTTTATCTGAGTCTTGGTGATCGGGAAGAAAGAACGAAGAATCAGGTTATGGCTGCGGTAGGCGATTGTATCCGGGAATTGTATGGATGGCTGCAGGAGCAGGAGATTGACAGTATGCTGGAATGGAATTCGGGAAATCATTTTAAAGAACCGGGAATCCGGACGGCGAAAGCATTTGCATGGGTGATGGAAAGAACAAAAGGAACGATCAGAGGAAGGTGATACTTTATGAATGTTACGATGCTTGGAACAGGAAGTGCACTTGTTACGGAATGTTATAACACCTGTTTTGTGTTGCAGGAAAATGAGGAATATTTTATGGTGGATGGTGGCGGTGGAAGTGCCATTCTGCATCAGTTAAAGCATGCCGGAATTGACTGGAAAGAGGTTAGAACTATCTTTGTGACACATAAACATATCGATCACATTACGGGTATCATATGGATGATCCGTATGATATGCCAGCATATGAAGCAGGGCGAATATGAAGGCGAAGCTGTGATATATGCACATGATGAAGTCATTGATCTGCTGCTTGATCTGGCCAGAAAACTTCTGCCAAAGAAAGAGACAGATTTTATCGGTAAACGGCTGCATCTGATAGCAGTTAAAAATGGAGAGTCTGTTGAAATTTTGAATAAACAGGTTACATTTTTTGATATCCAATCCACAAAAGCGAAACAGTTCGGTTTCTGCATGGAACTGGGAGATGGAGAGAGATTAACCTGCTGCGGAGATGAACCATACAATCCATGTGAAAAGAAGTATGCAGAGAACAGTACATGGTTGTTGCACGAAGCATTTTGTCTGGATGGTCAGGCGGATATATTCCATCCATACGAGAAGCATCATTCAACAGTGAAAAATGCCTGTGAGTTTGCAGAAGAATTGCATGTGAAAAATCTGCTGCTGTATCATACAGAGGATCGGAATCTTTCACATCGAAAAGAATTGTATTATGAAGAAGGAAGAAAATATTTCAGCGGGAATCTTCTGATCCCGGATGATCTGGAAACGTTTATAATTTAATATGGTGCTCCGGACGGCGAAAGCATTTGCATGGTTGATGAAGAATATGCTAATATAGTTAGCAGAGACTAACTGCATTGGCATATTTTTTTATAAAGGAGAATAGATATTATGTTACAGTGGAAAATATTTATGGTGATGGCATTGATCGGGCATATATTGTGTGGGATTTCAGATGGATTTCTGACATATGCTCCAAATGGAAAAGTCGATCTGACAAATTTTAAGGATTATGAAAAATCCAAGGTAGCCTTTCATGGAATGCCACTGAAGAATCTGTCGGTTGCGATGTTGTTGGGCGTGTGTGCAATGACGCTTGAGATATTCGGATACATAGCTCTTTGTGACTGGATGCAGCAGCATTTTTTATTGCTGTTGTGACAGGAAAAACTTCACTTCCGGCATGGGCATGTATTTTTAATCTGCTGCCGCTTGCAATCGTGATCCTGCCAACAAAACTTCCGGCAAAAGCAAATGTAATCGGGGTGATCATGTTTGCCGGGTTGCTTTTTCTTATATAATGGTCACGTTCGAGAGCCGGGAACTATCGGCGTTCTTACTTTATAGAAATTATCTTGTAAAAAAGTATAAAATAAAGGAAAATGTAAAAAAAAGTATAAAATGAGGTAATATATGCAGAAGCCATTTACAATTACATTTAGTAAAGCACCGAAAAACGCATGTATTCATACAGATAAAACAGCATACTATCATTTGCCGGGACTGTTCGAATTCTATGAGCTGTATCGTATCTTCCTGCCATTGTTCCGTGAGCACAGAGAATATTTCTATGACTGGTGCGAGATCGGTTCGATCTATGGTGCTCCGGCGGACTGCCTGTGGGGTGGCGGACGTGTTGGATATGGTGATTGTGATCCGGAGGATGTTCGGGAATTGATGGACGAGTATGGAATCTCAGCCCGGCTGACCTTCAGTAACTCGCTGCTTTGCGAGGAGCATCTGGCAGATAAGAGATGTAACGAGCTTTGCAGATTATTTGAGAAAAATGGAAAGGCAGAAAATGGGGTGATCGTCCATTCGAATCTATTGTTAGATTACCTAAAAAAGCAGTATCCGGGTTTTTATTTTGTATCATCAACTACAAAGGTTCTGACAGATTTTGAGGAGTTGGTAAAGGAGACAGATCGGGAAGATTTCCGTTATGTTGTGCCGGATTTCCGATTGAATAAGGCATGGGACAAATGGGAAACACTGACACAGTCGCAGAGGGATAAAGTGGAATTCCTGTGTAATGAATGTTGTTCCTTTGGCTGTAAGGACAGACGCAAATGTTATGAAACGGTCAGTCGCAAGAATCTTGGAGAGGACTGCCCGGAGCATGAGTGTACGGCTTCGGATGTCATGGGCGGTTATCGTTTTTCAAAGGCAATGACAAATCCGGGATTTATCGGAATCAATGATATAAAAGAAACATATCTGCCGATGGGATTTTCTCATTTTAAGATTGAGGGGCGGAGTCTTGGCAGTGCGTTGGTCCTGGAATTTTTGCTTTATTATATGACAAAACCGGAATATCAACTGCACGTCCGGGAGGCTGTCTATCTAGATAATATGCTGGATCTTTTTTAATGAAGTAAGTGGTTACGAAAAGGTGACTATGTAATAAAAAAGTGCGTACTTTTTTTGCGTGATATTTCAATGTAAACTATGAGTGTAACAGAAAAACGCCGGATCATTATTTGTCCGGGATAAGAGCAGATAAGGAGTTGGTTTCATATGGCATATTTTAACCGCACTCATCTGGCTGGAAGTTATGTATCAAAGGAGCAGCCACACAGCAAACCAAGAAAGTCGGGCAGAGTTTGTCGGATTAAAGCTATCCCAATTTTTCGTTTGACTTTTTCGAAAATGAGAAATATAATAACGTCTTGAACGAGTAGCAAACATGCGTAAATCCAGTTTTGCTGCTCGTTTTTTAATTATATATTGCTATTAGAAAGTGTGTAGCTTATCAGCGTAAGTCCAACTTATAAGATAAGTGCACACTTTTTTTGTGTGAAAAAGGAGGATTAAATTAAGATGGCGGAAAGTAATAAGATGAGGGAGATGCCGGTAAATAAGCTGATGGTTCAGATGGGAATACCGATGATCTTATCGATGGCATTACAGGCGGTCTATAATATCGTGGACAGTGCATTTGTAGGAAATATGAAGGTGGGGAGTGAAGCGGCATTAAATGCACTCACACTGGTATTTCCGGTTCAGATGCTTATGGTGGCTGTAGGAATTGGAACAGGTGTAGGAACAAATGCACTTCTTGCCATGACACTTGGACAGAGAGATGTGAAAAAAGCAGCAAGAGTTGCAGGCAACAGCTTATTTCTTGGTGGAATTATTTATGTGGTATGTCTGTTATTTGGTATCTTTGGAGTGAAAGCCTACATCTCATCACAGACCGTTGATCCGGAAGTTATCTCGATGGGAACAACATACTTGCGGATCTGCTGTGTGTTGTCCTTTGGCATTATCTTCTTTTCATTATTTGAAAAATTATTACAGGCAACAGGACGTTCCCTTTATTCAACGATTGGTCAGGTTACGGGAGCTGTTATAAATATTATTCTTGACCCGATCATGATCTATGGTATCGGACCTGTTCCGGAAATGGGAGTAGCGGGAGCCGCATATGCTACCGTCATAGGACAGATCGTATCTGCCGGTTTGCTTCTGGTATTTCATCTGAAGTTAAATAAGGAATTTGAACATGGAATAAAACATATGAAGCCAAGTGCCAGAACTATGAAAGAGATATATTCCATTGGTCTTCCTGCTATCATTGCACAGGCACTTATGTCAATTATGGTTTATGCGATGAATCTTATTTTAAAGTTCAATCCTTCCGCCCAGACGGCATATGGATTGTTTTATAAGGTGCAGCAGTTTGTATTGTTTCTTGCATTTGGCCTGAGAGATGCGATCACGCCGATCATAGCTTTTGCATATGGTATGGGAAGCAAAAAAAGGATCAAAGATGGAATCCGCTATGGTCTTATTTATACCATAGCATTGATGATCCTGGGCGTTCTCATCACAGAGATTTTTCCAAATGCCTTTGCTTCGCTGTTCAATGCAGGTCAGTCAAGAGCGTATTTTATCGGTGCAATGAGAATTATCTCGATCAGTTTTATATTTGCCGGAATCAATGTGGCATATCAGGGAATCTATCAGGCATTGAATGGCGGTCTTGAGTCGCTTGTCATATCACTTCTCAGACAGCTTGTGATCATATTGCCATTGGCAGCTATTTTTTCTTTCTTTGTAAGAAATGGTCAGATGGGTGTTTCGTTGATCTGGTGGGCGTTCCCAATTACGGAATTTGTCTCATGCTTAGTGGGATATGTATTTTTGAAGAGAATACAGAGAAACAAGGTAGAAAAATTAAGTTAGGTTATGAAGGTGGGAGCACAGGCTCCCATCTTTTTATATAAGGAATTATAAGGGGAAAGTGGCTTGTAATCATAAGTCAGTATGCTATAATAATCGTTAGATAGAACTAACTTAAAGTACTTAGGAGGTTGAGAGTAAAATGGTGATAACGATAGTTGCAACGGTTATGATATGGGTGGCGTATTTCCTCATTTTATATGGAGTAGTCGGTTTTATTCAGGATAAGAGGTTTTTCTCGTCTGCACCAAAGGAGAATCTGGAAGCCATTCCAGATTCGAAAGAGCGGTTCCGTGGTGCACATGCAATCGGCTGGATCATAGAAGTAATCGCACTTCTTATGTTTATAGGTGCGGTTGTTCTAGGCGTATGGGATGGTGTAAAAAATGATTATGGATTTTTAAATTTCTTTGCACGATTCCTTATCATGCTTTATTGCATGGAGATCTATGATATCTGCTTTTTTGACTGGGTGCTTCTCTGTCATTCGAACTTCTTCCCACATTTCTACCCGGAACTGAAAGGTGTTGTGGGTCCGCATATGTTCGGATATAACAAGAAGACACACATATTACATTTCATTATTTATATTCCGATCTGTGCTGTAGTTGCATGGATCTGTACACTTTTTTAAAGTGAGATCGCACAGATCCTGAAGAAATAAGAGCCATTGGAAAACGAAAGGATAGATGATAAGTATGCTGAAATACGGAATTTATGCAAAAGCAGTAGAATTGTTATGTTTTAAATCAGCCTTAGCCAGACTTGCAGAGATAAATCCGGATATGGATATGAAAGACTATAAGAAAAAGGTAAAACGCGAATTCAAGGCGATGCTTTTGAGAACCCCGGACATAGGGGGAAGTTCATTGGAAATGAATCTGTATATTGCAGCATTTGTCTTCTCCTTACATAAAGCAGAGCCGGATAAGATCGATCCCGATGTTGTAGACGAGATGGTAACTGCGGTATTTGACTCGCCATTTATGGTGAAGGCGCATGCAAATAAAAAATGTACATTATTTACAGATGAGGTACAGGATAAAAAAGTGCAGAAAAGTATAGCAAGCCAGGCATCAAAATATGAGCTTGACTGGAAATTCCATTACGAAAAGGGAATCGATGAATTCTATAATACATATACGGAATGTGGTATCTGTAAGCTCGGTAAGAGGGAAAACTGTTTTGAATTCGTTCCGTGTCTGTGTAATATGGATGAGAGGAATTACCGGAATGAAGGCGGACAGTTACATCGGACAAAGACACTGGCACAGGGGGATGACTGCTGTAATTTCCATGTGACCAGAATTTAATACATTGCATTTTCAACGATTTGCGCATCTTCATTCTGGATTTCATTTGTGCATTTGTTTTTTGCAACTTTCGTATTTAGGAAAAAAATGAAATTATAGTCAAGTGAAAAAATAAATTGGAATGATAAAGAAGTAAGGAAATTGACAAAAACAATACAATGCAGTATATATAGAACAATATAGATGCTTGTCTCGGCGTTAAAGAAGACTATAGATTTTGCTGTTTCTGAACATAACAGTATGCTCTATAGTCTTTTTTATTTATGTAATTACAGAAGATGGAGGAAGAACATGATGTCATCAAAGAATTGGTTGAAAAAAATAGTGATAATTATAGTAGGTTCTGTTATTGCAGCTTATGGAATCACACTTGCCTTGTATGCGGGATTTGGAGGCGCAACACTTGCAGTTTTGTGGCAGGGTATTTCAGAAACATTTCATATAAGTATCGGAATGGCTTCGTTTGTTGTAGCTGTTGTGATGATCTTATTTGCGGCTATTTATGACAGGTCGCAGATTCATATAGGAACATTTTTGTATCAGGTTGTGTACAGTGGGTGTGTGGATTTGTTTGCAAAATGCCATATATACAGCAAATATATGTGGATAAATTTCTTCATTATGCTGGCAGGGGTGATCTTATTTGCAGTTGGAACAGGTTTGTATGCATCTGCATCTCTTGGCAGAGGTTCTTATGAAGCAGTAACCTTTGCATTGGCAGAGAAAAATAACTGGCAGGTTAAGATCGTTCGTATGATATTAGATATTTTAATGGTCGTGACAGGTGTGCTTATGGGAGGGAAGTTTGGAGTATGTACGATCATCACAGTTATAATTTCAGGACCGGTTATACAATTTACAAATGGCAAGGCAAAGCAGATTTTTAAGATGTAGGATATTTTATTTGGGATAGAGTCCCGGTTAGGATTTCCTTTTAAGAATATATTGCAGAATTCTGTAAAAGAGTGTAGAATCTATCTAGTTAGATAACACTAACCGATAGCTGTTATCTATATAATCACAAAAAATAAAACATAAGGGGAGAATGATATGAACATTTATGTTGCCGTAGGAATCTTCGGAATTATCAGTAACTTTGTAGCTGCATTAGCAGACCTGCCACTTATCAAGCCGGGTAAGCCTGGTGAGAATGAGAACATATCTTTAAATGGAGTCCAGCCATGGTGGGCAGAGGTTCCGACCAAGAGATTTAAGTTGTCCTTCTGGTTATCCTTTTTTGGACAGCCGGGTGCTTATGTTACGCTGTGGCTTCTTGCAGATCTAATAGTAAAACAAAGCACACCACTGGCTGTAGCATTGAAAATCAATACACTCATCGGATGCTATACAGGTCTTCTGTGCCATATGTATTTCTGTATGAAACCACTTATATATCAGAAGTTGAGCAAAAAAATGTCAGACAGCGAATGTGATGAGATTTTGCAGGCGATCGATCCGATCACAAAGATACCAATGCTTATCGGCGGACTGACACTGTGGCTTGGTGGAACAATTATTGTTGCGATCGCTATTATAACAGGCGCACTTGCAGTTTCAAAATGGTGTCTGCTTTTAAATCCGATCGTTGCGTTGATTGTGCTGTCAATATTCAAGAAATGCAAGATCAAAATTATCGGAATACTTGGCGTTGGATATATGCTGTTGTCAGTTTTACTCATAATTGCAGGTTTACAATAGTGAAACGAATAAGTCCTTGCACAAACACCTTGCATAAGGTAAAATAATTTTATATGAATATTTGTGAACTGGGGGCACCACTTTTCACAAGGAAGATAACAGGCGCCGGATCATACGTTATGGTTGTATGATCCGGTGCCTTTTTGTGTTACAGGGCATATGTCCTGTAGTGCAGAAAATGTGTAATTATGAAAGATAGGAGAACATACATGGTAAAAATCAATGGTGAAGAAAAAGAGATTGCCTGTAAGAATCTTCTGGAATATTTGAAGGAAGCCGGATTTGAGCCGGAACGTGTCGTTGTAGAACGGAATCTCGACATTATTCCAAAAGATGAACTTGGCAATACGATCATTCAGGATGAAGATGTGATCGAAGTATTACGATTTGTTGGTGGAGGTTGAGACATGACAGAGATGCAGAAGAAAATGCAGGAGCTGATCTCACAGGAAGAACTGGATCGTGCATTTGATGCACGATTTCCGAAAGAAATGCAGGTAAAGTTACGTGCGGCGAAGGTGGCTGTTGCAGGTATCGGTGGACTGGGGTCAAATATTGCAGTCATGCTTGCAAGAAGCGGCGTCGGACATTTGCTTCTGGTGGATTTCGATGTGGTGGATGTGACGAATCTCAATCGTCAGATGTACTTTATATCCCAGCTCGGGAAGCCGAAGACGGAAGCCCTGCTCGAAACCCTGTATCAGATCAATCCATATCTGACGTATGAGACAGTGCAGACGAAAGTAACTCCGGACAATGTAAAGGAATTATTCGGTGGATATCCTATCGTGTGTGAAGCATTTGACAAACCGGATCAGAAGGCAATGCTGGTGCGTGAACTACTGATGCAGTGTCCGGATGCAACTGTTGTATCAGGAAATGGCATGGCAGGGTATGCAGATACGAATGCGATAAAAACGCGCCAGATGATGCGCCGCCTGTATGTGTGCGGAGATCAGAGCACTGATGTCGGCGACGGTATAGGACTCATCGCTCCGCGGGTAGCTGCCTGCGCAGCTCATGAAGCAAACAAAGTATTACAGCTGATTATGGAAAATTAAAAGGAGACAACATGGAAGATAAATTCATCTTAGGCGGCAAGGAATTCAAGAGCCGTTTCATTTTAGGATCAGGCAAATACAACCTGAATCTGATCAAGGCAGCAGTCGAACAGGGAGGGGCAGAGATCATCACCCTTGCATTACGACGTGCAAATACACAGGAAAGTGAGAATATTCTGGACTATATTCCGGAAGGAGTTACCCTGCTTCCGAATACTTCCGGTGCAAGAAATGCCGAAGAGGCTGTCCGCATCGCAAGACTTAGCCGGGCAATGGGCTGCGGCAATTTTGTAAAGGTAGAGATCATGCGTGATGCAAAATACCTCTTCCCGGATAATTATGAGACTGTGAAAGCAACCGAGATCCTTGCAAAGGAAGGCTTCGTGGTACTGCCATATATGAATCCGGATTTAAATGTAGCAAGGGATCTTCAGAATGCAGGTGCGGCTGCTGTTATGCCGCTTGCAGCACCGATTGGAAGTAATAAGGGGCTTGCAACAAAGACTATGATCCAGGTATTGATCGATGAGATCGACCTGCCGATCATCGTGGATGCCGGCATCGGAAAACCATCTCAGGCATGTGAAGCGATGGAAATGGGTGCGGCTGCGATCATGGCAAATACAGCCATTGCAACAGCAGGTGATGTACCGGAGATGGCAGCAGCATTTAAACTTGCGATCGAAGCAGGAAGAAAAGCATACCTGACCGGAATGGGTCGTGTCCTTGCAAGAGGCGGAAGTGCTTCCGATCCTTTGACAGGTTTCTTGCGTTAGGAGGCAGTCGGAAATGAACGAAGAAAATCAAGTATATTTTGTTGACAGTGACAAGCTTCCACAGGAAGCGCTAGCGCGCAAGCATCGTCTGGAACAGGATGCATCGTTCCGGACAAATCATATGGAATATATGGAAGGCATGCAGGTGATCGATTCGGATATCAAGGACAAAGTACTTGCGGCTATGGATGCATATGACTATGATTCCTATACTGCGGCAGATGTAGAACGTGCGCTGTCACATGAGAGCTGTACGATCGAGGACTTTAAGGCATTGCTGTCACCGGTAGCAGCACCATATCTGGAACAGATGGCAAGGAAAGCAGAGGAGATCACGAAGAATCATTTTGGAAATACGGTCTATATCTTCACACCGCTTTATATTGCAAACTATTGCCAGAACTACTGTATTTACTGTGGCTTCAACTGTTATAACAACATCCGCCGGAAGAAGTTGACGATGGAGGAGATCGAGCATGAGATGCAGGTTATTGCGCATACCGGCATGGAAGAAATTCTGATCCTGACAGGCGAGAGCCGGGTATATTCGGATGTTACATATATCGGGGAAGCGGTGAAGATTGCAAGAAAATATTTTAAGAATATTGGAATCGAGATCTACCCGGTAAATGTGGATGAATACAAATATCTGCATGAATGTGGTGTTGATTATGTGACTGTTTTTCAGGAGACATACAACACGGACAAATACGAGACCTTACATCTGATGGGACACAAGCGCGTCTGGCCATATCGTTTTGATGCGCAGGAGCGTGCGCTGATGGGCGGCATGCGTGGAGCCGGATTTTCAGCACTTCTGGGACTGGATGATTTCAGAAAGGATGCACTGGCAACGGCACTTCATGTCTATTATATCAACCGCAAATATCCACATGCAGAATTATCATTGAGTTGTCCGCGCCTGCGTCCGATCGTGAATAATGAGAAGATCAATCCAAGGGATGTAGGTGAGAAGGAGCTCTGTCAGGTGCTCTGTGCATATCGGATGTTCCTGCCGTTTGTCGGAATCACGGTATCGAGCCGTGAAAGCGCAACATTCCGAAACGGAATCGCAAAGATCTGTGCAACAAAGGTTTCTGCCGGAGTATCGACCGGAATCGGTGATCATGAGGAGAAATACGAAGGTAAGGAAGATGCGGATGTAGGAGATGAGCAGTTCGAGATCAACGATGACCGTTCCTTTACATCCATGTATCAGGATATGGAGAAGGGCGGCTTGCAGCCGGTCTTAAACGATTATATCTATGTGTAAATGTTATGAGCACGCGATTGTGATCACCAATCGCGCGCTGGTAAACGGAGATTTTCTGGAACAGCTTCAAAAGGTCGCTCAGGTGCATCCGCATGCATTGATCCTGCGGGAAAAAGACCTGCCGGATACAGAATATGAGAAGCTTGCAGCGAAGGTTTTAGAAATATACAGAACGGCAGGCGTACCTGTCTTTCTGCATTCCAGAATGGAGATTGCAGCACGGCTTGGCTGTGAGAATATTCATTTGTCGATTCCTGTGTTGCAGGATTTGTCAGATGTCTGGCGTGATGCACTGACAACGAATTTTAAAGAGATCAGTGTGTCCTGTCACGGCATGGAGGATGTCGAGCTTGCAGTTAAGAGCGGAGCGACACAGATCGTACTTGGAACGATATTTGAGACAGAATGTAAGAAAGGGCTGAAGGGCAGAGGGCTGGAATTTGTTCGTGAGATCTGTACGAATTGTCCGGTCCCGGTATATGCGATCGGTGGTATCAATGAAGAACGCCTGTCGCAGGTGATGGAAGCCGGTGCGGCAGGCGGTTGTATGATGTCCGGATTTATGCGGATGTAGGGAGATATGCCATGGTATACAGCGTGATATCATGTGCCATCTTCTTCTCGGCAGTTTTCGTCATGCCGCAATGTTCGTATTTGACAACCTTTTGGATGTTGTCGGTGTCAAGAATGCAGGGGCAGCCACGTTTGGCGGCTTCTGCAAATGGCAGCTCCAGAACCTTCTTCATGAAGCCCTGTCCCTGGTAAGCCTGTAAGACGACTACCATTGAGACGGCGATATAATCTTTTTCTTTGCGGTATAATTTCTTATATTGCTCGTTTGATCCGGTTGCGATATTTAATAATGATTTAAATGGAATCTCGCACAGCATTCTCCAGATCATATGTAGGGCAGGCCCGAGTGGCTGTCTGGTATTCTTATCCCAGTATGCAAGGAAGCCTTCATATTTTTCGGAGGTTGCATATAATGTACCCATCCGGTAGTAGAATTCAGTAATGATCTCGAAAGATTTGATGAGGTCATCATGTGGTATCGTCTCGGCGATTCCGGGAGATGCGGCAAATGCTTCCCCGATCCGTCTGCCGTAATTTGCTATGTCTTCTGGTGACCGGTTTTCAATCTTTATCATATCTTTTTATACCTCCCAAATTTTTATTCAATATGTTTGAAAAGTCAGCATGGTTTTCCATAATCTGAATGAGTTTCACATATGGTTCATTCAATGTATTTTGAAAAATAATATCTCTGCAACCTAGAATATACCATTTTTTGAAATATGAGTTTGAACTCATATTTGTATGGCTGTAGAATATCACGCCGGGATTTTGCTGTCAATAGAAATGTGAGTATATACTCATGTTTTATTGACTTTATTTTTTTATATGCTTATACTGGAAACAGTAAAACTATATGAACGGAATTGTTTTTTACATAAAGGAGTAACACATGCCGGAAGAAATTCGTATCCCAAAACAGAAAAGAAGTATTGAGAAAAAAGAAGCACTGAAGAAAGCGGCGGTCGAGCTGTTCTCGACAAAAGGGTTTCATAACACCAGCAGCAATGAAATCGCAAAGAAAGCAAATGTGTCGATCGGGACATTTTACAGTTATTTTGTTGATAAGAAGTCGTTATATGAGGAATTGATCACGGATCTTTATAATGAATCTTTGCAGGAGATCACGATCATGGATGTGTCCGGGTTCACATCTCCGCGAGAATTTGTCAGAAAATACGTTGCTCTGATCCTACATAATCATGAATACATGACAGCATTCCAGAAGGAGATATCCGCCTTGTCCCTGCAGTATGATGACTTGCACGAACTGGAAGCAAGGGCGCGCGCGGGTGCATTTCGGACATTTTTCTCACTGCTTGAGACAAATAAAAAAATGCTCAGAATCTCTGATCTAAAGACCACATCCCTGATCCTTCAATGTGCATTGGAGTCCGTTGTGCATGAGGTGACCTTCTATGAAAATGACTATGATAAAGAAAAAGTCATCGATGAGCTTACGGATCTGATCTGCCGATATTGTATTGCAGATGAATATGATAAGAAAATGTAAGAAAGTGTGGAATCTGGCAGTCATTTAGAGTATACTGTCCATGAATGTTAGAATATACTAACTTGTGTTAGAGACAGGAGAACAACATGAAAAAACAATTTTTTGAGAACGAAAAAGATGGATTTTATGGAACGTATTACGAAAATCCCAAAGGGGCAGATTGTGCCGTGATCGGATTATTTGGGGATGATCCGAATGATTATATGGCGAAATGTGGAGCAAAATGGCTTCACAGACAGGGTGTAAATGCTATGTGTGTATCTCCGGGCAGAAAAAATTACAGTCATGTTAACAATCCGCTGGAAAGAATTCAGACCGCAATAAAGTGGTTACAGGATCATGGAAACCGGAAAATCGGTATTATGGGGATGAGCACGGCCGGAATGGATGCAATCGTTGCAGCATCTTATTTCCCGGATATTACGATGACGATTGGGCTTACTGCCAGTGATTTTGTATGGCAGGGATTTGAACAGGGAGAAAAGGATGGCTGTAAGGAATGGCCGATACCGAATGCATCCACACTTTCATGGCAGGGAAAGCCGCTGCCTTATATGCCATTTGTCTATGAACATCCGGTGTATTGGCAGAAGATTGAGGAAGAAACAAAAGGCTCCGGTGATATCACACGGTCGACCTGCTTGTTTATAGATTCGGAAAAGGCAAGACCGCATACAGAGGAAGAAATGGTAAAGGTTGAGAATATAAAAGGCCGCTTATTCCTGATCGGTGCGGATGATGACAGCTTCTGGGAGGCTGGCAAATATGTCCGCCGTATGGATCAGCGTTTAAAGGAACATCCACATACATGTGAATACGATGCTCTTGTTTATGAACATGGTACTCACTTTGTATTGCCGGAAACTTTGCTTCGGATCGCACTTCCGGTTGGACTCAAATTTGTATTGAAATTTGTCTTTAAGGCTGCAAAAGATTATCCAAAGGAATGTGAGGCAACCAGAAAAGATATTGACCGCAGACTGTCCGCAGCGTTAAAGGAGTGGACAGCGGATTAATATCCGTATTTGCTCTTGTTTTTTACCAGGAAGGTCACAGTGATAATAAGGGTTACAAGCTGAGATAACACCATTGTTAAGACCAGTGAAGAAGCCCGAACCAAATATATTAAATCCACAGAACAGGAATGAGGTAGAGTAAAGCATCATTCCTGTTTTTGTCATTTCACAGAGTTCTGCCTCGTAGCCGACAAATATCTTTGCGATAAGCAGGGGATGCTTGTCTGATAACACTATACTGGAAATCGTATTTCGTCAAGAGATAAGTGAACAAGATAGTAAGCAAGATAATAACCTGAATGGTTCCCTTCATTTATGCCAGATGCTTTTTGCTGAGGAGAATTTGGATATGTCAGAGACGCAAATGGATGCTTATCTGAACTATGTATATCAGGAAGAAGAAAAAGGCGTGCGTTTTGCAGTTGTGGAAGAATTGGTGGAGGACATATCAGAATTTACAGGCGATGTTGTATTTCCGGGAGATCCGGTCTGGCATGGAGGTGTTCGCTGGATATCGAAAGCGTTATCACTGGTCTTATGGGGAGTGCTGATCATCTGTCCGGTTACCCATGTTGTTGAAGTAATAAATGGAAAGAGATCATTGAGCATTCCGCTCTTATTGATCTACGGATTTATCATTGCTGTATATTCGTATGGGTTTGTTCGATTTCGGAAAACGAAGAAACGAAGAAATCCTGCAGGCAGTAAAACACATTGGACAAATAGACATATTATGATATAATTTGCATATAATATAAACGGAGGTGGTTTTTATGTTAACATTAAAGGAATCAATCAGACCATCGGCTGATTTAAGAAACCATTATAATGATATTTCAAAACAATGTAAGGAAAATAAAGAAGCGGTAATTATTACAGTAAATGGCAGAGGTGATACGGTAGCCCTCTCATATGAAGAATATAAAAATATGAAAGCTCGTATAGAGTTACTTGAAATATTAGCTGAGGCAGAGGATGATATAAAAAATAATCGTGTTGCACCGATAACTGAAACATTTGATGATTTGCGTAGAATGCTTCAGGAGGGCTAAGTATGGAATATGAGGTAATACGAACTGATACTGCGGATGCAGGAATCAGAAAAATAATTTTATATATAGCTCAGAATTTTGGCAATGAAGTAGCTTTGGAACAACTTGATTATATAGAGAAAAAAATTCTTGAACTTGGAAATGATCCATATATTGGAACAGATCCAAGATACCTTGTTCTTAAACGACAAGGATATAAAGTCCTTATACTAAAAAAGAATCTGTTTTTTTATAAAATTAATGAAGAGAAGAAAACGGTTATTGTATATGCGGTAGTGGATGGCAGACAAGACTATTTGAATATAATACGTGGATTATAGAAAGTGCGCAAATTTTCTGGACAGAAATTAAGAATGAATTTGAAGGTTCCCTCATACAATTACTTATCGGGATTTCCGATTCATACAAAGTATGAAGACAATTCAAGGAGGGGATTTTTTGTCTGAGAAAATGAGTGAAGTCTACGAAGCATATGACATGGAAATACTGGGTGCCGTCAGAGGCCGGGGATCTATGATCCTGAAAACGGATCGGGGAATCAGGCAGATATCTCCATTTGACGGCAGCGAGGAGCGGCTGGAGCAGGAACGGGAATTTAAGGAAAATCTGTATGAGACAGGATTTCACCATATTGACTGCTGCGTGCCGAACCGGGAAGGAGAGCTGATCACCTGCGACCGCTACGGGAATCCATATGTGATGCGGGAATATTTTGAGGGACGGGAATGTAATTCCGGAAGTATCTGCGATCTGAATCAGGCGGCTGCAAATCTTGCGGTATTTCATATCCGGGGGCGTGAGCTGTATGCAAAAGAGGGGAGAACGTATGCGTACCGTGAGCCGGGCAACTTCAGACGAAAAACGCAGGAAATGAAAAAAATCCGGAGCTTTATCTCAAAGCGTCCGACGAAGAATGATTTTGAACTCTTATATATAGAAGCATATGACGCATTTTACAGACAGGCAATCGACTGTCAGGCGATGATGGATGCCTGCGACCGGACAAATATTGCCGGGCATATCGGATATTGCCATGGAGCATATAATTACCACAGTGTGTTGTTTTGCGGTGGGTATCTGGCGACTGTGAATTTTGACCGGTTTCATGTCGGATATCAGTTGATCGACTTATATCAGTTTATACGGAAGGTCATGGAAAAGAATAATTATAACTTCAATATGGCGGTGAAGATCATAGAAGAATACGATCGTATCCTGCCGCTTACCATAGAAGATTATCGATATATCTACATATTATATAGTTATCCGGAGAAGTTCTGGAAGGTCAGCAATCGCTATATGAACTCCAGAAAATGCTGGATTTCCCCTGCAAATCTTGAAAAACTCAGTAAACTTATAACAGATGAACAAGAAAAACAAAAATTTTTGAGTGATTTTTGCAATCATTATGGGTTCACAAGTTAGGAATTTGAATGTATAATGTCATGTGTGAGAAAATCTAACTTTGGGATTTAGGAAATATATTAAGTGTAATGTTTTAAAGGAACGCACAGGAGGAAATATTAAAATGAGCGAACGCAATTATATGGAAGTATATGAGCAGTGGGTCAACAATCCATTATTTGGTCAGGAGACTAAGGATGAACTTCTTTCAATCAAGGATGATCCAAAAGAGATAGAAGAAAGATTCTACTGTGATCTGGTATTTGGTACTGCCGGACTTCGTGGTATTATCGGTGCCGGAACAAATAGAATGAACAAGTACGTTGTCCGTAAAGCAACACAGGGTCTTGCAAATTATATCATCAAGCAGGGCAAACAGGATAAGGGTGTTGCTATTGCATATGATTCCAGAAGAATGTCACCGGAGTTTTCCATGGAAGCAGCATTATGTCTTGCAGCAAATGGAATCAAGGCATACAGATTCGAGTCTTTACGTCCAACACCGGAGCTGTCATTTGCAGTTCGCTATCTGGACTGTGTAGCAGGTATTAATGTAACAGCCAGCCACAATCCACCGGAATACAATGGTTATAAAGTATACTGGGAAGACGGTGCGCAGATCACACCTCCACATGATACGGGAATCATGGCAGAGGTTAAGGCCATTACAGATTTTGCAGATACCAAGACAATGGAAATGATCGATGCGATCAAAGCAGGACTTCTGGTAACGATCGGTGCAGAAGTTGATGATGCATATATGGGCGAACTGAAGAAGCTGGTTCTTCATCAGGATGCTATTGATAAATATGGTAAGGATCTGAAGATCGTATATACACCACTTCATGGTACCGGAAATATTCCTGCAAGAAGAATTCTTTCTGATCTTGGATTTGAAAATGTATATGTTGTTCCGGAACAGGAACTTCCGGATGGTAATTTCCCAACAGTTGCTTACCCAAATCCGGAGGCAAAGGAAGCATTCGCCCTTGCTCTTGATCTTGCAAAGAAAGTAGATGCAGACCTCGTTCTTGCAACTGATCCGGATGCAGACAGACTTGGTGTATATGCAAAGGATTCCAAGACAGGCGAATATAAGGTATTTACCGGTAACATGTCAGGAAGCCTTCTGTGTGAATATGAAGTAAGTCAGATGAAAGCACGCGATGGCAAGCTGCCGGAGGACGGTGCGATCATTAAGACGATCGTTACAACAAATATGGTTGATGCGATCGCAAAATATTACGATACAGACCTGATCGAGTGCTTCACAGGTTTCAAGAACATTGGACGTGAGATCTTACGCTTCGAGCAGGAAGGAAAGGGAACTTACCTCTTTGGTTTCGAAGAGAGCTACGGCTGTCTGATCGGAACACATGCAAGAGATAAGGATGCCATCGTAGCAACAATGGCACTTTGCGAAGCTGCTGCATTCTATAAAGGACAGGGTAAGACTTTATGGGATGTTATGATGGATATGTATGAGAAATACGGCTACTATGTAGATGATATCAAGACTGTAACTCTGAAGGGTGTAGAAGGTTCCAAGAAGATCGGACACATCATGAATGTACTTCGTGACAATACACCGGCAGAGATCGCCGGATATAAGACAAAGGTTGTTCGTGACTACCGTCTGGAGACGATCAAGAACCTTGAGACAGGCGAAACTGTTAAGACCGGTATGCCGAACTCAAATGTTCTCTACTATGAATTAGAGAATGATGCATGGCTTGCAGTAAGGCCATCCGGTACAGAGCCAAAGATCAAGTTCTACTATGGAATCAAGGGCAGCTCATATGATGAGGCTCAGAAGATGTCCGCAGAAGCAGGCGACAAAATCATGGATCTGATCTATGATATCTTAGAGAAATAATTAATATAAAAAAGGCTCAGCCCCTTGATTACAAGGGGTTGAGCCTTTTTTTATAGAAAACAAAAATTATTTAACGATTACAACGTTAGTAGCTCTTGTTCTTGAACCACCCTTAGGATCTTCCTCTGTGTCGAATGTAACCTGCTGACCTTCAACAAGTGTCTTATATCCTTCACCCTGGATAGCTGAGAAATGAACGAATACATCTCCGCTTCCATCATTGTTTGAGATAAATCCATAACCTTTTTCTGCGTTAAACCATTTTACTGTACCGTTGTTCATGTGGGTACCTCCTTATATATTTCTTGCTTGTACCCAATGAAAACGTGCATCATTTATGAGAGAAATACGATTAAAACCTTAATCCATACGTCCGCTTAAAAGCGATTACATAGTTAATCTTGAATACGCTCTCATAATAGTATGGGCGCACCTATTTGTCAAGAAAAACAAGGTAAAAATAATGATAAAATCCGGTAAAAAATGATCCATGGGTTCTTGGCAGAAAAGGAAAAGTAGGGTACTATAAATACAGGAAAAATGCAAAAACAGGAGGAGAGCGTATGAGAAAGGGAAAACGTCTGATTGCATGGATCATGGCAGTTGTTATGCTGTTTACAATCTGTGTATTTGGTGGAAATAGAACGGCGGAAGCGGCAGCTACAACACCGGTTGCAAAGCATGGAAGACTGTCTGTAAAGGGAGCAGACCTGGTCGACAGTAAGGGAAATAAATTCCAGCTTCGCGGTATCAGCACACATGGAATCAACTGGGATGTCGGATCGCCATATGTGAATAAGAAAGCATTCAAGACGCTTCGTGATGACTGGGGCGTGAATGCGATCCGACTGGCAATGTATACCGAAGAATACAATGGCTATTGCAGTGGCGGCAGTCAGGCAAAGCTTCGGAAACTGGTGGATAAAGGTGTCGGGTATGCGACTGATCTTGGTATGTATGCGATCATCGACTGGCATATCTTAAGTGACGGAAACCCGAATAAGAACAAGTCACAGGCGAAGAAATTCTTTACCACGATGGCAAAGAAATATAAGAACAATAAAAATGTTATTTATGAGATCTGCAATGAGCCAAATGGCTGTAGCTGGAAAGAGATCAAATCCTATGCGACAGACATTATCAAAACGATCCGCAAATACGACAAGAAAGCAGTTATTATCGTGGGAACACCAACCTGGTCACAGCTTGGAACGGATGGAACGTCAAATGAAGTTGCAGACAGCCCAATCAAGGGATATAAGAATATCATGTACTCCCTGCATTTCTACGCAAGTGAGTGGGCGCACAATGAATATCTTCCGGCAAAGGTTGCTTATGCAAGAAAGAAGAAGCTTCCGATCATTGTATCTGAGTTTGGTTTATCACCGGCCAGTGGCGACGGAGCCATTAACAAGGCATCCGCAGACAAATGGATGAAGCTGCTTAACAAATATAACATCAGTTATTTCTGTTGGAGCCTCAGTAATAAGAACGAGTCGGCATCTTTGCTTAAGCCATCAACAAAGAAAACCTCCGGCTGGAAGTCAGGTGACTTATCCACAGCAGGAAAGTATATCAAGAAGAAATATCTTGCGAGAAAGAAAGCTCTTGGCAAGAAAGCATAGTGATTATGTATATGAGATAAACAGTAATATCGGCAAACAGCCGGATGGTCTGTTTGTATAATGAATCAATCATATTTTGCACCTGTGCATCATAGAATAAATAATACAGGAAAATCGTATGAAGCGAATCGGATTTTTCCGGAATGATGACAGGACAGGATGTGATGGTATGAAGAAAAATAACAGGATTCTAGCCTGGTTCACCATGGTTTTGTTAGCATTTGCAATTCCATATGTGGGAACCAGGCTTTTTGTGCGTTATCGGGATGTGTCGGATGCCCGGATCGCGGCACTTAGTAGCAGTCGGGATGTGTGTATCCTGCAAAATGGCAATTACAGGCTGATCGACTGTGAAGAATATATTTTGTATGTCCTTGCCGGATTGTATGATCCGTCGTGGAATGTGGAAATGACAAAGACGATGGCAGTTCTGACCCGGACTGCGATCTATTATGAAATGAACGATCAGGCGGATACTGCAAATGGCGGAGGCAAGATCATCAATGAAGGAGATCTGAAAGAGATACGGATAGAGAAAGATGAATTAAAGCAAAAATGGGGGAAAGAATATAAGCAGAATATGGAAATGGTATATCAGGCTGTGAAAGATACGATGGGACAGGTTATCGTTTATGATGGCAGACTTATTATTCCGGTCAGTCATGCAGTCAGCATAGGGGTAACTGTTAGTGCAGAGGAATTATATGGTACTGCGATTCCATATCTGGTATCCGTTGACAGCAGTCAGGATATCCAGTCGCCGGATTTTTCATCGACAAAGATTTACAGTGCGCTTCGTATAAAGAAAGAATTTGGCATGAATGGAGAAGGAGAAGCGTTTGACGGATCAGAGAATCTGGGGCAGACCAACGTGGATGTTGAAAAAAACGAATCTGCGACGACTGGTTCAGCACAGAACGAGGAACAGGTTGTGGATGCGGATGTGCTGACTGTGCTTGAGGCGACGAAATCAGGATTTGTCCGAAAGGTAAATGTATTCGGTACGGTCGTGACGGGAGAGACATTTGCACAGACCCTGTCACTTGGAACGACAAATTTTCATATCGATCAGGTCGAGGAGGGATATCGGATCATATCGATCGGTAAAGGCTCATCCCTTGGAATGTCGATGTACGGAGCCGGATGGAAAGCCGATCAGGGCAGTACATATCGTGAGATCATCACATATTATTACCCGGAAACTTCGATCGCAGATGGGGCGGCATATTAAATATCTATGAAAACATATAAGGATAATTACCAATATAATAAGGAATACAGATGGAATTGCAAAGGAAAGGTGGTTATTTCAAAAATCATTTCATTTCGCTGGTGGCAGGATATGACAAAATGCATAAGATAAATAAAAAGCTTATGGAAAATATTTGCCTGTGTATATAATCCGGAAGTTCAGGCAACAATATCCATGAGGTGATAAACATGAAGAAATTTTTGAATGTTATTAAGAGAAATATTTTCTACATTGCCCTGATCGCCGGAATGGTGGCACTTGTAGGACTTGTAGCTCTATATAATGTGAAAACCCAGTCAGATGATGAAAATGCTGTCAGCTCGGAGGCAGTAGAAGAAACCGCAGACAGAAGCAATCTCGGAACAACAGAAATAGTAAAGGAAACACTTGGCGGTACCGCCAAAGCAGAGGACAAGGCAGAAGCAACAACAGAGAAAAGTTCAGAAGTAGAAACCGGAGCAAATGCTGCCAAGGTGGAAGAACAGATCGAACTGAACTATGACGGCAGTACAGCTCTTATGTGGCCACTAAACGGAAACGTGATCATACCATTCAGCATGGACACCACAGTATTTTACGAGACATTAAACCAATACAAATGCAATGCCGGAATCGTATTGGAGGCAGCAGAAAATGACAAAGTTTCAGCCGCTTACAAATGTAAGATCACAGAGATCACAAGCACACCGGAATTTGGAAATGTAGTAAAGGCATCCCTTGGAAATGGCTATGAAGTCATGTATGGACAGCTTAAGGATATCAATGTATCCGTTGGTCAGGTGGTAGATGCCGGCTGCACCATCGGCACTGTAGCAGAACCAAGCCGTTATTATTCAAAAGAAGGAACAAATCTGTATTTCGCAATTACCAAAGATGGCAAACCTGTCGATCCTGTATCATTGATCGAAGGGGAATAATCAGAACAATCCATATAAAGTATAAGAACAGACGCATGTCGTATCCGCAGGGTAGGGTGTGTGTCTGTTTTTATTTTATCTCCTTCCTCTGGAACACCAACAGGGAAATAACAGTTGGCAGGATCAGAAGTACAGCGGCGATCTCCATAGCGTGAACAATCAGGCCGGTGGTTAGTGTCTGCCATGCAACAGCGGTCAGGCAGACGGTAGGAAGATTGGTGTAGATGATACGGAGTGCTTCTACTTCCGGGAAAATAGCATAGAAAAGCATGATGCCATTTGGCAGCAGGGCAACGACTACAGCATAGATACCGCACCACAGAAGGTCTGTGGAGAAGAACATGCACAGGGAGGATGCCATTGTCTGTCCGGCGATGATCATAGGAAGCATGATCACAAAACGCAGAAAATAATTCTGATATGCCGAAGCGGTCAGACTTCCATCATGACGAAAACAGATGTAATTCGTCAGCAGATAGGCTGCAGATACCACAACGATTCCGATAAGCAGCAATAGTGTATTCACGATACATTTGCCAAAAAAAATTGTGTTTCGGCTGGTTCCGAATGACACGATATTCTTCATCGTATTATTTCTCCATTCACCGGAGAAACCGATATCGGTGGTGAAAATAATGCAGTACCAGACGATCGTTGCCATCATGTACAGACCGGCGTTCATAATATCTGCACCTTCGATCGTAAATGGGATCCGGATGACATGGATGGCATACCAGACAGATACGTTGATAAAAATGGCAATTACCACTCCGATAATGAGCAGGGTATATGGATAAGCCCGATGGCTTACTTTGTAACATTCACTTTTGAGGAAATTATTCAATCGTTGTCCCTCCTAACAGTTCAATAAAGAAATCTTCCAGTGTAGTTTTCACAATCTCCAGTGAGTACAGATCGTATCCCTTTTCAAATAAGAAACGGCTGATCTTCTCAGTCGGGTAAACCGCGTTATTTTCAAAATAAATATAAATGGTATCATCATCTGCATTGTAGGATGCGTCGAGTTGGAGCTCTTTTGAAAGATATTCAGCAGCTTTTTCACCATTACTGGTACGCACCTTTACATAGCTTTTTTCTTTTGCTTCTAGTTCCTCAGCAGACATTTCCTGTAAGATCTGACCATGATCGATGAATCCGTAGCAGGTTGCCATATTTGCAAGCTCGGATAGAATATGGGAGGAAATGATGATTGTGAGTCCGTTCTCTTTGTTTAGTCGCAGCATCAGCTTTCGCATCTCAACGATGCCGGCAGGATCCAGACCATTGATCGGTTCATCTAAGATCAGAAATTCCGGATCGTGCATGAGCGACAGGGCGATTCCCAGACGCTGCTTCATGCCGAGAGAGAAATTTTTGAATTTCTTATCCTTAGCTTCATAGAGTCCCGTTTCTTTCAGAACCGTTTCTACAATGGATGGATCGTCGATTCCACGCTGGATACGATAATATTCCAGATTGCGTTCCGCAGAGAAAAATGGATAAAATGCCGGAGTTTCTATGATAGCACCGGTTCTTTTCCGGGCTTCATTTAACCCATGTGTACCTTTCTTTCCAAAAAGTTCGATGCTGCCATAATCAGGGGCATTCTGTCCGGTAAACAGGCGGAGAAGTGTCGTTTTTCCTGCACCGTTTTTACCGATCAGAGCATAAATGTCGCCCTTTTTCACGGACATATTTATCTTATCAAGTGCAGGCTTATCACCGTATATTACTTCTACATCTGTTGCTTTTGCAATGACTTCTGCCATGGAACAGCACCTCCTGATTCAACCGAATTTTCCTATAATCAGCATACTGTTTTGCCGCAGGAAAGTCAATTCATGGAGCAGACTCTAAGTTGAAACTTTTTTTGATTTTTTTGAAACATTAAAAATGTGCAGTTTGTAAGTTTATATATGTGCTGGTACAAGGTAACAATTATACAGAATCGTCTAATGAAAGTGTATAATGAAAAATAGTGAAAATTAGTGAAAAAATAGTGAAGATATAATGGAGAAAAAAGCCCATATTTATTATAATAAAGAAAATGTCCTGCCAGACAGGACGACAAGGGGAGAGCTACAAATGATGCAAATGTTAAAAATCATGTTCATTATTCTAGTGGGAATTGGCATGTTGATCATGGGGATATACACATTTATCCGGTTGAAAAAACGACGCAGGGAATTAAAGCGGCTGTTGGATAATATTGCTTCGGGATCAACGGTGGATCAGTTGTTAAAGGAAAACCATCCGAAGCTGTCAGCTATGGATGAGATGGAAAAATATATCTATATCATAATGGGACTTGGAGCCGGGTTTATTTTGTTTGGAGCATTTTTCATGGCGCAGGAGCTGATGGAGAGAAATGTCATACCGGATATGACAGGAACGACCGGGTGGATGCTTGTGCAGCGGCTGGTTGCATTTGCATCCGGCATCATTCTCCTTTTTACAGGAAGTGGCATGAAGAAGAAACAGGTAAAAGAAAATGATTACATGGATATGATGATTCCGGGGAAGGTAGTCGGAGAAGTGCCGGGCGCTAAGACGCTGACACCGGGAAAGGCGATCCTTACGATCCAGTATACCGATCCTTATGATGGCAGTGTGCATAACTACCAATTGGCGCAGGAATTAAGCCGGAAGAAGCATCCGGTTGGCAGCGAATATCCGTTGTACTATTCCAGAGAGCAGCGCAAGGTATACGATCCGGGATCAAACAAAGTGAACCGGAAAACAGAACTGTTTCTCAAATGGCTGGGGATCATCATATGTCTGGTGTCCGTGTTGAGTATGTTCACGGCATTTTGACGAGGATAAGATAATATGCTAGAATGGCATTGGTTAGTAAACGCTAACCAATGCCATTTTACGTTAAAGGAGAGAAAATTTATCATTATCTGAATGCATTTGGTCTGACACCATGGATGTGTTTGCACTTGTTCTATATTATGATCCTGTATCTGTATACATGGATGATTGGACATGGATATGCCGATGCTGCACTTCCGGCATGCGAAGCCTTATTTGATCACCTGTCATGGGTTATCATAGTAAGCGAAGTCGTTATGCTTCCGGTATTCTTATACTGGTTTTATGTGGTCGTGTGTGGCAAAACCACATTGCCAAGATGGATGGCAGCAGGAAATGTACTTGTATTCTACTGCATTCTCTATGTTATAAAATCAATACTTCCGGATACAGCATTCCGTCTTGGATTCACAAACGGCTTGATGAGCGAAAGCATGATTTTCTTCTTCATCCTGATATGGATTCTGGGAAGCAAAACTGCGGAGAAATAATAAAAAGGGATTGCCCTGTTAATCAGATTTACTGCTGTCTCTGAAATGACTAACTGCGGTTTCTGTTCGATGCACATGTCTTATTCGTAAATACTCCGGTGCTAACTCGCCTTCGGCTCAAACAAGCACTCGTATTTACTGACAATGTGCATCTCTCAACGAAATCCTCGTAATGTCATCTACAGAGACAGCGGTAGATCTGTTTTAACAGGGCAATCCCTTTTTCGTTTTTATAGACTTTTTTTTAAAATAATATTCACTAATATTACTTCTGTCTGATGCTAATATCGCCGCTGGTTGTGCTGACGCCACATTCATATTCGGAATAATTTGCGCCATGTGGAATATCAACATCGCCATTTTGTGTATCTGCTAAGAAACTGTAGTTTCGGTCAGAAGCAAGAGCCAGATCAATGTCGCCGCTCGTAGCAGAAATGCTGATCGTATCAGCGGCCGTGATGGACATATCAATATCGCCACTCGTCGTATTACTGGAAAGACTGGTATTAGCAGTAATGTCACTGGCTGATACATAGCCGCTTGTGGTATAGAATTCTGCCTGATCTGTTGTTATGCGGTTCAACTGGATATCACCGCTTGAGGCATGAAGCTCCAGCTTAGTTGTAAATGAACCATTGCTGATAGAGATATCACCCGATGTAGTTTTGACTGTGAGGGTATTAGCTTCGATATCTGCGATATGGATGTCACCGCTGTTTGTCTTAAGACTGGTATATGAAGAGTTAAACACTGGCTTGCTATCAGTCTTGTGAGAATACAGATAGTCGATATCTCCACTTGCTGTGGTTACCTGGATAGATTCGTATTCTTTATCTGCCAGATAAACAACGGTAGTAGTATCCTGACCAAATCCGAGTGAGATTGTCGGATGGTGGGTACGTTTGTCTTCGCAGCGGAAGGTGAGCACGCCGTCAACAACCTCTGCATGGTTGGTCAGACCATCTGTATCATAATATTCGATGTAATTCGTTCCGTTGTCGGAGTTTTTGATCATGACGTCGGTAGATGCTTCGCCTGCGATGTCAATGGCGTTGAAATCATCTTTGATCTGAACTGTTTTCTTCACATAGTCCGGCAAGGCTTTCATACCGAGCAGGTCGACAGAACCATTTGGAAAATGGAATCCGTTAATTGCAAAACTTAAGAATGCGATAATGACGCCGACCACTATAAATATAGAAGCAACAATAACTGCTTTTTTGGATTTACTCATAATTATCTCTCCTTTACAAACATTCTCTTAATTCCATTGATGGATGCCTTGTACAGCTTGAAAATGCCGATCGTAACAGGCTTCACGGCTACGACGAACAGGATTGCAAGTCCGATTCCGGCAAATGCAGCTCCAAGCATGAAAAGGGCAGCCGGAACATTCTGTGTAATGAAAAACGGAATGACGCCCAGCAGTCCGCCGATACCTGCAACAGCCATCGAGAGTACGATCGCATAGAAGGACAGAAGAAGTGCCAGTATGACAACCGCCATGGTGATGATCAGAACGATCGCGGTCAGTAACAGCGGAGCCCATATAGGAGAACCAAGAATCAGCAAAATGATCTCCCATGCTTTTAATCGGTGGGATGGTTTGATCTTTTCTTTTACAAGTTTCGTCAGTGGCATATCTGCCAGAATCTGATCAACGACATCGTCCGGGGCATCCATATCAGCAACCGCATCTTCCTCCGACAGACCATCTTCCATACGGTCATCGATCATTTCACTATAATAATCCATAAATTTATCAATATCGTCTGCCGGCATTTTCCGGATCTTTCCCCGGATCGCTGACAAATATTCCTGTTTAGTCATTGTCATTCTCCTCTCTGATAATAAAACGATATATAGATTCAAGTTCTTTCCATTCTTCTTTAAATTCCTCGATTCGTGCTTTGCCTGCATCGGTAATATGATAGTATTTCCGAAGTCGTCCGTTGTGTTCTACGGAGCGAACGGTGAGGAATGCGCCGGTTTCCAGTCTTCGCAGGATCGGATACAATGTAGATTCCGATATCGTTACAAAGGGTTTCATATCCTTGATGATCTGATATCCATAAGAATCTTCATCCTTGATCGCAGCCAGTACACAGACATCCAGCATACCGCGTTTTAATTGAATATCCATATGTATACCTCCTTATGCGCTATACTATATGACACATAGTATAATATGTCAAGAGGTATTTTGTAAAAAATAATTTGACAAGAATGCTCATGGTTGCTATACTCAAGGTTGATAAAAATAAGAAGAAAAAGCGATGACAGAGACAGTAGATCATGTTTGAAAGGCAGAGCGAGCCGGAGATGGTGCAAGACCGGTGCGAGTAGAAGATGATGGAAGATCACTCTTAAGCTTCAGACCGAAAACGACAGCCAGTAGGCTCTGACGTCATTCCCTCGTTACGGGAAGCACATATGTTAGTATGCAAGTAATAGGTGGTATAACGAGAACTTTAAGCCTTCGTCCTTTTTGCGGCGGCGGCTTTTTTTACTTTATAGAAAAGTTTGTCTAATAATATTTTGCATACATTGAATAAAAAGAAAGGAAGAACAACATGTACGAAAAAGTATCGACCAAATTGAATTTCGTAGACAGAGAACAGAAGGTTCTGGATTTCTGGAAAGAAAATCAGGTATTTGAGAAGAGTGTGGAAGAAACAAAGGATCTTCCGACTTACACATTTTATGATGGACCTCCAACAGCAAACGGTAAGCCACATATCGGCCATGTGCTTACACGAGTTATCAAGGATATGATTCCAAGATATCAGACAATGAAGGGCCATAACGTAGTAAGAAAGGCAGGATGGGATACACACGGCCTTCCTGTAGAGTTGGAAGTTGAGAAACTTTTAGGAATCGATGGCAAAGAGCAGATCGAGGAATACGGTCTGGAGCCATTTATTCAGAAATGTAAAGAATCCGTATGGAAATACAAAGGTATGTGGGAAGAATTCTCCGGCAAGGTAGGATTCTGGGCAGATATGGATGATCCATATGTAACATACCACAATGATTTCATCGAGTCCGAGTGGTGGGCACTGAAGAAGATCTGGGATCAGGGACTTTTATACAAAGGCTTCAAGATCGTGCCATATTGTCCACGTTGCGGAACTCCACTGTCAAGCCACGAAGTAGCACAGGGTTATAAGACTGTAAAGGAACGTTCCGCAGTTGTAAGATTCAAGGTTATCGGCGAAGATGCATATTTCCTTGCATGGACAACTACACCTTGGACACTTCCATCAAACGTAGCCCTCTGTGTAAATCCGGATGAGACTTATGTCAAAGTAAAGGCAGCAGACGGATATACCTATTATCTGGCAGAAGCACTGGCAGACAAGGTGCTCGGCTCTCTTGCAAAGGAGGCTACAGAAGATGCACCTGCTGTACCTGCATATGAAGTTCTGGAGACATACAAAGGAAAAGATCTGGAATACAAAGAGTACGAACCATTATATGAGTGCGTAAAGCCTGTATGCGAGAAGCAGCATAAGAAGGGTCACTACATTACATGTGATTCATATGTAACTATGACAGATGGTACAGGTATCGTTCATATCGCACCTGCATTTGGTGAGGACGATGCAAATGTAGGAAGAAAGTACGATCTTCCATTTGTACAGTTCGTAGATGGCAAGGGTGATCTGACAGAGGAAACCCCTTATGCGGGAATCTTCGTAAAGGATGCAGATCCAAAGGTATTGGTTGACCTTGACAAAGAAGGACTTCTGTTCGACGCACCAAAGTTCGAGCATGAATATCCACACTGCTGGAGATGTGATACTCCGCTGATCTACTACGCAAGAGATACCTGGTTTATCAAGATGACAGCAGTCAGAGATAAGCTGGTTAAGAATAACGACACCGTAAACTGGATCCCTGAGAGCATTGGTAAGGGACGTTTCGGTGACTGGTTAAAGAATGTACAGGATTGGGGACTTTCCCGTAACCGTTATTGGGGAACTCCGTTAAATATCTGGGAATGTGAATGCGGATGCCGTCATGCGATCGGTTCGATCGAAGAATTAAAGAGCATGAGCGACAACTGCCCGGATGAGATCGAGCTGCACCGTCCGTTCATCGACGCTGTAACGATTAAATGTCCGGAGTGCGGTAAGCAGATGCACAGAGTATCTGAAGTTATAGACTGCTGGTTCGATTCAGGTTCCATGCCATTTGCACAGTGGCATTATCCGTTTGAGAATGCAGACATCTTCGAGAAGCATTTCCCTGCTGACTTCATCAGCGAGGCAGTTGACCAGACAAGAGGATGGTTCTATTCTCTGATGGCGATCTCAACCCTGTTATTTGACAAGGCTCCGTTCAAGAATGTAATTGTCCTCGGACATGTACAGGATAAGGATGGACAGAAGATGAGTAAGTCCAAGGGAAATGCCGTAGATCCGATGGATGCACTGAACAAATACGGTGCAGATGCGATCCGGTGGTATTTCTACAGCAACTCTGCTCCATGGCTTCCAAACCGTTTCCATGAAGATGCGGTTATCGAGTGCCAGAGAAAGTTCCTCGGAACCTTATGGAACACTTACGCATTCTATGTATTATATGCAAATATCGACAACTTTAATCCACTTGAGCATGAGCTGGATTACGAGAAGCTGTCACTGATGGATAAATGGTTATTATCAAAGCTGAACTCAACCGTAAAGGCTGTTGATGAGAACCTTGCAGCATACAAGATCCCTGAGACAACCAGAGTATTAGAGGAGTTCGTAGATGACCTTTCTAACTGGTATGTTCGTCGTGGACGTGAGAGATACTGGGCAAAGGGTATGGAGCAGGATAAGGTAAATGCCTACATGACATTGTATACAGCCCTTGTTACGATCTCCATGACAGCAGCTCCGATGATTCCGTTTATGGCAGAGGATATTTACCAGAATCTGGTAAGAAGCATTGATAAGGATGCTCCATTATCTGTTCATCTGTGCGAGTTCCCGAAGGTAGAGGAGAAGATGATCGACACAGACCTTGAGGCAGCTATGGATGAGATCTTAAAGATCGTTGTTCTTGGACGTGCAGCCAGAAATACTGCAAATATCAAGAATAGACAGCCGATCGGAACCATGTATGTAAAGGCAGCAAAAGAGCTGACAGAGGATGAGACAGCGATCGTCAAAGACGAGCTGAACATCAAGAACGTAGTATTTACAGAAGATATCGCAAGCTTCAGTTCTTACACATTCAAGCCACAGCTTCGTACCGTAGGACCAAAGTACGGCAAGCAGTTAGGCGGAATCAAGGCATATCTGTCATCTGTTGACGGAAATGCAGCTATGGCAGAGCTGAAGGAAAAGGGTGCTTTGACATTTGACGTAAACGGCACAGAGGTATCTCTGGCAGAGGAAGATCTGCTGATTGATATCGCACAGACCGAAGGCTACGTTACAGAGGCAGACGGTGCGGTAACAGTTGTTATCGACACAAATCTGACAGAAGAACTCTTAGAGGAGGGATTTGTCAGAGAGATCGTATCCAAGATCCAGACCATGAGAAAGGAAGCCGGCTTCGAAGTAATGGACAAGATCACAGTCTATGCAGAGGGAAGCGACAAGGCAACCGGACTTATGAATGCAAATGCTGACAGCATCAAGTCTGACGTTATGGCAGATGCACTGGTAACCGGAAGTGTAGATGGCTATTCCAAGGAATGGAACATCAACGGCGAAAAGGTAACACTTGGTGTAAAGAAAAACGCATAAATAATACAGGGCATTGACCGATGCCGAAAAAAGCAAATTTATACTTGCTTTTTTCGGAAAGCGTCTGTATTATAGATAGCATATTAAAAGGTGCAAGGAAGTACTGGAGATAGCAACTTCCCTGCACCTTTTTCTCGTTAATGAAGTTGCCAATTACATGACATTTATTGTTTGACACTATATTTGAATGCTTCTGACATTACCAACCAGGGAACGCTTCCGCTCGTTTCATCCTGCAGCGGTACTAAGATGTCGCTTATGCGCCATCAAGTACCGGCGGATTCAAATGTCCCTGTTTTGGTAAGTCAAAGTATTCAAATAAATATCAGTCCTATTCCTTGTTGTGTAATTGACTATGAATGAATATGGAGGCGATGGGTATGGAAAAACTCAATCAGATTGTAAGTGCAGTTGATTCATTTGTGTGGGGACCGGTGATGCTGGTGCTTCTCGTAGGAACCGGTATCTTTCTGACGATACGGACGCGGTTCCTGCCGTGGAGGAATCTCGGATATGCGATCAAGAGCACACTTAGTAAAGAAGCAAGAACAAAGAACAGAGGAACCGGTGATGTATCCCCATTCTCGGCACTGACGACAGCGCTTGCCGCAACGATCGGAACCGGAAATATCGTAGGTGTGGCGACAGCAATGGTATCCGGTGGTCCGGGTGCTCTGGTCTGGATGTGGATCTCGGCGTTGTTCGGAATCACATCGAAATTCTCAGAATGTATGCTGGCAATCAAATACCGTGAGGTAAATGCCAAAGGAGAGATCTCAGGTGGACCGATGTATACGATGAAGAAAGCATTGAAACACAAAAGATTCGGAAGTGTGCTCGGTTGGCTGTTTGCATTCTTTGCGGTTGTTGCATCCTTTGGTATCGGAAATATGACACAGGCGAACTCGATCGCATCCTCCATGAATGAGACCTTTCACATCAATCCGATCATTATCGGTGTGATCCTTACGATCCTTGCTTTAATGATCATTATCGGCGGTATCAAATCCATATCAAAGATTTCCGCGATCGTTGTTCCGTTTATGGCAATCTTCTATGTACTTGCAGGACTTATAGTAATTATCGGAAATATATCGAATGTGCCGGAAGGCCTGCGTGAGATCTTCACAATGGCATTTTCCATGAAATCCGTATCCGGCGGTGTGCTTGGTACCGTAGTTGCATCTATGACAAATGCAATGCGGTTCGGTGTTGCCCGTGGTTGTTTCTCAAATGAAGCAGGTATGGGATCAGCAGCGATCACCGCAGCAGCAGCTACAACAGATAACCCGGTTCGTCAGGGATATATCAACATGACAGGAACCTTCTGGGATACGATCGTTGTATGTACGATCACCGGTCTGGTAATCGCAAGCTCCGGTGTGATCGGTAAAACATCGACAACGACGGAAGGTTCATATGTGATCACTTCTGAAGCCGAAGATACGCTGGCTCTGACACATGAAGAAAAAGGCAAGATGGTGACGACAGAATATACCGTTATATACCAAGATGGAACAATGACTTTGTCCGGGGGAGCAGAGGATATCGTTCTGACACCATATGCAGACGCTTCCGATAGTGAAGCATTTGCAAAGCTTCAGCATCAGCCGGACAGTCTGGAAGCAGTTTATGAGAATGGTGCGATCACAGGTGCATGGACCTCTGGCTGCAATGCTTATATTTTTGATGAAGATGGTACATATTATTATGAAGAAGCCTATACAGGATCGGCGCTGACGATCAAAGCATTTGAGACAGTTCTGGGTAAGGCGGGAGCATGGCTGGTAACGATCGGTATTGCATTATTTGCATTCTCGACGATCCTTGGCTGGGAGTATCATGGAGAGAAAGCCTTTGAATACCTGTTCCATTCCCACAAATACAACATGATCTATCGTATCGTATTCTCCCTTGTAGTATACATCGGTGCGACGACTTCACTGGATCTGGCATGGAACTTCTCGGATATTGCAAATGCACTGATGGCGATTCCGAACCTGATCTGCCTGCTTCTGTTAAGCAAAGAGATTGCAACCGATATGCAGGAATTCCAGAAAGTACTCGCAGAAGAAAAAGCAGCAAAGAAGCGTGCGTAAATAGTCGACCTGCCGGTGGGCTTTTGAACAAAAATGAAAGATAAAAGATACATTATTAAGATGAAGCAAAACCTGTTTATGTATTGATATATAAAGCAAAAATGGGAAATAGCATTACTATTATGTAGCAAGCCTTTTTCAACGCCGGTTCTTAGTGAGTCGCCATAGGCGAGGAGCTTAGCACCGCTGCGTTGAAATAGAGTGCAAACGACTTGCGAAATAATATGTAATGTATTTTCCATTTTGATTCAAAAACCTACAGACAGGTTTTGCGTCATAATAATGGTGTATCTTTCATTTTTTAGTAGCAAAATGACAGTTTATGAGTATAATTATAGTAAACGCGCAGACGGAATAATGAGAGGAAGATGCCGGAATGTGAAGCATAGCCGGATATGAGAGCGCATGAAGATGCGAGACTTACTGATGAAGTACCGGAATCTGTCTGCTTTATTATAATGGATTCAAAAATGAGTTCAGGGGAAGCTGCCGGAGAAGCTCCGGCGGCATACCCGGATACATAGAAAGTCGATAACGGCTTTGGATAAAAAAGAAAACATGTGGGTAAGAACACAATGAGTACGACAGAAGAAAAACACAACTATACTTACATAGTCCGATGTAAGGACGGAACATATTACACCGGATGGACGAATAATCTGGAAAAGCGGATGAAAGCACATAATGAAGGACGAGGGGGCGCCAAGTATACCAGAAGCCGGCGCCCTGTTGTCCTTGTTTATTATGAGGAATCAGAGACGCCGGAGGAAGCAATGAGTAGAGAGTGGCACATCAAGCAGATGAGCCGGAGCCGGAAAGAAGAATTAATCAGAAATTTTCAACCAGATAGTATACAGAAGCCATGAAAATAGTATAAAATATAAGAATTGAAAAAATAAAAGTCGAACACCAGGAGGTTATAGATGGGAAGACAATTATGGAAACCGGGAAATATGCTGTACCCGGTACCGGCAGTTATGGTAACATGTAAGCGAGAAGGTGGACAACCGAATATTATTACGATCGCATGGGCGGGAACAGTTTGCAGTTCTCCGGCGATGGTTTCAATATCTGTTAGACCGGAACGCTATTCTTATGATATTATAAAAGCTAGTGGAGAATTTGTGATCAATCTGGTGACTGAGAAGCTGACATTTGCGACCGATTATTGCGGCGTAAAGAGTGGGCGCGATATTGACAAATTCAAAGCAACAGGACTTCATACCTGTCCGGGACTTACAGTTGCCACACCGGGTATCGCGGAGAGTCCGGTCAATATTGAATGTAAGGTAAAAGAAGTGATCCCGCTTGGAAGTCATCATATGTTCCTGGCAGAGGTGACCGGCGTACAGGTGGATGAAGCATACATGAATGAAAATGGCAAATTCGAGCTTAACCAGCTTGGACTGGTGGCATATTCCCATGGAGAATACTTTAAACTTGGAAAGAAACTGGGAAAATTCGGATATTCAGTGAGGAAGAAATAAGAAACATGAAGATAGAATTACAGGCATATGGTAAAGTAAATCTGGGACTGGACGTGCTCAGAAGAAGACCGGACGGTTATCATGAAGTAAAGATGATCATGCAGACGGTAAAATTACATGACACATTGACATTTGAGACAGTGGACGAGGATGTGATCGTTCTCAGCACAAATGCGGACGAGCTTCCGGTAAATGAAGATAATCTGGTATATAAAGCATGTCGGATGTTGAAACAGGAATATCAGATCACGCGTGGAATCCGGGTATTTCTTCAGAAAGAGCTTCCGGTTGCAGCCGGAATGGCTGGCGGAAGTGCTGATGCGGCAGCAGCGCTGATCGGAATGAATAAGATCTTTGATCTTCAGATTCCGAAACATAAGCTGATGGAATATGGAGTAAAGCTTGGCGCAGATGTTCCGTACTGTATCATGAAGGGAACTGCATTATCAGAAGGAATCGGTGAGAAGCTGACAGCACTTGCACCGATGCCGGACTGCTATATCCTACTTGCAAAACCGCCAATCGCGGTATCGACGAAGATGGTATATGAGAACCTGCATGCAAATGAATTAGAAAAACATCCGGATATAGACGGCATGGTGATGGCACTGGAAGAACAGAGTTTACAGGGCATCACGGAACGTATGGAGAATGTGTTAGAGACAGTAACACAAGTTCGGTATCCGGTTATTGCGGAAATCAAAGCCTGCATGAAAGAATGTGGTGCGATGAATTCACTTATGAGTGGAAGTGGCCCGACTGTATTTGGTATATTTACAGAAAAGGAAAAAGCGGAGAAAGCGGCAGATGCGATCCGCAGCCGAAAGCTGGCAAAGCAGGTATTTGTTACACAGCCATATAATGTGTAAGATCAGGCAGGACAGAGGGAGTTGTTCTGCAGAGGAAATAGAGAGAAATGGGGTAACTTATGGAGTTGAAGTTAAATATGGATGAGTATCTTCCGCTTCGGGAGGTTGTATTTGAAGCGTTGCGGGATGCCATCGTACATGGAGAATTTGAACCGGGCGAACGGTTATTAGAAGTGGCACTCGCAAAACGTCTGGGTGTCAGCCGGACTCCGGTGCGTGAAGCGATCCGGATGCTGGAATTAGAGGGCTTAGTCGTGATGGTTCCAAGGAAAGGTGCAGAGGTTGCCCGTATCACGGAGAAGGATCTCCGGGATGCGTTGGAGATCCGCCTGAGTCTGGAAGAACTGGCAGTCGAACTTGCCTGCAAACGAATTGATGAAGAAGGCAGGCTCAGATTAAGAGAAGCCTGTGAGAATTTCCGTGAGGCAGTCCGTTCCGGTCGTGTGCCGGATATCGTAGATACAGATGTTGCTTTTCATGAAACAATCTGTGAATTAAGCAACAATCCAAGACTTGTGAGTCTGACCAAGAACTTTGGAGAGCAGGTATATCGGTATCGTGTGGAATATGTGCGGGATACCGGATATCATGGCAAACTGCTCCGTGAGCATGATGAGATCACGGAGGCGATATTGCTCGGAGATGTAGAGAAGGCAAAAGCAGTTATGCATCAGCATATTTACGATCAGGAGCAGATCGTGATACAGAATATCAAACAGAAACAGGATACTATATAAGACTGAGTGGTCAAAAATAGGGAGTGGACAGTAAGAAATTTACCGTTCACTCCCTATTTTTGACCACTCAGTCCATTTTACAGTTTTTTTAAATGCAATCTGGTATAGTTTAGATATTCTAAAACATAAGGCGTGTAAAATAAATTGACAAATACATATGTATGCCATATACTTGGTATTACTAGGTATAAAGATAATAGAAAGAGAAATTATGGCAAATCAAAGTATAAATCAGTTTAAAAAAGGAATACTTCCCATGCTCATTCTGCAGATTATATCAGATGAAAAGGATTATGGGTATAACATTGTCAATCGTTTTAATGCACGATGTGTTGCTGGGATGGATATCAAAGAAGGAACATTGTATCCGATCCTGCACAGATTAGAAGAAGATGGTGCGATTGCCAGTGAGTGGGTGATGACATCTGAGAATGGAAAACCAAAGAAATTCTATAAGATTACAGAAGAAGGGAAGCTTCTATTGGAAGAACAGTGGAATTGCTGGATGCAGATAGAAGGAATGGTACGAGACTTTGAGAAAAAACATATATCTGATTAAAATATTCGTTTTGTTGCATGCACCATTTGGACAGCGGATGCAGTTTGTAAAAGAGATAAGACAATCTATAGATGGTAAATTGGATACGGGCATGACGATCGATGAAGTGATTGAGGAGCTTGGTGAAGCTTCCGCACTGACAGAAGAGTATAACGATATCGGTATGCGGCAGCAGACAAAGGAGTATGTATGGATGGTGCTCTGGATTCTGGTTGGAATCTGTCTTGGCGTTTTGCTAATAATTGACGGATATACATTATACACCGGATATCATGAGATTAACCAGTACATAGCACCGACTGGATATGAGTGGATTGATTTTAGACCAAAGGCAGGGGGAACGTGGGGCAAAGTGATTGTAGAAAGCATAGGTTTTTGTATCTGTCTGGGAAATGTAATCTATCATTTTAAAAGGCGAAGAAAAGCAAAAAAAGATAATGAGCTATAAATAAAAAGGGGAACAAAAGAAATGAAAAAGAAGAAATATCTTATGAAGATATTCATACATCTGCATGCGCCACTAAAAGAACGGATACAGATGGTAAAGGATCTGGGACGGTCGTTGGATGACAAACTGGCAGAAGGAGAAACTATAGAAGAAGCAATCGCAGAACTGGGAGAAGTCTCAGACATTATTCAGGAATATGAAGATCTCGGAATGCGAAAGCGAACGAAGGAATGGGTGCTTGCGGTGATCTGGATATTGATCGGAATTGTGGTGGGGTATCTGTTGTTTACAGAATGTAGGATACTGTATAGGGGATATAATTATGTAATGGTTCATCCATCACCTAATACGGCTGTTTATATGGAATATGACCTTAACATAAAGACAGCAATAATAAAGATAGTATTCGAGTCAATGTGCGTTATTGTATGTATAGGAAATGTTATCTGGCATTTAATAAAACAAAAAAGAAAAAAGGAGATGTAAAAAAATGAAGAAAGTAGTGCGAAGGATAGTAAGTATGGCATTAGCATGTATGTTAATTTTGGGGCTTCCAATGTCTTCCTATGCGGAAACAACAGAGCAAATAACGGTGGAAGATGAAACAGAAAGACCAATGAAATTGATAGGACAGGAAGTTGTACATATAAAGTATGATGGAAGTATTGTTCGTGAAGTAATAAATCAAAAAGAGGTGAGCATATTATTGTATTCTCTTGCTGATGATAAAGTAACTTGCAATACTAGTTATTATTATCTGGGTAAAAATTCTAAGAATCAACCCCAGTATCAGGTGGTTATGAATGTATCTGCAAAAGTGACTTTGAAATCCAGTGTTTTAAGTACACAAGCAGAAGGAATATCAACTTGGCATAATAACACAGTGACACATTCCGGTAAGACAGGAAAAAATACGAGGACTTTTGTTTATACAAGCAGTAATCCACCATCAAATCCGTATTGTTATGCAAAAGCAACAATTAAAACAGTTAATGGCACACATAATTGTTCTTTTGGCAAACTGACAAATCCTAAGAGTAAATAAATGATATACCTTGATCATTATATAAAGATGGTCAATGGATATAGATGTAAGGACACTCGCTATTAATGCAAGTGCTCTGAAAAAAGAGACTCTGGCACAATTTTGCGAAGAGAACCAGAGTTTCATAGCCATATATATTTATGAAAAAGTACATGAGATAAATATACCGCTTTTTCATATGTATGTAAATTCAAAACAAAGGAGGGAAGCATTACATAAGATGAAATGTAAATATGCATGTTTGAAAGTATAGGAAAATATACAAAGGAGATTTTTAAATGAGCAAAGTGGTTAAGACAATGAAAAATAAATTAATGATTGCAGCAATGGTAGTAGTAATGGTATTTGGAACGGCAATGGTTCCGGTGCATGCAGCATCTGTAGAGACAAATGTATATGGAGGAGGTTCCGCCTATAATTATTATGTCAGAAAGGCAGGGGGTACAGAGTTATTGGGTATAATGCGTGTTTCGAAAAGTGCAAGTAAAATAACAAATGTATTTACGGCAGAGATGGGATGCAGTAAGGCACAAGTATGGGTTAGAGAAAACTCAAAAGCATCGTATGCGACTAAAAGTCGTTCTAATATGGTAAAAGGTGATACGGTGACTGCTTTAAAAAATGGACGATCATATAAGGAAGCTTATGGAAAGGCTAAAGTTACTTATTAATGTATATTAGATTATAACTTAGGTGTATGGACATCCGGGAATCTGCAATAATGGCAGATTCCTGTGATGTTTTTACAAAATAATGAAAGCGGGGTAGACAGATGAAGAAAGTAGTGCGTATTATTTGCATTGTTTTATGTGTCGGTTTGATTTTAGGGTTGGGATATATTGTCTTACGAAAAATGAAAAAATATCCGGAAGAGATAGAATATTCGGCATTAAGGGCATTTACAGATAACGGTATGTATTATGCAAGAAGGAATATGCTTTATTTCCTGGATTCAGCGACAGGAGAATCGGTAGTAGTTTGTAATAAAGCGAATTGTAAACATAATACAACGAAGTGTAATGCATATACAATAGATGTTCAGCCTGCTATGCTTTGCTATGGAGATAAAATATACATAAGTGAATTTGATTCTGAGTTAACATTTAATGACGATGGTGATGCGGTACAAAAAGGAGTTGCACAGATTCGTGAAATAAATAAAGATGGAAGTGGAGCTCGAGTTTTGTATTCTGCAGATGAAGGAGCCGTTATAGGCATGGAAATGGTAGATGGAGTATTGTATTTCACTACATGGAAGTATCATGATGGATTTAAGTTGAATGAATATCAGCATGACTGTACGCTATATGCATATGATTTAAGATGGAATCGGTTACGGACATTGTTAAGCTATGAAGGAGATGCAGAGCATGACAATGCTGCACTATATATATTAAATAATAAGAATAAAGAAAAGCTTTATCTGACATATGGATATGAAGATAGCAAGGAAAACTGGCATACAATACTGTTTACATATAATATAAAAGCACACGCAGATGAAATTGTCGAAGATGATCTAAATACAAAATATGGTGAGTATTTTGATATTATCAGCACTTCAAGTGGAAATTATATAAAGACGACAGAATTGGATAATGATGTAGAGTGGAGTGTGATATATTCATGTGATGAAAATATACAGAATCAGAAAGAGATTTTTCGGTTTGTAGGGGGAAGTGTTGATTGTATGGATGGATATTTATATGCGATTAGCACAGATTATAATAAGTTTTTTTATCAATGTGATACAGGAACAATTTATCTGGCAAATACCTGTTTTACAGGAGAAGGAACCTATATATCCGATATCTATGGATTGGATGAATCAAGTGACAAGATATATATAGATGGACATGATTATACTGGTATGAAACCGGGTGATGTAATCACATCGGATCAGAGTGAACAGACAGTGACAGGATGGGAAGAATTCCGGGACACATATTTTACAAAACTGGAGGATGCAGATCAGAGCGTCGTAAAGACATTTGACTGGGTGAAATGGCCATAAAAAATAGAGACTCTGGCACAATTTTGCGAAGAGAACCAGAGCCTCGTAGCCATATATACTTATGAAAAAGTACATGAGATAAATATACCGCTTTTTCATATGCATGTAAATACGAAATAAAGGAGAATAGAGAAAAATAGAAGTGTAAATAGTGGGTTTGAAAGTATAGAAAACATATGAAAAGGAGAAAGAAAAATGGTAAAAGTAGCAAAAATATTAAAAAATAAATTAATGGTTGCAGCAATGCTGGTAGTAATGGTATTAGGAACAATGGCAATACCGTCACATGCGGAGAGTGTAACAACAAAAGTATATGGTGGAAATGCGGCTTATAATTATTATGTTAGAAAGAGTGGAAAAGTAGATTTATTAGGAATTATGAGAGTTGCCAGAGAATTGGATAAAAATGGAAAGGTAATAGCAGTAACAAATACTTTTACAGCAAAAACAAGCTGCTCAAAAGTAACAGTTTGGGTTTCAGAAAAGGAAGATGGGAAATATAATACAGCTGAAAAAAGAAAGATGGTATTGAATAATACAGTGACTGCAAGGAAAGATGGTAAGTTTAGTAGATCATATGGAAAGGCTAAAGTTACTTATTAATGTACAGTAGATTGTAACTTTGAGATTTGCAAAATTGAAAATTACGGATCAGAAAGCAGTAAGGGAGATGAACGTATGGAGTTAAAACTGGAACACATTTCGAAAGAGTATAAAAATACAACAGCGCTTGATGATTTTTCGATGACATTTTCAGAAGGGATTTATGGCTTACTTGGACCGAACGGGGCAGGAAAAAGTACCTTGATGAAATTGATTACAAGGAATATCAAACCGACCACAGGAGAGATCTATCTGGATGAAACGAATATTCATGACTTAAAACGGGAATATCAGCGGTTGATCGGTTATATGCCACAGCAGCAGGAGATCTATCCGTTTTATACCGGACGAATGTTTCTTGCCTACATGGGGCTGCTGAAGGGAGTAGAGAAGAAGATGCTGAATGTTGAGATTGAGAAATACGCATCAAAGGTAAATCTTCTTGATGTATTAGATCGGAAAGTTGGAACATATTCCGGTGGTATGAAGCAGAGACTTCTGATCGCACAGGCATTTCTTGGAGACTCGAAGATTATAATATTCGATGAGCCGACGGCAGGACTTGACCCTAAGGAGAGAATCCATGTGAGAAATCTGATCCATGACAATTCTACAGGAAAAATTATTCTGATTGCAACTCATGTTGTTCAGGATATTGAGGACATAGCAAGTCAGATTATGTTACTTAAAAAGGGTGTACTGATCGAGATGGCAGCACCGGAGATTTTGACCGGAAGAATTACAGATAAAGAAAATCCTGATTTGGAAGATGTATATCTTAGTATATTTGGAGAGTAGCTTTTGCATATCAGTCATTTTTTACAGAGAGGGTGACGGTTTGCGGAATTGGAGGACGATATGAGTAGATCAAAACAAATGGAAAAAGCTGCTTCCATCAGTCATTCCGGACGAAGAGGCGGATTTTTTCGATTTTTTATAAATGAAATACGGGCTATTTTATATAACCGGAAATTAATATTATGTTTTTTGTTGTTTTTAGTTATGAATGTGGGCCTGTTGATAGTAGCCTTTGCTACTGATGAGGTGGATAGTACACAGTATGCAAGGCTTCGGACAGATCCGGATTCCATTATGGATATGTATATGGAAGATCCGGAATCAGAGACATATAAACAGTTGTTTGATGAATATATGGCAAGCACAACGTATGACGAATATCTGCAGAAGGTTATAGAAGATGCAGAGAAGAACCCGTCGATTTCCATATTTCAGACAAAGTTCTCAATCAGTAATCTGGAACGGACGAAGAAAGATTTTGAAAGACTAGTGGGAACAGAAGCATCCTTTGTTGGCGGATATGGAATCGGTAAGGCATTGAATTTTACCGGAAGTTATATTCTGATCTTCTTTTTTCTTGTTGTGCTGGTGCTGGAGCTGGTACTACGTGATAAGAAGAATGGTCTGGCAAATCTGTATAAGACAACATGGAATGGAGACAGTCGATTATTGCTGTCTAAGTATGCGGCAGCAGTTGTCTATATGGCACTTTTTGTAGCAGGGATATCCTTAAGCAATTTTTTGGTTGCAGAATGGAAGTTTGGAGCTGTGGATCTGTCAGCGCCGGTACAGAGCCTGATGGACTATATCGGATATGGTTTTTCATGCAGAATTGGTACATTTGCTGTTCTTGTCTGTGTGGTGAAAATTCTGATCTTTTCTGTGATTCTTGCGGCATTATTCACATTTGCAGTTATTTCTTCGAATGAGATTATGCTATGTGTATGGACGGCAGCTGCGATGTTTGTGGAATTGTTGTTTTCTGTACTGGGGGAGAGGCTTAATCTTATATTTTTATATCGATTTTCTATCTTTTCGATGCTTGATACAACAAAATTTTTCCAGTATGAGAATTATAATCTGATGTCTCATGCAAGACCAGCCATCTATCTGGATTGTGTAGTTTGTGCTGTGCTGATAGCAGGGCTTCTTATTATATCGTCTGTACTATATCTGGAAGGAAGCAGTGATTATCAGGAGACACGTATACGAATAAAAAGAAAAGCTGCGAAAGCCCACAAGACGCTTCCTTCTATATGGAGACTGGAAGGTTATAAATTGTGGATGGGATATAAAATGATATTTGTTATTCTGTTGCTGGTTATATTTCAGGTGTATATTTATCAGAACAAATCTGTAAGGTGGAGCACAAATGAATATGTGTACCAATACTATATCAGTCAAATTGAGGGAGTGATCACACAGGGAAAGCTTGATTATATAACTTCAGAGGCAGAACGGTATGCAAATATCCACAAAGCTGGAGATCAGGTTGAGCAGGATTACGATACAGGGAAGATAACAGAAGAAGAATATAGTGAAAGATGGAGAGAACTGAATAAACAGCTTGAAAATGAGGAAGGGTTTAATCGTTGTCAGGAATATGTAGATTATATTAAGGAGCAATGTGGAATTACATCACAGATTACAGAAGCTGATCCTGCTGTATTGGAGCAGATGGGATTTGTCTATAACAGAGGCTGGAATATTCTTGCTGGTGGTAGAGATTATAAGGATGATGTAATGAATGCAGCAAAGATTATTGTTGTATTAATGCTTACAACTGCATTTCTGTATTTGGAAGATTACAGATATAAGATTAATGGCATTATTGATATTACAGAGAATTACAGGAAACTTCATGTGATCAAAGCAGTTCGGTTGTTCTTGACTATTCTTGTCATATATATCATGGTTTATCTGCCGGAGTTAATGTGGGTAAAGAGTGAGATTGGGCTGACAGGTGGAAAATATCTGGCGCAGTCACTTCCGTATCTGGTGCATGTCAGTATATCCACCAGTATTACAGGATATTTTCTGCTAGTATATAGTATTCGATTACTCACTATTCTGATATTGACAGGTCTGTATGTTCTGGTTGGAAAACTGATCAGGAATACAAATGGTGCAATATTCTGCGCAGCAGCGGTTGTACTTCTGCCGTTGTTATTATATCTGTCAGGATTTACTGCCGCAAAATATTATCCATTAGTTCAACTGCTGTCAGGTAATATGGTGTTAAGGTAAATATTTACATAGTGGGATTTTTGTATGCTGTTACCAGCTCTTTCGTATCTCATCAAATAACCGCATGATATATAAAGTGTGTTCATGTGGCATTTCCGGACATTCGGTCAGACCTTTTTCCAGTGCCCGCTTACAGGCGAGCACTTCGTATTCATAGCCGCTGATCTGGGCAGGACAGTTGATCGTCTGAACCAGTCGGCGGTCATTTTCATATATATGGAATGCTTCGTAATTGTTGATGTTGTCAACCTCGATGTAGCCTTTTGTTCCGTAGATCACGCCACGGCGGTCGGTGGCTGATTCCATAGTTGTGAACAAGCCTGCAATCGCACCGTCTGGGTATGCCAGGTTGATAAATTCTGTTTTGTCTACGCCTGATTCGTGTGGAGTCATCGTTGTGTGGATCTCAGATACGTTGTCGCCGAGTACCCAGGTCGCAAAGTTTAAGGTATATGGTGCAAGATCTAAGAGAGCACCTCCGGCAAGCTCTGGGCGGATCAGACGTTCTACCTGCATCAGGGAATAACCAAGATTTGCGGTCAGTCCTGTTATTTTTCCGATAACGCCGGAATCTATAATTTCTTTTAAGGTAAATGACATTGGCATATAGCGAACCCACATCGCTTCCGCCAGTAATATATTCTTTTCTTTTGCAAGCCGGATCATATCTTCGGCTTCTTTTGTATTTACGGCAAATGCTTTTTCGCACAGAACAGCCCGGTTGTGATTCAGACACAGCGTCGTATGCTCTTTATGGTGGGAATGCGGAGTTGCAACGTAGACAAGATCGATCCCGTCATCGGCAACCATTTCTTCATAAGAGCCATACCATTTGGATGCATGATAAGTATCTGCAAATTGTCTGGCTTTTTCTTCCGTTCTGCTTGCTACAGCATAGAGCTCCACTTCTTCCATCCGGTTGACGGTCTCTGCCATCTTGCGGGCGATACCGCCTGCGCCGAGGATGGCAAGGCGTAGTTTCCTGTTTTCTAATCTGGTGTCTGGGGTTGCCGTAGCATTTCTGTTGTCTGATTTATAAATTGGATCTGTTGTATGTTTTTTGTTGTCGGATATATTATCTGATTTTATCATCTTTTTTCATTCCTTTCTGTGCGGTTTATGAAGTCATATTATTTCTATATTTCTTCTTAAAATTCTATATGGTACTGATGCAACTGAAGCTATTTGAATATTGCCGGGTTCATCATATGTGAGCAATTCTATGATTTTATGTAATTACTATAGAAGCTTTTGGGGATTTGTGCAAGCACATCCCATCATAATGATCATTATATCGTACTCGTTCAATGCATTCGAAAAATCGACCCTTGCAAGCAAGCGATTTTTCATCATTATATCATGTGCTTCGCACATTCTATGCATTCCGCAAAATCAGCATCCTTGCAAGCAAATAATTTTGCGTTCATTATATCATGATTCAATGTAACATTTTATGTATAGTTCAGAGAGTTACTGGTAATACTGGAAATAGTAAGAAGATAAAACAAGTAATAGTTAGATCATGGAGGAATAAGGTTGGGGAAAGTCGGTCAGAGTCGTAAAAAATATAAATGTACATAGGAGCAGCGGGAGGTGGAACGTTTGGGGAAAGACAGAGATGCGGAAGGCGGAATTTATAGTGCAGACAGCCGGATCGATAAAGACATAGATGCAAATATCAGCCGGGTAAAGACACTGTTTGCTGATTGGGGAGACGTCGTGGAACGTCGATTTACTGTAAGAAGAACCGGAATGGATGTGTATGCAGAAGATATCACCGGATCAGCAGATGAGACATCCACGTCGGTAGGAGCAATCTATGTAGTGTACATTGATGGGCTGTGTGACAATGGTCTGATCGAGGATACGATCATTAAGCCTGTGACTTGGGAGTGGCGGCATGAGCATGGCAGTTCCCTATGGGAGGCAATGGATTCATTTGAGACACAATCGGCGGATATAAAGGCAGAAAATGACTTCAAAAATGTGATGTTTTCCATATTGAAAGGAGACACAGCGGTATTTGTATCGGATGCAGACCAGGCGTTTGTTGTGTCTTCCAAGAAGCTGCCGGTACGTGGAGTGGAAGAAAGTTCTACCGAAGGTGGAATGCGTGGTCCTCGGGATAGTTTTAATGAAAGTATCCGTACATCGACAGCCCTTATCCGGCGAAGAATCAAAGATACCAGATTAAAATTGATCCAGAATACGATCGGTGTTCGTTCCAGAACCGAGTATGGAATCATGTATATTGAGGACATTGCAGAGAAGAAGCTGGTTGAACAGGTGAAAGAACGGATGAATGAATATGAGATAGATGCCATATTTGACAGTGGCATGGCGGAACATCTGATGGAGAAGAAATGGTACCGGCCGTTTCCGGTGTTCCAGTCAACCACCAGACCGGATAAAGCGGCGGCGGCACTGGCAGATGGCAGGGTTGTAATTGTATTTGATAATTCACCGGAGGTTCTGATTGCGCCGGCTACGATCAATACATTATTCCAGACTGCCGATGATTATTATAACCGTTGGCCGGTTGCAACTTTTGCCAGAATCATTCGTTATATAGCGGCATTTATCGCGGTGGGGCTGCCGGGCTTCTATATAGCTGTTACCTGTTATCACCGGGAGGTGATACCGGATAAACTTCTCTATGCGATCGCAGTTGCAAGAAATCAGTTGTCTTTTCCGATCGTGTTAGAGGTTTTGATCATGGAGTTGTTGTTTGAATTGCTGCGGGAGGCAGGAATCCGTCTGCCGAGTCAGCTGGGAAATACGATCGGTGTTGTTGGTGGTCTGATCGTTGGACAGGCTGCAGTGGAAGCAGGGATTGTCAGTACGATCGTGGTGATCGTAGTTGCGTTGACGGCAATCGCATCTTTTGCAATTCCAAATGAAGCCTTTGCGTCAGTGTTCCGTCTTTTGAAATTTCTTACCATACTGGCGGCAGCATTTTTTGGACTGTATGGGTTCCTTCTGGTGATGCTGTTGCTGATCTATCATCTTGCCAGTCTGAACAGCTTTGGTGTTCCATACATGGCACCGGTTGTAACCTGTGGCTATGCAGAGGAAGGAATGGAAGATTTTGTCCTTCGTAAACCAATCAAAAAATTTGTCTTTCGACCGGCATGGGCGAACCACAGAGAACGCAGACGGCTTCGCAAAAAGTATTGATGAATGGGTGTGAATTGATATATGGATTATAGAAATGTGACGTTTCGGCAGCTTTTTATAACGGGAACTTGCCTGATTTTCCCGATTACTTTCTGGAATATGGTACAGATTATGACGGATTTTTCCAAAAACAACGGTGTTTTATCACTTTTTTTGATGTTAATACTTGCTCTGGTTTATGTGGTGCTACTACATCTTGCGCTTTCCGGTGTAGTGAAATTGTCAGATCCCGTTAAAGAAAAGACAGAGATAACGGGTGCAAAAGTATGGAATAATAAGAAAAAAGTGGCTATTGCATCTATTTATGTGATCAGATATGCAATTCGGGTTCTTTTTTTGCTTTATTTCTTTGTACAGGGGAGCCGGACCCTGATGCTGCCGGATTATGCAGGAATGGTTCTGGTTGTTCCGGTATTACTGACACTTTTCTATATGGCAGGAAAGGGACTGCGTGGTTATATCGGATTTGCGGAAGCAAGTGTGATCGGAATCGGGATCGCATTGGTGCTGTTTGTCATTTGTGGATTCTGGAATGCTGATTTTTCCCGACTAAAAGAATATGCAGAATTTCAGATGCAGGCATCTGTATGTAACACAATATGTCAGATTTTGATAAAAGGATATCTGATGATGGTAGGGGTATGTATGCTGGAATTTGTCATGTATCTTTATCTGAGAGTAGAGAAACGAAGACGAGGGATGCTGGTGTGGACGGTATCTGTTCCGGTTGTGTTAGCCCTTGTTGCTTCCTGTTTTGTGATATCACTACTTGGCTTGCAGGGCAGAACAGCTGGCTCAAAGGGAATACTAAATGTTGTGGGTGCGATGATGTTCCCCGGAGGTGCAAATGCGAGGCTCGGTTTACTCGCCTGTTATCTGCTTATAATCTTCGGACTCTTGCTTCTGGCTATCCACATTGTATTCATTTGTCAGTTTGTGGATGAGATCTGGAAGATCATCTGTGTATGGAAAAAGAGCGGCGGGATGAGAGCAGCCGGGAATGATAAGAGTACAGAGTTACATGGATGTGATTCTGATAATGCAATGGATAAAAAAGTGATGGAAGAAAAAAGAAGCCTGTGGATAAGAAGCGGCTGCGTGGTTGTTTTGTTTCTGTTGTTTTTGTGGATGGGCAGGTTCCTTGGAGAACGGGATGCCGGCCGGGCATTTATGAGCTACATTGCTGCGGTGGATATTCCTTTGTCTGTTCTTGTACCGGCATTTGCAGGACGGAAACGGACGAATCCGGGGAAGCTTGCAAAGATGGCTGCAGAAGTGATCAGTGGAGTTCTGATCACCTGCATATTGTCCGGGTGCATGGACAGATCCATTGAAGCGGTAGACTATCTCCGTGTGGTTATGATCTCTGAGACAGAAGGGGGCTACGAGTACACATTTGTTACAGACAGTCTGGAGGGAGCGGAGTCAGCAGCCGAATCGGAGGAGCGGGAGTATCCGGTTGTTGCGGAGAGCCTGCAGCAGGCACGGGCTGAATATGATCAGGCGCATGACCGGAGCCTTGATCTGAGCCATGTTGAATATATCGTGGTGGATTCCGAAGAAACCCTGCGACAGATGTATCCGGAGCTGATAAAAGAATTTGTAACGAATTATGTAGAAGTAATCTGCACCGATTCGCTTTATCAGGGTGAAGTGTCCGGCAGCATCCGGAAATATATCGCAACGCATTACAAAGGAGAGTGTCTGGCGACACTGGTGGAGTAGACATTCGTTTAAAGTATTAGTTATTGATAAAGAGTGTGAAACAGAATTTGTTTCAATAATAAAGAAATTTAAATATATCAGATATAGACTATTTCGTTAATGTAGATAAAGAAAAATGGAGGTTATGGAAATGGGTAGAGCAGTAAGGGCGGCAGTTGCCGGAATCCTGATCGGTTTATTTTGTGGAACATTATATGTGGAAATGGGAGCACTGAAAAGATTATACAGCGCGAAAAACAGCGTAGAGCAGGTGATGAACCTGATCGAATATGCGGAAGAAAATGAAGATATAGCCTATGACAGTACAGAGGAAAATTATGCTGGAATAACCAGTGACAAAACTTCACAGACAGACGGTAAAAATGATGAATCGAGCCAGCAGGTGGTAAATGGTCTTGAGCCTTCGGATGGTCAGGATACAGAACGGTCAAATGATATCCAGACTGCATTTCGGATTCTGGATGGCACAACATTAAATGCGTATGAAACACAGAAGCAGTTACAGGAACTGGAAGCAATGTATGATGATATAGCAGGAAATGCAAGTGCGGAGAGTCAGATGAATGCTCAGAATAAGATATCAGATGTTATCCGTATTCGAATAAGATATGAGGGGAATGAGAATTTATCGGATAAGCAATTGGATGAATTTACTTCATATGTTGAGCAGGCGGTACTTTACGGTATAGCCGAGAAGCTTGGCGCAGACTATAACGATCAGGAGAAAAGCATTGTGCGAAAGAATCTGATACTGAGCAAAGAATATATCGATGCCTGTGCTGAGGAAAGCGCAGAAGAATACGGCATCCCGGTTACTGCATGGTCAGCTTTTGAGTATCTGAACCTTCCGGCAGCAACCTTGAATGGCGTTGCTTATCCGGCCGGGTATTATGAAACTTTGTGTGTGACGTTGAAAAGATTATGACTGACTTTTCCATCTACCCCTAAATCCCCGGAATCCTTGAATTATATAGGTGGTTGTGGTATGATATGAGATATTTTGATTATATATTTCAAAGGAGCTCAAGGGAATATGACTAAGAAAAAACTGGTAGTTATTTTTGGAGGAAGATCATCGGAACATGAAGTTTCATGCATTTCAGTTCAGACAGTTGCCAAAGCGGTGGATACGGACAAATATGATATGACACTGATCGGAATCACAAAGGACGGCAAATGGCTGAAGGCTGACAGCATTGAGAGTATTGCTGACGGAAGCTGGTACGACAGTCAGGTTCGTGCTGTGATTTCACCGGATTCTGCAAAAGAGATTATCATAAAAGATGGCGACAGAATCTATGCGGAGCCTGTAGATGTTATTTTCCCTGTTTTGCATGGTTTATATGGAGAAGACGGTACGATTCAGGGATTGTTTGAGATGGCGGACATTCCATATGTGGGCTGCGGTGTATTTGCATCGGCTGCTGCAATGGACAAATTCCATACAAAGATCATTGCTGATCATATCAATGTAACACAGGCAAAATTTGTTCCTGTAGTAGAAGATGATTTTGATGATCTGGATGTTGCGATGGATCGGGTAGAGAGCGAGTTAAACTATCCGGTATTTGTAAAACCATCATCCGCAGGTTCATCAAAGGGTGTTACAAAGGCACATGACAGAGCCGAGTTAGAAGCTGGTCTGCATGAGGCACTCAACCATGATTCCAAGATCCTTGTCGAGGAAACGATCGTTGGCAGAGAGTTGGAATGTGGTGTACTTGGATATGGCAATCATACAAAGGCATCCGGTGTTGGAGAGATCCTTGCTGCCGCAAATGCAGATTTCTATGATTTTGATGCAAAATACAACAATGCAGATTCCAAGACGATCATCGGGGCAGATATACCGGAAGAAGCTGAGGACGAGATCCGTGCAGAAGCAATCCGTATCTTTAATGCGATTGACGGCTTTGGACTTGCCCGTGTGGATTTCTTCCTTGAGAAAGACACCAATCGTGTAATATTTAATGAAGTAAACACATTGCCGGGATTTACATCGATCAGTATGTATCCGATGCTGTGGGATGCAGAGGGATATGATATCAAGACCCTTGTAAATACCTTAATTGAGATGGCATTTGAAAGATAATTTATGACGACGAGAGATATAAAGATAAAAGTAACGGGTGTGCAGAGTGTTGCCGGAGCGGATGATGAACCGGAGGTTCTGGAGCTTGAGACGCGGGGAACATACTCTGAGAAAAACGGAAACCGCTATATCAAATATGACGAGTTCATTGAAGATGTGGAAGAACCGGTGAAGAATCTTCTGCGATTCGATGAGCATGCGCTTCAGCTGACGAAACGTGGCAGCGTGAACACGGTTATGTTATTTGACCGTGAGAAGAACAGCTCAGTGCATTATGTAACTCCGGTCGGACCGATCTGTATGAATATCTGTACGGAGGAATATCATATGGAGCAGTCTGAGAAGGGGATTCGGATTGATATTCGTTACTGTATTGATTTTAACAATGATTATATTACGGATTGCAGTCTGAATGTGACTGCGGACTACGAAGGGGTATAAATATATATGGGTAGTGAGAAATCCTTCGATAGCTTTTTGGGGATTGAAACGATCGCGGAGACAGCATTTGGAGATATGGATGTATGTCTTCCGGTGAACGAAGAAGATAATAATTATGAGGTTACATATTATAATGATTTGGTGACGATGTTCGATGAGATCAGCATGGAGCCTGAAGATACGCTTGTGGATTTTGGCTGTGGACTTGGCAGAGTGCTTTTTTACTGTAATTCCAGACATTACTGCCGGACGGTTGGAATCGAGAACAATGCCAGGGTCTATGACAGACTTCTGACAAATGCCGCAAGCTATCAGAGCAAATTCCTTGATCAGGAGGAACGGATGCAGTTCCTGAATGTGGAAGCGGAGGCATATGAGATCGGAGATGAAGACAATTATTTCTATTTCTTCAATCCATTTTCCAGCGCAACCTTCAAGAAGGTACTGGATAATATCATCGCATCGGTACGGAGACAGCCAAGAGATATTGAACTTCTGATTGAAAAAATCGTAGTGAACGAAGATGGGATGCCAGAAATTACATTAAAATATGGATTATCCAATCTGATCAGTTACAGTCCTGCAGATGAAATGAACCGCAGAGAAAATACCATTATTGCGGTTGTAATGAAACTAATTGCAGAAGATGAACGGGGATATACTTCTGCGAAATATCTGTCGGAGCATATTACTGATTTGGGATTCAAGAAAACAAAGCAGAGTATACTTCCATATATTGAGCTGATGAAAGGACTTGGGATTCTTGAACCCACAGATAATCCATTGAAGCCATACAATATTGTAAAATCAAAAGAAGCTATAGAACAGCTTGCCAAAGACTATCTTCCAGATTTGACAGCAGAAATCACTGCGAAACAGATATCAGACGATTATTTACATGGTATTAGTGACAACAGGTGGTATGCCGGAAATGGTATTTGAATATATTTTAAAGAAAAATGGAATTGATCCACAAACAGACCTCAACATCAACCAGGGAATTGATTTTGGTTCCACTGCTGCCGCCTTTTCAGAGGGAAGTGGAGACTTTACTGTTGAATTCGAGCCAAGTGCAACCGCTTTGGAAATGGAAGGAAAAGGATATGTTGTAGCCTCACTTGGTACTGACAGCGGCTATGTTCCTTACACTGCCTACAGCGCAAAGAAGAGTTATCTCGACAAACATCCTGAGATTATCCAATCCTTTACAAATGCGCTTCAAAAAGGTATGGATTTTGTTCAGATTCACACGCCAGAGGAGATTGCTTCCGTGATTGCCCCTCAATTTCCTGAAACAGATCTTAAAACCATCACAGCGATTGTAAACCGTTATTATACACAGGACACCTGGAAAGCAGATCTTATATTTGAAAAAGAGAGTTTCGAGCTGCTTCAGGATATTCTGGAAAGTGCCGGAGAACTGGATTCACGCGCTCCTTATGAAAAACTTGTC
>OGOS01000082.1_pt1 | contig 70686 bp, 58 predicted proteins | sample 1552701 | NCBI WGS metagenome assembly OGOS01 (sample SAMEA2580128, study PRJEB22360) | human gut metagenome | biome: human gut; feature: human-associated habitat; material: faeces | place: Denmark | collected 2008/2010
TGTGCCATCCGCCTCAACGGCCGATACCCCTTCGACCAGCGAAAGCCCCGCTTCGGCGCAGGCCCCCTCGCCGGTTAAGGTTTCCTCGAGTTCGTCTTCCTCTTCAGCCGTCTCAAGTAATAGCAGCTCTGCGAAAGAAACCGGCTCGTCGGCGACCAGCGCAACATCCACATCGTCCAAAGCAGCGGCACAGGCCGCGCAGGAATCCGTGACGATCAAATATGATTCGAACACCGGCATCCACTACGTAGACGACGCAGACAGCGCACTGGGACGCATCATCTTGTACTGCATGAACAACGAAGCCGAATGGCCCCATTCCATTCCCAGCAATCCGAATGTTCCCAGCTTCACCCTTGGCTATCTCACGCCCGACATGTTCTCTTCGCAGGACGCCTATGAGGAATGCATGGAGAAGCTGCTCGCTATCCTGTACGCCGGATACCCCTACAACGGACTTCATATGTACGAAGTGGGTTCAGTCCACAACATCACCGAGGCCGAATTCAACGAAAAGCTCGATGCCCCCAGCGCCATCCGCTCCGACTTCCCTGACTCGGTGGGCAACACGACCTTCACCTATAGCGATTACACGAATAACAATACGGAGAACCTGACCAAGCTGAACAACTTCATGCTGGAAGTAGGCGAGCTGTATCCGAACGGAAAAAGCGCCTCCGGCCTGACCTACCAGCAAATCGTTGCCACCGACTTCTACCAGGCGGCGTTCGATATGTACATGGGGCAGCAGGGCTCGACGCCGCTGCAATGGTGGGACAATACGCACGGCAGCGACTACTACGTTGACGATTCGGCTGCCTACTGGGGGACCCAATATGCCATCTGGGTGGTCCTGAATCAATACGGCATTGGGGAAAACAACCTCACCCTTGAAAGCGCGCAGGTTCAGAACTATCCCCTGGCGAAAAAGCTGGTAGAACACGCCGATGCCGGTGCCGTGCTGCGTACCGAACCGACAGATTCCCACGTCTCGATTGACGGCGATGCCCAATTCGCCTACGATCCCGCATCCAAGACCTGGCGTACGGGCGCCCTGTCCATTTCGGAGGCAACCGGTTACAACGGCCATTACTCGCTCACCCTGCCCGATGGCATCACCGCCGTAGACGAAGACGGCAATGCCGTGTCTACCTCTGACGTGCGTGCGGGAAGGGCGTTCTACCTGCAGTCGGCAACGAAGCCCACGGAAACCGTGGGCATTTCCGCAAAAGCCACGCTGACCTGGTTGAAGGAAACGCGCCAGTATTCCCCTGTGAAGAACGAGGACGGCAGCGAGATCACCATCACCGTCAACGGGCAGACCAAGCATTACCAGCATATGATCGGTGCGGTCATCAAACAGAAGACGGTCAGCGCGTCGCTTGAAGCGAAACCCGCATCCGAAGGCAATCTAACCGTGTCCAAGAAAGTAAACGGCGAAGCGAACTCTACGAGCAGCTTCACCTTCACCGTCACGCTGAACAACAAGAAGATAAACGGCACCTACGGCGACATGAACTTCACCAACGGAGTGGCCACCGTCACTTTGCAGGACGGCAAGAGCGCCGCGGCCGAGCACCTGCCCGGTGGAACCGGCTACACAGTTGCCGAATCCGCAAACGACAATTACAAGGCCGACCAGGCAAAACGCACGGGTATCATCCCCAGCGACGGCACTGCCGCCACGGCCTCCTTCACGAATACGCGCCTATACCAGCTTACGGTGAGCAAGACCGTATCGGGCCAAGCGGCAAGCAGCACGCAGCCCTTCAAGATCAAGGTGACGCTTACCGATTCGTCGGGCAATCCCCTTTCGGGATCGTTCAGCTACAAAGGCGGCACGGTATCCGGCGTAGAGAGCGCCGCCGCCCCGGCAGACGGCTCGCTTACGCTTGATGGCAGCGGGTCGGGCACGGTAACCCTCTCCCACGGCCAGCAGATTGTGATTTCAGGCATCCCCTCGGGCACCGCTTATACGGTTGAGGAAGAACCTTCGACCGAAACCGATGCGTTGCTCTACGACGCAACCTATAACGGTTCCGCCACGGCTGCCACCGGCACGCTTTCCTCCAACAGCACCGTGGCCGTGGCCAACGCGGTGCAGGAAGGATCCCTTTCGGTAACCAAGCGCGTCATCGGCGAGGCGAACCCCACCCAATCCTTCACCTTCACGGTGAAGCTGGGCGGATCGGGCGCATCCCTTTCCGGCATCTACGGCGACATGGACTTCACTGATGGGCAGGCCACCTTTACGCTCACGAACGGGAAAACGAAGACCGCGCAGGGGCTGCCGGCAGGCGCCACCTACACGGTGACCGAGGAATCGAACAGCAACTACGCCATTTCGTACGAGAACGCCAAAGGCACCATTGACAAGGGAAAAACCGCGCAGGTCACCGTTACCAACACGCGCGGCGCAATCTCGCTGCCCCTTTCCGGGCAGGCGGGCCTGCTGGGCCTGTACCTGCTGGGCGCAGCCCTGCTTGCCGCCGCGGCTTATTGGCTGCACGCCCGCCGAAATACCTCTCACCTGAAAGGAGGCGAAACCGATGAGCGCTAATACGGCTCTTCGCACCTGCCCGACCGTCATGCTCGCCTGCGTTTTCGCCTTTGTTCTGGCCGCACTCTGTGCGCCGGGCTTAGCGCAGGCGCAAGAATCCGCAGGCGCAACCGACCAGGTTGCCGCAAACGCCGCCGAAAGCTCGGCCACCACGGCTACTGCAAAGACGGCGGTTCCCACCGTGAACAAGCAGGTATTGGAAGATTCCTCCAACGCCTGGCAGAAGCAGGCCGATGCCACCGTGGGCGACAACCTGCCCTGGCGCTTGGAGGCGACGGTGCCTGCGGGCATCACCGGCTACCGCTCATATAAGGTCGCCTTCCACGACATGCTTTCCGCCGGCCTTGCAAAGCCGTCCCATGTTCGCGTGTACATTGCCGCCGCGGCATCTGGAAACAGCGCTGCCTTCTGGGCAAACGGCAGCGAACCGGACGGCGAATGGGTGAAGCTGGATGCATCTGCATACAAGACTTCCTATTCCGCGCAGTCCAATGGCGCCTCCTTCGACGTGACGGTGACCGACCTTGTCTCCGCATTAAAAGATGCCGATCTGGACTTTGCCGACGGTGCGCGTATCTGCGTGCTCTACAATGCCCCGCTCACGTCTTCGGCTGCAAAAGGCACGGCAAAGGGAAATCCCAACACGGTCACTCTGCGCTACCCGCACTCGCCCGACAGCAGCGCGTACACCGAAACCCAACCGCAGTCGGCAACCGCCTATACCTGGACGTTGTCGCTGGTAAAACGCGATATCGAAAGCAACGCCCCGCTTTCCGGCGCCATCTTGCGCATAACCGACGACCAGGGCCGCCATCTTGCATCCAATGGAAGCTGGACCAAAGATGATGCCACGGTGACTACCGATGCAAAAGGCCGGGCAGCCACTGCGAGCGTGGATTCCGGAACCTACATGGTAGAGGAAGTGAAAGCCCCTGACGGCTACGCCCTGGCCGGCGGGTCGCACGCAATAGAACTTGCCGTGCAGCTTGATTCCGATCACATCGTCCATTCCGAAGTACAGACCAGCTTGAAGGCCACTGTTCCCCTGCGAGCCGACTCCTTCGATACCGCCACGGGAACGGCAAAGGTCTCTCTGCTCGATTCTGCAACGGCTTCCGCAGGAAAAGGCGAAGGGGGCATTGCTTCCCTCTTGCCGAAGACCGGCGACCGCTTCTACGGATTCTTGCTCGCGCTGATTGCCTTTGCGGGAGCAGCCGCCCTGATTTCGCGTAAACGCAAAGGGGATTCTCGCAGCTGACGTTCAAACAGGCGGGTAAACGGCCGCGCACAGGGTACAGCATACGCGAGATACGGCGGGAAAACCTGCATACAGGTATGGCATAGCGCACACGATGAGCGTGCAGCGGAATTCAGCGGGTACCGCCTCGGCAGGGTCCTGCATCTAGGAGGGTTATGTTCGGTCGATCCGCAGAAATGAGCACAAACGGCAGGCGGGACAAACGACGCCTGCCCCGATGGGCCGAGCGCCTGATTGCGGCGGTCCTTATCCTCTGCGGCATCACCTTGATGGTTTGGCCCTGGGCCGCCGACTTCCTTGCGTCCAACGGCGCGGGAAGCACCATCTCCCAGGTCACGGAGCGTGTGGATGCCATGCCTGCCAAGGAAAAGCAGTGGTACCTTGACCAGGCACGCGCTTACAACGACGAGCTTGCCGGGCTTTCCACCAGCATGGACCCCTCCAAGATCGTGAGCTATAAAAGGCAACTCACCTTCGACCGCGACCCCATGATGAGCTGGATCGAGATTCCCTCCATCAATGTGAGCATGCCCATCTACCACGGCACCTCCGATGCGGTGCTCGTGGCGGGCGTGGGACATCTGAAGAACACCAGCCTGCCGGTAGGCGGATCGTCCACTCACTGCGTCCTCACAGCTCATTCGGGCATGCAGAACCTTCGCATGTTCGACGATATCCGCCAGCTGGAGCCCGGCGACCTGGTTCTGCTGCATACTCTGGGCGACATCTACGCCTATCGGGTCACCGGCTCCGAAGTGGTTTGGCCCGACCAGGTGAGCTCTCTTTCAATCGAACCCGGCAAAGATCTGCTTACCCTGGTGACCTGCACGCCCTACGGCGTGAACGACCATCGGCTGCTTGTCCATTGCGAGCGCACCAACTACAACCCCAACGAGGCTACCGACGCGAGCGCGACGCAGAACCGCCACTGGGGCATGCGCGAATGGGCGTTGCTTATTGCCGCGCTTGCCGCCGCGGGCATCGCCACCGATGCGGCGGTGCGGCGCCTGCGTGCGAAGCGGACCGCAGCGCAAGAATAGCGCCGACGTAACCTGCAGCACGGGCAGCACCACCGCAAACAAGGGCTTCAATCCGGAGATGTATGCCAAGCTGTACAAAGAGCTTGCCGACGAGCAGGATTCCGGAAAATCCCTAAGTTATCGCTACACCAGCCATGACGGCCCGAAGGCCGCGGTCGTGAATATGACCGCCGAGACGAAGGACGGCCCCACTGCCAAGCACTTCGCCGAGCTGGCCAAGAAGAACAACAGGTACATCATTTACGGAGCCTCCGAGATGCCGGAAGGCGGCCCCATAACGGAAAACGGCAAGAAGAAGGTTTACAATTTCGCCTTCATCTGCTCGCCGGACGGCACGGTCGATACCTATCAGAAGATCCCTCGCGCCGGAGCCGAAGACCAGTGGTCGGTGGCCGGCAACACGCTACTTGGTGCGCCGTCTGGTGTTCACCTCCCAATCGGCAACGGGCCTTCTGCTACAACAAGCAGGAAAGCAGCGTCAGAACCGCCAGCCCGCCTTGCATGGGAAAGATCTTCGGGTTGCTGGTGGCGGCGCCGTAGGCGGCTACAGCCACCACATACAGCATCAGCGCGATCACTGCCGCCTTGCTGGCGAACGCGAACACAGACACCAGCATCAGGACCGCCAACAATCCGTTATACACACCCTGGTTCTTGAACAGCGTGCTGACCGAGTCTTCTCGCAGCGTTTCACGAGACATGCCGAAGACCTTCGCCGTCCGATCCGAATCCGTTGCGAATGTTTCCAAATACATGATGAAGAAGAATTCCAGCGCAACAAGCACCGCCAGAATCTGGGTAATAAGCGACATGCGTTTTCCTTCCCTGTTCTCTACTCCCCCAATGGATGCCGCCCGCGCTCCTCCTGCCGATGAGCAAGCAGCCGGCTAGAACCAGTTGCGGTGCCTCATGTAGGCAATCTCCGCCACCACAATCGCCACGCACGCGACCAACACGAGAGGATACGCTATCGGAGATGCCAGCTCGGGCATATATTGGAAATTCATGCCGTACCAGCTGGTCAGCAACGTCAGCGGCACGAAGATGCTGGTCACAACCGTCAGCACCTTCATGGTTTCGTTCTGCTTCACGTCAAGCTGGTTCTGTTGCAGGTCGAACAGCTGGATGGCATATTCCTTCAGCGCGCGCGTACGGTCGTACAACCGGTTCGCATGCCGACTGAATAGGCCGTACAGGTTCGCATCGCTACTGTCCAGCAGGTCGTTCTCGTTCGATAGCAGCAGCTCACCGGTGTCCTCCATCTGCTCATAGTAGTAGCCCAGTCGCAGCAATTCCCTGCTCACCAGGTTGATGATCCTCGTGGCATCGTTCTGGTCCATGCTCATCAGCTGTTCTTCCACCCGCTCGATGCGCTGCTCGAATTCTTCCAAGAATTCCGCATCCTCCTTGATCAGGTCCTCCAGCAGCAGGAACAGCACGCGGCCCAGCGTCAGCGGCTCGCGGCGCTTCTTTTGCCGAGAAAGCGTCTTCAGAAACCGCGAGCAGGCATCGGAATCATCCACCAGCACCAAACGCCGATCGTCTATGAAGAATCGCACGGTAAACGCACTGTGCAGCAAATCACCGCGATCAGGTCTGACCACCACACCGATGCTGCAGTCGGCAAACGCCTCGGAATGGCTTGCCGTTGCGGGCGCGACCATGCGATCGCCGATGTTTGCGGGAATGAAAGGCAGCGATTCCACGTTGAAGCCATCTGCCGAATACAGGTCCACGAACTGGAAATACGGATTGCTCTCGCCCTTCGGCAACGCGGTTTTCCCACCGGCATTCTGCCGCATCGCATCTTTTTCGCCCGCTTCCAAGCGCACCAGCATCTCGCCGTTCAGCAGATACCGTTCGGACATTCGGACCCCTCCCCAATCGGCCGTTGCCTATTCGGACATTCGACTGCTCGATTCCGATTTTAGCGCTCAATTCGTGCGCAGGCAGACTGCCCGCATGCCGCCTCCGAACCGTCATCATCGGGAGTATGTCGTTGCTGCGCGAAAACCGTCACCCTGCGGGGCGATAGCGTACACTTCGTAAGTGCAGTAGTTTTCAAAGGAAAGGATCAACAATGGCGTTGGATAAGAATGTCGGCAATCTGCTGAATACGCAGATCAACAAGGAGTTGTATTCCGCTTACCTTTACCTCACCTTCGCAGACTATTACGAAGATCGCGGCCTGAAGGGCTTTGCGAACTGGTACATGATCCAGGTCCAGGAGGAGGTCTCGCACGCCAAGATCCTGCGCCGCTATCTGCTCGACAACGATTACGCCGTCAAGATGCTGGCCATCGATCAGCCCGACAAGACATTCTCCAACGATCTGGAACCGCTGCAGGCCGGTCTGGAGCACGAGCGTTACATCACGAACAGCATCAACGAGTGCTATCAGGCAGCTTACGATGCACATGATTTCCGCACCATGCAGCTGCTGGATTGGTTCGTGAAGGAGCAGGGCGAAGAGGAAACGAATGCCTCCGACATGATTAAGAACATGGAGCTGTTCGGCTCCGATCCGAAGGGACTGTACGACCTTGACCGCGAGTACCAGACCCGTACGTTCGTCGCACCCACCATGCCGATGTAAGCTATCGGTTTCGACGCTTTATTGCAAGGAGGCGCAGCCTGCAAGCTGCGCCTCCTCTTTTTTTGCGCCGCGGGCGCTTTTGGGCCGCCGCCGCCCGTTGCCGGGCCCCGCCTCCAACCGAGAGCCAATTTTTGGACGAAACCTGCGGTTGGGAATGGTTTATGCCTCCCTAACAAATAGGGAGCTTGCGTGAATCTTCTCATTTTACAGAGCGATGTAAGCATTCTTGCCATTTTCGAGCCGATTTTCAGACCTCTTCCGGACACGACAAAATGTTAGAATATGTAAAACCATTCCCAAATCCATTCCTCGTCCAAAAATCGCAATTCTGTTGGCAATAATCGGGCAAAGGCATGTGCCTGTGCGCACAGGTACACACGATTACCCGCGGGCATGTGCGCGAGCGGCCGCAAACATAGGTAATCGCACGCCATCAGCTGCCGAACGAAAACGGCCCGCGCGAAGCGCAGGCCGTCCCTTCAGGTAATCCTCGAACTTCTGTTAGTCGTCGAAGTCCAGCATCGAAAGGTAACGTTCGCCAGTATCCGGCAGGATAACGACGATGTTCTTGCCGGCGAACTCGGGCAGCTCGGCCAACTTTGCGCCGGCGGCAGCGGCGGCACCCGCGGAGATGCCCACGAAGATGCCCTGCTCAGAGGCCAGCTTCTTCTGGTACTCGAACGACTCCTCCGTGGAGACGTGGATGATGCCATCATAGCCATCCTGGTCGAGAATCTCGGGAATGAAGCCAGGCATAATGCCCTGAATCTTGTGCGGGTGGTTCTCGCCGCCCTCGAGGACGCGGGACTCCTCGGGCTCGACCGCGTACGTCTTAACGTTGGGATCCTGTTCCTTCAGGTACTTGCCTGCGCCCGTCAGTGTACCGCCCGTGCCGACACCGGCGATGTAGGCGGCAATGTCGCCCTCGGTGTCACGCCAGATTTCAGGACCGGTGGTCTTGTAATGCGCCTGCACGTTGACCTCGTTCGTGAACTGACTGGGAGCAAAGCTGTTCTCCGTCTCGGCCAGAGCCTTCTCCGCTTCCTTGTTCGCCAGGGGAACGCCGCCGTCGACCAAGCGAAGCTCGGCACCGTATGCCTGAATCAGCTTGCGGCGCTCGACGGACATGCTCTTGGGCATGTAGATGACAACCTTCAGTCCGTAGGCGGCACCGATCATTGCCAGGCCGACACCGGTGTTGCCGGAGGTGGACTCGATGATGGTGGTGTCCTTGTTGATGACGCCGCGCTCGATGCCATCGTCGATGATGGCCTTGGCAATGCGGTCTTTCACAGAGCCGCCGGGGTTCTGCTTCTCCAGCTTGCCGTAAACATTTGCTTTGTCGGAAACGTTCAGCTTCACCAGCGGGGTATTGCCGATAAGTTCATCGATACGATTGATTGCCTTCACGGTCATGATGCGCATCCTTCCTGTCTCCTACCGACACCCGATATTTCCTATCGCTTTGGTAGGTATTTCTGTGTTGCGCTAATCATGCGTCGCGATATCGGATTCGTCAATACCCCCATTCACATGCGGTTATATGAAATTCGGATGCCGTGTTATCGATTCGGGCACTGTCTGCCCGCCATCTGGCAGAACGCCCGACCGAACGGAAGCGAGCATCCGCCGACCCGGCCGGCACGCACACGCGGCCTCCATGCGAAGGGGCATTCCGTTCGCACGGGCACTGTCTCGATCCGGCATCTGCAGAGGCGAGACAACAGACAACACGCTCGCGGGCATACGCCGCAGCGGCAAGCGGTATAGTCGTACAGAAACCATACGGGCGGCCGCAGATTGCCGCCCCTTCAAGATGGGAGGATGCATGCCGGCATACAAGGCGAAGCAGATGATAGTGGTCCGCCGCGATCTGAAGATGCGTAAAGGAAAGATTGCAGCGCAATCCGGACACGCATGCGTGGAAGCGGTGCTCATGGCCCTGGCGCGCGAGAAGCGCCTTGACCAAGTGCGCGTGCTAGCAGACGAAAACGGCGCACCCAGCTTCGCCGCGCTCGCCCACCGCCCTGATGACGTCACGCCGCTGACGGCATGGTTCGATGCGGGCGTGGCGAAGGTATGCGTGTATGTAGACTCCGAGCAGGAGCTGCTGGATCTGGCGGATGCGGGTCGCGAAAAGGGATTCGTTGTGTCGTTGATCCGAGATGCGGGCATGACGGAATTCCACGGCGAGCCCACCTACACCTGTCTGGCGTTCGAGCCGCTGTTCCCGGAGCAGATTGATCCGCTGACCGGCGCGCTGCCGCTGTACTAGTCGCCCGTCCCACCCTTCGCCTGCTGGTGACGACCGGCGAACAGCGGGCCAGACCTAATCCTGCCCGGCAAGCCAGGCGTCCATCTCCGCGCGCATACGCGCAAATGCCGCCGCCGTTCGCCCATTCGAAAAGGGGCGCGCAAGCATCTGGTCCAGATACCCCTGCTGCCGCATGATGCGGCGGCTTTCCGGATAGGCCAGCTCAAATGCGAAGCAGATATGGCCTACCACGTAATCCGCCGGATACATGCGCTCGCCGCGCGCAAGCGTGCGATGCTCCGCAAACCCGGCAAGCGCTTGAGGCGAAACCGGGCTTGCCGCAAGCTCAGCTTCGCTTACGTCGTAGATGGCCTGCACGGGCTCGATGCAGTTCACCTTCACAATGTCTATCTTGTCAGCATCGCGCACCACGTCGCAGAACCAGCGAGTGCGCTCGTCCATATCGGCCGGCAGCCGGTAGTCGCTATGCCGCGCCACAGCCGCCCGTATCAGCGCGTCCTGATCGTCGTCCCGTACGAACCGGCGGATGATGCCCTCCGCCCCGAACAGGATGTCCGCGCCCAATGCGGCATGGCTCACGGATTCCGCATCCCTGAACGTGCCATACCGCCGCACCTGCTCGAAGCGACCGATATCATGCAGCAAACCGCACAACCACGCCAGGTCAACATCGTCCGATTCCCCCGTCATGCTGCAGGCTATGCGGTCGCACAGGTCGGCCACGCGATACGTATGATCAATTTTCAGGCGAATCTTCGGATCCGCACAATCGTAAGCAGCCGTGTAGGCATCGAATGCCCGGCGCGCATGGAGCCGATCGACCTGCATACCCACCTCCTTTTTCAACGGGAAAAATGGCGAAGCCCGGAATGGCTACTCGGTCGCCTTGCCGGATTCTTCTTCCGCTTCCTGAGATTCAGCCTTGACCCCGGCAGCCAGTAGAAGCTTCAACTTGTCGGGAGACAGCGTATAGCGCTTTCCGCAGAAATGGCAGTAGACCTCGGCAGGCTCGCCGTCATCCACCAGGCTCTGCAGCTCGTCAATGCCCAGCGCCAGCACCGCGCGGATGGCGCGATCCTCGTTGCAGCCGCAATGGAACTCCGCGGGAATGGCCTCCAGCTCTTGGAAATCCAGCCCATCCAGCACGCGGCGCAGAATGTCTGCGGGCAGCAGACCGTCTTCCAGCATGTCCGTAACAGAGTTGATCTGCGCCAGATTCGCCTCCAGCTTATCGGCTACCTCGTCCGAGCAGTCGGGCATAAGCTGCACCAGGAAGCCGCCCGCCTGCCGAACACTCGTATCACGATCCACCAGCACGCCCACGCCCACGGAAGTGGGCACCTGCTCGCTCATGGCGAAGTAATACGTAATGTCGTCGCCGATCTCGCCGGATGCCAGTTCCACGGAGCTGGAATACGGATCGGCGCCGGGCTCATCGCGAATGACGGTCAGCGAGCCGAAACCGATGCCGCCGCCTACGTCCAGCTTGCCTTTCTCGTTCGGCGGACGAGGTGTTCCTTTTTGGGTCGGGCGCCAGCCATACATTCGGATGGTTGGCGAAGCCTTTCACCTGGCCTTCCGTATTTGCCGTTACGGTTAATCCGCCAATGGGACCGTCGCCGCGCACGGAAAGCGTTACCAATTCGCCGGGATTCTTGAACATCACGCCCATCATGAGCCCGGACATCATCAGACGGCCAAGCGCCGCCGTGACCAGCGGGCTGGTATGGTGCGCCTCCTTCGCCGCCTGCACGGTATCGCGCGCGGTAACCGCGAATGCGCGAATCTGCCCGTCAGCCGCCGTTCCGCGGACGATATGATCGCCGCGCAGCATCTTCTCCGTCTGGAAATCCTTCGTTTTATCTGCCATAACGCACCTCTGCATGCTCCGCGCCCGCCGTACGCGCCGGCGGGCTTGCTTTGTCTCGCTTACAGTATGCGCCCGCAACCGGCAGCTGCGAAGTTTCACTACAGACGCTGCACAGAGTCTTCCGATAGCGCCGCTGCACGTACGGCACGCCCGACGTTCGCACTCGCAATTCATGCTCGCGGGCATACGCCGAAGGATTGCATCGCCGCAATCGCAAATCGGGCGCCCGCACACCGTTCCTACTTCTTGCGCTTCCCGCGCGAGCGAACAAGCCCGGCAGCCTTTTCCCGTGCAGCCGAAAGGCGGGCATCGGTGAAACCGCGAACGCGACGCAGGGCGCTTGCCTGGGCAGCGCTCATCTGATCGATGCGGGGCTGCACCTGTGTGCGCAAGAAGGCATCGCGCCTGCTTTCGAGAGCTTCGCCTGCATCAGCCGCATTCTTTTCCAGTTTGCTCATTGCCGCGCCCATGCCCGTTTGGCCGCCCGTGATTCGTTCGGCAAGCTCGCCGGCATGCTCGTTGAAATCGCGGTCGGCATCGGAAACGATCTTCTGGAAATCGGTGAGTGCGCTCACCGTGAGCGTCGCGTCGATCGTGATAAGGATCACAATCGCATACGCGGCAACCTCGATAACGATCGCCGGAATAGCCGCTTCGATCTGCATCCACAAAGGGTAGATGCCGTAGATGGCAAGCAAGCCGCCCGCACCGAAAACGGTCGCCGTGGGTATCGAGATGCGGCCATTCAGATTCAGGGGGATGTTGGAATAATCCCACCAGTAGGCATGGAACCACTTTTCCAGAAAATACGAGGTGGGATATTCAAGCAACATGCTGCCGAAAAACGACACCAGGAAAACCTGCCACCAGGTAAGGGGCGCGCCGACCATGTCGGTAATAGCCGTTGCCACCAACGTGATTCCCACTACGCCCACACCATAAATGGGACAGATGGGACCGTAAAGAAAGCCGCGCCGGTCCCACTTGCCGGTGCGAATCACAGAATGGACGCTTTCGAACACCCAGCCGGCAAAGCTGCACAGGGCGAAAAGCACTACAAGCGAGCTGAACGTCATACGTTGTCCTTGGGCAGAGGCGCGGAAGCGGCGGAACGGTTGGAACGCAGGAAGAACGTCTCGTAGAAGCTGCAGTATTTGTCGGCAAGATTCACGAGCACAGCCTCGCGACTTGTGGGAACGCGCCCGGGCGGCAGCGGCCACATATGGGCACGGATGATTGCAAGCACGGCATCGTTGGCATCGAAGATGCGAGCAGCATTCTCTGCTGCGTAGAGAGGGTGACGAGTGGCATGATGCGGGGTGTCCGGGTGAGGCTTGTGCCAATCGTAGAGGTAGAAGTCGTGCAGCAGGGCTCCGGTCACAAGATCGCGCTCGTTAACCCGCAGGTGAAAACGCTGCGCCCAGCCGAAGGCGCAGCGCGCAACGCGAACCACATGTGCAAGCGTGGTGACGTTGCCGTGCTGGATGAAGGCGCCCATGCTCTGCACGGCAGGATGCACCAAGTAAGGGCGCGCGAGCTCGGCAAAGCGAGCCGCCTGTATATCGGTGAGGTCGCTCATACGCCCAATGGTAACAGCGTCGCATACAACCACGCGGCAGCCGCCGCAAAGCCCCGCCATCTTTCCATGGGCAACGGAAGGCGGGCACGCGAAAGACCCCCGCCCTCGTCACCGACTATGCACTCGGTGCCGAAGCCGGAATGCGGATCTTCGATACGCCGTACGGCCCTTCTGCCTGGATGGTCAACGTGGCCACACCGTTGATAATTTCCTCAGAGCCGGGCACCACGCGCCGCTCGCGCGCATTCCGCCGCACGGTGTCCAGGAATTCACGCGGTAGGGCGCTATGCGTATGGCTGCCCAGGTACGTGTCGAACGGCAACGCCAGCGCCTTTTCCGCAGAATGCCGCAACGCATCCAGCGTGTCGTGGTTGTCGCAGAACATGAAGCAGTCATCGCTGAACGAGTCACCGGAAAGCAGCAGGCGATCCTCCTCCACCAGCAGCCCGATCTCGCCCTTCGTGTGGCCGGGCAATGAGATGACGCTCACGTGCACGCCGCCCAAATCGAAGCGCTCTTCGCCGTTAAGCGGATGCATGACGGTCTTGGGCGGGGCTATGAATTCGTCTTTGGCGCTCTTGGGCATGCCGTTTGCAATCCCCAGCTGGAAAAACGTGGAAAGGCGCATCATGCGGCTGTTCGCATTCCGGTACGCAGGCAAGTCGGCAGCGCTGATCCACGCCTCTTCGAACCGCCAGTTGCCCTGCACGTGATCCAGATGGCCATGCGTGTTGATAACGCGGTAGGGGACGGCAACGTTTTCATCTACCCAGCCCCGATTGTCGCCAACGCCGTAACCCGTATCCACCACGATGGCAGAATCACGCCCTTCGATAACGCTGAAATACGTAGGGTCGGGAACATCCACCTCCCGAATATGCCGAACATGGATACTTGCCTGGAACACCTCGTGCATATACGCCTCCTTCTGCCGCGCCCCATAATACGCGCGCATGGATCCCGTCAGGGCTCATGCGCGCAAGCATTCCGCTCTATATCGGGCTTGCCGATAACCGAAGGCAGATATCGCCTTCGCACCCCGCTTTCATGCCACACAGCCCGAGTTCGCACAATCTTTGCCTTCGCGTCCCATTTGCGCACCACTTGCAGGCAACGACGATGCTATCGTTTGAAGCAGAGAAACGCTTTGGCTGCCGATACGAAAGAAGGGCCGCAGCATGTCCGACATAATCGAGCAAGGAGATACGGTCAGGGTCGAAAGCGGTAGGAACGCCGGCGAATACGGGCAGGTGCTGGGATTCAAGAAGAAGCACGTGCTGGTGGACTTGACCGGCGAAGGCAACCCGGAAACTGCCCAGAAGTACCGCGAGTCATCCCTTTCCGTCATTCCGCCGACGGTGCTCGACCAAGATGACCTGCGGCAGCTGTGTCGCTTCGAAGTTCCGCCGAGCAGGCTGCGCGGCAGCAGCGAATATGCTCCGCTGGAAACGAACGCGCATTACCAGATGACGTTGGACGATTTGCGCGCAGCACTGCGGAATATCAGGGATCACGGTGGCCCAGACAGCCAAGAAGCACTTGACTGGTATTTCCAGACATTCGAACAATTCGGCGATGAACTGGGAATTTGGCAGTACATAGACGGCCAGGCAGTATTCGGCCAAAAAGACGCTCGGGAAATTCCCGGCATTCCCAACGCACGCAGCATTTTCTCCGACATCTACGACGAGCTGCAGTGCCGCTACGATTACGGAGAGCAGAGTGCCTCGTTCGAAGAGCTGCTGAGTTGGATCGATGCCTACCAGGCCGATTGCAACAAGCCGCTGGCAGAGCGTCGACTGAGTAATCGACAGAAAGAAACCTTCCTGAACTGCTGGGACATGAGCAAGGTCGAGGCAACCGACATCCCCGGCATCCGGGATTTGTACGTGAAAACGGTTAACGAACTTGCTGCCGCCGATAATCCCATAGGTCTTTACCAGAAGGCGTACGCCTGCTACGGAGACGGCTGCGCCGGCTTCGAACAGGACTGGCAAGCATCCCGCGACTGCCTGCTGAAACTGGAAGAGATTGCCCCCAGCTCGCTGTACGCCAACACGCTCGGTTACCTGTATTACTACGGCCGCTGCACGCAGGGCACACCGGAATACGACAAGGCGTTCTACTGGTTCTCCATTGGCGCCGCCGGCGGCAACTACGAATCGCGCTACAAGCTGTCCGACATGTTCAAGGCGGGAAAGGGCTGTCCGCAAGACACGGAGATCGCAGCGCATATTATCTGGGACCTGTTCAACGAGAACCTGCCGTACTTCTGCGCAGGGCACAGCCTCAGCAAATTCGCCGACATCGCACTGCGTGCCGGCAACCTGGAGGCAAGCGGCCCATACGGTGTGCCCGATTACGACAGCGCATACGCATACTATCTCATGGCCCGCCTTGCCATCCGCATGCGACGGCAGACATGCGACTATTACGGCGATACCTCCGTGGAACGCAACATCGACGATGCCCTGATCAGCGCGCGACCGAAGACTTCGTACGCGGAAAAACAGGACCGCATATCGTTCGACGAGAGCACCCTACCCCGCCTGCTGCGATTCGCACTGGGCGGCGGACGGCGCATAGAGATGGATTACCGCTGGAAGGATACGGACAAGGGAAACCTGAAACTCACGTTCCGCGTGCAGAACAGGCAGGCCGACCTGGACGCCCATACCCACTACGCCGCGAAATTCCCCGTACTGATTCCCGAAGCCCACTTCTGCGGCATGTGCGAGAAGCTGGTGGTGCGAGGCACCGTGCAGCGGTCGGCCGCATACGGCCTTGTCGGGAAAAGAGGCACCATCGTATTCGACGACATGGGTAACGATTGGGGCAGCTTCGGCAAGCTGGCGCTGTACGGCAAGCTGACGGGCATTCTGCACGGCGCGTTCACCGTGAACTGCAAGAAGCTTTCCGGTAAGCAGCGGCGCTATGCATCCGTGAGCTTCGACGATCCCGAGCGCACTTGGAACTACCTATGCGACGACGAATCCGTCCGCGTCGGCGATACCGTGTGCGTTCCCTGGGGCGACACAGAGCGCGAAGGAAGCGTTGCGCGCATCACCTGGCGCTATGACAGCGAGATGGAGCTGTTCCGCCGCGATTACAAGCGCGTCATAGAAAAGCGGTGAAGGGGCGTCGTGTCGCCCCCGCCTGGCGCAAGCGAACCATGGAGGATTTGTGGCTGAAGAATATCGCCGCTTACGAAGCCTGCGAACCATATGCTAGTTTTTGCATTCCAAGAATAGAAGCGCAGTGAGGCCAGGTACGTGTTATGCGGAGGGGGTCGCAACGAGCAGGTTGCGACCCCCTCCTTTTTTCTGCCGTACCCCCTCAAAAAGAGAAGGGAGAACATTGACTGTCAACACCAACGATATGCAATCGAACGCACAGGCGTCCCAAGGAGGCGCCCCTGCCGCCCACGTTAAGGTGAAGAGCCCGCTTCTTGCCCTGATGGGTTTTCTGCTGGGCGGCTTCACGGGCATGTACAGCGAAACAGCGCTGAATATTGCCCTTCCGCAGCTGACGCAGGCCTTCGGTATCGGAACCGGCCTGGCACAGTGGCTGGTCATCGGCTACATGCTGGTCATCGGCATCGTACTGCCGCTTTCCAGTCTCCTTACAAAATGGTTCCCCGCCCGCAAGATTGCGCTGTTTGCCCTGAGCGCATTCTTTATTGGGTCTCTGATCAGCGGATTCGGCTCCACATTCGCCATCGTGCTGGCAGGACGCTGCATTCAGGGTATCGGTACCGGACTGGTGCTGCCACTCATGTTCGCCATGGTCATGGAGGTGGTTCCGCCGAACCGCATCGGCTCCGCCATGGGAACGGTTACGCTGGTCATCATGTTCGCCCCCGCCGTGGGCCCAACGCTTGCCGGCATACTGTGCGGTGTGGGATCGTGGCGCCTGATCTTCTTCAGCTTCGCCGTGATTCTCGCCTTCGCCATCTTCTTCCTGGCACGCTTCGGCGTGAATCCCTACCAGCTTACAAAGCCGCGCATTGACGGGGCATCCATCTTGCTTTCCACGCTGGCCTTCGGCGGCATCGTGCTGGGAACGGGCATGGCCAGCCTGTACGGATGGCTGTCCGTGATGGTGCTGACGTCCTTGGCGGTCGGCATCGTCTGCCTGGTGCTGTATGCACGCCGCCAGCTTGCCCTGAAGGCGCCCGTGCTGAACCTGCATGCTCTGAGCGTGCCCGGATTCCGCCTGGGCTGCATGATGGTCATGCTGAATTTCGGCATCACGTTGACAATTATGTACCTGCTGCCGCAGTACTACCAGAATTCCCTGATGGTGCCGGTGGCGATGACCGGCTTGCTGCTGCTGCCCGGCGGCGTGGTGAACGCCCTCGTCAGCTTGGCGGCGGGTCGTATCTACGACCGTGTGGGTGCGCGTATACCCGCCCTTCTGGGCTTCACGTTCTCGTGTGCCGCGGGAATCATGCTGCTGTTCGCCGATGCCCAAACCCCGATTGCCTACGTGGTGGCAAGCAACATCATCATAATGGTGGGCGTGCCCATGGCCATGTCTCCCGTGCAGACGCATGCCCTGTCGGCGCTTCCGCACCAGCTTTCCACGGACGGCAGCACCATCATGAACACGTTGCAACAGGTCGTTGGCGCCGTAAGCACCGCGCTTGCCACCAGCCTGCTGGTATCGGGCCGCGCGGCGGCGGCAGGTGCCGGGAACCAAGTGGCATTTGCAAACGGTTCGCATTGGGGCTTCATCTTCGCGCTGGCCATGGCCCTGGTAGGACTGGTGCTGGCAACGCGCCTGAAGGCGCCCGAACGCGGCCGCGCCGCAGCACCGCAGGCCAAGACCATTGAAGCAACCGAGGCAACGGTGCGCGACCTGATGAAGACGGACGTGTTCACGCTGCATGAAGGCCAGACGGCCTACGAGGCGCTGCGCCTGTTCTCCGAAAAGGGGATCTCCGGCGCACCTGTGGTGAACGCGCACGGCAAACTGACCGGATTCGTGTCCGACGGCGACGTTATGGGGCTACTGGCCGACCAGGTGCCCACGTTCACGAATCCGTATTCCCTGGTGGTCATCGAGCGGAACAACACCAGCTTCGCCTCGCGCATGCAAGACGTCATGAATACGAACGTGGAGGATATCGCCACGAAGAGCGTGCTTTCCGTGAACGTGGACGACAGCTTGGCAAAGGCCTGCGAACTGCTGGTATCGCGCCACCTGAAGAAGGCGCCCGTGCTGGAAGGCGGCAAGATGGTGGGCATCCTGAATCGATCGAACATCACGAAGTATTCCGTGGACAACTACAGCAACGAAGCGAACCGCTAGCCCGGCACAAACGCTCCGAATCTTGCCATGCCCCGTATCGCCGTTCGCGGCGGAACGGGGCTTCTTTATTGGAGATCAGCGCATGCCAACGGCCAGCATTTCGAAAGCGGCAACAACGCCGAGGAAAATGAAGTTGTACACTTCGAATTTACCTACGAAGCGGCTCATGGACCCCAGGCCGCTTTTCTGATACTGGCGCAGCGTGATCAGCGTGGCCATGGACGATATCGGCGTTCCCACTGCTCCGATGTTGGTTCCCAGCGCTACCGCCGCCCAGTTTTCCGTGAAGTGGGAAAGCAAGATGGCAGACGGCACGTTGCTGATCACCTGGCTGCTGATCAGCGCGGTCGGGAACACCCCCAGCACCTGCATCAACCAATTCAGGAAGGACGCCACTGCTCCGATCTGGGCCACGTTACCGCTCATGACGAAGAAGCAGACAAATGTCAGGATCAGCGAGTAATCCGTTTTCGTGAATACATCGCGATCGACAATCGCCAAAGCGACCACAATCACCAGCGCGCCCACCACATAGGAAATAGCGTTCACCGTCATCGCAATACAGATGCCGAACAGCACCAGATACAGTTCCACCCGATGCCGGGGTATGCGAATCTCGTCGGGCTTCTTGTAGTGGAACTCGCCGGGATGAACCGTGGCGCAGCAGGCGTAGATCAGCGCCATGGAGAAGATCAACGGCGGAGCCATGGTCAGCACGAACTGCCCGAAATCCACGTTGAAGACGGAATACAGGTACAGGTTGTGCGGATTGCCGAACGGCAAAAGCATGCCGCCCAGATTCGCCGTGAGCGTGATCATGATGAACACGAAGGGAACTCGCTTCTCGCGGTGTACCGACTTCAACAGCAGCAGGGCAAGCGGAAGCACGGTAACAAGCGTCATATCGTTCGAAAGAACCATCGAGCAGCCCAAGGTAACCGTCACCAATGCAAACACCAGCGCACGCGTATTCGACACGCGCTCGACAATGGAGTGCGCCATAAATTCCAGGAACCCAGACGAATCGATAGCCTCCAGCACTGCCAAAATGCAGAACAGGCAGATGATGGTATGCCAATCAATGTACGACAGGTAGGCAGGCGACGGCGGAACGAATGCCATAGTGACCAGCGCCGCGATGGCGGATATCACCAGCATGGGATTACGGACGAACGTTCGCTCGGCCATGTGCTCCGCATGGCGCGCAAGCGCAAGGGCCCTATGGACTTCGGTGAATGTCTCTGAATCTTTCGGTATCGGCTTCATGCTTTCATGATAGCAGCCGCCTCTGCGCAGCCGGGGGAATGAGGGTCGGCTTCTCCCGGTTCCGAGCCCCGACCGTGCGACTTCCTCATCGCGGCGCATGGGCTGCACACTTGGGACGGAAAGTCTTCGAACTGCCGTTTGAAGTGGCATTATGTCTTACTATTCGCCTATAGTATTTCTGCATAGAACCCGTTCGGCATCGTGTGTTTTACCGAAGTAAGGCTGTTCCATAATCAAGGCCAATCAGGGTGCATTCGATAGCGATTCCCTGGGAAAAGAGCCGCTATCCAAGCCCTGATCGTTGTTGTGAAACGCCAACGCAATCTGTATTTGGGAGAGGCCGGGATAATGGCCCGGTTTATTGACAGGCGAGATTGTCGATAGGGGAAGGAGACCACCATGACTACGCTGGGAAAGAGATTCGGCGTAGCGGCCGTCGCCGTGTTCGCCACTGCCCTGCTGGCCTTTGCGGCCACCATAGCAATGCCGGCGGAAGCGCAGGCGAAGACCGCGAGCTACAAGGTGCTGTACCAATTCAACAACGGCGCCGACGTCAGCACGATGAATCTGGGCAAGCAGAAGGTGGGCAAGTACTACTTCACGTGGAAAGACCCGAAGTTGGCGAAAACCGTCGCTGAGTCGGGCCTGGCGAAGTACAGCACGAAGAAGAGCAAAGGCTATAAGAAGATTGCCAACAACATCATGTCCGGCATCGTCACGAATGGAACGCATGCGTATTACATCAAATACAGCACTAAAGGCGCCACGCTGTATAAGAAGACGCTGAAGTCCGGCAAAACGAAGAAAGTGAAAGCACTCGGCAAGACCGGGTCCTACCGCTTTGGCGTTGCGAACGGCAAGTACGCGTACCTCACTCGCGAGAACATCGACTACATGAACAATACCGGCTCCGTGAGCACGTATCGCCTGAATTGCGCTACCGGCAGCGTCAAGCTCGTCGCGAAGAATTGCGATCTTGTCGATGCACAGAGCGGCTATGCCGTGGGCTTCTCGAAGGTCCAGCTCTTCGTCGATACCGAGCCGGTGACGCTGTACGAGTTCAACAAGTCCGGCACGCCGAAGAAGGTCAAGACCCTGACGAAGGCAGGCTATCGCACTTCCGTGAGCTTCGTGGGCAAGTATGTGTACTACGGCGTTTACAACCCAACCAAGAATACGGCAAAACTGTACCGTGCAACCACCGCCGGCAAGAGCGTGAAGAAGATTGCCTCCACGAAAGCAATGGGCATGTTGGCGTACCAGAATTTCAAGAGCACCACGTGCGAGATGTGGAAATACACGGACCGCGTCAAAATCTACAAGGTGACGTACAAGACGGGCAAGACGAAGTTCTCCCGGAACCTGTAAAGCAACTAAGCAACGAACGCCGGGGACCTGCCGCTCCCGGCTTCCATTCCGGCACCCCATTCTCCGCGGATGGGGTGCCGGTTGCCTTTGCGGGCCGGCACCGTACGCGGTTACCGCGCCTCCAACAGCACACGCAACTCGGCCTGCACGGCTTGCTCGCGATTCGTGCCCAACACCTTTTCCGCCACATGCTTCAGCGCATTGCGGGCATTGCCCATCACATAGGGATGGCCTACATAGCGGAGCATGGCGTAATCGTTCATGGAGTCGCCGAACGCCAGCACATCGCCGGGGTCTATGTTGTAATGCGCAAGCACGGCCTGAAGCCCGGTTGCTTTGTTGATGCCGCGCGGCACCACGTCAATCCACGTTCTGCCCGACGGCATGAACATGAAGGCATCGCCCAGCTCGCGTTCCAACACGTAGACCATGTCCATGATGTCGTCAGCGCGCTCATAGCATATGGCGGCCTTGACAATGCCCACATCCGGGGCGGGAAGGCGCTGCACGCGAACGGCGCGCGGAAGGTCCTTATCGATTTCGCGCACGTAATGATCCAGGTCATCCAGCAGGAACGTGTTCGTACGGTCGTACAGCGCCAGATGCAGGCAATCCAGCTGCGCGCACAGGTCGTACAAACGCTGCACGGAGCGCGACGAGAACACCTCGTAATCCAGCAGTATGCCCTCCGCATACACCTGTGTGCCCGCCGATGCCACATAGTCGATCCGATCGGCAATAGGACCGAAGAATTCGCGCAGCGTATCGTAGCGGCGTCCGGAGCTGGCACAGAAACGGATGCCCTTCTCTTGCAGTGCGGCAATCAACTTGAATGTTCCTTCCGGAACCTGCGAATGCTCGTCGAGCAGCGTACCGTCCATGTCAGAAGTAATCAGCCTGATCATAGGCCTCCTTCGCCAAAAGCAACCTTGTGCGGAGCGGATGCCGCACGTGAACCCTTCGGCAAACGTAGCACACTGGTTTCGCTACGTTTCCCCTGATGGGGAGTGATTGCAATTCGCTGATGTAAAATTTGCACGGAGCGGACAAACCCGAATCAGCGGCAGAGCGCCTTCGCCGCACCCGTTATAGCTTGAATCCCTCCAACAGCTTCCGACGCTCATCCAGCGACATCTTGTCCACACCGGAAAACGAATGCCAATGGAACTTCGCGATGCCCGTCTTGCGGCAGAGGCCCACGCTCAGCGCCTTTACCACGGGCTTGCCGAATACCAGGCCGTACAGTGCCTTCGGCGTACCCATGGTTGTCACCGCAAATACTTCCGCGTTCGACTTCAGGCGCGTCTTCATGGATCGGCCGTCCTCCGATTGCGAATACAGCAGGTTCTTGGCATATACCTTGTCTAGGAAGCCCTTCGTCCGCGCCGGCATAAGCTCCCACCAAACGGGAAACACGAACACGATCCGGTCGGCTTCCAACATGCGCCGCTGATAGTCGGCCACCTGAGCATTCATGGGAACCCCTTTGCGCCAATTCGCAAGATCTTCCTTGCTCATAGCCGGATCGAACCCATCGGCGTCAAGGTCCGCAAGGTCCACCGTCGCACCCCGTTCGCGCTCCGTATCCGTAATGCGTTTACACAGCGCAGCGCTGAACGATCGATTATGGGACTCGTTGTTGCACGCTTGAGCACCATAGGGATGATCGAAAACGATCATGGTCTTCGTCATGACAGCATCCTTTCATTGACATCTGTCTCTTAATGAACTATGCGTACGGTACGAAAGGATATTCCCCACAAACAGGTACATTTGAGACCCTCTGCCACGTAAGTGACAAATCGGCCGATATGCCAACGAACATCCATAGGGAGCATGGGTATGGACCTGAGAAAAGAACGCACATTGAAGCTGCTAAGCGAAAGCCTGGTTTCCCTGTTGCATGAGAAAGCCTATTCAAGCATCACCGTGTCCGAAATCTGCGAAAACGCCATGGTGCGCCGCGCCACGTTCTACCGCCATTTCACTGGGAAGGACGATCTATTCGCTTACGCGGTGACCGCTCGCCGCTCGCAGCTGGACGCGCAGATAGACCCCCATGGCACGCTGCCGCTACCGGAATACTGCCATCGTATGACAAGCGAATTCCTTCGGTTGGCAAGCGGGCATCGTGTCATGCTGAGCACACGCGCGCTGACGCCGGAGTTCGCCTTCATGAAATCGCTGCTTGCAACCGAGCTGGGCAAACGCTTCGCGCAGAAGCTGGCTCAGCGCGCCGGGCAGGATAATCCCAGCCCCAAGGCGCAAGAACTTGCTGCATTCTATGCAAACGGCCTGGTGGGGATTGTAGAAGAGCACGTGAAGACCCAGGGAGAGGAACACAGCGAGAAGCTGCTTGCGCTTATCGACGAGATTGCCCAGCGCCTCTTCCTTCAAGAAGCCGACCTGCAGGACGCGCTTGCGGAAAGCAGCGAGTCCAGCCCGAACAACCATCGGGCGTAGTGGCAATAGGACAGCATCATGCACTATTCGTAATGCTTGCCTGCGATATCGGTCGAGCGAATCTTCCCGATGCACGTGCGCCTCAGCGACGCCTCCGGGTAGGAATAATCCACCGGCCTGCCTTCTGCCTGCTCGATGATAAGGTCCAGCGCATGCGCCTTTTCGGCGTCGTCTTCCACGAACTCCACTTCGCCGCTGCCTGTCACGCTGTCGAAATGCCAGCCGTATTTGCAGGGATTCTCCGGCGTTCCCGGCACCAGGCGCCCGTCGCAATCCATTTCGAAGAACACGCTCGGATCATCCTTCAGGACATCAATCTTGCGACCTGCCCGGGCGCTGTGGAAATACAAGATCAGCGCATCGCCATCGCGTTCGTACCCGTAATTTAGCGCCACCACATACGGTTTCCCATGGTCGACCATTCCCAAGCGCAGCACGCCACACCGGTCCACAACATCGAATACGGCATCTATATCCGTAATCTCGCGATCTTTCCGCCTCATGAGCGCCTCCATTCCGCACGCCGGGTTATGCGTTGATGCGCTGCGCCTTGCGCGACGCATGCTTCGCTGCCAACATGCCAACCACTACAAATACCACCAGATACAGCATGAACAGATCGTCGGTATACGATGCCAGGTAATCGTACAGACCATGGCAGAGCAGCGGCGCCACAAGCGCACACAGCCCGAAGAACAGCATGCGCAGCCCGTGGCCGAGCGTGGCGGATCGCCGCGCCAGCCCGTAGAAATAGCCCATGAACACGGCGAACACACAGTGGCCCGGAATGGCGGTGAACGCACGGACGAAGGCGGTACCCATGCCGTATTGCCACACATAGCCGATGTTCTCCGCAATCGCAAAGCCCAGCCCCACGAACACCGCATACACGATGCCGTCAAACACGTAGTCGAAGTTCGGGTCGCGCCACGTGCGCCACCCCAGGAAGCAGTACTTGCACCCTTCCTCCACCAGGGCGATAATCAGGAAATTCTCGACGATCTCCGGGCTCAGCGTCACTCCCTTCGCAATGGTCAACGAAGAGCCGCCGATCGTCCCCATACCAACGTACTCGAAAAACCCTGCGAGCAAGGTAGACAACCCGCCCATTACCAGCAGCACCAGCAGCAAACCCGCCGGCTCTTTCTCAACGGGATCCAGATGATACACGTACCCCAGCAGTATCAACGCCGGGATGATGGCGGACAGCGTGAGCGGGTCGATGATCATCCGATCTCCTTCGGTCTTATGCGCATACGCGGTTGCACCTGCCCATTGTACGGCAGCAGGCGCGCCCACAAGGAATGCCCGGAGCCTTCCACCCCGAAGACCCGAAGGGCAACGGTCGCGCTAGGGGAGCAACGCCAGAAACCAATCCAAGACCTGGAAACGATACGCATAGGTCAGGTTCAGGTCGTTCGGCACTAGGAACAGCACCGCACAGGCGGCAATGCCGAACGCGCTCAGGAACCGGACGGCATCCAGGAAGAAAGCGCGCTTACGCCCTTGCAAGCTGTCGTTCATGGCGCAGATGCAGGTAAACGCACCGATGCACACCAGCCACAGCAGGTCCGATTTGTAGCGTTCCAATAGATACGGCGCGCCGATGGTCTGCGCCATGATGATCAGCGACGCAACTATCACGGCCGCCGCAGCGAAAATGCGCATCTGCCGCGCCCGTTCGGACGTGCGCCAGAAGTGTCCGAAGAACACGGCGAACACCGCCAGCAACAACGGGTACTCCCAAAAGAAACCGGGGAATTGAAGGTACTTGATCAGGCCGAACGTGCAGCAAAGGAACTGGAACGGCATATTGCTGTTCGCCACTCGCTGCAACAGATTCCCGTACTGATGCTGGTCGGCGCTGGTAAGCTGGTACGATTGGCCGAACTCGAAGACGCTGTCGAATCGGGCATAGTTGTACGCCATCAGCGCGCCGATGATGATCACGTACGGCAAAGCCGCCAACAGCAACCGTCCGACCAACTTGCCCGAAAGCCGCTTCGTCTTCAGAAATTCAATGAGCAACGGCACCACCATCAGGTTCGCAATGGCCACCGTCGGACGGCAACCGACGGTAAGCGCACCGCAAAGCGCACCCAGTGCAGCAAGCCCGATCTGCCGCCATTCGCACGAGGTTTCCCAAACGGCGCGGGCAAAGCAATACAGCCCCCAAGTTTGAAAGCACACCCCTGCAGAAATGGCCGTGCAGTACAGAGCCGGCGCCTCGGAAAAATACCAGGTGCTTATCAGGGCCAACGCGGCGAATAGCAGATAGAACACGGGCACGGGAATTGCCCGGAAAAACCTCCGAGAGATCAGCTTCATCAAGAAGAACAACCCGATGATGTAAATTGCCGTGAACAGCTGGGTAGCATGGTAGGAGGCAAGCGAGTATCCGGTAATCAGCTTATAGGGCACGAAAACCAATACGGCGGGAACCACGCCGAAGTACATGTAGTACTTGCCGTTGTAGTATGCGCTATCCCAATGGACATGCACTCCCAGAGCCCTGCGCATTTGCGTATCGTACGGGTTCTCCATTTCGTCGAGCGTCTTGTTCGGCGCGTAATCCAGGTAAAGATGCCCTTCTATCAGCGAATTCGCCATGAGTTCGTACTCGTTGCGTTGATGGGAATGGGATCCTTCACCGGTCCAGGTGGAATTGAGGCCCATGGGAAGCGCGGCAACCAAGACGACGCAGGCCACAACGACAATCGAGCTTAGACGGGGCAAATCGCCCGGCACCCGCACCTTTCCTGCAGCATGCAGAGCGCCCACGTTTGCAGCATGTGGAACGCTCACGCCCGTCAAGTGCGCCGCCTCGTGCATGGGAACATGGTTGTACGTCACCTTAGGGCGGCGATGCTTTTCAATGGGAATGGAGACAATCGCCATCACCGCGAAAAGCACAGCAAGCGCGGCGACCACGAATACGTGCGCCGCAAGCATAATGAGGGCAGTCAGCACGGCGAAGAGCGCCGCCGCTGCCCGGACTCGAAGGCTCATCCTTCTCCCCCATAACGAATTGTTCGACATTAAGCCATCGCCTTCGCAGTGCCCCGACGAAACAATACGCCCGATCAACGCGCATCCGCCACCCGCGAACCCCGCGGAGCGGACGTGCGAAGGCAATCGTGACTTGGTGGCGCATTGTAACCCGATGCCTTCCGCCCTACTGCATCGTGCATGAATATTTACAATTCCTTGTTTGATTTAATAAACAACTGCCATCCGACATATGCCGCCCTGGTTTCGGCAGGGCGAACCATCGAGCGGCTTCGCGAAATGTTCGCGCCCTTCTTTCACCTGCGCCTTGGACTATACCGACGCGTGGTCCGGATGGAACGGGCATGCCGCACCCATGCAGGCGGAGTTGTCTCCCATCGAACGGCACGACGGCACATCGGACGGCATTTCGAGCACCTTGCCAAACTGTTCGTTGAAGAATGCAGTTGCCTCGTGGATCGCAATGCGCGAATCCCGCTTGCAGCAGCGCGGCGATCCCGCCCGCGCAATCTTCCCCAACGCTCGGGAGACAAGTATCTGCCCCTCCGTCCAGCCCTCCTTCTTCAACGGCGCATTCTGGGAAATGATTGCGTACGCCATACCCACAGATGCCGCTGCGCCGCAAACACCCCATCTGGCGCACGCGCCGCCCGGCACGCACCGAGAGCGTTCGCGAAGATCTGTCAAATCGGCTGCCAGGCGTTCGCTGCTACCGGGTTCCCCTTGGACTGCCCGGAAGCACGTGAGCATTACCGCACCGTCTATGTAATGGTGTATCGGGCCGAACGACACGCACCGAGGATTGACGGAAATTGCTTCGAATAGCCTGCTCGGACAGGTTTCCCGCTCTTCCTCATACGCCCTTATGCACATCTCGGTTATCCAAGCTCCCTCATCTTGGTGCTCTTGCGTTTCCTTTTTCATGCCAATCCCCCTTCAGAAGCGCCAAAAGCCATCTTATCGTGCCGTATGCCGCCGAATCCGAACCTCGCCGGATTCCGCTGCGACGGCCATACCATAGTCCGCTGCCCAGTCCATCAGACACATTACGATATCTGTAGTTTTTACCATTCAGCCCCCCCAAATTATGTGCCGGATAACGACACCGATGGCTTTGCAAACGGCACGGTCACGGTTAACTATGACGCAGATACGGAAGCAACCGACTGCATCATGTACTGGGGCGACGGCAACGGCAACAAGCTCGAAGGCTACGATGCTTTCGCTGCATTCAAGCTGGATCAAGACGCGACCGTCACGAAGTCCCGCATGAACGCGAACGTCTATATCCCCGAGGGCGCAAAGCAACTGCTTGCCGATGCGTCAAACGGTTCTACGGAATCGCAGCAAGCTGCGGTGGCCGCACGGAAGACTACAACAAGGCTCTGTCGCTTTATACGAAGGTTTTCGGCAACCCGCTGGAGTCCAGCTCCAACCCGCGTATGCATTGCTCCATCGGCAACCATGATTGGTTGGCGAATCAGCCTGACAACTTCCGCACATTCGTGGGAAATGCAAACGATAGCATCAATACGCCCAGCAAGATCTACTACGACGAGTGGGTAAACGGCTATCACTACATCTACCTCGGCGGCGAAAGAGAAGGGCTGCACGCATGGTTGTCGGATGATCAGCTCAGATGGTTCGACAACTTGATGAAAAAGGACCAGAAAGAGCATCCGAATCAACCCGTGTTCGTGTTCCTGCATCAATCCATGTACAACACCGTTGCAGGCAGCCTGCCCGGCCAGAACTGGAATGGCGTGGACGACGAAGCTGCGTTTAAGAAGGTCTTGAAGAAATACAGCAACATCCTGCTGTTCAACGGTCACAGCCACTGGGTATTGAACTCCGAGAGCAACATGTATGGAGGAAGCGCCGATATCCCCGCTGCGTTCAACACGGCGTCCGTGGGATACCTTTGGACCAGCTACGGCACCGTTGCTACAGGCCAATTTGCAGAGGGATCGAACGGCTACTATGTGGATGTCTATAAGGACAAGGTGGTTCTGAAGGGCCGCGATTTCCTCGAGGGCAAATGGCTGCCGTCCGCCTTGTACGTCATCCAGCCTGAGGGAATGAACGCGACCAGCGCACTGCGCATCAACGATAAATCGTGTTGGGGCACAACAAGTACGCCAATCGGCTCCCAGAAAGCCCCGTTTACCCTTGTTTGTTTCGGGAATGTTTCGGCCTTGAAAACTAAAAACAAGCGTTCATCTGCGGAAACAATTGTGCACAAGGTGGTATGTGCTCCATCACATAGAAACACCGCCACGGGCGCACTAGGCTACAGCCTGTAACAAGCGAACGGATCAGGGATCGGTCCGCAAAGGTTCGACCGCGTTTCCCTTTTCGGGAACCGTACAAGGAGGAGATTATCCATGGCACTTGCCGAAGAACTACCTGAAATCGTGACGGAATCGGTCCCAGGACCGAAGGGGCAGGACCTGCTTGCCCGCCGAGATGCCGTTGTTCCCCCGGCATTGTGCTCCGCCACCTACCCCGTTGCCATCAAGCGCGGCGAAGGCGCTCTGTTCGAAGACCTGGACGGCAACAAGTTCCTGGACTTCATCGGCGGCGTGGGCGTGCTGAACATCGGCTACTCCAACCCCGAGGTTGTCGAGGCCGTTCAGGAACAGGCCACCAAGTACTTCCACACCATCTTCAACGTCATCGCGCACGATGGCTACGTCGAGCTGGCCGAAAACCTGGCCGCCATCGCCCCCCGTCCGCGGCGACAAGAAGAAGGTCTACTTCGCGAACTCCGGCGCCGAGTGCGACGAGAACGCCATCAAGGTCGCCAAGGCCTACACCGGCCGCGACAACATCATCTGCTTCTCTGGCGCCTTCCACGGCCGCACGAACCTGATGATGGCCCTGACTGCCAAGAATGCCTACGCAAAGGGCATGGGCCCATTCCCCTCCGGCATCTACCGCGCGCCGTACCCGTACCTGTACCGCGCTCCCGAAGGCCTGACCGAAGAGCAGGCAATCCAATACTACGTGGACGGTCTGCAGCAGGTCTTCGAGGAGGGCACGCCTGCTAGCGAGGTCGCGGCAATCCTCATCGAGCCCATCGAGGGCGAAGGCGGCTTCATTCCCGCTCCTATCGAGTACGTCAAGGCGCTGCGCAAGATCTGCGACGACAATGGAATCGTCCTGATTGCCGACGAGGTCCAGTGCGGCAACTGCCGCAGCGGCCGCTACTTCGTGTCCGACTACTGGAAGGACAACGGCTGCGCCCCCGACATCATGACCACGGCGAAATCCATGGGCGGCGGCGCCCCCATCAGCGCCATCATCGCCAGCGCCGAAATCATGGACGCCGTCCCCGGCCGCACCATCGGCGGCACGTACTGCGGCAACCCGCTGTCCTGCGCATCGGCCCTGAAGGTCATGGAGATCTTCGAGCGCGACAACTACGAGGGCAAGGCCCAGCATGTCGGCGAGCGCTACATGGGCGCCATGAAGGAACTGCAGAAGAAGTACCCGGTCATCGGCGACGTCCGCGGCATGGGCGCCATGGTGGGCGTCGAGTTCGTCACGGACCCCGCCACGAAGGAACCCGCCACGAAGCTGGTTGCCGACATCGTCCAGAATGCGCTGCAAAAGGGCCTGATGATTGAGAGCTCCGGACTGCACAGCAACGTCATCCGCTTCCTGGCACCGCTCTGCATCACGGACGAGCAACTTGACCGCGGCGTCGCTATCATCGACGAGGCTATCGCGGAGGCACTAGCCTAAGCGCATGTGACATTAAGGCAGCGGGCAACGGCGAGACCGAGCGTCACGCACCCGCCGCAAAGGGACTACGAAGCCCCCGGCAGATACCTAGTCTGCCGGGGGCTTCTGCCTCTTCTGCTCTGGCGATGCGCGCTGCCAGCGCAGCAAAATGGTAAGCGACCCGGTTTTTCTTGCGTATTCCGACCCTACCACGCAAGCTGATAATGCCGCCATTCAACTATCTCAAGACATTATTATCCTTACCTGAGTAAGCAGGATACGTAATATTGGACTTATCAAAGCGAATTATTGCCAAAAGAAGGGGAATCGACATGAAGAACTACTTTGATCTCACCGGGCAGGTTGCCCTCGTAACCGGCGCATCTACCGGCCTGGCCGTCCAGATGGCGAAAGCCCTTGCAAATCAGGGCTGCAACATCGCCTGCATGGCACGCCGCCAGGAGAAAATCGACGAAACCGCAAAGATGCTCGCCGACGAATATGGTGTCGAGACGCTGGCCGTCCGCTGCGATGTCACCGACACCAACATGGTGGAGTCCGCCGTCAAACAGGTCGCGGACAAGTGGGGACGCATCGACATCCTAATCAACTGCGCCGGCACTGGTGCAGTGGCCCCTGCCGAGGACATTACAGATGCCCAGTTCGAGAACGAATTCGACATCGACCTGTTCGGCACGTTCAAGATGGCTCGCGCCGTTGCGAACCAGGCTATGCTGTCCGCCGGCTATGGCCGCATCATCAACATCGCCTCCATGTACGGCTTGGTAGGCAACAAGCAGTCCGGCTGCGCTCCCTACCACGCAGCCAAGGGCGGCGTGGTAAACCTGACCCGCGCACTAGCCGCCGAATGGGGCGCTCGCGGCATTATGGTTAATGCCATCTGCCCCGGCTATTTCGAGACCCCGCTGACGAAGGAATGGCTGGAAACCCCCGAAAATCAGGCGTACGCCCACACGATGATCCCCGAAGAGCGCTACGGCAAGGAAGGCGAGTTGGACACTGCAACGCTGTTCCTGTCCTCTCCCGCTTCCACCTATGTCAACGGCGTCATCCTGCCTGTTGACGGCGGCTATACCTGCATGTAGCCTCTCTTGGACATCCCTCATCAAGCACGCAAAGCGCCTGCATCCGCGGGCGCTTTGCCCTTTCGGAAAAGCCGACAGCGCCCCTTAGCAGGAAAGCAAAACAGCCGCTGGTGCTTCCCGGAGGGAAATCCCACGCACCCGGCGATGCCATTCAAGGAGAAAGCCTGCGCCTCGCATGCAAAACGAGGAGGGTGTGGGCGATCCACTGCCAGCAAAACGAGAAAAACTGGCTCAAAAAGCAAGTTGGGAATGGTTTTGTAGACCCTAACTCTATGCCGGCGGGAATGATGTTACATACCGCTCTTAAAAAACCTGGTCATAGGCCTGCTGAAATTTGCCGACGTCTCTTATCGAACAGCATGCACGCATTAGGGGCGGCTAAACCATTCCCAACCCGAAATCTCGTCCAATAATCCTGAATGTGTTGGCAGTGCCGGCGCGACGCTCTGCCCGTGACCGCCCTCACGCTTCCCGACTTGGCGCTGGCGGCACTGATCATCGCCGGGCTCGGCGGAATCGGCAGCGTTGGCGCTACCCAGCAGGGCTTTGCCGTTCATCCGCGGCCCCGAGTGCGCAAGCAGACGTATGCACACTACAACCCGTGCGCCTGCACGCGCCATGCGCAAGCGACCTCTAGCGCATGTCGAGCAGTAGGAAGCACAGCATTAACTGCAAGCGGACCTCCAGGTTGCTCAAATCCATACCCAGAATCTCCGACGCGCGGTTGATGCGGTAGTTGACGGTATTGCGATGCACATACAGCTGCGAGGCCGTCTCCTGCACGCTGCCGTTGTTGAACAGGTACACCCGCAGCACTTTCGTGAAATCCGACCCCTTTTGCGTATCGTAATCGATGAGCGGCCCCAGCACCTGGTTCAGGTAGTCGGCCACGATGTCGCTATCCTCAATGCCCAGCAGCAACCGGTACGCTCCCATGTCGGAATAGATGTAACCGGCATCCAACATGCTCTGCTTCGTCTGGATCCTCATGATGGCCTCGGCCTGATGGTAGCTCTTGTACAGGCAGCGCAGGCTCTTTGTCAGCTCGCCCACGCCGATGGCCATCTTCTCCCCGTTGCGCAGCTGCCGCCCAACGAACGCCTTCGCATTGCCGGCAACGGTATGGAGCTCGCCCTCGTCGTCGCAGTGGATGACGGCAAGTATCTCCTGGTCAGACTCCACAACGGCAGATACAGGCACCTGACGATGTAAATACGAGCGCAAACTGTCGGCAATCGACTCGGACCGCACGAACGGATCACCTGTCACCTCCAGCAGCTTGATGACGCACACGGCGTATCGCCATTCCGTTTGGAAATGCAGCTCGGACAGCTGGACCAGGTACAGGTCGTGACGCTCGGGGAAGAAGATGGCGCTTTTCAGCGCAGCACTGATTAGGTGCCCCTTCGCGTTGTCGTTCACGATGTAGTTGCACAGCGGCTTCACGATGGACTCGAACGAGGCATCCTTTGCAATGGCAAACAGCGGCATGCCGTGATCGTCGCAATAGCGCTTTGCCTGCTGGGGAATGCCATCCAGGCACGATCCCTCGTCAAGCGCCACGGCCACGACGCCCTGCTCCTGCAGACGGGCGATGAAGTCCACCACGGCGTCCTCATCGCTAAGCACCACACCAGTGGAAAGCACCAGTTCACCACCATGCAAATAGCCGGTAAACTGCGGCGATTCCAGGACATGGACCCAAGAGACCGGGCTCGGCAAGCCCGCATCGCCGGCAATCAATGTCAGCCCGACATCCGGGCATGCCTCCAGCAGCTCATTCCGTTTTACCGCCATAGCCTCTCTCCTTATTTGTGCGCGCTCACAAGGCATCGCTCCGCGCCGCCCTACACGGCCGGCATCGGCGCCCTTCGCGCGAAGCTTCGCCCGAAAATAGTGCCGCTCACCCAAACACCAAGGTCAGCAACGCAAAGTTTAACTTTTGCGAAACATGGTTTCCAGCATGTTTCATCCGCAGGTAAAAAGAGGGTTTTATCCAGTCTGCCACCCCTAACCTGTGCTTCAGCACAATTCTCGCTGGGCTGGCGAATATGGGAATCATCAGGGCTTTTCCCGAATATTGAATCGTTCCAAAAGAATGCCGGCCGTGTGAGCCCCCCCGCCCGGGACACGGGGGCGGACGTCAGGCGAAATCCGATTCGACCCTCGCAAAGAGGACGGGAGATAAGCGTATGAAACCAAGAATCATCACCATCGGCTGCGATTTCGGTGCAGGAGGGCCGCAGATCGGCAAGGCGCTGGCGGAAGCGCTGGGCATCGAATACTACGACCGCGACCTGGTCGACAAGGTCGTCAGCGAAATCGACGTCGACCGTAAGGTCGTCGAGGAGGCCGACACGCACACACATGCGAGCTACGAGTATCAGACAAAGTACGGCCCACGCTACGCGAACCTGACGAACCGCGTCATCTCCGTGCAGAACGAGGTCATCCACCGCATGGCCGCCCAGGGCCCGTGCGTGATTATCGGCCGCAGCGCGAACTTCCTGTTAGAAGACCGCGATGACGTCCTGAACCTGTTCATCTACGCCCCGAAGAGTATTCGCGTGGCATCCATCATGGAGCAGTTCGACGCAGGACAAGAGCGCGCTGAGGAAATGGTCCGATACAACGACGAGATCAACCACGCACGTCACAAGTACATCACCGGCACCTACCGCGGCGACCGCAACGGCCGCCACATGCTTCTGGACAGCAGCCTGCTGGGTTGGGACGGCACCGTCCGCTACCTGCTGGCCTTAATCGAGATGCTGGTCGAGGAATAGCGAGCCATCGAAAGAATGTTAGAGGGATAAGAGCTATGGCAGCACAATCTGAATTCAAGAAGGTGTTCAGCGCCTGGGACATCTTGGTCCTTGCCTTCGGCGCAATGGTCGGCTGGGGCTGGGTTGTTTCCACGGGCGACTGGATTAACAGCGCAGGCGTCATCGGCGCAATGCTCGGCTTCCTGCTGGGCGGCGTGATGATCCTGTTCGTAGGTTTGACGTACGCGGAACTGACACCGGCAATGCCGGAAACAGGCGGCGAGCATGCGTTCAGCATGAGGGCCATGGGACCCACGGGACCATTCATCTGAACGTGGGCAATCGTCTTCGGTTATGCGTCGGTCACCTGTTTCGAAGCCTGCGCACTGCCCACCATCATCACGTACCTGTATCCGGACTTCCTGCAGGGATACCTGTACACCGTAGCCGGGTTCGACATCTACGCGACCTGGCTGGTAACGGCCATCGTCGTCGCCGTGGTCATGCTGCTGATCAACATCCGCGGCGCCGAGACGGCGGCGAAGCTGCAGTCCGTGTTGACCGTGATCATCGGCGGCACCGGCATCGTGCTGGTGGCGGCATCCGTGATCACCGGCAGCCCCAGCAACCTGGAAGGTCAGGTGTTCCTAGGTGCCGAACCCACGACCGTGTTCGGCGGCATCCTTGCCGTAGCGGCCGTCAGCCCGTTCTTTTACATCGGCTTCGACGTCATCCCGCAGGCCGCCGAGGAGATCAACCTGCCCCTGAAGCGCATCGGCAGCATCCTGGTGCTTTCCATCGTGCTTGCCGTGGTGTTCTACGCGCTGGTCATCTTCGCCGTGGGCTTCGTCATGAACAGCGGCGCTATCGCCGCGTCAAACAGCGCTACGGGTCTGGTGACAGCCGACGCGATGGCCACCGCATTCGGCAGCGACGCCATGGGCAAGGCGCTGACCATCGCCGGCCTGTGCGGCATCATCACCAGCTGGAACTCGTTCCTCATCGGCTCCAGCCGCGCCGTGTACTCCATGGCCCGTTCGTACATGATTCCCCACTTCTTCACGAAGCTGCACCCGAAGTTCAACACCCCCGTCGCCGCCCTGATGCTGGTCGGCATCCTGAGCATCTTGGCCCCGTTCGCCGGTCGCAAGATGCTGGTCTGGGTCGTGGACGCTGGCAACTTCGGCTGCGTGCTTGCCTACTTCATGGTGGCCATCTCCTTCATAATCCTGCGCAAGAAAGAACCGGACATGAAACGTCCGTACAAGATCAAGGATTGGAAGACCGTAGGCGTGCTGGCCGTCGCCATGTCCGGCATCATGCTGGCCCTGTACATCGCCCCCGGCTCCAGCGTGGCGCTGGCCCCGCAGGAATGGGGCATGGTCCTTGGATGGACGGCGTTGAGCGCGGTGTTCTACGCAACCAGCAAGGTGAAGTACGGCGAGAAGTTCGGCACGCATGAGCACATCTACAATGCCGAGCTAGACGGCGCAATGCCCACCGGCGGGCTGGAGGACATCGAAGAGAAGCCCGGAATCATCCAGTTCCCGAAGATTTCCCGCTTCCCCTCGCAGCTGCCCACCGCCGAGACGTTCAATTACCATCTGCCCGTGAATATCGTGTTCGGCATAGGCAAGGTGGACACGGTCGGCGATTACGCCGCGCAGTACGGCAAGAAGGCGCTCATCGTCACCGGCGGCAGCTCTGCTAAGAAATCCGGTCTGTACAATCGGGTGAACGGGCTGCTGCAGGATAAGGGCATGACAACGATGCTCTACGACAAGGTCACGCCGAATCCGCTGACCACCACGGCAGAGGAAGGCGCGCAGATTGCCCGCCAGAATGGCATCGACGTCATCGTCGCCATCGGCGGCGGCAGCATCATGGACGCCGCGAAGGGCATGGCGTTCCTGACCGTGAACGACGGCGACATCAACGACTACATCTACAACCGCAAGCATAGCGACGAGGCGCTGCCGCTGATAGCCATCCCCACCACGTGCGGCACCGGCTCCGAGGGGAACGGCTTCGCGGTGCTGACGAACCCCGAGAACGGAGACAAGAAGTCGCTGCGCTGCGCCGCCATCGTCCCGAAGGCCAGCATCGTGGACCCGAAGGTCATGCAGACCATGCCGAAGAAGGCGCTGGCAGCTGTGGGCTTCGATGCTCTGTGCCACAACATCGAAGCGTTCACAGCGAACAACGCGCAGCCCCTCACGGATGCAATGGCCCAGTGCGCCATCCCGCTGATCTGGGAGAACCTGCCGAAGGCCTACGAGGGCAACATGAGCGACGAGGTCTGGGGGTCGCTCTGCATGGGCAGCACCATCGGCGGCATGGTGATCAACACGGCCGGCGTGACGCTGGCACACGGCATGGAACACCCGGTCAGCGGCCTGAAGAACGTTGTCCATGGCGTGGGCCTGGCTGCCATCGAGCCCATTGCTGTGGAGGCAACCTGCCGGGCGAACCGCTTCAAGTTCGGCAAGGTAGCACGCCTTATGGGCGGCCTGACGGCCGAGGATTGCGGGCCGCGCCTGCGCTCGCTGACACGGCGCCCGAACATGGATGTGACGCTTGCAGACCTGGGCGTAAAGGAAGAGGACATTCCCTGGCTTGCCGAGAACTGCCTGAAGGTTTCGGCCGGCAACCTGGTAAACACGCCCGGCTCCGAGGACGTAAACAACAAGGAGGCGTTGGAAGCGCTGTACCGCCAGATGATGAATGGACGCGTATTCGAAAGCGCCGAGAAGGAAGCGGCTCTGATCGCCTAGCAAACACGCGGATGCGCGCAAGAGCGGCAAAGGCACCGTATGCGACCGCAAGATCGGCTCGGGAAACCCGGGTCGGTCTTTTCATACAGCCGCTGCGCCCGCCTTTCGCATGTGGCTGCGCCCGCGCTTTCCGCGGCGCGGCAGCGCTTGTCCATCGCGCTCGCACTCGTTCTTCACATACCGCCACACTCCCCCCGCCGTTTAGCGCGCAACCGCGGTCGCCCTTGCCGCCAGGCGCAAAATGTACCTGCGCCCTATTGAGAATGGCACGCGAATTTTGCTGCGACACGGTATGCTGGACACGAACAAACGCAAGGAGGAGGAACCTGATGAATTCCGACCAGCATCAAAGCGACGCAACCGAGGCTCGAAGGGCACGCTCGCGCGTCGCAGCGCGCCGCATGACCAGCCACACCCGATTCGTCGCAAGCGTTCCGGCAGTTGGATTGTTCATCGCGGCGGTCGCCCTTTCCATCGTCACGTTCATAGACGTAATCTCCATGGTGGGAGAGATATTCGAAGGATCCTACGATCTTACGCAGCTTAGCGTGGAATGCATCGAATTCGCCGATTCGTTCCTGCTCGCCGTGGCGCTGTACATCCTTTCCCTGGGGCTGATCCGCCTGTTCGTATCCGACAAAATCCCTCTGCCCGCCTGGCTGGAATTCCACGACTTCGACGACCTGAAAGAGCGCCTGGCAAGCGTGATCTGCATCATGCTGGGTGTGTACTTCCTGGGACATACGCTGAATGGCCAGATAGGCATCGACACGCTGTGGCTGGGCCTGGGCGCTGCCGCCGTCATCTTCGCGCTGGCCTTCTTCGTGCGCCACGTGTTCCTGCATAAAGAGGGTAGCGAAGAACCGCCCAAGGAAGAGTAATCGCTTCCGCGCGCTATCTTCTTCCGTGCGTGTGGTGCGTTCTGCACGTTTACTTCGAGTGCAGCTTCACGCATAGCTCGTGAGGCTCGTCGTCCTCGCATGCTTGCCGCCACGCCGCCCGGCATTCATCGTCCATGTCGGCCAATGCACGCTCGTATTCGCGCTCCTCTTCACGCTCATCGTGCGGCAGATTCGAGCCGTCGGCTCCCACCCGCAAGTACGCCGTGTCTTCGTCCACCGCACGTTTCGCCTCGGGCATCAGCACCGCGAATCCAGCAATGCCCGCAACGGCGGACGCCATGAGAATCGCAAGCTTCGCCGCCGATGTCGCCGCTTCGGAATCGAACGCCAGGTTCGACACGAAGATGGCCATGGTGAAGCCGACACCGCCCAGCAGCGCCGCGCCCGCCATGTGCCTCCACGTGGTATGCGCGGGAAGGGCGCCCAACCCGCTTTTCACCACAATCGCGCTGGCCAGCAGAATGCCCACCGGCTTGCCTGCCAGCAGGCCGAAGAACACGCCCAGAAATCCCGGCGAGGCCACGATGGCGCCCAGGTCGCCCGAAACGTGCACATTCGCATTCGTGAGTGCGAACAGCGGCAAAATCACGAAGTACACCCACGGGTAGAGCCCGTTCTCGAGGCGCGTGGCCGGCGGGATAACCTGGCGCGACACCGCAGACAGGTTGCGCACGTTCCGCAGATACTCCTTTTGCGCGATAACGGGCTCCTCGGGCTCCAGCGCATCCGCTGCCTGATTGACCTTCTTGTCGGACCAGGCGGCGAATTCGCGCAGATTCACCCGCGATCCAGACGGTATGGCGAACGCCAGCAGCACGCCAGCGATGGTGGCATGCACGCCCGACAGATACACGAACGCCCACAGCGCCACGCCCAGCAGCAGGTACGGCGCCAGCGCGTACACATGCGCGCGGTTCAGCAGGATCAGCGCTACAAGCACCACTGCGGCGCCCAGCAGGCACGCCAGGTCGGGGGCATGACCGTAGAAGATGGCTATGACCAGGATGGCGATGATGTCGTCCGCCACGGCCAGCGTGGACAGGAACACGCGAATGCCGCCCGGAATGCGGTCGCCCAGAAGCGCCATGATGCCCAATGCAAAGGCGATGTCGGTCGCCGTCGGAATACCCCAGCCGCCCGCCGTCTCGGGCGACGATGCGTTGAACAGCAGGTACACCGCCACGGGCATTGCCACACCGCCCACTGCCGCGATGACGGGCAGCAGCGCAGCACGAATGTTCGTCAGCTCGCCCACCGTCATCTCGTACTTGACCTCAAGGCCAACCAGCAGGAAGAACAGCGCCATAAACAGATCGTTTATCACATGGGAGATGCTCATGGTCAGCTGCGTGCTGCCCGCCACAAATCCGACGGCGGTATGGATGGCCTCTTCGAAGCCTTCGCGCGCGCCCGTGTTCGCAATGGTCAGCGCCACAACAGCCGCCGCTAGCATGACCGCCGCCGCCTTCGTGGACGAGTGCGTGAACTCCACAATGCGCCGATAGCGCTTCTGGTGGCCCTGCACCGCGCCGATGAAGAGCGAGTCGTTCGCGCTGCCGACAGCTGCGTTGTCAGCAGCAGCACCGGACGAAGCCGCGTCGCCAGCCACTGGATTCGAGGCGTTCGTTTCGTTCTTATTGCTATCCAAAGAAGTCATAGGCATGCACTTTCATTCATCGGGCATTGCACTGTGCAAGATATGCGTCCATTGCAGAATTCTATACTGCAGAGCGCCCCGGAAGAAGATATTTCATCCGGCTCGCCCACCGCATCCGACCGAAAAGCGGACAGCTGCCAAGATGCGCCAAGCGTGAAGCGCTGCTGTCCCGCTGTCCACCGGCGCGGCTCTTTGCTTGCAGGTTTGACATTATGTCAGCTATACCGCATCATCAATGCAGAATACATGCGGGAATGCGAGGAAGCGATCATGCCGAGGATGACCGAAGAACAAGCCGCGCGCAGGAAAGACGAGATTCTGGATGCCTGCGATGCGCTGTATCGGGAGTCGGCGTTCCAGGACATCACCATCAAGGACATCGCGGAGCGAACCAGTCTCTCGCGCCCATCTATCTACAATTACTTCGAAACCATCGGCGAAATATTCCTAGGCCTACTGGAACGCGAGTACAGCTACTGGGCAAATGACCTTTCCGCCATCGCGAAAGACAACGAATCGCTTGACCTGGATAAGCTTGCCTCCGAGATTGCCTACTCGCTGGAGCGGCGCAAGACCATGTTGCGCATCCAAGCCGCGAACCTCTATGAAGTGGAGGATACCAGTCGGTTGGAGCGCCTTGCCGACTTCAAACGCGCAATGCGCCGCGCGATGGACGCCCTGGACGCGTGCCTGATGAAGTTTCTGCCGCCGATGGACAGGGACGATTGCGAAACGTTCCGTCTGGCGTTCTTCCCGTTCCTATGCGGCGTATTCGCCTACGCGAATCCCACTGAAAAGCAATGCCGCGCTATGGACAACGCCGGCATCCCCCATCGCGCTTCCAGTGTCTATGAGCTGTCGAAGAACTGCCTGCTCCAGCTGCTAAGCTAACATGCAGCACGCAATACCGCCGAACACTCCGGGGTCGCTTCGGAATTTCGATCTATCTGTTCTTTTCCTGTTGGCATATCGTCCGAGTCATCACATCATAGAATCTAAAACTGACATATCGTCAGTTTCCATCGAGCATTTTGGCTTTCCGTACGGGCACCGGATATTTCCCGCGGTCTTCGCAGTACTATGAAGAACGTACTGTCTTCCACAAGGACATCGAGGGAGGCAAGGATGACGTACACCTCTGCTCGCAAAAGCGCAGTTCTTGCTGCGTTCGCAATCGCACTCTTCGCCAGCGCATTCGCGCTGATGACCGCACTGCCCGGCCATGCATTCGCCGCAACGCACGCACAGGAGAACGCAGCCGCCGTCATGGGAGATGCCGGCAACACTGCCGGCATCGGCTCCTCCGCCGCGACCGACAGCCCCAGCAGCTCTAGCAGCTCCGGCAGCACCGCCACGCCGAAATTGCGCCTATTCGCAAAGGCGGCGCCCGCAACCACCACAACCTCTGCGACCCCGACGTCCGGCGTGACGCTGAACATGGCGCATGCGCATCGCAACAGCGACCTGAAAAGCACTGCGCTGAAGTATGTCATCGACGTGTCCGAGTTCAACGAATGTAACTTCAAGAAGATCAAAGCCGCCGGTGTCGACGGCATCATCATCCGCTGCGGATACCAAGGCTACGGAAGCGGTGGCCTGTACGAGGACAGTACGTTCCTCAAGAAGTATGTGGCCGCCAAGAAGGCCGGCCTGAAGGTGGGCGTGTACTTCTACACGGAAGCTATAAAAACCTCTGAGGCAAAACAGCAAGCCACATTCGTGCTGCAGCTGATCAACGAGGCAAAGGCGAAAGCTGCGGCAGACAGCACATTCAAGAGCATGATGGCCAAGAACAGCTCGCTCACCGCCTCCCCCGACTATTACGTGGCATTCGATTACGAATCCGCCTCCGGCGGCCGCCTGGCGAAGGCGAATATCAGTCAATCCACAGGCGCGAAGATAGCGAAGGCCTTCCTTTCTGCCATCAAATCTGCAGGTTACGAGCCTATTCTGTACACAGGTGCAGACTTCTCCGCCCACCACGTGAACGCAGACACGGTCAAGAATGCCGGTTACGGCATCTGGTTCGCCCATTACTCCACTGCCGCCATGTCGTATAAGGCATCCGGCTGGTACGACGGACAGATCTCGCTCTGGCAGGCCGAAGACAGCGCGAAGGTGAACGGCGTCACGTCCGGCGGCGTAGACTTCGACTATGCCTATGACCCCACCACGGTCAGCCTGGCTACCGCGAACGACGCAACGGCTGTGGCCGTGGGGTCCGAGCGCGACGTGACTGCGAAATCCACGACAAGGCACTTCGGCACGCTGAGCGAGAAATACATATGGACCAGCTCGGACACCAGCATCGCCACCGTGGACAACAGCGGCTCCGTCACCGGCGTTTCGAAGGGCGCCGTCACGATCACGGCAACGGGCAAAACGTCGGGAGCTTCGCAATCCATCACGTTGAACGTGAAGACGGCGCTGAAGACACTGCCTGCACCCGGAAAGCCCACGGTCACCGTGAAGAAAGACGGCAAATATGCCACGCTTTCTTGGAAGGCAACGAAGGACGCCGAATGGTACACCGTGGTGGACGGCGGCAACAATGTGGTGAAAAAGACCACGAGCACCAGCGTGAAGCTTGCCGTAGGATACGGCAAGACGGCCAGATACCACGTGATTGCATATCGGACCAGCGATTACGGCAACGTGCCCAGCACCGCCGGCAGCGCCTCCGTGAAAACGAAGCCCGCAAATCTCACGGGCTTGAAAGCCAAAACGGTCACGAAACGCTCTGCGAAGCTGACGTGGAGCAAGGCCTCGGGCGCAACGACGTATCGTGTCTACCGTTCTGGCAATGGCGGGAAATCGTACAAGCGCCTCATCATCACGAAGTCGACTTCGTACACGAATACGAAAGTGAAGAAGGGTGCGAAGTACCTCTACCGCGTGCGCGCCTATGCCTCGAACGGCTTGGGCAGCAAGGCTGCGGCCCCCATTACCGTGAAAATCCCGCGCCGCTAGCACAGGCAGTGAACGCAGGCCGGAACAGGCACCTCGCAGCGGACGCAGCGCTGTCAGATATGGCTTGACGCCAGGCGCATCAGGCACCCATCACGCGCGCCTCCAGACCGTGCGGCATTACCGATTCGGCCCGCTAACGCGGACGCAACGCACAGTGCAGCGCGCTTGACCGCTGATAGTGCAGGTGAATAGCGAAAGATCCCATTCCGCAGTGGCGGAGCTGTTCTTGCTGTTTTCAGTCATCTTCTCCACGTCTGTGGGCTGCAAAATCTCGACATTGCTGACTTGGTAATGAATCCGCAAGCCATTCACGTTCGTGAAATACACATCCTGACCGGGTGTACAATTCGCAATCGGCCCGAAGTGCGTAGAGTAATCGTGGCCGCAAATAACCATGTCATCCGCCCAATACGATCCCGAATACCGACACGGGGAAATGGTCATGCGATCGTAATCCCATTTCGCCATCACCGGCAGCTTCAGATTCATGCTGGGAATGGCAATGGTACCGATGTACCGGTACCCATCGATGGTCTTCGTGGGCATGTCGGCATTCTTATCCCACTTCAGCGCCGTTTCCTGCGTGCCTTCCGGGAGCTGCGACGAAATGGCGGTAGCGTCCTGCCCAGCGCGATACGCATCCCACAGATTGTAGGCCGTCAGCGCCAGCGCCGCCGCAATAAGGGCGATGCCGATTCCGATCAGGACGCCTCCGCGTTTACGGGGGGTGGTTTCCCTCTGCTCTGCCTTTGCCATACGAACCAGCAAGCCGCCTTAGCGCGACACGTCGTTCTTTCCGGAACGGCGGCGGACAACACCGGCAAGCACGAGGACTGCACCGGCGGCAATCAGCACAAATACGGGCCACCACAGCTGCCCGGTCTGGGGCAGGGTTTCGGTTGGCGAAGAGCCGGATGAGCCGGACGGGGTCTTGGTCGATGTCGTCGACGTACTGCCCGACGTGCTGCCGCTTTCCTTTTGTACCCTTCCCGCCTTCGAATTTGCCGTGACGTCATAGATCAAGCTGCCATCCGAAGCGGCAGTGGGAATGGAGACCAGAAACGGGCTGATGGTGGCATAGCCGCTTTGAACGCCCGTCATCCTGACGTAGTACAGGCCGACGGAGAGATCGGAAAACGTCGTGGTCTTCGAAGCGCTTTGGCTCTTCTGCGTCGGTTTGCGGGCATCAACCTTGTCTTTCAGCAAAGAGACCAGCTGGTTCCGGTAAGAATCGCTCAAATCGCCCGTCTGAGTGCCCAGGGCATGGTCTGTGCCCTCATAGCCCTTCGCCCATTGGAAATGCCAGCCATTGCCATCCGCAGCGGCAGTGGCCACCTTGAAAATTTCAAAGGTGCCGCTTACGGCCTTGCCGTCTGCACTTTGCGGCGAAATCGTAAGCGATCCCTTCTGGTCCGCATCCAACATCTCGGCTGCATCAGCCGCCTGAAAAAACGGGGCAACGAAGAGAAGGGAAGCCAACAGGGCAATAACCGCCGCTGTCACCAGGGCGATCGCGTTCGTTTCAGTGGTCGTATTCGTCTTCATCATTGCCTTCGCACTTCATCATACGGAATACCTCCGCTTTTCGGCTAACGCCTCTTAAGGTAGCTCTTCAACTGCTGTAAGAAGCTTTGCAGGCCCTCATCATCCATATCGACGCGCGAGCGCACAAGACCCCGACCGGCCAAAAACGACGTCTCGAAATCGGATGCCCTGCGTCTCCTGCGCATCTGCGTAAACGAATACGCAATCAGCACCAGCAGTACCACGATGACAACCGCCAGCGCAATGTATGCCGGCGGTACCTGCAACGCCTCGGCGATCACCTGCGCATCACCGTTCGCATTCGGAATCCGATGCCCGCGCACCAGCAGCCTCTGCGTATTGATGCCGTAGGGAGTGCAGGTGACCAGTGTGCAGAGATCCTTGCCTTCCTCAATCTGCAAGCTGCTTAGATCCGTGGGTTCCACAATGCGAATCTGATCTACCTCGTACGTGATTGTCCTGTCCAGCACGGTGATGGTGAATGTATCGCCTTCCTTCAGGCGGTCCAGGTCGGTGAACAGCATTGCGGAAGGCAGGCCTCGATGGCCGGAAAGCACCGCATGCGTCCCCTTGCCTCCCACCGGCAGGCTGGTACCTGCCAAATGGCCGATGCTCGATTGCAGCACGGAATCATCCGTACCGTGATAAATGGGCAACTCCACGTTGATTTTCGGAATGCGAATGTAGCCCATGGCCCCATGCCCGTCAACATTGAGAATGGAGTCGTACTCCTTCTTCTGCGCTGCGGTCATGCTCCAGATTGCGCCGGTCTCGGACAGCCTCCGATTGTACGCCTTCGCTTCGCCCAGCATCTTCTTGTATTGCTTCGCGTTCATATCCGAAACAGCGGAAGCATATTCCATCACCACATTGGATTGGTGTACCTGGTTCCACCAATTGCTGACTGAAGGGTAAAGAAGCAATCCGATTCCCGTGATCAGCGCAAGCACCAGAATCAAGGTCACGCCGTTGCGCCGAATCCAGGATTTCTTCCGCACCGATGTGCCCGCTACTTGGCACCCACGCTGCCCGCTGGCTTTTTTCGCTTCTCTCACCCTTTAGCCGTTCCTTCGAAAACGCAGGTTGCCGGAAGCGCCGCACCCCCTGCACAACAAGCGGGGCGCGGCGCCTACAGCAAGCGTATTACTCCTGCATCTTCCTCCGGGTAATCAGCAGCACGCCCGCACCGATAACCAGGGCAGCGCCCACGACGTACAGCAACGTGGTGCCCATGCCGCCGGTGCTGGGCAGCGAGGTGCCCGTCTCGTTCTCAACGAAAGCTTCTTGCTCCAAGTTCTTCGCCTCGTAATCGTCGTTATCGATGGTGATTGTCCGGTTCGGCGCGGTCTGGTAGCCCGCCGGGGTCTTGCTCTCAACCAACGTATATTCGCCATCCGACAAACCTGTGAAGGCATCATGGCCGGTCTGGGTGAATGTCAGCTTCGTAGCATTGTCGATGGAATCCACCCAGGAAACCACGTTGTTGCTGATGCTGTAGTACTGATCGCCCTTCTTCAGAACGAATTGAGCCGAGTCGTTATTGGGGAGCGTACCGGTCAGGTTCTCGAATTCCTTGTTCACCGTAATTTTGGCGTTGTACACCTTCGTGGTTCCGGAAGAATCGGCTGCATCGTTGTCGCCGTAGGTGATCTTTGCCTTATTTGTCGAAGGATCGCTACTCAGAGCGCTGCTGTTCACCGTGGCGTTGTAGGTAACGGTAATCACCGTTTCGTCACTGAGGGCGGAGATATAGGAATCTTTGAACGCGATGCTAAAGGTATGATCGGCCGTCGTCAGCGTATAGTTGCCGGCATCAACCGCGACGCCATTGACCGTGACGGCCACAGAGGACGCATCCAGCGTCTGCGTGTCGTCCATGGTATCGGAGAACTTCAGGTTCTTGGTGTTCTTCGGCACGGTGATTTCCGACTGGTAGGAAACCGCTGCTCCCGCTTGGGCGATAGCATGCATGCCGTCGGAATTCACCGAGCCGGAAGACACGCTGGCAATTTTCTTGTTCACATCGGGAACCGTGTTCTTGTCCTGCACTGCCGCATCCGGATTGGTGGAGGTGATGCTGACTGCGGTGCCCGTAGACGTAGTGATGTAGTAATAGCCGTTGTCCAGGCCTTCAGCCACGGCATTGTTCTCGCCCGTGCTGGTAACCGTTGCAACCAGGTCATCGGCGGTCACGTAATCGGCAATGGCCTTAATGGCCGCCTGGTTCAGCTCATCGGGCCCGTTGACATTGCCGGCGGAATCAACCGAGAAACCGGCGTCTTTCATGGCCTGCGAAAGCGTGTCGCTTCCGCTGAGCTTATAGCTGATGTTGGTGCCGTTGCCGTTTGCGTCGAACACCTTGTACACCTTGTACGTATTCGTAGCGCTGGAAGCAGTGCCTGCCGGCGGAACGATCGTGATCGTGCCCGTACCGGCAGCGTATGCAGCGCCGGCAGGAATCATGAGCACGAAGGCCATAACCATAGTGGCTATAAGAGAAATGGCCTTATTGAACGTAGTAGTCATATCCCAATCCTTTCAAATAACGAATATCCCTGATAGTAATAACGAAAACTTGCTGCGGTCATCTTGGAATCGCCTTTGACGCATCACGTCGGAACGAGGGTCCTCAGCATCCCCCCTTCCCGTGATTCCTGCGCCTCAAAACGAAGCCGCCGATTACTGCAAGCAGTACAAGCGCAGCGCCTGCTGCGGAGTACGTCCAAGCTCCCCCTCCACCGGTATTCGGCAGGGGGCTTCCGGGAGTGTTCTTTATGGTAAGCCGATTGTTGTTGACCAGCCATGCGTTGTCGGCGATGCTGCCGAAGTTCTGCGCAACGCCGTCGGAGACCGTGAACTTCACGCTGGAGTCCGTTACGACGTATCCCGCAGGAGCGGAAAGCTCCGTAAGCATGTAATCGCCATCGTCCAAGCCCGTCAACCGGGCGCCGCGTTCGCTGATGGTGAAGTCCCCGTTTTCGTCGGTGACGCCGTCGACCGTAACGGCTTGATAGGAATTGTTTTCACCCTTCTTCGTGAGCCGGAATGTGGCACCGCCCAAATACGTTGACGTGTTGTTGCTATCGACCTTGTATACCGTGATGCCGGTGGTCTTTCTGTCCCACTGCGCATACAAAGTAAAATCCTCGGCCATGGTGTGGTTAGTGTTGTTGTAGTACCACGTACCGCTGCCATCGGATGTCGTATTCCAACCAAGGAAGTTATAGCCCGTGCGCGTAGGGGTCATCACGGTGCCATCGGGGCGACCCGTCGGCACCGATTGTGACATGCGTATCCTGCGGCGTCTGATATCCACGCGGCATGTTGTTTACCACGCTGTCGGTATTCTTCACATACGTGATCGTGACCTTGTTCTTTACCAGCAATACGCCATCGATGTGCCAGGTATTGCCACGCACGCCCGATGTCGACTGCAGCTTCTGCACATACCACAGCACATACAAGGCATCGCCTGCGCTGACGTTGTATGCATGCTCATTCGTCTTCGAGTTCGTGATGGAGGCAACAACCAATTCGCCCCCGCTGTTTTTTACCGTGAACCCAAGCTTGTCCGAGCTTTTGTTGATGTCCGCTGCCAACTGGTCCACAGAGGGAAGCGAATTCAGGTTCGCCGTCACGTTGTTCTGCGCATTCGCCCCTACAACGGACGTCCAGGCAGTGTCGATGATCCAACGTTTGTCTTTGACGTTGTTGTTGATCGTTATGCCTTTTGTATAGTTGGCCACTGAGTGGCTTCCGGGCTCGGTGGGAATGGTGCCGCCCAGTTGCACGTAGAAGTCAGAGCGCGAAATTCCGTTGTTGTTGCTCCATGCGGCATACAGCGTGATGTCGCGCGAAGGCAAGACATATTCGGAACCTGCCGGATAGACCTCGTGGTAGCTGGTGTCGCCCATCAGATTCGGCGTATCCGTCCAACCCAGGAAAGTATAGCCGTTTCGCGTCCCGTTATACGTCGGAAGCGTAACGGCGTCGCCCGCCTTGCCGGTTATCGAACTGGGCTGGGAGCCAGAACCGCCGTTTTGGCTGAACGCCAGCGTAACGGTCTTCGGCTCGTATACCAGGTAGAGGATGTCGTTGCTGTCGAAGTAAGCACCTGTTCTATCGCTGCTGTAATACCACCCATCGCCCCAATCATACCCAATGGTTCCGCTGGTAAAGGTGTTGCTTGCCGCATTGGCAAAGCTTGTACCTACCCGTGCTTGCGCAAACGTATAGGCATTGCTATCGGGGTTGGCAGCGCTTGCAAGATTGCTCAGAGATACCGACGCCCTAGAGAGAGACCGGCTCTTGTTCGATCCCAGCGAATCTCCGCTTTCATCCACCACGCGAATCTGGTCGAAAGGCCAGATGAAATATGTAATCGTAAAAGTAGAAAACGAATCCACCGTGAAGTCGGCCTTCGCGGTAGTGCCATCCAGCGAGACGGTGTTCTTGTCGGTATTCGCCGCGTCGGCTACCGTCTCAACATCGTCTGATGCGCTGTCCTTGATGTGCTGGACCTGAAGGCTCTTCGCCTTGATCTTCTTCGGCAGGTTATCAGCCGACAGTTTGACGCTGACTTTCGCACCCTGCGCGGGCTCTACCTTGTTGCCGTCCTTGTCCAGAATCGAAATATCGAACGCCGCAAAGCCCAGCGCGTCCTTGTCCACCTTTTCGCCGGCCGCCTTCTTCGCCTTGATGACCTTTTGCCTTGCGGCCTTGTATTCATCGGAGTCTTTCGCGTATTCCTTCACGGAAAGCACCGCGCCCTTGGCAATGTCCGCATCCTTGCCGTAGTCGACGGTTACCTGGTAACCGTCCTTGTTGGCAGTGAGCTTGGCGGCTGCCGCCTTGTCTTCGGAATCAGACGACGTTTTGCCATCGCCGGAAGCAGCGTCCTTCTCTTTTGCGCCAGAAACCTTTTCGGCATCCGTGCTCTGGGCCGTCTTCGCGGCGGCTTTCGCTTCCTGCGACGCCGCCTTTTCTTGCTTGTCCGCCTTCGTATTGGGAGAAGCCGCATCGTCTTGGTTGCCGGCAGACGACGAGCTTGCAATGCTGATGCCGGGTTCGTTTTCGGCAGTACGCTGATCGATGGTGATGGCAGGCAGAATAAGCGCGTATGTTGTAGCGAATACCACGACGCACATAACGGACAGCACGGCAGCACGATGCCTCTTCGCTTGCCTGCGAAAAGCAAGGAAATAGCTGCTCATCCTTTGAGCCAGACCGCCGGTTTGTTCCCGTTGCCTTACGTGCTTCATGGTTTCGTCCGCTTCACCGACACCCTCTCGGTTTACGCGCTTATGTTTCACCCCTCTGCTAACTATCTAGCCGACCGGCCCTATTGCCGTGAGCGGCCATACTCTGAATACGATCTTTCCCACCAATTGCTCCGACGACACGCAGCCGACCGACGTGTTTCGCGAATCGATTGACACTTTTCGGTTGTCTCCCATCACGAACACCTTTCCATCGGGCACCTGATACGGCAACTTGATGTTCGTTTCTCCGTACGCCTTCGAGCTTAAGTAGGGCTCATCAAGCTTTTGATTATTGACATAGACGTTGCCTTCCTTGTCTATATCCACCCAGTCTCCCGAATTCGCAATCACTCTTTTCACCAGAATGTTGTTGTTGTAGTAGAACGCAACGACATCGCCCGTGGCGAAGTCCGATGACTTTGCGGAAACCACCACATCGCCGGCATCCAATGTGCCGCTCATGGAGGTGCCGTAGATGCGCAGCACCGGCAGCAGCAGAACCGCCACCAACACTGCTACGGCTGCGGCAACCACCAAAACGAACACCGTGCTGCGCATGGTGTTCGCAATGCGCGTCCGCGTTCGATTGCGTTCCAGCGCGGCGCGCGCATCCGCCGCCGAGGGCAGCGCGGCCGAGGACAGGGTGGCCGCCGACGCCACAGCCGGAGCGGCAGCAGCCGCCCGAGAACTCACGCCTCCGACCTTTGCCGACTGGGCATTCTCCGATTTCCGCAGGGAATCGCTTGCCGGCCGAGCGCTCTTGGACGCTCGGATGTCTGAGGAATCTGCCTGGCCTTTGGGTTGCGTACGGGCGTGCCGCGCACTGCGTATTGACTTTGCCGCCATTCGCATCCACGCCCCTATACCCGTTCCCTTGGAGCCTGGCCGCTGTCAGATCGGCCGTGACCGGACTGGCTGCGCTGAACGTTCGCAACGTACAAATCCGCAGCCTTCTGGGCTTCTTCGAATATGCGGGTGAGTTTCAGGGACGCTTCCGCAATGGAGCCAGATTCGGTAATGGCGATGCGCCTGGATTCCAGTTCGGCATCCTTCTGCGCCAATTCAGCGCGCAAGCGCTCGATCTCTTCGCTCTGGGCCAGGATAATCTCCAGAAGCTCGGACCGTTTGAGCTTCGAAAGGTTTTTGCGTTCGTCCTGCGCCATCGCGCTTATTCCCACCTTGCAGCCCGTCAGTTTCATTCGCCGAAGCACCACCGCAACACCAAACTTGCGAACCCTCTAGAGGATTCGAGCGCGCAGTTTCCCCCGGCACACCATTGTTAAGGTAAGTTTATCCCGATGCGTTTAGTACCGAAACATAATTTTTTTACAATAAGCCACATACTGTTTGAATAATCAATATAGTTTCTACCGATATAGGCGCTGATGCTTTTATGTGCAGGAACGGCCCATTCCCTTGCAGCATCTTCCTTGCGGCAGGGCATCGCAAGCATCATCTGCGTTTATTTGCGTTTCGCCGACCTTGATGGCTATTCAGGCATCGGCAGCGTTCCCCTCTCGCGCAGGCTCAAGGCTCAAGGCTCAAGGCTCAAGGCTCAAGGCTCAAGGCTCAAGGCTCAAGAACAGTTTACAGGCCAATATTGCCCGATAATTCCCTATAGTTACTTTTTTATTCCTACAGCACTATATTGTTTCTACTTTCTTTTTTCTCCTAACCATCATACAGTTCGACCACATCAAAGGAACGGGGCGGCAACACAGAACCGGAGACCGCCCGATAATCAAAGGAGATAAGCATGCCCAAGAAAATCGCCGTCGTCGCCGCAAACGGTAAAGAAGGCCGCCTCGTTGTCGAGGAAGCCCAGGACCGCGGCATGGACGTTACCGCCTTCGTCCGCTCCGCAAACAAGACCAAGGCCAAGACCGCCGTACAGAAGGACATCATGGACCTTACGACGGAAGATCTTGCCGGTTTCGACGCGGTAGTCGACGCATTCGGCGCCTGGACGCCTGAGACGCTGCCGCAGCATTCCACCACCCTCGCCCATTTGTGCGACATCCTGACCGGATCGGACACGCGTCTGATCATCGTCGGCGGTGCCGGAAGCCTCGAAGAACTGAAGCTGAACGACCGTGGCGAATCCATCATTTCGTATGCCGACTACGCCATCGCGCTCGTCGACGAGATTGAGAACGGCAACCACATCCAACAGCGTATCTCCGTGGTACGAAAATAGCCAAACCTGGTGACAAGGGGACAGGCGATTTGTCAGGTCGGGATTTGTCAGAAACCCGGCGAGGGCGCAACCCTCGCCGGGTTTCCTCTATTTTGCGGACGACTTACCCGTCCTGCGATTTCGCTTCCTATCATGGTGCGAGGCATGCGGCGCACTGGGTTTCCCCACAAACGCCCTGGCATTCTTGGTGGTCTACGTGATTGCAGCCATCATGCTGAACGGGTCGATGGTGTTCTACGACGCGTTCCTGGTAGATGCCGCCACCGAAGATCGCTACGACGAAGCGTCCTCGAACGGCTGCGCTTGGGGCTACATCGGCTCGTGCGTGCCGTTCGTCATCTGCCTCGCCGTCATCTTCGGCGGGCCGGTCGTCGGTTTTTCCACCGCCATGGCCATGCGCATCGCCTTCATCATCACTGCCGCCTGGTGGGTGTTGTTCAGCATCCCGATCATACGCAACGTGCATCAAACGCACTATAAGGAACGCACTCCGCATATGGTCCGCGACACCTTTACCGGCCTAGGACATACGATGAAGAGCATCGCGCAGAATCGCCGGCTGCTGATGTTTATGCTGTCGTACTTCTTCTACATCGACGGCGTCCACACCATCATCAAGATGTCCACCAGCTACGGCAGCGATCTGGGCATCGCCTCGACCCAGCTAGTGCTCGCCCTGCTGGTGACGCAGTTCGTGGCCTTCCCCGCCGCCATCGCCTTCGGGCGCCTGGCGAGCAAGCACGGCACGCGCCGCATGCTTCTGATTGCCGTCTTCGCATATTTCTGCATCACGCTGTTCGCCTCCTTCCTCCTGCGCAGCGCACTGGAATTCTGGGTACTGGCCATCTGCGTGGGACTGTTCCAGGGAGGCATCCAGGCGCTTTCGCGGTCTGAGTTCGGCAAGCTCATCGACAAGCAGCACGCCAACGAGTACTACGGCTTCTTCGACATCTTCGGGAAGTATGCGGCCGTCATGGGAACGTTCCTGGTCAGTCTATTCACCCAGATCACCGGCAACGCCTCGCTCGGCGTGCTCTCCATCGCGCTGTTGTTCATTGTGGGCTTCGCGCTGATGGTGCGCATGGGCCCGAGGGTGTAGTGCCTGACAAGCAAGGTGTGACAAGGTGTCTGTCCCCTTGTCACGCCTTCCCTTGTCACGCCTTGCCTTGTCACGCAAGTGACCTGTCGAATGTGACAAGTGACCTGTCCCCTTGTCACAGGTTTTGCGAGCTATACGACCAGCAGATCGAGCATCTGCGGAAGGGTCTTCTTGCCGAATTCCACCTGCTCGGATCCATCCGGCCGGCCGACAACGACACACGGCACGCTCATGACGTCGTACCGATCCCGCAGTTCGGGATGCAAGGCCACATCGTAAACGCGCGCGGTGACCTGAGCGTTATCCGCCGCAATGCGTTGGGCAGACGTTACGGTCTCGGGGCACATGGTGCACGACAGGCCCACGATCACGCGGATGTCAATCGGACCGGGCAGCGCAGAAATCGCCGCGCGGTCTTCATCCGCTATCGGCTGTCCCGGACCCGCCACGTTGTACAGCCCCAGCACGAAGCTGGTGAACTCGTGCCCGCCAGGAACGCCATGGAATTCGAGTCCCGAAGGCGCACCGTCCGCACGAAGCACCGCAACATAGGGAAGCTCTTCCTCGGGTTCCCCGGAAGCATCCGCCATAGAAACGCTCACCTTATCGGAAAGAGCGGCCATACCCTGGGCATACGCACGGAGCTCTTGCGATTTCTCCCCGTCATCAAGGTGCAGCTGCAGCTGCACAGAAGTCGCCATACGCGAAAACACGGCATCCAGCTGCGCGCGCGTATCGGCATCGAAGAGCTCGCCGGCCGGCGCCTCGCGCATCTTCCGTGCCGCGTCGGAAACCGTATCCGCCTTGACCGGATCGGTCGATGCCGCTTGAACGCGCGTCGCCCTTTGCTCGCCCGCACGCCCGGTTCGATCCTGCGCCAACTTTATATAGCGCTCCATTTCCGTAGCCGTCGTGGCGGCTTCGCCCACCGCGGTTGCAACCTGCCGCAACGGCTTCACGCACACATCGCCCGCCGCAAACAGCCCGGGCGTTGCCGTTTGTCGATGAGCGTCCGTGATCACATACCCCTGTTCATCGATCTTCGCGAAATCGGATACCAGCTCCGTTGCCGGCGCATAGCCCACGAACACGAACACGCCGATACCCTCGTCGGCATGGAAGCGATGCTCCTCGCCGGTCTCCGTATCGCGCCAATGAATTGTGCGAACGGTGTCGTCACCCTCCACCGCCTCGACCTGGCTGTGATACCGCACGTCAATATGAGGATTCGACTTGACTCCTTCTGCCGTTGCCGCTGCGCATTTGAAGTCATCGCCGCGTACCAGCACGGTCACATGACTGGCATATTTCGTCAGGAACACAGACTCCTCGGCCGCTGAGAAACCGCCGCCCACCACGAACACCTCGCGGCCGGCGAAGAACTCGCCGTCGCAGGTAGCGCAGTATGCCACGCCATGTCCTCGGAATTCGCGCTCTCCCGCAAACCCCACTTCGCGCGGATGCGCGCCGGTCGCCAGCAGCACGGACAGCGTCTCGAAGGCACCACGGCTGGTCTTCACCTGCTTGATATCGCCCGCAACGTCAAGCGACGTTACCTCCGCCAGCAGGAATTCAGCTCCGAACGCCTCGGCCTGCCGACGCATGATGCCCGTAAGCTCGCGTCCGCTGGCGGAGAACACCCCCGGGTAATTCACCACGCTATCCGTAATGTTGATCTGCCCGCCGAATTCATCTTGCTCCACCACCAGCACGCGGCACCGCGAACGGGCAAGGTACAACGCCGCCGTCAAACCCGCCGGGCCGCCGCCCACAATCACCGCATCGTAAAACCGGTCATTACTCATAGTCGCCTCGTTTCCGCAACGGCGTGCCGCTGCTATGAGAAAGGCGGCCGGCTCCTTCCGGTGCCCGCCGCCTCCAATTGCAAATCATCTGTTTCGAATCCGCACCGCGGCTGCATTCCGCACCATGGCCGGGTCTGCGCATCGACCGGCACATGCCTCGGTTCACGCATGCCTCGGCCGAGATTGCACAGCGTCGGATCCAGACTGCCTTACAGCTGGCCGACCAGATCCAGGCTGGGCTTCAGCGTCTCGGCACCCGGCTGCCACTTCGCGGGGCAGACCTGGTCGCCATGCTCGGCAACGAACTTCGCCGCGCGGACCAGACGCAGCAGCTCCTCTGCATTGCGGCCAATACCGCCAGCATTCACCTGGTACACCTGGATGGTTCCCTGTGGGTCAACGATGAACGCACCGCGCTCCGCCTGGCCGGCGCCTTCGATCAGCACCTCGAAATCGCGTGCCAGCACGTGCGCCGGGTCCCCCAGCATGGGGTACTTGACCTTGGCGATGCGCTCGGATTCGTCATGCCACGCCTTGTGGACGAAATGGGTGTCGCAGGAAACGGAGTAGATTTCGCAGCCTTCGGCCTTGAACTCATCGTAATGGTCGGCCAAGTCCTCCAGCTCCGTCGGGCACACAAATGTGAAATCCGCAGGGTAGAAGAAGAACAGGGCCCATTTACCCAGGACGTCCTGCTTCGTGACCGTCTTGAAATCGCCATTCTGATATGCATCAACGCTGAAATCGCCAATCTGTTTTCCGATAAGAGACATCTTGTGCTCCTTCCGATTACGTTTCTTATTAGTAACTGTTATCATTAATACTCTAATAGTACCGATTGTCAAGAAGAAATATCGGAAATGATGAAAGTCTGCCGAACCTCGTTTACAATGACGAAAAGTTTTACGAACGAACCGCGTTCGCAGAGATAGGAGGGAAAATGGAAACGACAAAGAACAGCCAAGCACCGCGAAGGAGGAACACGCGCCAACGCGGATTGGTGCTTTCCTCGGTTGAGAACCGCTATGACCATCCCTCTGCAGACGACGTATATGAAGACGTGCGGAAAGACGATCCTCATATCAGCCGCGCCACGGTGTACAGGAACCTACACTTGTTGGCCGACTCCGGCATGATAATCTCCATCCATACGACCAGCGGCGAGCGCTTCGACCGGCGCGTCGACGACCACGCCCATATCATCTGCAAGGTCTGCGGCCGCGTCGAAGATGCTCCGGCGCCGACCCTTGACAACGTCGACCAAGCTGCGGCCAATGCCACTGGCTATACGGTGGAGGGACACGAGGTGCTCTTCTCCGGAGTCTGCCCCTCATGTCAACGCAATGAGAACCGAACGGGCCGCGCCTCGCAAGTCGAAGGCCGCTAAACTAGAGCCGCCGCACCTTCCGTTGGCGTCTGCGCCGCAGACCGCGCCGGCTTAGGCCCGGACGCACGAAAACATCGTCGTTGACGCATTCCCTTGACATCGGCCGGCGCCAACCTGCTATCAGATCGCACCACCCGTAAGCCCGCAATCCAACTGGCCGTACGCCGCCTACACCCAGGCATGTGCTACCCTTTGCCCACTTGATACTAATGCGCGGGCAAGCGAAGGAGTTGCAATGAAAGCGCTGGAAGATCGCATTCTCCAAGACGGCGTGGTGAAAGACGGACAGGTATTGAAAGTGGATTCGTTCATCAACCACCAGATGGATGTGCAGCTGTTCAAACAGATGGCCCAACAATGGAAATCAGATTTCGCCGATGCACCCATCAACAAGATCATGACCATCGAGGCATCGGGCATCGGCATCGCCGCCATCGTCGCGGCGGAATTCGGCCTGCCCGCGGTCTTCGCAAAGAAGAGCCAATCCATCAACCTGGACGGTTCGGTATACACCACGAAAATCCATTCGTTCACCCATCAGCGCGACTACGACGTAATCGTGTCGAAAAAGTACATCGGCCCCGGCGACCACGTGCTTATCGTCGATGACTTCCTGGCAAACGGCTGCGCGGTAAACGGCCTGATCGAGCTTTGCGAAGCAGCCGGTGCAACCGTGGAGGGCGTGGGCATTGCGGTTGAGAAGGGCTTCCAGCCCGGCGGCGCCGAGCTGCGCGGACGCGGATACCGCGTGGACTCGCTGGCCATTGTGGAATCTATGAATGCCGAAACGGGCGAGATCGAGTTCCGCTCATGATTCGCCTGGGCAATCGCAGCAAGAAGGAAACAGCTGCGCAAGATACGGCCGCATCGTGCGCAGGCGCTTCAGGCACGGGTGCTTCGGAGAAGGCACGGATAGCTGCCGAACTGGCCTCGTTCGACGGAAAGGTGTCTTGGGCGCGCGCCCTGCCCTACGGCATCCAGCACGTGCTGGCCATGTTCGTCGCCAATCTGGCGCCTATCACCATCGTTGCGGCGGCAGCGGGGTTCGGTGACGCGGAAACCGCCATGCTCGTACAGAACGCAATGGTGGTTGCGGCAATCGGCACGCTCATCCAGCTATTCGGCGTATGGAAGGTGGGCAGTCGGCTGCCTATTGTGATGGGCGTAAGCTTCACATTCGTCACCGTGCTCTGCGGCATTGCCGCCACCTATGGCTACCCCACAGTGATCGGCGCCGTCATCGCCGGCGGCATTGTCGAGGGCATTCTGGGCTTGTTCGCGAAATACTGGATTCACTTCATCAAGCCCATCGTATCCGGCGTGGTGGTGACGGCTATCGGCTTCTCGCTGCTGCCCGTGGGTGCCGCCTCATTCGCAGGAGGCACGGGCGCAGCCGATTTCGCCTCGCCCGAAAACTTGTTCCTGGGCACGCTGTCATTGGTAGCCTGCCTGGTATTCCAGGCGCTGGCGAAGGGCCCCGCAAAGCAACTTTCCGTCCTGTTCGGCCTGGCAGTGGGCTATTTGGTGGCCCTGGCAATGGGACGGGTGGATTTCGCGGCGTTTGCCAACCTGCAGGTGGTGTCGTTACCCACCTTCATGCCGTTCACGCCCGAGTTCAACATTGGCGCCATTGTGTCGGTAGTGTTGTTGTACCTGGTCAGCGCCGCTGAGACTATTGGCGATACGGGAGCTATTGCGCAGGTGGGCTTCAACCGCACACCCAGCGAGCGCGAATATCAGGGCTCGATTGCGGCCGACGGCTTCACCAGCTCGATTGCCGGCTTGTTCGGCTGCACGCCACTGACCTCGTTCGCCCAGAATATCGGCCTGATTGCCATGACCCACGTCATCAACCGCCGAGCCATTGCCTGCGGCGCAGGCATCTTGCTGCTGGGCGGGTTCGTTCCCGCCATCAGCGCAGTGTTCGGCAGCCTGCCCGATGCGGTGCTGGGCGGATGCACGATCATGATGTTCGGCAGCATTGTAGTGTCGGGATTCCAGATGATCGCCAACGCGGGGTTCTCGCAGCGCAATATCACCATTGCCGCCACATCGCTGGCAGTGGGAATCGGATTTTCCCAGGTAAGCGATATCTTCGTGAATGCGCCCTCTATGGTGCAGAGCGTTTTCGCCGGCAACAGCGTGGCTATGGTATTCCTTGTGGCGATAGTGATGGCCAACGTACTTCCCGCAGGCGCAAAGGTGCGCGGACCCCTGGTTGTAGACGACAACCGAAAGGAAACGCCCGGCGAAGGCGAAGGCGCGCGCTCGTAACCCGTCAAAACAGGAGCAGCCGCCGGACTCCGTCCGGATTGCGGGAGGAGGCGGGCGGAGCCGATCGATCGAGAAAGATCTATCTTCTGCTGCGCCCCTTGTTGATGTTCATCTCGTAGATACCGTTATCTACATCGAACCTACGCGCCTTTCTCAAGACATACCACCATGCGCCATAGCCGGCGATGGCAAAAGCAACGATTGGTACCGGATTCCAAAACACGAGTACGATCGCCATTAGAACGACGGTAACCACCGGGTTGATAATCATTGCGGCGATTCGATAGTGGTTTTGCGGCTTCGGCTTATTTGCTTTGCCCATTGGAACCCTCCGTCCGTTTTCTCTGACCTTGTCCACATGCTAGCAAACGAAGGCTGGCTCCCCGCCTTGGGAAGCCAGCTTATTATTTGCGCGATAAGTCAAGGAGTTCCGACTGCACACTTGACAGAGCATTTTGCAACCCTCTGACCTGGGTTGATACGATTATTTAATTGTTGATGGCTAGATAAAACGAATTAATTTCACAAATTATACGACGCGGTGGTTTCATTGACACAACGAAGCCGCCGCTCGGGTGGCGGCCTTTCATTACCGGGCAAGCACCCGCTGACTCGGCCGTGAAAGGCCACCGGACAATGAAGGCGCAAACGCGCCAATAGCATCGGGGTCCGAAGCCGACGGCTCAAGCAGTCGAGGAGTGGAAGGAGTTGTCATGAACGAGAGTGTTGCTTCGGCAAACAAGAAGTCGGAAATCGAGCGTCAGAAACTTACCGGCAGGCATGTCATGATTCTGATCACCTGCATGCTCGGCATTCTAGGTCCGACGGCAATCATCTACACGGCAGCAGGCTTATGCTACCGCCCCGTCGCCCAGGCAATGGGGGTTCAGGTTTCGGACGTGTCCCTCTACATCACCATGGTGTATTTGGCAAACCTGATTTTCGCCGTCCCCGCTGGCGTCATTTTCGATAAGTTCAACGTAAAAATCGTCGCCGCAATTTGTTCGTGCATGGTAGGAATCCCGTATTTCTGCATGTCGATGTATACCGCCATCTGGATGTGGTGGGTAGCGGGCATCATCATCGGTGCTGGCTTGGTCTTGGTCGAATTCATCCTAACAGCAGGCATCCTGGGCAAATGGTTCCATACAAAGTATGGTTTCGTCATTGGCCTCTGCTTCGCCATGACCGGTGTCGGCGGCGTGATCTTTAACCTCTGGGGCCAGTTCATTCTGGGTGCCGACTTGTCCGGATGGCGAACCTTGTACCAGACCTTCGGCATCGTGATTCTCCTGACTAGCGTCCCATTCCAGCTGCTCTTCCTGAAGCGCACCCCTCAGGAATGCGGTCTGCTGCCCTATGGTATGCCGCTCAATGGATTGTCTGATGAAGACGAGGACGAGGATCCGTCCGCACAGGCTGGATACATGTTCAAAGATTGTCTGAAGCTCCCCTTCTTCTGGGTAGTGCTTCTTGCAGGCGGCTTGATCAACACGGTTACCACCATGTCTCAGCTCTTTACCACCTATGTCCAGTGGCTCGGCCACGATGGCTGGGGCGGCATGGCGATTGTCGGTTTGCTGCTGCTCTCTGGCACGTTGGAGTCTTTCGCATCCGCCGGACAGGGCCTTGGCAAGATCATTATCGGCGCCGTAGAGTCCTGGAATTTGAAGGCAGCACTCTCCCTTGGCTGCGCAGGCGGCATCATCGGTCTGTGCATCATCTGGTTCATGCCACTCAACCTTGGAGAAGGCGGTATCTGGCCGATGTTCTTCGGCGGTGCAATCTACGGCCTATGCTATGCGCTCTCAACAGCGATGCTCCCCTTCTTGACGCGCGAAATCTTCGGCTCGAAAGACTACGACCGAATTTACTCCTGGATCATCGCAGTGTTCAACGGCATTGGCGCCATTGGAGCAACCGGCTGGGCGGTTGTTGAGCAATCCCTTGGTTGGAGTGCATTCTTCATCGGAGGCATGTTGGACATCGCTTTGCTCTACGCGCTCTTCATGTACGTCATCGTCGCTGGCCAGAAGAAGAGACTGGAAACTTGGTACACGCCCGAAATTGAGTTTTCTTCTACCGGCAGAATCAAGGATCCCGAGCGCAGGCGTCAATTCGAGGAGCAAACAGGCAAAAATATTGCTTAGGTTTTGGAAAAAGGCCTAGCGCAAAACGGGGGAGCGCCTCATGCGCTCCCCCGTTTTTATCGCAGCATGAAGAAAGGCTAGAACAGGTGCCTTCTATATCTCCAAAACGTTAATTGTTCTTGATCGAATCGAAGTCGTAAGCGCTGAAACTGTTTACGAAACGCCTGAGCAATGTGGCATTTTTCGGCATATTGGTACGGTGACTCAAATAGAATCGATGGAAATTCTCAGGCGCATCAAGAAGTGGAACGATAACCACTTTCGAAAACGAATCAAGGAGCCACGAACGGCACACCAGCGCCACTTTCTTAGGTTGCGCATTAACCATGGAGCATAATGTGATTTCATCAGAATAGGCAAGCGTTACATCAAGGCCGCTTCCTTCGATAAGCTCTGCAACTTCCGGTCCTACCGGTCCCTCCATCTTATAGCTGATGACCTCGTGTCCGATAAGGTCTTTCAGATAGACCCCTTCCTCCTTCATCCGAGCAAGGGGATTACTCTCATCGACAACGACTGCAAGCGATTGGGACCAACAGGGAATCTGGACAAGAGCATCGTCTTTGCCCATCGTTCCCGCCAAAACCACGTCGATGCCACCCTTCTTCAAAGACTCGAGCAATTCAGGCGTGGTCCCCTGTTTGATCATGTAATGGGGTTTCTCCCTCGAGTCCATCCAGAATTTCCGCAGGATAGATGACCAGAGAAGGCTTTGTGCGCTGAATACGATGCCAATCCGCAGCATGGAATTCCGCTCGCTCGAACGCTGCTTGATGGAATCGACATGCTCATCGAGAATCTGCAAAACTTGATTTACGCACTTACAAAATTCCTCCCCATCCTCAGTGAATTCGACCGGATGGCGCTTCCTGCTCACCAGCGTCGTCCCAAGCTCTTTTTCCAAGTTGGAAACAGCTACGCTCAGCGTTGGTTGCGTAATGAACATCCTGTCGGCCGCCTCTTGATAGCTAAGCGTTTCCGATAGAGCTTTGTAATAGTAGAGTTGCGAGAGATTCATAAAGAGGCACCATCTTTCCCATAGAAACGCCCAAGTTCCATTGATTTTAATGCTTAATATCATGCCAACAATCCGAGATACGTTTAACGGATCTTATTCAACGGATGAAAATAGGAGCGTTTTTTGATTCCTCCGAACGATTGCCAACGCGATTAATCCGTTTAATTAGACGCATCGCGAATCCCATTAAATAATTCAGTTACGAACAGTTAAGCCCTAGTTGAATAGTCTGCGCAAGGGAGGATCGATACCTATGGATGCCTTTTCTGAACTGAAAGTACTGGACTTTTCCCGTTACCTACCCGGAGGCTACTGCACACAGATGCTTGCGGATATGGGAGCACGCGTAATTAAAGTTGAGGACACGAACACGGGCGACATGTGTCGCGATGACTACCCCATTCGCAACGGTGTAAGCTACTACATCACCGCCTTGGGACGAAACAAGGAATCAGTCTCCTTAAACCTTAAAGACCCCGATGCGGTGAAATGGCTGCATAAGATGGCCGAAGACGCTGACATACTCGTAGAAAGCTTCCGTCCGGGCGTCACGAAAAAACTCGGAATGGATTACGAAACCATGAAGGCAATCAATCCGAAAATCATCTATTGCTCCATCACCGGCTATGGGGAATTCGACCCGCGCAGCAAAAAAGCGAGCCATGATCTTAACATGCAAGCAGCAACGGGTTATCTCGACATCAATGGGACGCAGATAACGCCCCTGCCCCTTGTGGATGTCGCCACTCATTCCGTTGCCGGCCAAGCCATATTGGCGGCATTGTTACAGCGTGCTGCTACGGGACAGGGTTCCTTCGTGGACATATCCATGTTCGACTGCTTTGTGTGGTGGAATTCTATGCTGGATTCCCGTTGGTGCTTCAATGGCGGTCAGCTGCTACGAGAGGATCTTGATTTTCCTGCCGTCAATTACAATATCTACGAGACGAAAGATGGCGGTCACCTCGCATTCGGGATGATCGAACTGAAGTTCTGGAAAGGATGGTGCGAAGCTGTCGGGCGCCCCGATTTGATTGAATGGCACATGTATCGACGATGGAAGGCACCTTGGGCATTCGAGTCAGTCGAAAGAATAGTTAAGTCAAAAACCTTAGCGGAATGGGTCGACTGGCTTGCCGACAAGGACCTCTGCATCGAAGTAGTGGCAAATAAAAACGAAGGTATCAAAAAAATCCTCGACACGGAACCTAACATGATGCGCTATGTCGACTTTCCGCAGGCGGGACGCGTTATCCAAACCGGTATTCCCCACCACGTCTCAAGCATTCCCTTCGACCTGTCAATGGTCTCCGAAGCATCCGGGCTTGGCGCCGATACCGCCAGCTGTCTGGAGGAAGTAGGGGCAACTCCGCAAGAAGTTGCTGAAATGGCAGATAAGGGCGCCATTTGCCTGGGCAAGCCCCCGCTTGAGGATAACGTCCCGCTATACAAAGGCATGGAAGAGTCTTTTACCCCATACAGAGCGCGCGAGAACACCGCGCCCCTGCCTTCGCCCACAACAGCGTAAACTCTTACGCATATCGGCAGAAGAAACTAACGGCAATCTGAGATAGAAGGAGAACCACATGAAAGGGCTTGAAGGAATCAAAGTTGTAGAGCTCTGCGGCTATGTCGCGGCTCCGGCATGTCCAAGGATCCTGGGAGAGATGGGAGCCACGGTATACAAGATCGAGCCCTTCTCCGGAGACGAATACCGCACCAACGCACCGGGTTTCGGCATGAAGAAGACAGACATCGACGACCCGGCATTCGACCTGGCATCGATGAACAAGCAGTGGCTGTCGGTCAATCTGAAAAACGAAGACGGCAAAGCCTTCGTGTACAAGATGCTCGAAACGGCCGACGTACTGGTAACCAGCTTCCGCGATAAGGCGCTGAAGAAGCTCGGGTTCGACTACGAGACCATTCACGAGAAATTCCCCCACATCGTATGGGCGCAGATGCGGGGCTACGGCGAACGCGGACCCGAAAAGGACACGAAGGGCTTCGATGCAACGTCCTATTCGGCACGCGGCGGATTGTTCGCAAGCATTCCGCAGGCAGGCGAACATTACGCACCTGGCAACGTGCCGGCGGCTTTCGGAGACTGGAACGCATCGCTGGCTCTGTGCTCGGGAATCCTGGCCGCCCTGGTACGCAAGGACCGGTGCGGAGAAGGCGACAAGGTTACCGTCAACCTGTACCATATGGCCTGCTGGGCGTTCCAGCACGGCCTTGGCGGCGTGCAATTCGGTGACGAATGGCCGAAATCCCGCAAGCACGTAACCTGCCCCACGAACAACAGCTACGTGACCTCGGACGGCGTCTGGTTCCTTATCTGCTACGGCAGCTACAACCTGTTCTATAACTACGTCATGGAGTTCATCGGCCGCGAAGACCTGGTAGATGATCCGCGCTACTTCCCCCAGGAAAACATGGATTACGACGCAAACGCCGAGATCATCCAGCATATCGCCGACGCATTCGCGAAGAAGACCTGGGATGAATGGGTAAAGATCTTCAAGGCGAAGGATGTTCCGTACCAGCGCATCAACCGCTTCACCGACGTGTTGGAAGACGAAGAGGCCTACGACAACGATATCCTGCGCGTGGTTCACTACGACACCTGGGGCGATTACCGCATGGCCACGTCCCCGATCCGCTTCCAGTCCGTGGGCGACCCCGTCCTGCATCGCAGCAGGCCCATCGGCTATGACACCGCCCGCATTATGAAGGAATACGGCTACACAGATGACGATGTGAAGCGGATGACCGAAGAGGGCGCTGTGAAATGCTACGACGGCCCCGAACTTCCCGAGTCCGTATTCGAACCAAGCTACGGCCCGGATTCCCTTCGATAAGACGGGCCTTCGTCCAGCACGCAGGCAACTGCGCGGCGGCAAGAGATGCTGCGGCGCGGGACAGCCCGTCGGCCCGCGGACGAGCAGACGCGGCAACGGCCGCCGCGGCACGATAGCGGCATGAACGCCGGGCATCTGTCTATGTCCGGCGTTCGCTTTATTCTCCGCCGGTTCGGTGCGCAGGCGCTCGGTCTGCTAACTCTGAGCCAAGATGATCCCCGGAAGCTCAGATTGTTTGAGCTTCCGGGGATTCTCAATCATCTTGCGTCGTCGCGCGTATTCCCATTCCCCGTAAACCGCCAATTCCCTATGGCGCCCCTATGCTTTTTCGGGCAAAAAATGCCGCAAGCGGGACAATCCCGCCTGCGGCGCAAAATTCAACCAGACGCACTCTGCGTCCTGTGCAATCGGCAAATGCTACGCTAGCACACGCCCTGGGCCAGCATAGCCTCGGCGACCTTCTTGAAGCCGGCGATGTTCGCACCGGCAACGTAGTCGCCCTCGACGCCTGCTTCGGCAGCTGCATCGCTGCACGCATGGAAGATGCCCTGCATGATGGTCTTCAGACGTGCGTCGACCTCTTCGAACGTCCAGCTCAAGCGCATGGAGTTCTGGCTCATCTCCAGAGCGGACGTTGCCACGCCGCCGGCATTCGAGGCCTTGCCCGGGAAGAAGGCAACGCCGTTGTCCTGCAGGTACTTCGTGGCATCCATGGTGGTAGGCATGTTTGCGCCCTCGCCCACAATCTGGCAACCGTTGGCCACCAGCTGCTGGGCGTCCTCGATGTGCAGCTCATTCTGCGTAGCGCACGGAAGAGCGATGTCGCACTTGATCTGCCACACGCCGCGACCCTCGTGGTACTGGGCGGACGGACGCTCGGCCGCGTAGGCGGTCAGACGCTCGCGGCGAACTTCCTTGACATCCTTCAGCAGGTCCAGATCGATGCCCTCGGGATCGTAAATCCAGCCCGTGGAATCGGAGCAGGTCACAACCTTGCCGCCCAGCTGCGTAGCCTTCTCGATGGCGTAAATGGCCACGTTGCCGGCGCCGGAGACCACCACGGTCTTGCCCTCGAAGCTGGAGTTCTTCACGGCATGCAGGTACTCGTCCACGAAGTACACCAGGCCGTAGCCGGTGGCCTCCGTACGGGCCAGCGAGCCGCCGAACGTCAGGCCCTTGCCCGTGAGCACGCCCTCGTAGCGGTCGCGGATACGCTTGTACTGGCCGAACAGGAAGCCAACTTCACGACCACCCACGCCGATGTCACCGGCGGGAACATCGGTGTCCGCACCGATGTGGCGGCACAGCTCCGTCATGAAGCTCTGGCAGAAGGCCATGACCTCACGGTCGGACTTGCCCTTCGGGTCGAAGTCGGAACCGCCCTTGCCGCCGCCGATGGGAAGCGTGGTCAAGGAGTTCTTGAAAATCTGCTCGAAGCCCAGGAACTTGATGATGGACAGGTTCACGGACGGATGGAAGCGCAGGCCGCCCTTGTAGGGGCCGAGGGCGCTGTTGAACTGAACGCGATAGCCGCGATTGACCTGGACTTTGCCGTTATCGTCTACCCAGGGAACGCGGAACATGATAATGCGCTCGGGCTCTACCAGACGCTCCAACAAGGCAGCCTCCTGGTAGCGGGGGTCGGCTTCGACCACAGGGCGCAGAGATTCCAGCACCTCGGTGACGGCCTGAATGAACTCAGGCTGATCGGCGTTCTTCTTCTTTACGTCTGAAATGACGTCGTCAACGTAGGACATCGGGACTCCTGTTCTTCAGATGATTGCATATGCGGATGTAGCCGCGGGTGACTTGCGCCGTAAAGCGCAAGACTGCGTCTGCAATAGGCCTTCTCACTATACGTGACCACAGTTAATTAATGCACGATATTAACAATCTTGAAACATTTTAAATAGAACAACGTTATCGCGAAGCACGGAGGCAACGTATGGCCGGAGACGCTCCCGCATGCGTCCGAGGCTGGGCGGCAGCGAGCATGCACGCATGGCGAGGTGCCTTGCGGTTTCTTGGACAGGAATCCAGCTTTTGGATAGTTTCCTCATGGCCGACCCGGCTAACTCTCTCGTTTTCGGCCTTGCTGAAATAGAGCATGTTCCGTCCGCAGCTGCATGCTCCTCTTGTTCGTTCTGTGCGCCCTCTCTCGCGCTCTTGCATTGTTGAGTCCGATTTCATACTATTCCCATCTATTAGTACGATTTCATACTTGAAGAGGTGCCTATGTTCGATCCAGCCGCCCTTAGTGACGCGGAGCTCATTGCCGATCCGCGGTTGGGCGCCGTTAACCATGCCTGGAGAGAATACACGGGAATTTACGATGCCATGGCACAGCGGGTCGGCATTCCCAGCAGCGTGCTGGATTCGCTGTACATGCTGTATTTGGAAGACGGCATTACGCAGAAAGATATCTGCGACCGCGCCTGCCTTTCGAAGCAGACGGTTCATTCCGCCGTCATGCGCCTCCAAAAAGACGGGCTGATCCGCGCAGAACAAGGAAAGGGCCGCAGCGTCCTGCTGTTCCTGACCAATGCCGGCCGCGCCGAGGCCAAGCGCATCGTCCGCCCCATCGTGGAGGCCGAAATCCGGGCATACGACGCGCTTAGCCCCGAAGAATTCGACCAGCTGATCTCGATGATTTCCCGTATCGACGAAATACTGCGCAGCAGCATGGGCAACATTGGCACCAACAGCAAGCAGAACAGATAGGAAGACATCATGGCAACCGACATGGCGCGCCATTTCAGCACGAGGGACTTGGCTCGCTACGCGCTTCCGTCCATCGCCATGGTGGCATTCGCATCCATCTACGGCATCATCGACGGCTTGTTCGTCTCGAACTTCGCGGGCACCACGGCTTTTGCCGCCGTGAACATCATCATGCCGTTCATCATGATCCTTGCTGCCGCAGGCACGATGATTGGCACAGGCGGCAGCGCCGTCGTAGGCGCCACGCGGGGGTCCGGGCGCAGCCAATTGGCGAACGCCCAATTCACGCTCTTCGTGATTGCAGCATGCGTTTTCGGCCTGATATTCGCCTGCATCGGCGCGGCATTCATGAGGCCAATCAGCGGTCTGCTGGGAGCAACGTCCGGAGCTTTCCAAGATCAAGCGGTGCTCTACGGCACCATCTCCATGATCTCATTGCCGCTCTTCATCCTGCAGTATGCATTCCAAGAGCTGCTCGTCACTGCCGGTAAGCCGAAGCTGGGCCTGGGAATCATGGTCGCCTCCGGCTGCATGAACATCGCGCTGGATGCCGCGCTGGTAGGCCTGCTGGGCTGGGGCGTCGCCGGCGCTGCAATAGCCACGGTAGCATCCGAATACACAGGCGGCCTGCTGCCCCTGATTTACTTCGCCAGCAAGCGAAACACGAGCCACCTGCGTCTGCTGGACCGGCGCGAGCTGCGCCGACAGTTGGATGCAAGCAGCCCCGACACCTCCTCGTTGCGTCTGCTGGTCAAGGCGTGCGTCAACGGATCGTCCGAAATGGTAACCACGCTTTCTCAATCCGTGGTGGCCATGCTCTACAACCTGCAGCTGATGAGCTACGCCGGACAGGATGGCGTGGCCGCATACGGCGTGATCATGTACGTGTTCATGATCTTCTCGGCCGTCTACATAGGCTATTCCATGGCGTGCGCTCCGCTGGTCAGCTACCAGCGCGGCGCCATGAGGATGGACGAAGTGGGCAGCCTGCTGCGGAAGAGCCTGGCGCTGAACGCTGCCGCTGGCATTATCATGTTGCTGTTTGCGCAGTTGAGCGCGCCGACCATCGCTCAGATATTCGTCGGCTACGACCCGCAGCTGGCGGCATTCACGGAGCACGGATTCCGCCTGTACGCCTGCGCGTTCCTGGTCATGGGTGTAAGCATCTATTCGTCCGGGTTCTTCACGGCGCTGGGCAACGGCAAGGTATCTGCCCTCATCTCGTTCCTGCGCACGTTCCTGTTCGAAGCCGGATGCGTGCTGCTGCTGCCAACGATCTTGGGAGCAGACGGCATCTGGCTGGCAATCGACGTGGCCGAATGCGCCTCCGTCATTATCAGCTTGCTGTTCGTATTAGGCCTGCGCAGGGTGTACGGCTACTCGCTGCGCCCTTTCTAAATCGTCAGCTCAATAATGTAGGCCAATGCGTTATGTCAATAGGGAAACATGGCGCGAAAACCGGAATGTGCCTCGAAGCGCTGGTGGGCGCTACGTGCATTCCATGTTCGCCTAAGGAATACGGGAGATAAGAAACCATTACGCAATAATAAGATGAGAATATAGTAAATCATTGTTAACTTCGTCGAGCTCTCTCGAAAGCAACGTATAAAAAGGGGTTATATGGGTACTCGCCTGAACGATATTTGGATCACCGGCGCGCTCGGTTATCTTGGCCGCGCGCTAACGCGGCGCTTCGCCGATGCCGGCTATACGGTATATGCAACCGGCCATGAAGTGGACGTGACGGACCTTGACCAGGTCACGGAATTCGTCAGCCGCAACCGTCCTACCATCGTGGTGAACTGCGCGGGCGTCCGCCGCGACTACGTGACGGCAGAAAACCGGCTGACCACCATGAAGACGAATGCGCTGGGGCCGCGCAATCTGGCCATTGCCACCGAGGCCATCGACACGCTGCTGGTGCAGATATCCAGCGATGACGTGTTCGCCCGGCACCAGTACAGTCCCCGCGACGAGTTCGATCGCCCCGAGCCCGACACACTCTACGGCAAGTCGAAGCTTGCCGGCGAGCAGTTCGTACGCGAGCTGAACCCGCAGCACCTGATTGTGCGCTCGTCTTGGGTCTACCATGCCGACGGCGGGCAGCTGGGATCGATCATCGACTGCGCCAAGAACAGTCGGGAAACCACGCGACGTGCCGACCAGCTAGCGTGCCCCACGTCCGTGGACACCATGGTGCGCTTCCTGCTGGAGGCCATTCGCGAAGGCGAATACGGCACGTTCCACGTGGTGGACAAGGGGCTGTGCAGCCGCTCGGATTTCGCACGCGAAGTCTACCGCATCATGGGCGCCGACCCCGCCCTGGTGCACGATGCCGCGCCCGACCCATCGACGGCGGAAAATGTGGTACTGGACGACATGATGATCGCCCTGACCGGTTTGACGGAACCGCCCACCTGGCAAGACGACATCCGCACGTATCTGGAACGGCTGAACTTGGCAAAGGCAGGTGAATAATATGTCGAAACCAAATCTGCCGAAGTCGGGTAAATCGAAATCGAACAAGCCAGAGCAGCTTTCCGCCGTCGACACGATCGAAGGAAAGAGGAAGCGCAAGATTGGCCTGACCGGCCAGATCATGATTGCGCTGCTGCTGGGCATTGCCTGCGGCGTGGTCTTCCACTACCTGGTGCCCTCGGGCACCGTCCGCGACGACATCATCGTGAACGGTATCTTCCAGTTCGTGGGCCAGGGCTTCATCCGCCTGATGCAGATGCTTGTTGTGCCCCTGGTGTTCTGCTCCATCGCGTGCGGCGCTGCGTCCGTGGGCGACGTGAAGACCCTCGGCCGCATCGGCGGCAAGACGCTGGGCACATACATTGCAACCACGGCCCTGGCCGTGACCATCGCCCTGACCGTAGGAAACTTGATCAACCCCGGCCTGGGCGTGGACGCTAGCCAGCTGACGTCGAACGCCTCCGCCAGCAACGTGCAGACGTCCGATGTCAGCATCATGGACATGCTGCTGGGCATTATTCCCACGAATCCCTTCAACGCCTTGGCTGAAGGCAACATGCTGGCCGTGATCTTCTTCTCGCTGTTCCTGGGCATCCTCATGGCCATTATGGGACGCAAGGTAGAGCACGTGCGTCGCTTCTTCGAGGAGTTCAACGGCTTGATGATGAAGATGACCGAAGCGGTTATGCTGGTGTCCCCGATCGGCGTATTCTGCCTGTTGGCACGCACATTCACGAACCTGGGCGTGGAGATGTTTCTGCCGCTTATCAAGTACATGCTGGGCGTGGTTATCGCGCTGGGCATTCAATGCTTTATCGTGTACGTGCTGATATTCCTGATATTCGGGCGCATGAATCCGATCAAGTTCTTCAAGAAGTTCGCGAACGTGATGCTGTTCGCATTTTCCACCGACTCATCGAACGCGACGATTCCCTTGAACATCGACACGCTGGTAAACCGCATCGGCGTGCACCGCAAGGTGGCATCGTTCACCATTCCCCTGGGTGCCACCATCAACATGGACGGCACGTCTATCATGCAGGGCGTGGCCGTGGTGTTCACGGCCCAGCTGTTCGGCGTGAACCTGACGCCCACGGATTACGCGACGGTCATTCTCACGGCCACGATTGCGTCCATCGGCACGGCGGGCGTGCCGTCCGTGGGACTGATCACGCTGTCCATGGTATTCAACTCCGTCGGGCTGCCGCTTGAGGGCATTGCCATCATCATGGGCATCGACCGCATTCTGGATATGCTGCGCACGGCGGTGAACATCACCGGCGATGCCATCGTCACCACAGTAGTTGCGAAGTCGGAAGGCGAATTCGACCGCGAGACGTTCGAGGACCCGAACGCCGGCAGCAAAGGCGCACCGGGAGAGATCGTCATGTCC
>OGOS01000101.1_pt1 | contig 65961 bp, 53 predicted proteins | sample 1552701 | NCBI WGS metagenome assembly OGOS01 (sample SAMEA2580128, study PRJEB22360) | human gut metagenome | biome: human gut; feature: human-associated habitat; material: faeces | place: Denmark | collected 2008/2010
CGTTAGATTTTTTATTGGTATATTTCTATTATACCACATTGTCTAACAAAAGGGGTGCATTTCAAACGCATCCGGCTCTTTTTTATGCTTTTTTCATTGGCTGAAGCAAGGATTGCAGATGATAAATCGTCTTGCCATCCTTTTTCCGGTTTTCACGGAAATAAATGTTGCAATCCAGAATGTAATCCGCTTGTTTGCAGGCATTCCATTCTTCTGCGGTCAAATTCTTCAAATCCTTTTTGGAGGAGAAAATCACATGGTTTTGATTCTGTTGCAGCAAGGTTTCAAACAGCTGTCCAACAATGCTATCTGCAAATAAAACACTGATGGTCTTTCCTGTTTGCTGCATCCACTGCAAATTCTTTCTACAATACTGGTTGGTGTTGCCGTCCAGAATCATTTGCTCATAAAAAGAACGAATCTTGTGATTGCAATTCAATGCGGTTTCTCTTTTTTGAATCATGCTCTGATATTGTTCATCAATCACCTTGCGTTCCTTATCGCAGAATTGAATATAGCGAATCAACGCATCCCGGTCGAACATATCATACATGCCCTCTCGGATATACGGAACACAGGTCACACATTGTCCGCAGGGCTTTCCGTTGATGGGTTCATAGCAATGCCACAGCAAATCCCGCACATGGACGTATCCCAGTTTTTCAAATTCCTGATACACCGTCACCTTGTTAAATGGATACAGGCAGAAGGAAAGCCGCTGAAAAATCGCATAGATATCGGGGTCTGTACCCTCTTTTTTCAAGCGGTATTCGGTAATCAAACCGTTCTGTTTCTGTTCCATCCGATAAGGAATCGGCAGTTGGAAAAACGATTCCTCGCCATGCACGCCCAGTTCTACCACAGTCTGTTCACCACGGGCATATGACATCATTGCCCCATACTGTTCCGCCAGATGGATGATATTCGAGCCAAAAGACCGGATGCCCGGAGCTCGATTAGCCTGCAAAGCAAATACTTTCTTCTGTGCCCGCTTCAATCGAACAACGGTTTCTCCATACCGTTTTCTATGATAGTAAGTATAGGGAATCTGCTGTTGCCGAATCGCATCCGGAATTTCGTCCTCGCTGTCCGCAACAAGCCGAAACGGCAGCAATGTGGCTTTTGTGCGGGGGGCTGCCTTTAAAATCTCATAGATTTTTCCCATTGCCGTCAGTTCTTCTACGGCTGTTTTTCTGCCATTTGCACGCATAATATAAACCGGTAAAACATTCACTTCCAACTGTGAAAGCTGCACGATTCGCAAGGTGCTGTCCATGCCACCTGTCCAAAAGATTTGTACGGTTTGTCTTTCCATAAAAAGTCCTTCTTTTTCCTCTCTGAAATCAATTTCATTGGTCTGTCTTTGCATGGTTGTTCCACGCCAAGTTATTGTATCACGTTTGAAACTGCCTGTCAACAATCTGGAATGGAAAAGCATCAAAAAATTCTTTTTTTTATAAAAAAAGCCAGTGAATTCTTCTGGGATTTCTGCCGGAAATGATTTTATTTTTTCAATTTTCTACAAATTTTTTTCTTTTATTCAATTTTTATCCATCGGATATTGATTTCTTCCATTCCCATCGGTTTTTATAAAGTCTGCCCATGCTTCTGCTGGAATTAGAAACCGCCTGACGGTTCTTCATATTTTTGCAGAATTTTTCGCAGCGTTTCCACAAAGTCTGCCCGTACTTCTGACGGGGCGAGAATCTCCGCCTGTTCGCCGTATGCCAGCAATCGCCAATACAACGCCTGCAGATTCTTCCAACTGACCGACACCAGCAGGCTGCCGTCCGGTTCTGTCTGGAGGACTTCTGTTCCGAAATCATCCATCACACGCCATTTCACCGCTGCCGAAAACCGCACCAGCACGGGAACGGCTGGCTTTTCCGGCGGCATGGGGTCGGGCGTATACGCTGGCACGCTGCGAGCGGCTCGCTGCTCCGACTCTATCTGCAAATCCGTGATACGAGTCAGCTTAAATAGCCGATCGTCCTGCCGCAGATGGCAATAGCCCCAGACATACCAATGCCCCCATTGAAAAATCAAGTGATAGGGTTCGATTTTACGGGAGGTCGTGCCACTCGGAGCAGAGTAAGAAAACGAAATCTTGTGATTCTGTTCCATTGCCGCCTGAATCTGTTCGATTTTCTGGGAAATCGCTCCGGAATCCCATGCAGAGAGGTCAATCAAAACCGGATGCTCTGCCGGAATCGTCTTGGCGGTCGAAACAGAGAGCTTCTCCATCAGCTGTCGATAGCGATGCGTGCCGCTGATGCTATCCAGACTTTGCAGCCCTGCAAGAATCGCCTGCATTTCGCTTTGCAGCAGGACTGTTTTATCGAGTTTGTAGCCCTCCATAATGCGGATACCGCCATTTCGCCCTTTCTCGGTTACGATGGGAATCCCTGCACAGCACAGGGCATCCATATCTCGCAAAATCGTGCGGTGGGATACCTCGAACTTCTCCGCCAGTTCAAACGCTGTGACCTGCTCCCGTTGCAGCAGCACGGAGAGAATTCCAATCAGTCGGTCTAGTTTCAATCTGCTACCCCTTTTCTATATCAATGGATTTATGAAAATAGCGTTTCCAGTTCGCACGCCCACTCTGTCACAAAAATCAAGTTGCTATTTCTGGATAGTGCAGTGAGAAAGTTCGCACAATTCCGCCTATTCAAATATTGCGACTTGCTCCCACATCAATAAATTTGTGATAGCATTTCCAGTTCGCCTGCTGTCTGCCCACTCAGCCACAAGAATCAAGTCGCTGTTTCCGGATAGCGTAATGAAAAAACTTCACACTAAATGCTGTCACCTGCTTCCCATTAATGAACTTCTGAAACCAGCGTTTCCAGTTCGTCCGCCGTCAAGCCGTCCTCTGATGTAATCGAATGGGCATATCCGCTATCCGTCCATTCTGCGACAAAAATCAAATCGCCATTTTTCCGGACAGAAACCGAAATGCCTGCAATCGTCTGTGTTTCCTCGCTGTCATAACGATTATAGTCGCCGCTGATGGGGTCTGTTCCAACGCCTTTCCGAATCCGCAAGCCCTCGTTTTCGCTTGCATCTTCATAAATCACCTCAATCATTTCCCCTTCGATTGCCTGAATGACGGTGCGGTCATATGTCCCATAGGCATCCGGAGTATCCAACGAAAAGCCAGCGATGTCCGCCGCTGCCTGTAGCGTCGCACAGGGAATGAACGGGTTGGGAAGCTGCACGTTTTCTTCGGTCGTGGCTGGCTCTGTCTGCGTGGCAGAGGGGGTGAGTGGCGACTGCGACTTGCTCCGCTCGTACTGCAACAATGCTCCTGTGAGCACAATTCCTGCACAGGCTGCCACGGCAACGTATTTCATCCAACGGTTGGAAATCTGCTTCTTTGTCTGTTTCATGGGCTGTTCCTTCGCTTCTAATAAATATTGGTCGTCAATGTCCCCGATGGCATGCAAAAGCCGTTTGGCTGCTTCTCTGTCTTTCATCATATCGAAATCCCCTCCGTTTCGAGTGCTGCTTTCAGTTTCTTTCTTGTCCGCAGCAGCAGCATTTTCACTTTGCTCTCTCCCATGCCGTTTTTCTGGGCAATCTCTGCAATCGAATCCAGATACCAATACCGCTGCACAAATACAATTCGAGTTTCTCTCGGCAATTGCTGCAAAAACGATTGCAAGCATGCCTGTAGAGCAGCTGCATCGGCTGCCTGCTCCACGGAGTCGCTCGCCGGAATGCATTCTGTCAGCTCATCCAGTGCCAAATCTACAGCGTTTCCGCCACGCTTTGCGGCGTGGTTTCGCTCCCAGAAATGCAAGGCGAGATTTCGGGTGATTTTCCCGAGAAATGCTTTCAGAGAGTGCGGTCGATTGGGCGGAATCACCTGCCATGCTTTCCAGTAGGTTTCATTCTCGCATTCCTCTGCATCCTGCGGCTGTGAGAGAATGCGGTAGGCAATCGCATAGCAGTATGTTCCGTATTGCTGTTTCGTCTGCTCCAGTGCCAGTTCCGAACGGGAGAAATATAAATCTAATAGGGTTTCTTCCTGCATGGTATCCACCACCTTTCATCTCCATAGACCGGATTTGTTCCGATTGGTCACATGGTTCTGTAAAAAAAGTTTCCGGAACGACAAAAAAAGACTGGAGCAGACTTCTGTATCCTCCAGTCTTTTTGTTGATGGTATGCTTGGATGAAAATTAGTCGCCGAACGAAATGCCCAGATTCCGAGCCGTTGCAACCAGCTGATCATCCGGTGTGACAAACTTCGTTTTTCCGGCAATCTCTGCCAGCGGATTGGCGGTAATCGTTCCGCCTACCTTGGCAATTGTCATGCCATAGTGCTCTTCTTTAATCAGCTGTGCAGCGTATACGCCGAACTGTGTTGCAAGAATCCGGTCGTATGCACTCGGACTGCCGCCCCGCAGCATATGCCCCGGCACGCAAACCCGTGCTTCCAATTGTGTCTTCTGCTGAATCTGTGCAGCGATGCGGTTGGTTGCGGTAATCACGCCCGCTTCTGCACGGAGTCTTGCCCGTTCTTTCTTTTTCAGCTTGGCTTCTTCCTTGTCAAAGCAGCCCTCTGCAACGGCAATAATCGAAAAGTTCTTGCCGCTTTCGCTCCGCTTCAGAACCGACTTGCAAACCTTGTCAATGTCATACGGAATCTCCGGAATCAGAATGATGTCTGCACCGCCGGCAATTCCTGCATTCAGCGTCAGCCAACCGGCTTTGTTGCCCATGATTTCACAGAGCAGAATGCGGGAGTGGCTGTTTGCAGTCGTGTGCAGGCGGTCAATTGCATCCGTTGCAATGTCCACTGCTGTATGGAATCCAAAGGTAACGTCTGTGCCATAGATGTCGTTGTCAATGGTCTTTGGCAAGCCGATGACGTTCAGCCCCTCTTCTGAGAGCAGCTGTGAGGTCTTGTGCGTACCGTTTCCGCCCAGTGTCAGCAGGCAGTCCAGCTTCTGGCTCTGGTAGGTTTTCTTCATATTTTTTACTTTATCGATATTGTCATCGCCAATGACTTTCATCATCTTGAACGGCTGCCGTTTTGTTCCCAGAATCGTACCGCCACGGGTCAGAATCCCAGAAAAGTCATCCGGTTTCATTTCCTTGCAAATATTGTGAATCAGTCCATAGTAGCCGTCTGAAATGCCAACGATTTCTACATTTTCCGTCCCCAGCATCTGGTAGCATGCCTTTGCAACGCCACGAATGGTTGCATTCAGTCCTGGGCAATCGCCGCCGCTGGTCAAAATTCCAATTCTCCGTTTCATCAAACAGAACCTCCCATCAGAAATTTTCTTACAGAAAGCATGTCCGGATTTTGCCGGAACATGCAAATGATTGTTATAATTGTATCATTTTTTCTGCATTTTGTCAACGGGATTCTATGAACAGTGCGAAAATCTGCGGTAACATTTTCCGTTTTTCGGATTCTGTTCTTTTCCGATTCTTTTCCAAACGGGGGTTTTGTTGAGGGGATGTAAAAGCATCGTTATGCCTTCTTGCACCCCTCTGTCACTCCGTGACATCTCCCCTTTCAGGGGAGATAAATTAGAATGCCACTGCACAGCAATCCGCCCATGATGTGTTTCTCTCTCATTTTCGCCTGCTCCAAAACCGAAACAACACGTCCATGCTGTTCCAAATCAGCGTTGCCAACAAAATCAGCATGCCGATTGGAATCGCCAGTATCAGCAGGCAGCCAATCCCAATTCCCATAACAAGTTTTTCTTTCATTTATGATTTCACCAACTGATAATAGCTATGCGAGGTCAACTTATACATCAACGCATACAAGGCGGCAAACACAAGGAAACCGCCAACGGTTATGATTGCAAACAGAGAAATATTGGTCAGACCCATCAGTGCCAGCATTCGATGCAGCATCGGGAACGCAAATGCCAGATGCACCCCAGCCATGAGCAGCGGAGCAGTAAAGACCGTTAAAATCTGCGAGTTGATGCTTCGCTTGATTTCTTTTTTCGTCATACCGACTTTTTGCAGAATCTCAAACCGTCCAGCATCTTCATAGCCCTCTGAAATCTGCTTGTAATACATAATCAGCACCGTTCCAAACAGAAATACCACGCTCAGCAGAATGCCCAGGAACAGCAATCCGCCATACAGGGCATAGAAGCTCGAACGCCCGTCTTCCCGACTCTCACAAACACAGCCTTCTTCCGAAAGCTGCTGCTGCAACGCTGCTTGAATGGCAAGCTGTGTATTTGCATCCGCATCCAAATCAAATCCCTTATAGAATTGAATGACGGAAGCATACCCATTATAGGCTTCTGCCTGTCGTTCATTGAGTTCCTGCATCATCGCCATATCCGGCACAATCAAATACAGCATCCGGCTGACATTGGCAAAAGCATCGCCATCATCCACAAACTGCGAAACTTGTTTCTGAATCTGAAACGGCTGCATCGTTCCGATTTGAATCGTATCTCCGGAATATGAACCATCTATCACAGATAGCAATACTTCGCCATCCTGCAATGTTTCCGACGTTCCGGCTAAACGATTGTATTCTTCCAAGGTGAATATCTTCACAGTTGCAATGTCATCATAATCCACAACCAAATCCCGTTCAAACTGTAACCGATTTCCGTTCAGCACCCCACTGATTTGCAGCGTGGTTTCGTGTATTTCGTTTTTTTCCTGCAGAGAATAACGGGATACGACTTCTGCAATTTTTTCTTCCAATGCTTGTTCGTCAAAATCGGAATAGGCTGTGACTGAAATATCCCTTGGGTATCGCTGATACAAGCTGTCTTCCGAACCCAGATACAAACAAAGCGTGCTGGAAATCATCACCAGAACCATTGTGGACAGCACACAGATGGAAGCCAGACTCGAACCGTTCCGCTTCATCCGATACCGCATGGACGAAACCGAGATGAAATGCTGTAACTGGTAATAATACCGCTTATTCTTCTGCAACAGCTTGCACAGAGTCACAGAACCGCAGATGAAAAGCAGATACGTTGCCAGAATGACCAGCACCACCGCCAGAAAGAACATCGAAAAGGCAGCAATCGGCTGTTGAATTGTCACGGCTAAGTAATACGCAATGCCCAGCATCACCAATCCGCAGAGTGTCAGCAGCCAACGGGCTTTCGGGGGCTTTTCGCCCTGTTTTTCCCCTCGCAGCAGGGCAATCGGCTTGGAAACGTGAATCTGTCCGAGCGAATACAGCAGGATGATGCCATAGGAAACCGCTGTCAGCAAGACCGTATTCCGCACAGCATTCGGTTCAATCCGGAAGCCCATCGGGCTGCTGTTGCCCAGCATCTTCGCTGCCATCAGTTCCGAGAGCTTCGACAGCAGAATGCCCAGCCCCAGACCGCCAACCATGGACGTTCCAAACAGCATACCATTCTGCCAGCACAAAATCCGAGCGATGTTCCATTTTCCCATGCCGAGGATATTATACAGCCCGAATTCTGTTTTTCGCCGCCGCATCAAAAACGAGTTCATGTAGAATAGAAAAATCGCTGCAAAGATGGCAACCACACCCGTTCCCCACGAGAGAATCATTTGCATCTCCTGCCCGCCGTGCATTTCATAAATGGCTTTGCTATACGTCAGATAGGATACGATGTAATACATCATGGTAATGCCGATACTGGTCAGCAGAAACGGCAGATAGATTTTCTGGTTTTTATAAATGCCGTGCCACGCCAGTTTCCAATAGAGCGTTTTCATGCCTGTTCCCCTCCTGTTGCCAACATCGTCAAGGTATCGGAAATCTTCTGATACAACTGTTCATTCGTGCAGCCGCCCCGATAAATCTGATGGAACAGCACGCCGTCCTTGATGAACAGAATCCGGTCTGCACGGCTTGCCGCCTTGGTGGAGTGCGTCACCATCAAAATTGTCTGTCCGGTCGCATGAATTGCGGAAAAGACATCCAGCAAACCATCTGTAGACTTGGAGTCCAGTGCTCCGGTCGGTTCGTCCGCCAGAATCAGCTTCGGCTTGGAAATCAACGCTCTTGCAACCGCTGCACGCTGTTTCTGTCCGCCGGAAACTTCATACGGGTATTTCTCCAGCAGGTGCGTAATGCCCAGCTGCTCCGCAATCGGATTCAACCGCAACTCCATCTCTTTCGGCGACTTCCCAGCCAGCACCAGCGGCAGGAAAATATTATCTTTCAGGGAAAACGTATCCAGCAAGTTGAAATCCTGAAATACAAAGCCCAGATTATCCCGCCGGAACGCTGCAATTTCCCGTTCCTTGACCATCGTCAAATCTTTTCCATCCAGAAAAACTTTCCCACTGGTCGGCTGGTCGAGGGCTGCCAGAATATTCAGCAGCGTGGTTTTCCCCGAACCAGATTCCCCCATGATTGCCACATATTCGCCCGTTTCGACGGAAAACGAAACGTCCGAAAGTGCCTGCACCTGATTCCCACCAAAGCGAGTGGTATAGATTTTCTTCAAACATTCTACTTGTAGCATTGCCATTTGCAATTGCCCCCTTCTGTGTTGTTGCCTTTATTGTATCAGAAATCCCATCGCTCCGCCATTGATTTGTGTGACATTTTGCCGGAGAAATGTGACATTTTTGTAAGGTACAGAAAGAAAAATTCCGCCGGCTGCCTTGTGTTTTCATAAAAGCATCTGTTTTTGTGTGAATTCTCTGAAAATGTTTAAAAAAGCGATTGACCTTGCACAAATTCCGGATTATACTGGGAATAGTTGCGTACACAAACCAACACAAAAGGAGAATCAACATGAAAGTGCCCCAAAAAATTCTTGCAGTTGGTGTGGCTTCCCTGCTCTGCTTCGGTTCTGTCTGTACCGAACTGTCCCTGCCCAGCACGACTGCAACCCTGACTGCTTCCGCAGCCTCCACCCTTGCGGACTTCCCAAGCAGTTACCAAAGTGCAGCCGATTGGATTTGGACAAACCGCATCGAACGGGAGCAGTCCACCGTCCGCCGGAATACCTTGTTCGACCAGATTATTGCCGGAAATGGCGAACTGCACTATGTTGTTCGCTGGCAGTCCTACAAGACTGTTACGCTGGAACAGCGGCGACAGTTCCAACAGCTCGTTGAGGACAGCGTAAACGCCTGGACAGACTGTCTGAGAGGCTATGATGACTGGCCGTATGACCATGTCACTGTAAAAATTGTCGGCTGGGCAGTGTTAGACCGGAATTGCCTGCTCGACTTGCAGCCGGATGAAGTGGTTTATGACTCCCTGATTAGCGACTACGACAGCACCTATGACACCTCCAATGGCTATGAAACCATTCCGAACAAGCTGCCAAGTGCACCGTCAGAACGCTCTCGGATGGAGCACTTCATGGATACGAACTATGTTTATCCGGGCGAACGGTTCGATATGTACCTCTGGGCAACACAGGGCTTCCCGTCCATCGGCGGATGCGGCGGTGACTGGGGGCAGCGGCTGTCGGATGATGCTTACTTGAATATGCTGAACGGCACAAACCTGCACGTTCTGGAACATGAACTCGGTCACGGCTGGTGAACTGGTATGCACGGTGGGATAATGCCGTTGGCGGCATGGCGGAACGGGATGCTTCTACGCTCCAGTTCTCTGCTGTGGGAAATGCAGCTGCTCCGGTAACAACCACCACTCGTGCGACTACAAGACCAACCACCACCACCACTACCACGACAACCACGAAAAAGACAACCACCACCAAAAAAGCAACCACAACAAAGAAAACAACTGCAACCACCAAAAAGACAACGACAACCACAAAAACCACGACTACCACCACAAAGCCAAGCTCCGGCAAAAAAGTCGTTCTGAAAAATGTTTCATACAGAACAGCGTTTGACCTGACACCATACAACGATCAGAAGATTCGCTCCAGCACGCTGCAATTCCAGGGCAGCATTCCAAATTCCGGCGGCTGCCTCGTATTGGGGAACTGCTGGAACGAACAGCATCTGATTGCATATTCCGACTTACAGAACGGAACGATTACCTTCCAGATTCAGAATCCGCAGGATGTCATGACCATCTATAACTATTACGGATTGGGCAGCTTGCAGGCTGTTACCCTGAACTACTAATGCTCCTCTGACGCATTTCTCACAAAAATCCACAGACAACCTTTTGCCTGTGGATTTTTCCATTCTGAAACATCTAAAAGCACGCTTTCTGAAACACCGGCAGTTTGTTTTCATGTTTCCAAAATTCCTGTACAATAATAAGAGAAACGGAACAACCAACAAGGAGGGTTTTCTCATGAAAACGATTCAGTATAAAGACATGGGTGCTCGCATCCGTGCACAGCGGGAACGCCTGGGATACACCAGAGAACAGCTTGCAGAAAAATTAGATGTTTCGACAAAATTCTGCTCCGATATTGAACTGGGCATCAAGGGCATCTCCATTCAGACGCTGGCAAAGCTTTCGGATTTGCTCTGCCTGCGGACAGATTATATTCTCTTCGGTGAGGAGCAGCCCGACCACACCGCAGAACTGGAAATGATGGATGCTCTCATTCAAAAGTGTCCGGCTGACCGTCAGGACGACCTGCTGACCATCATTCATGCGTTCATCCATGCTGTTTCCGAACCGCAAGAACCAACTGAATAAAAAAGAAAGCGGTAACACAGGACACACTTGTCCCTGTTACCGCTTTTTTCTTGAAAAATTTCCGCATCTTCGTGCCGACATCTGCACCAAAGCAACCCTAGATTCCCTGTGAAAAAGCGTTCTTCCCTCGCTTAAACACAGCGTTTCCAATGCCGTTTCAGATTCGCACATGCTCCAACCACCAGCATGAACGATGCGGTGAGTAATCCAAATCCGATAATGGTTACCAGAAAGTTCCGGTGCAGCAGCGTCGCCAGCAGAGCCGCAAGCAGCTCAATGCCTAAGACGATTCTGGTTCTTCTGCGATAAACCTGAACTTCTGTTTCATCCAATGGATTGTTTTCTGTTTCCACTGGTGCAAGCCAGAGCAGCACCGCACTTGCAGCCAGAATCAAAATCCAAGCGGCAGGCAGCGAAACAGAAACCCACTTCAGAATTGCCAGCAATGCTGCAATCAAAAGTGTCGATAACACATAGCACTTCACGGGGGAATTCGCATGGTGTCCGCCCGCAGAAATGCGAATGGGAATAAACGACAGATTTAACAGCACGCATGGCAAAAAAAGTCGAAACAGAATGCCCAAACCAATTGTCGTCACAATGTTTAAGAGCATCATTCCAAACTGATAGCATCCGAACACATAAATATCTGCATCGGATTCGGGAATGATTTCCGCCTGTATCAATTTCTTTGCAAATTTTTCCGAAAGCGTTTGCAGCATCAAAATTTCCGCATCTTCTTCACGGATTTCGGTGTCTTCGGCTGATATTGCCACCAAATACAAGGAATATTTGCCGAAAAGGAAGCCGTTTTTTTTGCAATCGAAGCTGCTACCTGTAATACCTTTTTGGAAGTCTGTTTCATTCAAATACGCCCTTTTTAAAAACAAATTCAAGATATCTTGTGAATTCAGCGTATCACAAGCATCACAAGATGTCAATTTTTTTGCATCAAACGGGATTCTTTTGCATGAAACGGGATTTTCAGGTTGATTTTCACAAAAAGTTCATTTAAAAATTCGTTGCTGTTGGAATCGTAATGGCAACAACAAAATTTCCATCTTTTACATAGATTTTAAAATCACCTTTGTATTTTTTCACAACCATTCCCACATTCTTCAAGCCCAGTCCAAAATGTCCCTCTTTGGTAGAAACAACAGTGTTTCCCTCTCGCTTTAAGTCATTCTTTGTCGGATTCTCGACATGAATCATGATTTCTCCCATTTGAAACGCCACTGCAAAATGAATATACCGCTGTTCTTCCGGCAATTCTGAAACCGCATCTATGGCATTATCCAAAAGATTGGATACAATTGTAGTCAAGTCTACACCAGCTAACATTGACAGCTGTTCTTCTCCCTGTAAGTCCATTTTCAAAGCGATATGCCGCTGTTCTGCTTTCAAAAAAACATGATTCAGAATCGCAGAAAGCAGCGGATTGTCACACTGAATCGACGGCTGTAATTCATTCAGCTTTTGAAACAGGGATTCCTTGTATTGCTGTGCCTCTGCGAGATGGTCGGATTGAATCAGAGATTCCAAAGCCCGTACATGCCGTTTCGCATCATGAATGGTTTCCATCGAATTTTGATACCGCTGTTGCAAATCAGAGTATACTTCCAGCTGCATTTCTGATTGCTGTTGTAACAGTGCATTTTCTTTTTCCGTTTTCCGGACAATCGAAATCCGATAAAATACAACAACAATATAACCATCCAACACCAAACAACCTATCAAAAATAAAATCAAAAACATACCAGAAGAATACGCTTGAATGTACTTGCAAACATAGGCAAATACCGCAATCTCTCCAGTTGCTAACATCGTATAGAAAATCGCTTCATACCAAGAAAAAATTGCGTGTTTTCTCCGAATCAGCGTAAACAAAAGCTGACAGAGCAAAAATGTCATTAAACATGCAAATATACTCCGAACTAAAAAATTGTTTTCTTGTAGTGTAGAGGAAATACTACTATTATAATAAGTAGAAAGCAACAGGACAGAAAAAACATCTGCGATAAATCCGCAAAAAACAATCAAAATATCATAGACCAGAAAATAAAGTTTTTTACATTGATAGCAAAGCAATGTTGACCCGACAATCATAAGCACTGTTGATGTCATATTGAGAATCGGTATTTGCAATAATCCAAGAGCACCCTGCACAATTGCAATTCCCAATACGCCCAGTAATCGCCAGAGAAAATGAGACCGCCGTTCTAAAATTTGAAACAAGACCCACATGCCAGAAAATGCCGCTGAAATGCCGACAATCGCATTCGCTAAAAATTCCATCATCATCGTTTAATCCCTCCAATTGATATTCAAACTATTGTGTAGATATGCACTGATTTGTTCATGAACCTGCTTCCGGCGATTCTTCGCAATCGGAATCATTTCATGATTTTTCATCTGAATCTCTGCACCAAAGGAAAGGATTTGTCTGGGATTTACCAGAAAGCTCTTGTGCGGCACTAAAAAGCCATACGACTCCATCTGCTTTTCCAAGCTTTTCATGCTGCTCGAAAGATACCAAGTTCCCGTTGTTGCCACCAACTTCACACGGCGGTTCTGCCCATATTCAAAATAGAAAATGTCCTCCATGTTGACGGAAATCTGTTCCTCTAACGTCTGAAACACCAATCTGGTCTTTGGTTCTTCCGGCTGGGTATAAAGCAAGAAGTCCTCTAAATTCTTGTAAATGTCCGATTGTCGAATCGGTTTTGGTAAAAAAGAAAATGGATGTACGGTAAACGATGCAGCCATTTTCTCCGTATAATTACTGACATAAATCACACATACCTTTCTATCCCACGTCCGAATTTTTTTCGCGGTTTCAATGCCGTCCATGCCGTTCATCTGAATATCAAGAAAAATCAAGTCATAAGACCGGCTGCTCATAAGCAGGGATTCTCCACTGTGAAAGGTATCCATGCGATAGTCATCTTCTCGATTTTTTTGTCTAAAAAATTTCTGAATGCTTTGCTGGATAAATCTAATTTGTCTACTTTCATCATCCACAATCGCAATTTGTATCATAATCTTCCCCCTTCGTACCCTTCATCATAGCATAAAAACAGGCAAAAAGCAAGCCAGCATGGCTGCTTTTCAGAGATTTTACATATCATAAGAAACTGTAAACCAATTGTTTTCATTGCGTGTTTGGATTGGCTGATTTCCTTTCACAGTTTTGTTTCATTTCCCATTTTTGGCGTTGCATTTTCGCCAGTTTTTTGTTATAATAAGCCTTAGAAAGGAAGATGCTCTATGACCACAATCGACCTCATTACTGGCATTCTTGGGGCTGGGAAAACCACCTTCATCCGCAAGTATGCCGCCGACCTGCTCGCACAGGGCAAGAAGATTGCCATCCTCGAAAACGACTTCGGAGCAGTCAATGTTGACCGGATGATGCTGCAAGACCTCCAGAGCGACCGCTGCAAGGTGGAAATGATATCCGGCTGCAATGACCCGACCTGTCACAAACGCCGCTTTAAAACGCAGCTGATTGCCCTTGGCATGCAGCAGTTTGACCGTGTCATCCTAGAACCCTCCGGAATCTTCGACATGGACGAATTTTTTGACACGCTGTATGAATCCCCCCTTGACCGCTGGTTCTCCATCGGCAGCATTCTGACCATCGTGGATGCGACCATGGACGAAGTGTTGTCTGCACAGATGGAATACCTGCTCGCCTCTGAGGCGGCGTGCTGCGGGAAGCTAGTGCTCAGCAAGCGTTCCTTGCTGCCGGACTGCTCAGAGGCAGAATTGACCGACCGCACCCTTCGCCATCTGAACCGCTCGCTTGCTGCGATTCAGTGCAGCCGCCAGTTTCAACCGCAAGACCTCTTCATTAAGGACTGGGACAGCATGACGGATACCGACTTTCAGGAGCTGCAAGCTGCCGGATACCGCAACAGCAGCTATGTGAAGCAGTACGATGCCGACGACATCCAGAGCCACAGCGAGGTGCATTATTTCATGCATATCCACCTGCCGGATGAACGAATTCCGGAGATTCTGCAAGCGATGCTCAACGACCCGAACTGCGGGACGATTTACCGCATCAAGGGGGCGTTGCCGCTGAAACAGAACCGCTGGCTCAGCATCAACCTGACCCAGAAAAAGGCGGAGTTGCAGACCGTTTCCAATGGGCAAAGCGTCTTGATTGTCATCGGCGACCAGCTGAACCGAGAAGTGTTAGACGCTCACTTGAAAGCAGAGAATACCGACCCCCGAATCGATATCCATCTGAATGAAATTGATACAAATTGCACAAAAGCAATGCACAAAGGCTGACTGGAATCATCCGGTCAGCCTTTTTTGTGAAAATCTAGTGAAACCTGCTCCAGCCCCCCTTGACAAATTTTATACCGCACGTTATAATAGAACAATGTTAATACATAACATTGTTATGAATTGAAGGGAGGTGCATACCATGATGATGCATCCAAAACATCACGCATTCTTTGAAATCATGCAGCAATTCCGCAGCCTGAACCTGCTGGCAACGCTGCCGCTGCCCCGACAGGATTACATGGTGCTTTATGCAATCAGCTGCCTGCAAAAGGAACATCCCGATTCCTGCACCGTTTCGATGATTGCCAAGAAGATGCAGATTCCGCAGCCAGCGGTGTCCCGTACCCTGCGGAGTCTGGAAAACGGCGGCTATTTACAGCGGGAAGTCTGCCGTTCCGACCGCCGGAATACCTATGTATCATTGACCGATACCGGAAAGACTGCCGTACAGGAAGCCGACCAGACGCTTGCTACGTTCCATGAAGGCATCCAAAAACGGTTCACCAAAGAAGAATCCGAACAGCTCATGGCACTGCTCCAGCGGCTCTATACGGCGGCTGCAGAGCAGTTGGCAGAAATGAAGGAAGGAGCACAGAAACCAGATGGGAAAACTCTTTAAAAACCTCAAACCATACTGGAAATCCGTGCTGATGATTGTGGTACTGCTTGTGGTGCAGGCATTTTGCGACCTGTCCCTCCCGCAGTATACCTCAGACATCATTGACACGGGCATCCAGAACAGCGGTGTGGAACACATCCTGCCGGAAAAAATCACGGCGGAAGAGTTCCAGAACGCCCAGCTTTTCATGACAGCAGACGAACAAAAAACATGGCAGGATGCTTACAGCGGCGATAGCGACATCCTAGACCGCAATGACTTCTCCAAAAAAGACTTGGAACAGTTCGACAGCGACCTCATCGTTCCCATCCTGCTGAACTACCAGATGTCCATGATGTCCGAAGACAGCTTTCGGGAAATGCTCATGCAACAGCAGCAGGGCAATCCGCAGGCAGCCGAACAGCTGAAAACCATGTCCATTGCCGACATCGGGAAGAGCATGGGCGTAACCCTCACGCCGTTTGAACGCACCGAAGAGGACGACGACGGCAACCAAACTACCGTCACTTGCGTGGACGTTCGTCCGCTCTTTGCAGCAATGCAGGAGGCTGGACAGTTCACCGAAGAAACCCGCTCCGAGATGCGGAGTCAGCTCGAAACCATGCTCGATACCATGGGCGAATCCCTTGTGCAATCCATGGGCGTTGCCTATGCCGTGCAGTGCGACCAGGCTGCCGGACTGGATACCGATAACATCCAGACAAATTACCTCTGGGCAGCTGGCGGAAAAATGGTTGCTATGGCATTCGCCATGATGGCTGCCACCATCTGTGTCAGCTATGTGGCTGCACGGGTCGGTGCAGGGGTCGGCAGAGATTTACGGAAAAAGGTCTTCTCCCGTGTCATGCAGTTCTCCAATGCGGAAATGGATCAGTTCTCCACCGCTTCCCTGATTACCCGAAGCACCAACGACATCCAGCAAGTACAGATGGTCACCGCAATCTTCCTGCGGATGCTGCTGTACGCTCCGATTTTAGGTATTGGCGGTATTCTGAAAGTTGTCCATACCGGTGCTGGCATGGGCTGGGTCATTGTCTTAGCCGTGCTGGTCATTCTGGGCATTGTCGGCGTTCTGATGTCCATCGCCATGCCGAAATTCCAGAAGATGCAAACCTTGGTTGACCGTGTGAACTTGGTTTCCCGTGAAATTCTGACGGGTCTGTCCGTGATTCGGGCATTCGGCAGAGAAAAAACCGAAGAAAAACGGTTCGACACTGCCAACCAGAACCTCACCAAAACCAACCTGTTCGTCAATCGGGTTATGACGTTCATGATGCCTGTCATGATGCTGATTATGTACAGCCTGACGATTCTGATTGTCTGGGTTGCTGCCCACCGCATTGACGGCGGTTCGATGCAGGTTGGCTCGATGACCGCATTCATCACCTATGCAATGATGATTGTCATGTCGTTCCTGATGCTCACCATGATGTCGGTGATGCTGCCCCGTGCCTCTGTTGCAGCTGGCAGAATTGACGAAGTATTGCAAACCAAAACTTCTGTTCAAGAACCGACTGCTCCGCAGCACCTCGCACAGCCTGCTGGCGTTCTGACATTCGACCACGTTTCGTTCCGCTATCCGCATGCGGAAGAAGATGCCCTCTCCAACTTGAGCTTTACCGCAGAGCCGGGGAAAACCACTGCCATCATCGGCAGCACAGGTTGCGGCAAGTCCACGCTGGTCAACCTGATTCCTCGGCTTTATGATGCAACCTCCGGCAAAATCACGCTGGACGGCGTGGAAATTCAGGATTTATCGCTGGAGGAACTCCGGCAGCAAATCGGCTTCGTTCCGCAAAAGGGCGTGCTGTTCTCCGGAACGATTGCCAGCAACTTGCGGTTCGGAAACCCAACGGCAACCGATGCTGAAATTCAGCAGGCTGCGGAAATCGCACAGGCTTCCGACTTTATCGGAGAAAAACATGACCGATATGAAAGCACGATTGCACAGGGCGGTTCAAACGTGTCCGGCGGTCAGAAACAGCGTCTGACAATTGCAAGAGCGATTGCAAAACATCCGAAAATCTTTGTATTTGACGACAGTTTCTCAGCCCTCGACCTGAAAACCGATGCAGCCCTCCGAAAAGCATTACAGGAACAGGTACAGAACAGCACGATGATCATCGTAGCACAGCGAATCAGCACGATTCTGCACGCCGACCAGATTTTAGTACTGGAAAACGGCAGCATTGTCGGCAAGGGCACACACGAAGAACTGTTACACAACTGTACCGTTTACCAACAGATTGCAAAATCACAGCTTTCTGCGGAAGAACTCGGACTCTCTGAATCCGATACAGAGGAAGGAGCGATGAACGATGGCGAATGAACAACGGCGTGGAATGGGAAGCCGAATGGGCGGCAGAATGACAGTCGAAAAGCCAAAGGACTTTAAAGGCTCAATCGGCAAGCTGTTCGCCTACATGAAACAATATCATGCAGCCGTGCTGATTGTCATGCTGTGTGCGGTTGCCTCTACGGTGTTCAGTGTCATTGGCCCAGATATCTTGGGCAAAGCGACCACCGAACTTTCTAACGAACTGCTGGCGAAGATTCAAGGCACAGGCAGCATCAACTTCACGAAAATCGGACAGATTCTCTTGTTTGTCCTCGGCTTATACCTGCTCAGCTCGCTGTTCAACTTTGTACAGGGCTGGATTATGAGCGGTGTCACGCAGAAAATCTGCTACCGAATGCGAAAAGACATCTCCGAAAAAATCAACCGCATGCCAATGGCATACTTTGAAAGCCGTACCTATGGCGAAGTGCTCTCCCGTATCACCAACGATGTCGACACCCTCGGACAGAGCCTGAACCAGAGCATTACCCAGATTATCACATCAGTTGCAACGATGGTCGGCGTTCTGGTCATGATGCTGCGAATCTCTCCGCTGATGACGCTGATTGCAGTTGTCATCCTGCCGATTTCGGTTGCCATGATTTCTTTCGTGGTCAAGAAGTCCCAGAAATACTTCAAACAGCAACAGGAATACTTGGGACACATCAACGGGCAAGTAGAAGAAACCTATGCCGGTCACACCGTCATTCAGGCATACAACAAGGAACAAGACACCATTCAGCAATTCTCTGAAACCAATGATACGCTTTATCATTCCGCTTGGAAATCGCAGTTCCTCTCCGGCTTGATGCAGCCAATCATGATGTTTGTCGGAAACTTGGGCTATGCAGCTGTTGCCCTCTCCGGCGGTCTGCTCGCCATTCGGGGAACAATTACCATCGGTGATATTCAGGCATTCATTCAGTATGTCAAGAACTTCACCCAGCCGATGCAGCAGATTGCACAGGTTTTGAATCAGGTACAATCCATGGCAGCTGCCTCCGAACGGGTCTTTGCATTCCTGGAAGAGGAAGAAGAAGTGCCGACCGAACATCCGATTGCTCTGCCGGAACAGATTGCCGGAACTGTTTCGTTCCAGCACGTTTCCTTTGGCTATCAGCCAGAGCAGCAGATTATCCACGATTTCAGTGCAGATGTTCAATCTGGACAGAAGATTGCGATTGTAGGTCCAACGGGTGCCGGAAAGACGACCATGGTCAAACTGCTGATGCGGTTCTATGATGTCAACAGCGGAGCGATTCTGTTAGACGGGCACAACGTCAAAGACTTTGAACGGCACGACCTGCGGAAAGCGTTCGGCATGGTCTTGCAGGACACCTGGCTGTTCCAAGGCACGATTATGGAAAATATCCGCTATGGCAGACTGGATGCAACAGATGAAGAAGTCATTGCTGCTGCAAAGGCAGCCCATGCGGACAGCTTTATCCGCCAGCTGCCGGACGGCTACCAGATGGAATTGAACGAAGATGCCAGCAATGTTTCCCAGGGACAGAAACAGCTGCTCACCATTGCCCGTGCAATTCTGGCAGACAATCGGGTCATGATTCTGGACGAGGCGACCTCCTCCGTCGATACCCGAACGGAAATCCAGATTCAAAAGGCAATGGATCACCTCATGGAGGGCAGAACCAGCTTCATCATTGCCCATCGGCTTTCGACCATCCGAAATGCAGATTTGATTCTGGTCATGAAAGATGGCGACATCATCGAGCAAGGTTCTCACGATGAACTGCTCGCAAAGAATGGCTTCTATGCGGATTTGTACCGCTCCCAGTTCGCACAGACCGCATAAATAGAAATTCGTTCGATGGCTTTTCAAAACCGACAGAAAGCAGGGTTCTTTCTGTCGGTTTTTTCTAGAAATGGGATTTTTTACAGGATTTTTCTTGACTTGTCTATGATTTTTTGGTATAATAAAAGTTATACTTCATAGAAAAAACATGAATTTCCAACTCATGTACCAAAGGAGGAACACGCATGGATTCCTATAAACAATGCCCGAATTGCGGACGACAATTTCCAGTCACAGATATTTTTTGTGATAACTGCGGCTGTCAGCTTGATTTGATTGCTCCAGAACAGGCACAACCACCCCAGCAACCCTTTGTGCTGCCAACCCAGCAGCCGCCAGCACAAGCCACCACAGTCTATGCGGAAAAGCCGAAAAAAACAGGCGTACTGATTGGTCTGCTGGTTGCCATTCTTCTTGTTTTGGCAGCAATGATTGTATTGGGATTCTTTCTCATTCATCAATTGAATCAGAATGATACGACCAACCATACTTCTGAACTTGCAGCCGTTGCCCAGACAGAAACCACGGAAATGGCTGCGGAAACAGAACCTCCGGCAGCGGAAACGGCTGCTCCGGAAGCAGAAAAAGAAACCGTTGTTTCGGTGGTAACGGTCATTGAACAAGTCACCGTGCCACAGACCGACTCGCCTTCTGTCTATGCCGTTCCGGCTCCAGAACCAGACCAACAGCCTGCCGGAAAAACGTATCAGGCGTTTGTAGATGCCTGCACTTGGGCAGATGCTAAGCAAAAATGTGAAGCTGCCGGCGGTCATCTCGCTTACATCACCAGCGATGAAGACTGGAATCAGGCAATTTCTGTTTTGTCCGGAACGGGGCTGCGGTATGTATGGCTGGGCGGCTCGACCTATATTTCCAATGATGGTTCTACCATCACCGCAAGCTGGCTGAATGGCAGCAATCTCAGCTACATCGACAATGCACGCCACTGGTATCCGAATGAGCCTTCCGGCTGGGACAACTCTTCTCCGGAACACACCATGGAACCATACATTCTGCTGTGGTATGTAGATGATTACTGGAGCTTGAACGACACCAGCAACGACATCTTGAAATATTACAAGCCGGAACGGATTGGCTATCTGTGTGAATTTGACTAAAATGAAAAAAGATGTGCGGAACGCTCGCACATCTTTTTTGTTTGGGTATATCTTCCAGTTGCAGGATGTCAGGACTGCTGCAACGCCTGCTTCATCAAACAGAGGTCAACCACAGTGATTTGTTCATCTTCATTCCAGTCACCTGCTTCCCAATCAGTCAAATCTCCAGCACAGATTAGCCACTTCTGCAACATCACCACATCTGCAAGGTCAAACGCACCGTCTGCATTTACATCGCCCTGCACGGTGTCCGGTTCGGGGTCTGGTTCGGTATGCCCTGCAATCACTGCAGCGGTCAGGAACAGTGCCGATGCATTCCCGTAAATCGTATTTTCATTGGTGGTATATTCCGTGTCGCTGTCCATGTAGCACTTCCCATCAAACTTGGAAAGATGGCGGTTGTTGTGGTAGTTCGTCCCCTCTGTTACATAGCCTTTCGGCACTTGATACGGGGTCAAAGCTGCATCAACCGAGTAAATCTTGCTATAGATATTTTCCACGCTGCGTTCGCCGTAGCCGGAAACATAGCTGAACGAAATCGGATTATCCCCTAACAGATAATCAAAAGCATGGTCTGCTGCCTCAGAAACAGCCGTTGGAATGTTGTCTTGCCCTTCGAGGATGACGCTGCCCAGCAGCAAGGTCATGGCATTCTGTGCAACATTGCGGTTCGAGCCCCACCAATAGCCCCAGTTTGGGAACACCATGCCCCAGTTGTTATGCTGCAACATATTTGTCCGCCATGGGGTGAAGTTGGAAAACGCCGCTGTCATGGCTGCATTTGGCTGCTCGTTCTGATACAGATAGTGGAAAAAGCCTAAGAACGATTCTCCGGCATGGTTATAGCTCAGCGAGATGTTCTTGAAACAGTTCTGTACAGTATCGGTGTTGCAGTTCGCCAGCAGGTAATTTTCATACGGGCTGACATCTCCGCCAGCGGTTTTCACTGCCCGATAGAGCGAGCCAGCTGCCCAGAATAAATCTCGGTCAAATTCTTCCTGCGTAAAGGTATACGTCCGGTTTGCTGCTCCAATTGACATGTGCTTTGGGTTGGATGGGTCTGTCACCCAGTTCCATGCACGCAGTGCGGTTTCCAGACAGGTATCTGCAAAGTCGGCATATGCTGGAATCTCCCGATAGACCAGGTAAGCATGTGCAAAGATTGCCGCTGCATCGGCAGTTGCAAGGTGGGAACGCAAGTCCTTTGCAGAATCGTCTGACTGGTAAGTGTCGGTTGAACGCAGCGTATCTTCCAGATAAATCACGTCGTCTTTATAGTTCGCTGCCACATAGAACGAGCCGTCCTTGTCGCTGTGCTCCAGCTTCAGCAGCATATCCAGTTCCCACTTCAATTCGCTCAGCATCCCCGGAGCGTCCACATAACGGGCATTGTTCGGGTCGGTTTCTGGGATGTTCAAATCCATGTTGTTGAACGTGTCCGGAAATAGTTCGTATGCCAACAGCAAATCTTCCACCGTTCCGGCTGCCGGAGAAACATATTTCCCGTAGTCCCCTGCATCATACCAGCCGCCGGAAACGTCATAGGTTTCAGCGTTTGGGTTCTCTCGGTCTGACCACTTCTTGACGGTTACATCATTGGGATGCAGGTTCTCACGGGCAAATACACCAGCATAGGTTTCTTCTAAATCAATACCCTGCCGCTGATAGTAGAAATATTTCGTCATGTCACTGAACAGTGCATCATAAACGTGAGCTTCAATCGAAAACGTCGGCGATAAAATCGTATCCGTATCCAGTCCATCCGCAACATCCTGCGGCGAACGGGCGGACGCATCCAGCCCCGCATCTGGAATACGGATATAATACGAGCCGGGTTCTGTCACCGCATCAAAGGAAATTGTATGTACCATTTCGCCGGAAAGCGTTTCTTCTTTCTGTGCCGTGGGCAGCGTTCCCGTGGCAATAACATCCCCCTGCTCCGCATCTACAATTTCATAGGTTTTTCCATCCAGTGAGCCGAACTTTTCAAAATAGCTGACCCGTGCAGTCTTTGCTCCATTGGAGAAATAGCCGACCTGATTCACCTTAATCATGGGATATTGCCGCTCGTCATCCGTGGAGGTAATCTTGACATTCTGGAACGAAAGCGTGATATCGCTCGACACACCGCCCACATACACATACCAGAAGTTATCCAGCCGGAAATCGGAATCCGGATAGGCATCCACCAGCGTTTTAATCGGCAAGCTGTATGCCGTCCAGTTGGTTTCTGCGTTCAGTTTCCCGTATTGTTCCAGACTTGACCACTCAATCTTGATGGTCTGGTTGTGGTGATGGGAAACCAAGCCAATCCGGAACGTCGTCGTTCCCGTACCGTTGTTTTTCACCTCAAAGTTTAACATACCGTGTTCGTAGTAATCTTGCATGTTGAGTGTTGTCCAGTTGGTGTTTGGGGTCATGGTTGCACCGCCCCAGCTTTCCGTTGTCCAGTTTTTCCCGTCATTGTCAATGAGAATCGTTTGCAGCTGTAAATCTGGGGTTTCTTCCACGTTTGCCGCCCAAGCGTTCGCAGGCAGTACCGAACTGCACAGAACAACGCTCAGCATTCCTGCCATCCAACGCTTTTTTGAAAAAAATTTCATGGTAAAAATGCTACCTCTTTTCCGCAATTTTTTCCATTATACCATAAAAACCGCCCAGATACAACGCTGCTTTTGTAACTTTTTACAAGGGATTCTCGCAAATCGTTCCAAAAATTTTTTCTTTTTTCCGTACAATTCTGATAATTATAGAACAAATCTGCTATACAGTCCTGCTTTTTTCTGTTATACTACCATACAGATTCCGCACTTCCCAAAATGTATGAATCTTGAATTTTGTAATCCTCATATAGGGGGCAGTGCTCCACCACTGTTCCTTTGAACCATCCTATTTATTTTTCTCAACCAGACGTTACGGCTTGACCCATCAGAATCCTTCAAAAATTCTGATGCGTTAAGCCGTAACGGTTTTTTATGGGGATTCTTGACAGCCGTCTTTCCTTGTGCTATACTAAACAGCGAAAGGAGCGTTTTACCATGCAATTTAAACGATTTCTTGCCATTGCTGCACTTTGTGCTATCGTTTCTTTGAGTGTCACCGGATGCGGTTCAGATTCTTCTGCAAATGATTCTGCTGTTGTCACGATTGCTGCAACGACTGTGACAGAATCCACGATCCCTGCAAGTTCTGCGGATTCCGAAGCAAGCACCACCGATACAGCGTCCGAAATCACAGATACCACAGATGATTCCAACGATGATGCAGGAACGGTGGTTGCCACCTATGACAACAACCTTGAAACCTATGAATTTGAAGTGCTGGAAGATGGCACTTATACGTTCACTGACCCTGTTTCCGCAGATGATGTTTTCTGGGACATTTATGTGCTGGATGCACAGTGGAACGATGGCGTTCGATACATCAAACAGAGCCAGGATGCAAGCGGACAAACACCAACCACACTGACACTGAAAAAGGGGCAGTGGGTCTATTGCTTCTGCTCGCAGGACGGGTTCTCCACGGATGAAAAAATTCCATGTAACTTGACTATTACCAAACAATAAACCAATAAAGGGTGATTTTATGCGTTATCAACTTGCAATTTTTGATATGGATGGCACGATTTTAAATACCTTGCAGGACTTGACCAACAGTCTGAATGCAGCGTTGCAGCTGTCCGGCTATCCGCAACATACACTGGAAGAAGTCCGGTTCTTTGTCGGAAACGGCATCCGGAAACTGATTGAACGAGGCGTTCCAGCCGGGACACCCGTTGCACAGATTGACAAGGTGCATCAGGATTTCACGGAGCACTATCGGGTACACTGTGCGGACACCACGCAACCCTATGCAGGAATTCCGGAACTGTTGCAGCAGCTGCGGAACGCTGGCTGCAAGACGGCTGTCGTTTCCAATAAGGCGGACTATGCTGTGCAGGAGCTTTGCAAGCAGTATTTTGACGGGATGTTTGATTTTGCCGTGGGCGAACGGAAGAACATCCTGAAAAAGCCTGCTCCGGATTCTGTCAATGAGGTGTTGCAGCAGTTGCAGACTGACCGCTCGCAGGCAGTTTATATCGGTGATTCGGATGTCGATGTCGAAACCGCCAAGAATGCCAAGATGGACGGTATTTTTGTAGACTGGGGCTTCCGGTCGAGAGCGTTCCTGCTGGAACATGGAGCAAAAACAATTGTTTCTCAGCCGGAAGAACTTGCAGAGAAAATTTTAGGCTGATGCGATTTCGCATACATAAATCGAAATCAGAGGATGGCGGTTTCCGCTGTCCTCTGATTTTTATTTTGCTATGCATTTCATTATCAAGCAACAGACATAATTCTGCACAAAAATCGGCATTCCAATTTGTGAGAAATTCTAAAAAACATGAATGTTTTGTAAATTTCAAAAAAACTTGTACGTTTGTATACAAGTTTTTCCCGAAAATCGCTGTATAGTGAAAGGGATTTCTTTCGCACACAAAAACCATGTAAAGGAGTGTTGACGATTCATGCAGATTACCATTGAAGAAGCAACCTATTATGCCGTGACAGACTGCCGCATCCTCGCCATCCAAGGCGAGGCAAACACACGCTCTGTCCACTTCACTTACCCTGCGGTTTCCGGTGCAGAACAGTATTTTCTACGGGTACAGCTGCCGGAATCCCTCATCTATGACCTGCCCATCACGGAAAACACCGTCGTTCTTCCGGCATCCGTGACCGGATACGCTGGCATTGTCCCGATTCAGTGGATTGCCAAAAATTCCACAGGCTCTGTCATTGCAAAATCCCAGCTCATTCCCTCGATTGTGAAGCCGTCCATTCAGGGCGATGCCACGGCTCTTCCCACGCCGGAAGAACTCATTACCAAATACGACGAATACTTGAACACCATGCGGGACATTCAGCAGGATGTCACCAAGAAGAGCGAAACCGTAAAAGCCGATGCCGACCGAGCAGAAAGCTGTGTCAGCCGTGCAGAAGCCCTGCTGCAATCCATGCAGGGAATGACCATTGGCGAACGGGCACGGCTCTATGTGGACGTAGAATCCGGCTCAGACACCAACAACGGAAAAGCGACTACCACTGCCGTGCAGACCATCGACCGTGCTTTGATTCTGGCGAATGCTTATCAGCAGGCAATTATCTGCCTGAAGAAAGGGCAAACCTACACCGCCACGGACAAAAGCAATGAATACGGCATGGGGATTCAGCTATATCACCGAACGCTCCGGTTTGAAGCCTACGGCACGGGATACGAAAAGCCAAAAATTCAAAATGCGATTTTCGCCTACAGCTGCAATCTGGAATGGAAAGAAATCGACTTCACCGCAAACAACGGGGTATTCACGATGTATAATACCATCTGTAGTTTTGAAAAATGTTCGCTTTGTTGGGTCGATTCTCGAAATAGTTTTGCAAGGTTGGCAGCGTGCAATCTTGAACATAACTGGAAACAATACGGTGGATTTTCTGTGATTTCCAATGGAACAACTTCCATCTGTAAAATTCATTGCCTGGATGCAAAAGAAGGAGCAAGAATTGAATGTGGCGGTTGCAGACTGGAAGCAACGATGAATGACGGAACTTCTGCAATTTTAAAATATGGCATTCCGGATAATTTATCGACCGTGAAAAAAATTGCAGAAGAAAGTGTTGCAACGCAGACGATTTATGTGGACGCTGTCAATGGTGCAGATTCACGGGATGGCACTACGCAAGCAAAAGCCCTGCAAACCCTAAGCAGAGCCTTATATTTTGCACAGTACGCAAGGAAAGCTGTGATTTATCTGGCGGCTGGAACTTATACTATTCCGGACAAAACATTAACCCTACTTGGTCAGGATGTTCGTATTTACGGCGACACTGCTGCCACCACAATCCTGCAAGGAAATCTCGTCTGCGAAAACAGCTTTTTGCTGATACGGCGAGTCACCATTGATAGCACGAACAGCACAACTGCAAACGCAACTGCAGACACCATCACATTACAATATCGAGGAGCAATTCGTATGGTCGACTGTGCTGTAAATACAGCCAGCAAAAATGCGGTCAGTCTTACAGAAATGTCAAATGCAAACCTCGTCAATACGACCTTTCAGGGGGCAACGCAGTATGCAGTCTATGTGACAGGGCTGAGCGATGCGAAAATTTATACCTGCACCGATGGAACTGCAAAGGGCGTTCGCTCCGGCGGCGGCAGCGTTGTCTATATCAACAATGCAACAGGAACAAGTTTCCCCTACACAAGCGGCTCAAATGGGATGGTCTTTGTAGATGGTCAGCAAGTCCTGCCGAAAACAACTGCTGTGAGTGATGTGGCAATGGACTCCCCGAATTAAAACGAATGTTTCTCTTCCTGATTTAAAAAAGCGGCAGTCGAATTTGCATTTCGGCTGCCGTAATTTTTTATTTTTTCGATTTCTGCTGTTCCGCCCAGTTTGACGGCTCTTTCGGAAACAGTTCCGGTGATTTCTTTTTCAGATAAAAATACCCCATCCGCATGGAGAGTGTTGCCACCAGCAACAGAATCAACCCAGATGCAAACACCCACTTGATGACCATGCCACGGGCATTGTCCATCTCCCGATAAGGAATATCCACCAGCAGAATATAATTTTCATGTGTCTGATAGCGAATCATATAGCGTTGATGCTGCCGCACCAAATCCACTTTTCCCTTTTTTCCGGAAAATAAACTTTCATCATAATCGCTGTCTGTTCCGCAGCGTTCCGCCTGCGTATGGCTGACATATTTTCCGGTATCGGTATCAATAATTGCCGAAATACCCATATCGGAAAATGGCATATCTGCCACAATCGCAGAAACATCGTTTTCCTGTGACTGTGTGAGCATGGATTCTGCTGGATACTGCACCTGAATCAAACCCTTTCCAGACCCCAATGCCGAGGCTGCAAGAATCATAGGCTTGTCATTCTGCATGGTAAAGACCACATCTGTGAAAACAGGGTCTGTGGTATGCGATAAAAAGGAACGGTATACCCGTTTTCCGGTGCTGGAAAAATCCGTGCTGGCAATCAGAATGCCCGTTTCATTGGATACGCTGATTTGGTCGGCATCAATCACGACTCGCAATTCCTCCAAAATGGTTTCATTCTCGGATGACCAGTCTTTCTGCTCCTCTAACAGCATCGCCACGACTCTTGTCTTTGAGGCGTACTCATTCCGCAAGTCCTCCATCATGGTGGCGGAGGCTTCTGCATCTCGGTCTAACCGCACTTTTGCAGCCTCCATATTGGTATCCACCTGCTGAATCACCTGATTCTGGTCTAACACCCGTACACTGTACCCAGCAACCAGGCATAATCCGACCACGGCAATCAGCATACAGAGAAATACAAAGCGATAAGTATGCAGAAGTTGTTTTTTCATACGCTGCCCTTTCTGCGGCATTTCCGCAATTTGGTTTCAAACTGGTTTCCGCTTTTATTATACCACAAAGAATGCGGTTTGTAAACCATTCTGAACCAACCAATCTTTGCAAAAACGGCGGTTGAACGCATTTGTTTCAACCGCCGTATCTGTTTCAAAAAGAGAACCCTTGCTTACTTCTTTGCCTGCAATTCTGCCAATGCATCCTTGCGGGACAGGCTAATCTTGCCGTCCTTGACTTCCATGACCTTTACCACGATTTCATCGCCCATGGAAACCACGTCTTCCACATTTTCTACTCGGCTGTTGTCCAGCTTGGAGATGTGTACCAGACCATCCTTGCCTGGTGCGATTTCGACAAATGCACCAAACGGCTTAATGGAAACGACCTTGCCCTTATAGATTGCTCCGACTTCTGGGTCGTGTGCAATGGTATTGATAATCTGCAATGCCTTCTGGCAGTTTTCCAGCTTCATACCGCTGACAAATACAGAGCCGTCTTCGCTGATGTCAATCTTGACATCGCATTCTGCGGTAATCTTCTGAATGACCTTACCGCCCTGACCGATGACTTCCCGAATCTTGTCCACTGGAATGGAAATCTGGAACATCTTCGGAGCGTATTCATTGACAGCCTTTCTCGGTTCTGGGATTGCCTTCAGCATGATTTCGTCCAGAATGTACAGTCTTGCCTTTCTGGTCTTTTCAAATGCTTCTGCAATAATTGCCGGCGTCAGACCGTCTACCTTGATATCCACCTGAATGGCAGTGATACCGTTCTTTGTACCGCCGACCTTAAAGTCCATATCGCCGAAGAAGTCTTCCAGGCCCTGAATGTCGACCATGGTCATGAATTCATCGCTGTCCGGCTTGGTAATCAGACCGCAGGAAATACCGGCAACCGGTGCTTTCAGCGGAACGCCTGCATCCATCAGAGCCAGTGTCGAACCGCAGATCGAGCCCTGCGAGGTTGAACCGTTCGAGGAGAGCACTTCTGAAACCAACCGCATTGCATACGGGAATTCTTCAACAGATGGCAGAACCGGAACGAGTGCCTTTTCTGCCAGAGCACCATGACCGATTTCTCTCCGTCCCGGGCCTCTGCTCGGCTTGGTTTCGCCAACGGAATAAGATGGGAAATTGTACTGGTGCATATACCGCTTGGAGGTTTCTTCATCCAGACCGTCAATCTTCTGGCTGTCGCTCAACGGACCCAGTGTTGCAATGGTCAGAACCTGTGTCTGTCCTCTGGTGAACAGACCGCTTCCGTGTACTCTCGGCAGCAGACCCACTTCCGCAGCCAGCGGACGGATTTCATCAATGCCTCTGCCGTCAACACGCTTGCCTTCATAGAGCCAATTCCGGACAATCTTCTTCTGCAACTTGTACAGGCATTCATCCAGCATTGCACCCTGTTCCGGATATTCTGGGTCATATTTTTCGTGAACCGCATCAATAATCGGCTGCATTCTTGCATCCCGTTCGTTCTTGTCGTTGGTATCCAGAGCCACCTTTACCTGTTCGCCAACCATTGCTTCAATGGCAGCAAATAAATCGTGGTCGAGTTCCATGGACTGGAATTCGAACTTTGGCTTGCCGATTTCGTTCTTGATGTCGTTGATAAACGCAACCATTTTCTTGATTTCTGCGTGACCAGCCAAAATCGCATCCAGCATCTGCTGTTCCGGAATTTCATTCGCACCAGCTTCAATCATAACGATTTTTTCCATTGTGCCGGCAACGGTCAGCCGCAGGTCATTGTGTGCACGCTGTTCGAGGGTCGGGTTCAGGACGATTTCGCCGTCTACCAGACCAACGCTGATACCAGCAATCGGGCCATTCCACGGAATATCCGAAATGGAAATGGCAATGGAAGTTGCCAGCATTCCAGTGATTTCCGGTGAGCAATCCGGGTCAACCGCCAGAACGGTCATGACAACGGAAACATCGTTCCGCATATCCTTCGGGAACAGCGGACGAATCGGACGGTCTACCATACGAGAAGTCAGGATTGCCTTTTCGGACGGCTTTCCCTCTCTCTTGGTGAACGAGCCTGGAATCTTGCCAACGGCATACATCCGTTCTTCATAGTCCACGGACAGTGGGAAGAAATCCACGCCTTCTCTTGGCTTTGCACTGGCAGTTACATTTGCCATAACAACGGTTTCTCCGTAGCGAACCCAGCAAGAACCATTGGACAATTCGCAGGTTTTTCCGGTTTCTACAACGAGCGGACGACCTGCAAAGGTGGTTTCAAACTTTCTATACTTTTCAAACATCTGCCTTTTTCCTTTCTACTTTAAAAATCCGTTTTTGGCAGCAGGTTTAGCAAATAATCCTGCATCTGCAATTTATTTCACTTCGCCGCAGATACACGATTCATTGCTAAACAAACCGCTGCACAATAGAACGTGTCACAAGTGTATTTGCTCCTGAAAAAACAAACACGGAAAAGCGACTGGCAAAATTTCACCGGCCGCCTTTCCGCTGTGTTTCTTACTTACGAATACCAAGCTTTTCGATGCAAGCACGATACCGTTCTACATCCTTCTTCTTTAGGTAGTTCAGCAGGTTTCTTCTGTGACCAACCATCTTCAGCAGACCACGTCTGGAGTGATGATCCTTCTTGTGGGTCTTCAGGTGACCTGTCAGGTCGTTGATTCTCTTTGTGAGAATGGCAATCTGAACTTCCGGAGAACCGGTGTCGTGTTCGTGGGTACGATTTGCTTCGATAATCTGATCTTTTTCTTCTTTCCGCAGCATGATTCTTCACCTCATTAAAAATTTCTCATGAACATAGAATAGGGCAGGTAAAGGCATTCCACAACGTGGCAAAATCCCTAATCCAAGTACATGACTATATTATTATACCACAACGCAGGCAATTTGTAAAGTAACTTTTTTGTAAACAATCAAAAAAATCAAGAAATAATCTTGCCCTTGTGCTGTTTGGCAGGGTCTTTGGAGGTTTTGACAGGCTGTGCTTTCAAATCCACAGGCTTTTCCTTGCCGCCCATGTCGGCGAAAACGGCTTCGTCTGCTTCTGCTGGTTTGGTGAGTGCCAGCTCCGGATTCACCTCGCCCCGTTTTTCATAATACGGGTTGATGATATACTTTTGAATGGATGGATAACTGTTGACGGTGACCATCAACGCCAGCCATGTGCCTGGAATAAACGGCAGCAGCGTCAGAATAATCATCAGCACCATCATGTTCGTTTTCAGTGCCAGCAAGAGAATACCGCCCACAACAACCGCCAGAATCCCCAGCGAGAAGAGGTTCTGCTTCATGCATACGATGCCCAGATAGAACGAGTTCCGGAAGATATTCTTCATGGACAAATTGGTAGAAACAATCATCAGGAACAGATAAAAGTTCATCAGGATGGCAACCAGCGAAATGCTGAGCGTGACAATCAGCATCACATAATAAATCTTGCTTCCGGTCTGTTCTGCCAGTTTTGGATAGACATAGAACGAAGCTGCCACGCAGCACGCCAGCAGACAATCCAAAAAGCCAAAAATCAGACTATGCCCAAATTCTGCACGGAACGTCTTCATAAAATCATGCACCAAAAAGGTTGGTTTTTCTACGAAAAAGTTCCGCATGATTTTCATCATGCCTGCAGTAGCAGGGCCAAATAAAACCATAAACAGCAGCGTTCCGCCGATGACCAGCGTCAAACCGGCTGCGGTTGTAAGCGAACCGCTGAGCATCAAAAACAATCCCACTGCTGCTGCAATCAGCGGAATAAAAAACAAGGTATAAAAAATATTTAATTCAATCAGTTTCCAAAATTTTGTGCGGAACAGTTCCCAGTACCGGAAAAATCCCTTTTTCTTCGGTGCTGTCTTGGAAATGCCGCTTCCAGCGTGTGTAAATCCTTTTCCGAAAAGACCCATTTCTAAACTTCCTTTTCTATTCACGTTGTCCGATGTTCGAGTGTCCCCTTGTTTATGTCCACAGAGCCTGCAATTTTTGCAGCCCCAGACAGAGCAATGACAATCCGCCAAATAATCCCAGTATCACTGCATACCGCACCAGATACAGCCGCCGACAGTGCGGCATATTTTCTTCCCACTGCCGATGAAACGCATAGCAGAAGAACAGGTTCGAGAGCCACAGCGTTTCCCTTGCTGCCAGCAGCAGCAAAAACGACGCTCCAATCCCGTATGGCATCAGCCAGAGCAGCACCCGAACCGCATGGGTGGTCATCTGCTGCAAAATGCTCCAGCCGAACCACATGCCATGCAGAAAAAGGGCTGCACAGGCGACCGGCTGCCCCACGGCAGAAAATCCAGCGAATCCACTGCACAGCAGAAATCCTGCCATTTCCAGCAGCAGCCACGGAAACAATTGCTGCCGGAGCAGTGCCGTTTGCAGCACTTCCGGCAGCATCTGCCGCAAAGACAGCCAAACCCCCACGATACAGCCCAATAAAAGCAAACAACATAAGCTGCCCTGTTCGAGTCGGCTTCTGGATAATGTATGCATTTTTTCATCCGCTCCTTTCCGGTTTGTCCTGTATGTTGTTACAAGCCTATGCGGACAACCCGAAAATCAGAACGGTTTCTCTGTTTCTTTTTACTTGGAAAGCTCGTATGCACGCTTGGTGCAGCGGCGGCAAGCATCCTTTACGGTATCCTCTAACTTGCCTTCATACAGAGCGTCCAGCCCTGCCAGTGTTGTGCCGCCCGGAGAGCTAACCTGCTTGATGAGCGTATCCACATCATAGCCGGAATCGGTCAGCATGGCTGCCGAACCAATCAGGCTCTGTGCAAACAGCTGCTTGGCTGCCTCTTCGGAAATGCCAACTTCCTTGGCATAGTCCAGAAAGCCCTTGGCAAACAGATAGATAAATGCCGGACTGCTGCCGTTGATGGCAATGACTTCCGCCATCTTATTCAGCGGCAGAACAGCCGTCACACCGCACAGAGCAAACAGCTGCTCTACAAATGCAAATTCTTCATCGGTGACAGCATCGATTCGAGAAAGTGCCGTTGCACCCTTGCCCAGCAGCAGCGGGGTATTCGGCATGACCTGAATGACCTTTGCATTTGGCTTGGTCTGGCTGCGGATGTAATCCGGTGTCATCCCTGCTGCAATCGAAACAATGACGGTATCTTCAGTAATGCCGTCTGCCAGCTTCGGCAGGGTTGCTTCAAACTGCTGCGGCTTGATGGCGAGGAATACATACTTGCACTGCTTTACGATTTCTGCTTCTGAGGTACAGGCAGTGACGCCGATTCCTGCCAGAGCAGCAGTCTTTTCCGGCATATGGTCATACGCATACAAAGCGACCTGTTCAGACAGCTTGCTGCCAGCAATGCCCCGCATAATGGCACTGCCCATATTACCAGCACCCAAAAATCCAATTTTTACTTGTTCCATGATGGAATCCTCCCTTTTTGTGTTCTTGTTTGATACGAAAAAGAGCACACCCGATTGATTTCGGATGTGCCCCCTATCCAACCATCCTTCTTTTTAGAAGAATGCAATATCCTGTGCAATCTGGTGCAGGTGTTCTTCATACGGCTTCTTCATGGAAAGTGCTTCCTGAATGTCGAAGTCTACAATCTTGTTGTTCTGCATACCAACAACACGGTTGCTTGCACCCTTTTCCAGCAGTTCAACAGCATAATAGCCCATTTCGCTTGCAACGACACGGTCACGAACCGTCGGAGAACCGCCACGCTGTACGTGACCCAGAACGGTTGCTCTGGATTCGATGCCAGTCTTTTCCTGAATGGCTCTTGCAATGCCTTCTGCGTTGCCGATGTTTTCTGCAACAACAACGATGAAGTTCTGCTTGCCGTTCTTCTTGCATTCCAGCATTTTTCTTGCCAGTTCATCGAGGTCATACGGTACTTCCTTAGTGATGATTTCCACTGCACCGCTTGCCAGACCGGTATTGACTGCGATAAAGCCAGCACCTCTACCCATAACTTCTACAACGCTGCAACGATCGTGCGACTGACAGGTATCCTGCAACTTGTCGATCATTTCCACGCAAGTATTCATTGCAGTATCATAACCGATGGTATATTCAGTACAAGCAATGTCGTTATCGATTGTACCCGGCAGGCCAACGCAAGCAATGCCCTTTGCGGACAAATCTGCTGCACCACGGAACGAACCGTCACCGCCGATGACAACCAGACCTTCCAGACCCAGCTTTTGGCAAGTCTTCTTTGCGATTTCCACGCCTGCTTCTGTCCGGAATTCTGCACTTCTTGCTGTGTAGAGAATCGTACCGCCCTTATGAATAATATTAGATACGCTCATTTCGTTCATTTCAAAGATGTCACCATCAATCAGACCGCAATACCCTCTGCGGATGCCGTATACCTTGATGCCCTTCTTCAAAGCAGCCCGTACAACTGCACGAACAGCAGCATTCATACCCGGTGCGTCCCCGCCGCTTGTCAATACACCAATCGTTTTGATCATAATTTTCTACTCCATTCTGCCAATTGGCAAATATTTTCAACCAAAAAGGAAATTTTGTATTACGATTTGTAACACCATATACAATCTTTATTATACTCACTTTGGAGCGTTTGTCAAGGGGATTCCCAGAAATTTAACACTTTTCGACAGCAACCCACCAAAAATACGACAGAAATCCCATTTTTTTCAAGTTTTCTCGGAGAGTTCGTCCAGCCCCTCCAAAGAAAAAGACGGAATGTAAGTTTTTCGGGCAGAGGTCAAATCCTGCGAGAAGCCCTCTAGCTCCAATTCCTGTGCGACTTTTAAAATACTCTGATATTCCATCGTGGTCAGACGGCGGTTCAAATGGCGGTCAGGGAGCGGCGTTTCCGGCGGCGTATACTGCCCCATCAGGCTTACCCAGACTTGCCCATCCGGAAAAGTTGCAGCAATCTTTCGCAGCAATGCCATAGAGGCGTGCCGCTGTCCGGGAAGAATCAGATGCCGTATCAAAACGCCGTGCTGCAAAATGCCATGGTTCAAAACGGGCGTTCCCACCTGCCGTACCATCTCCGAAATTGCCTGCTCGGTTACGGTGCAATAGTCCGGAATGCCGCTGTACTGCTCGGCGGTTGCGTTGTCCACATACTTCCAGTCCGGCAAATAGACATCCACCAACCCATCCAGCAGGGACAGAATTTCCGGCGAATCATAGCCGCTGCTGTTCCAGACCACTGGAATGTACAGCTGCGGTTTTACCTGCCGCAAACTCTCTGCAATCCACGGGGCATAATGCGAACCCGTCACCAAATCCAGCGTTTCCGCTCCCTGCTCCTGCAGGCGGAGAAGAATTTCAGACAGCTGAGAAACCGAAATCGCCTTGCCGAACCACTCCTGACTAATCTGCCGATTCTGGCAGAAGCAACAACGCAACGCACAGCCAGAGAAAAAGACTGCTCCTGCACCACCTTTTCCGCTAATGCAGGGTTCTTCCCAGAAGTGCAGGGCTGCCCGTGCGGCTCGCATCTCTGCACCGCCGCCACACCATCCGGCAGTTCGGGTGCGGTCTGCTCCGCAGGCTTTCGGGCATAGAGTGCAATGCTGTAACTTCATTTAAGAAAGCCTGCCTTTGAAATCAGAATACGAGAACCGCTTCACGAGTGTAAATGAGCCGTCCTCCTGCCGCAGCACCAAATCCGGCAGTGGCATACCGTTGAACGTATTATTCTTGACCATGGAATAAATCGCCATATCACAGAAAATCAACTTGTCGCCTGCTTGCAGCGGTTCATCAAAGCTGTAATCGCCGATGACATCCCCAGCCAGACAGGTATTTCCGGCAAGGCGGTAGGTATATTTCTTTTCCTGCGGTTTTCCTGCTCCGATGATTTCCGGTCGATACGGCATTTCCAGCACGTCCGGCATATGGCAGGCAGCAGAAGCATCCAAGAGGGCAATTTCCATGCCGTTTTGGACAAAGTCTAACACTGTTGCGACCAGATAGCCGGCATTCAATGCCACTGCTTCGCCCGGCTCTAAATAAACCTGAACGCCATAGCGTTCCTGAATCTTCCGAATGCAGCGAATCAGGCAAGGCAGGTCATAACCGGGGCGAGTGATGTGATGTCCGCCACCAAAGTTCACCCATTTGCAGCGTTTCAAATACGGGTCAAACTTTTCCATGACGTGTTCCAACGTCCGTTCCAAGACCGGTGCATCCTGTTCACACATCGTGTGGAAGTGAATGCCATCCAAGCCGTCAAATGCCTCCTCGGAAAACTGGGAAATGGTTGTCCCCATCCGAGAACCCGGAATGCAAGGATTATACAAATCGGTTTCCACTTCTGCATACTCCGGATTGATGCGGATGCCGCAGGAAATCGGTCTGCCACAGGACTGCACGAACTTCTTGTGCAGCTGCCACTGATGAAACGAATTGAATACAATATGGTCGCTGATGGCACAGATTTCCGGAAAATCCCGTTCCGGATAGGCAGGGGAGAAAATATGCACTTCTCCGCCCATTTCTTCCCTTCCCAATTTGGCTTCATAGAGTCCGCTGGCGGTTGTTCCGGCGAGGTAGGGTTTTAAAATCGGATAGGTTGCAAACATGGAGAAAGCTTTTTGTGCCAAGAGGATTTTGCAGCCAGTTTCCTGCTGCACAGACTTTAAAATCTCCCCGTTTCGCTTCAGGGCTGCAACATCGGTGACATAGCAGGGCGTTTGCAGGGAATCTGTGGAAAATGGTAGATGCATGGTGAAATTCCTTTCTGCGTGAAATTTTTGCGGATTCCTTACGGCAACAGCAAAATAATAAACGAAAACTGTTTTCCAACGGGGTCATAAATACTGGAAACCCCAACTTGTGTATAATCCTGTGTCGTCAGGAAATTGACAGTCACATCTTTCCGTTCTTCATTGTATTGTGCAATGGCATCGGTATAGGAATTGCAATTCACTAACATCACCTGATATGCCTGCTCTGCCTGTTCGCCGAGCGATTCTTTCACTGCCTTTGGAGCTTCTGCCTCATAGGTATCCGGCGATTCCTGATAAGTATCTACCAGCAGCTTTGCGGTTTCTGTCAGGGTGTCCGTTTCGGTCAGCATACGCTTTTGCCGCTGTGTGCGAACCCGATTCATCTCTTGCAGCAAGCGGTTCGACTCCATCTCTGCTGCGGCATCACAAGCCTGTTCCCGTACCAGTATATTTTCTGTAGCTGCCAGTTTTTGCAGGTTTGCCAGCACATCCGATTCTTGGTCGTTGTGCAGCAAATAGGTCTGCTGCAAATCTGCAATGGCATTCAATAACGTTTGTGTATAGGCATCATCCGCCGTTTCTGCCGGATATTCCGTGCAGATTTCCGCCAGTTCTGCGGCATCTGCCCGACGAATCTGCGTACTGAGCGAGGGCTTTTGCAGCTGGAAAAAGATTGCCAACACCGTCAACGCAATCACAAACAGCAATCCAATCCAAAAATCAATCCAATGATTTTTTCGCAGGGAAACCGTATCGGCACAATAATAGGCATCGTATGCATGCACATCCGGTGTGTGCTCCGGAATATGCGTTTGGCAGTACGGGCAGACCGGCATTTCATCCGGAAATTCACTTCCACAAGCAGGACAAATCATCGTATGTCACAACCTTTCTCTTCTACACAACCTTTCACAGAGCCGTGCTCCCGAAAGGCGTTTTGTTCTGCTCTTCATTATAGCAAACATGCTTTTTCTTGTCAAGTTGCCAGCGAAAAGTACAGGGTAGTTTTACAGCTTGAAAAAAATGCCGTTCCTCGGAATCCATCCGAAAAACGACATCTTTTTATCTTCCATCAAATTTGATTTCAGGCAGTAATCCAAAGCAAATCAGCCGTTCCGGAAAGCTCTTTCACGGTCGTATCTGCTGGCACGAACACACACTGCCCTTTCTGGAACGCCAGTGTTTCGCCGGTTTCAGCAGTCATTGTTCCGCTGCCGGAAATACAGAGCAGCACAGCAAATGCATTCGTAGTAGAAACCGCTGCTGCAACTGCTGGCGTCGCTGCCTGCAAGTGCAATCGGAATACCTGAAAATAGGGACACGCACACAGAACTTCTTCCGTATATCCGTCTTTCTGTTCGACTGTCCGGTTCTGTTCCGGCAGTGGCTTTTGCTGATAGTCCACCGTTGCCACTGCCTTTTCAATGTGCAGCGGACGCTTGTTCCCCTGTGCATCGGTACGATTATAGTCATACAGGCGGTAAGTCAGGTTGGAACTCTGCTGAATCTCTGCCAGCAAAATGCCTGCTCCAATGGCATGCACCGTTCCGGCTGGAATCAGGAACGCATCGTTCTTGGAAACGGGAACGCTCTGCAAATCCGCTTCCAGTGTTCCCTCTGCCAGCGACTGCCGCAGCCGTTCCGGTGTCATGGTGTGCCGGAATCCGTAGACCAGACTGGCATCCGGCTCTGCTTCCAACACATACCACATTTCGGTTTTCCCGTTCTGTCCGTTTTCATATTGCTTTGCATAGGCATCATCCGGATGCACCTGCACGGACAAGTCTTTTTTCGCATCAATCAGCTTGATGAGAATCGGAAGTTCTCCCTTTGAGTTGGCATATATTCCCAAATATTCCGGATGTTCCTGCAACACCGCCCGCAGCGGTTTCCCTGCTGCTGCACCGGAGTCCACGATACTGCACCCATCCGGATGTGTGGAGCATTCCCACGTTTCCGCCAATGGGGTCAAATCAATCTGTTTGTGATACGCTGTTTTCAATCGTTCTCCGCCCCAGAGGTAATCTTTCCCCACGGGACGCAATAAAAATGGAACATGCTTCATCTTGTCTGCTCCTCTCTCCTTGCTAATTGATGCTATTACGGATCTTGCACACTCTGCACGGTTGGTTCAATTCATCCGCTCTGCTCTGCTCGCCAACGAATACCGGAAAGACGGCACGGGTATCCGAGATTGCGTGAACCAAGTCGCTTCCCCATAGTTGTACCACGCATATTGTACGCTCTGCGGACAATTCACTGCATCCGCAGAAACCCGAACGATATTGGAATGCAATACTTCTGCCTTTGCCGGATAATAAACGCCATCTGCTCCGGCAATCTGGCAGGTTTCCGGCTGAGATGCATGAATCACCAACCCATCTGCCACATGGTCAAAGACCAGATACAACGCTGTTCCGTCAGAATACATCTGCTGCACCGTTGGTGTCCATTCTTCGCCCGTTCCATAGACCATCTGCTCTGCCAGCAGAGCAAGCCGTGTACCCGGTGTTTCCTTGTCCAGCGGATGAATGTTGTCAAATTCGCCGCAATCCGTCATGGAAATCATACCGACCCGTTTCAGCATGGCTGCTGCAATCGCCTGCTGTTCCCGCTGCATCGCCCACTTCTTATCGTCTTCAGTATCAATTGCAAGATACATCGGCAGCTGAACAAACAGGAACGGCAATGACCAGTCATTCCAATCCATCCGCCATTGTTTCACCAATGCAATCATCATATCGCTGTATCCCTCATAACGGGAAACATCTTCTTCGCCCTGATAATACAGGAATCCTCGCAGGGTATACGGTGCAACTCGCTGCATCATCGTCCGATGCAGGTTGTTCGGGCAGAACGGTGACTGCCAGCCGGTCGGCTGCGGCCACGGGCATTCTCCGCAGCGTTCGTGCAGTTCTTTCCATGTCACGTTGGGATTTTCTGCCCGACAAGCGTCAATATTTGCCTGCCACTTCTGATAATCCGCCTCATATTCCCGCATTTCTGCCGCATACTGTTCCGGTGTCTTTGCTCCAACTTCTGCTTTGTAATCTGCCAACTGTTTTTGTCCGGCTGCAACGCTCTGCATCATGGATTCGCTCATCCAGCACGCAATAGAAGTACCGCCCCAATAACAATCGACAATGCCAATCACACAATCCATTTTTTGTGCAAGCCGTTTTGCAAAATAAAATGCAACCGCTGACAAATCGCCCACGTTCTCCGCAGCGGCAATCTTCCATGCAGACTGTGCTTCTAATTGCTGATGGGTTTCATCCAAAACCGCACGCTTTGGCACTTGATAGAATCGAATCTGTGTGCCTGTGTAAGCCTTGCTCACCGCAACGCCATCTGCACTATCTCGCAGAGCCAGTTCCATGTTGCTTTGTCCGCCGGCAAGCCAAACCTCCCCGACAGCAACTTGTTTCCGCTGTTCTTCGGTCGTGCCGTCTGATACCGTCAACACATAATCTGTTCCAGCAGCCAGCGGCGGCAGCGTTGCACACCATGTTCCATCTGCTGCAACTACCGTCTTGCTGAAGCTGGTATGCAGGGAAACTGTGACTACTGTCTTTGGAACACCTGTCCCGAAAACTGTAATCGGACGATTTCGCTGCACAACCATGAAATCCTTGAAAATTGCTGCTAATTTCAAACTCATTTTCCCTGCTCCTTCTGCAAAAATGCAAGATTCCGGTCAATCAGTTCGCACCGCTGCTTGACACAATCGACACTGCGAAGCGGATCGGTCGGAGTATGGAATGCATAATCGAGCAGCTGGTCAATCGTAGAAGTGGCAACGTGCAACCGTGTATCCGCAGACGCATAGTAAATATAAACCGTGCCGTCTTCCCGTACCACTGCCCCATTCGTGAAGACCACGTTGGAAACATCACCGACCCGTTCTGCTCCGAACGGTGCAATCAGATAACCGGACGGTTCTGCAATCACACGGGACGGGTCTTCCAAATCGGTGACAAATACATAAATCACGTACCGCAATCCGGCTGCGGTATTCCGGACACCGTGGGCAATGTGCAGCCAGCCCTTTTCTGTTGCAATCGGGGTTGCACCGCTGCCGTTCTTCGCCTCAGTAATGGTATGGTACTTCCGCATACTGGTCATTTTTTCGGTTTCAATGACCGGATGCAGAATGTCGTCCACCAGTCCATAGCCGATACCGCCGCCAGAACCGGTATCAATAAAGCCATCCATCGGGCGAGTATAGAATGCATACTTTCCATCGACAAACTTCGGGAGCAGGCAAACATTCCGCTGCTGCGGGCTCTGCTTGGTAATCAGATTTGGCAGCCGTTCCCATGTATTCAAATCCTTTGTCCGGACAATGCCAGCCTGTGCAACGGCTGCGGACAAGTCTTTCGGGTCGTTGGCACTGGATTCTGAACAAAATACGCCATAAATCCAGCCATCTTCGTGCTTAGTCAACCGCATATCATAGACATTGGTTTCGTTCGGGTCGCAGTCCGGCAGCTGTACCGGCTTTTCCCGAAAGACAAACTGGTCTACACCCGTTGTGCTCTCTGCAACGGCAAAGAAACTCTTCCGGTCGCTGCCCTCCACACGGGCAACCAGACAAATCTTTCCATCCAGTTCAATTGCTCCAGCGTTGAACACCGCATTGATGCCCAGCCGTTCCATGAAATACGGGTTGGTTTCCGGATTCAGGTCATACCGCCAGTACAGCGGCACGTGTTCTCTGGTCAGTACCGGATACTTCCAGCGGTCATAGATTCCATTATAGAAATCGGTCTTTTCATTCTTTCGGTTCAGCAGAGCCTCCTGCTTCCGCAGCTGCTGTTCATATCGTTCCTGCATCATATTCCATTCCTCCGAATCAATTCTAAGCACATTCTGCCGTTGTGGTAGGGGCACTTCCAACCGTTGACAATATCCAGATTCTGCATCGGCTTTCCGTCCTTGTCCACTGCCCAAAACCATTCGCTCTTGTGGTCGGATACCAGAAAATATTGTTCAATGTAGGAAAAAATATCCTGTGCCGCCTGTAAATACTGACAGTTCCCATGTTTTTCATACATATGGTAGAACCCTAACACCGATTCCGCCTGTACCCACCAGACACGGGTTTCATCGTCCACGCCGTTTTCGCATTCATTCAAGACAGAATGCTTCCGGTAAGCGGTCTGATAAATACCCTCTGCAAGGCGGTCATCCATGGCGAAAATGGTCTGATTCAACGCAGCATCGCCCAGCAAGCTGCATCCATCGTCAATCAGCCACGAACTTTCAATATCATGCCCGTAACTGTGCAAATCAATCAGGCTGTTGTAGTCCAAATCAAAGAATACTTCCTGCCGGTTACGTTCCGGATTGAATACTTTTTCTTGGTAAATCTGCAAGATGGTACGCATTGCCTCAGCGACCCGTTCGTCCTTGGTTGCCCGATAAAAGCCGCTGTATGCCTCAAAGACGTGCAACAAGGTATTCATCGTGCGGCTTGCCATAACGCCATTTTCCGACAGCTTTTCGTTCGAGGCTGGTTTCCAGTTTCGGTCGAACGCTTCCAGATAGCCTGCTCCATCAAATGCCTTTTCCTGAATCAAATCAAATAACTGATAAGCTAACTGCTTCGCATTCGGATTCTTGGTCAGGCGATAGTAAGAAGATAACGCATACAGGGCAAATGCCTGATTATAGGTATGCTTTGTGGTGTCCATCGGTGTGCCGTCATAGCTGACCGACCAGTAAACACCGCCCTGCTCTCTATCCATGCAGTGTTGGGTAAAGAACGAGTACACGTGTTCGGCATCGGCTGCCAAATCCATCCGGTTCAGCAGCAATGCTGCCTCGGAAAAGAACCACAGAATCCGGCTGTGCAGAATACAGCCCTTTTCCGCTTTGCTATCCGACTGCATAGAGAAGTCCACATGCCCGATATAGCCGCCGTATTCATCATCCCGCAGTCCCTGCCAGAACGGAATAATATTCTCTTCCAGCATCCGTCTGGCTTTTTCCAATAAAATATTCATGACTGGAACACTCCTTTTTGCTGCTTTTTCGCTGTTTTATCTTCTGCCCAATTCCCGATCGTCTGCTTCCGCAGCATCGTGTTCCTTGATGTAGGAAATCACGGTTTCCGCTGTCGTAAAGGCAAGTCCCACATAGCTATCGGCACAGCCATAGTAAATCGCAATCCGTCCGGTTTCCGCATCGCAAAGAGCCGCACACGGGAAGCAAACATTCGGTACAAATCCGCTTTCTTCATACGGCATTTCCGGCGTAAGCAGGAAATCGGAACAACGATACAGCACCTTGGACGGTTCTTCCAAATCCAGCAGTGCACCGCCAATGCTGTATACAAAGCCGTTGCAGGTATTCGTTACGCCGTGGTAGAACAGCAGCCAGCCTTCGCTGGTTTCAATCGGAGCAGCACCGCCGCCGATTTTTACATTTTCCCACCATCTGCCGCTCTTGCCCATGACATGGCGATGATGTCCCCAGTATTCCAAATCTTTGCTTTCGCTCAGGAAAATATCTCCGAATGGGGTGTGTCCGCTGTCGCTCGGACGGGACAGCATCAGGAACTTTCCGTCCACCTTGCGTGGGAACAGAACAGCATTCCGGTTAAATGGTAAGAATGGATTTTCGACCCGAACAAAGGTCTTGAAATCGGTGGTCTTTGCCATGCCAATGGCTGCACCGTAAGCATCCTGACACCAGATAATATAATAGGTATCTTCGACCTTGACTAAACGAGGGTCATATGCATATTTCGGCATGAACGGATTGCCGTCTTCATCGACAAATGCAATCTTTTCCGGCTCAAATTCCCAGTGGATGCCGTCCTTGCTGCGTCCCAGATAGATGAACGGGATGCCGTTGGTCTGTTCGCCACGGAATACGCCGATATAAGCTCCCTCATACGGCAGAACTGCACTATTAAAAATACGGGCAACCCCCGGAATCGGATTCCGGCGAATAATCGGGTTTTCCTGATACCGCCAGAGCGGTGCGGTGCAGTCGGTCGGGCGAGCCTGCCACGGAAGATTGTTCAAAACGTCTGTTTTTAAAGTAATCGGATTCATGATAGAAACCTCCATTGTATTCAAGTAATTAAAATATTTAAAATTTCAAGGGAATAGTTCGACAAATATGGCTTCTGCTGGCTTGCTCTTTTGAGGAGGAAAACGGCATTCCAACAGAAGCCCGAAGTAAACTTTCAAACTGCAAATTGCAATTGTTATCTTGGAACGGCCACCCTGCCGCAACTTGCAGCATCTTACAAAATAACAGAAACAGGAACTGCAAGCTGCGGAAACAGGATGGGATGTTAGAAGAAAAAGAGGGAAATCATTATTCTTTCACTGCACCTTGTGCCATGCCACTGTAAATCTGCTTCTGACAGCAGATGAACAGAATCAGCATCGGAATGACGGTAATCAAAACACCAGCACAGATGTAGTTATATTGGCTTCCCATCGGCCCTGTAAAGGTAAACAGAGAGGTGGAAACCACTGGAAAGGCTTTTTTGTCCTGCAAGTACAGGTTTGCCATGTAGTATTCGTTGTAGGTGCTAACACCCTTCAGGATGGCACTGGTGACGATTGCCGGCTTCAGCAGCGGCAGCAGAATCTTAAAGAATACACCAACATAGGTGCAGCCGTCCAAAATTGCTGCTTCATCCAGTGTCTTTGGCAGGTTGTCGAAATACTGTAAAAAGATGTAAATCGAAATGACATCCGTTCCCAGCATCAGAATGATGTAACCGTAAAGCGTATTGACTAAGCCGAGGGTATACATAATCTGATAAATCGTAACCTGTGTGGCAATCCCCGGAATCAGGGTGGAAATCATAAACAAGTTGCGAATCAGCTTATTGCCACGGAACTGGAAGCGGTTCAGCACATATGCGAGCATTGCCGAGAACAGGGTGCTGCCCAACAGAACGAAGAGCAGAACCAAAAAGCTGTTCAGGAATGCTTTGCCCATGTTTGCTTGTTTCCATGCGGTAACAAAGTTGTCGAAATACAGCCAGCTTTCCGGCAGGGTCATGACGTTGGTGTTGTTGTATTCCGCTTTGGTTTTAAAGGCAGTGATGACACAGCTGACCAGCGGAACTAATGCACAGAATGCGGCAAAAATCAGGAGGACATACTTGCAGATGGTGAAGAAAATTTTACCGAGGCTGTATTTTCCCAGCCGAACAGGATTACTTGCTGCTCTCATTTTTGCACCCTCCGTTTCCGTCTTCTTGGCGTGTCGCTATCCATTCGCCGTTCGACAATTTTCTGCACTGCCGTTACCAGCAGAATCAATGCCAGCAGAACCACTGCCATTGCAGATGCCAGACCGACCTTCTGGTTGGTATGGGCAATCTTGTTCATCAATACAAAATAGGTGGATGTTCCGAAGCCGCCGTCTGTGATAACATAAGGCATTTCAAAGGCGGACAGTGCACCGGAAACCGCTAAAATCAGGTTCAAGGTTACAATCGTTTTGATGGATGGCAGAATGATATACCGGAACCGCTGCCATGCGTTTGCTCCGTCAATCGCTGCCGCTTCATATTGGGTCGTATCAACGCTGGCAATCGCTCCAATGAACAGTACCATGTTTTGTCCCATGTACCGCCAGATAGAGGTTGCTGCCAGAACCCAGTTGTTAATGCTTTTATCTTTCAGCCAGAATGGCAGGCTGTCCGCATCCATGCCGACCCAAGTCAGAAGAGTGTCCAGTACAAATCCGTGGGTAAAGAAGAACTTAAAGATAAAGCCCACGGCAATCCCGCCAATCAAGCTTGGGAAATACAATGCCCCACGGAAAAATTTTCCGCCTTTTGTCGGGAAACTCAAAATGCTGGCAAACAGCAGTGCGATGGCGATTTGTACAAACGAGCCAACCAAATAGAAAAGGCTCAGCTTTAAGGCATTCAGACAATCTTCTCTGGTGAATACGGAGATATAATTTTGAAGTCCTACCCAGGTTCGCTTTCCGATATATTTCATATCGTAAAAGCTGAACTGTACCATCTTAAAGAATGGCAGGTAGGTAAACGTGAACAACAGCAGCAACGGCACACATAAGAACAGAATCGAAACAATCACTTTTTGTGTCTGCATCTTGTGCAGTTTATTCCGAAGTGATGTGCTGCCTGTTTTTCCAGAACCAGCCATTTGAATTTCCCCTCTCTGTGCGTTATTGCGGTGTTACACCGTTGGATTCCTGTGCGGAAGTCCATGCTTCGTTCCAGCTGTCCGCAATTTCATCCATGGTTTCGCTGTGGTCAATGGCACTTTCAATGACTCTTGCAACGTGGGTAGGGTCTGAATTCAAGGACAATTCCGAACCGTTGTTGATGTTTGCATACAAGTCTTCTTCGCCGGTCGGTGTCGGGTTATCCATGACCAAAGTAACATTGGTGAATGCACTCAGTGTTTCCGGATAGGTTTCACCCTTCACAATCGGGATACCGCCCTGGTCATATGCATAGCCGGACTTTTCTGTCAGCCACTTGATGAAAGCAGCGGATGCTTTCTTTTCATCGGCGGTAGAGTTTACATTGATACCGTATGCATAGTCTGCACTGGCACTTGCATACTGCTTGCCGTCCACAGTGATCGGGAAAGGCATATAGCCAATATCATCAGCATGGTCGCCAGCTTCCTGCATCTGAATGATTGCCCAGCTGCCCAGAACCATGCAGCCGATTTTACCGTTGTTGATTTGGCTCTTGCAGCCTTCCCAGTCGGTTGTAGTCGGGTCATCTTCGGTCAAGCCCTCAGAAACTGCTTCATACAGGGTATTATAAACAGCATACGGACCTGTTTCATCGGAACGCTTCGAGAACGGGTTTGCCTGATGCACAATGGTGTTGTTCATGAAATCAGCATCACCGGTTGCTGTTCCGCCAATGTAAGAATCCCATGCGGTCAGTGTCCAGCCAGCTGCATAGTTGGTATACAGCGGAATGGCATCGGTCTTTTCTTTGATTTGCTTCAGGTCGTCCAAGAAGGCATCTGGTGTGGTCGGCAGTTCCGAAATGCCAGCTTCTTCAAAGACACTCTTATTATAAATAATACCCATTGCATTGCCCATGGAGGCAATGCCGTAAACCTTGCCGTCAAACATCTTGTCGCCGAGGAATTCGTAAGAATCCTTCATATCATCGTAATTGCAGATTGGTTCAAAATAAGTACCAAATTCACTCTTGTTGACAGTGGTCGGAATCATGCAGATGTCGCCCCAGTCGCCACTGGTCAGCCGTGTGGTCATATCGTCTGCATAGTTGGTAATCCCTTCAAAGCTGATGGTGACATTCGGATACAGCTTTTGAAATTCCTGTGCATATTCTTCAAAGGTGGTGTCTACCAAGTCTGTCCGGTGGGTGATGACTTTCAGGTCTGCCTTCAGGTTAGAATCTCCCGTTTCCAGATCGATGCTCTTGTAATCCAAAGAAGCATCTTTGTTTGCGGTGTCGGAGCTGCTGCTGCCGTTGCTGCTGCCGCAGCCTGTCATACCTGCTGCCATAACGGCTGCCAATGTGATGGCGATAAGTTGCTTTTTCATAATGTGTTCCTCCAAATTTTTTGTTTTTTATGTGACATTTGCACGTTCGGGAAGTTTGTTTGTCCGTCCCGATTAGGCTTCTTTAGCTTTATTATAGCACATTTTTTAGTTTTGTCAATAGCTAAATTAGCTTTGCACGCAATTTCAACGAAACGCATAAATTTATCACTGCTTATTTATGCAGAATGCACAATTATAGTGACTTTCTTTTTTCAGTTTTTACTAATTTTTTCTGAAAATCCGGAATAGATATAGAAAAAAGGGACAATTGTTTTCTTTCAATTGCCCCTTTGCTGTTTGGCTTTTCGCTTTTGTTTCACCTAAATAATCAACCTAATTTATTTTCCGAACGCTGTTTCTCGGAATAAAATGTCCGCTGATAATCCGCTGCTCGCAGGGGCGGCTTGGCTGTTCGAGCCGCTGTTGCAGCTGTTCAATGCTTGCCATCGCCATTTTATCCAAATCCACTGCATACGTTGTCAGTTTCGGCGTGGTCATCTCCGACAAAATATAATTATCGAAGCCGACGATGGAAATATCTTCCGGAATCCGGTAACCTCTTGCCTGCAACGCCTGCATCAAATAATAGGCGGATATATCACAATTGCAGGCGAATGCAGTCGGCATGTGGTGTAGCTGCTCCAGTGAAACACGAACGGTATCGTTTTCATCTCGGTCAGACAGAACCATCTCCGGCGTTACGGAAATGCCTGCTTCCTGCATGGCTTTGCAGAAGCCAAAATAACGGTCGGTAATGCTATAAGTTGCCCCTAATCGCCCTAAAAAGACAATATCCCGATGTCCCATTTGCAGTAGATGACGAGTCACAAAATACATTCCATAATAACCATCTGAAATCACGGTATCCTGTTCACAGTCCGCATCGAACATATCCAGACACACAAACGGAATCTTTGCAGCGGTCAGCATATTGCGGTAGGCTTTGCTGAACTTTCCCATTAAGACAAGCCCGTTAATTAGCTCTGTCTGCATGAATTTCGGCAGCCGTAGAGCCTCCTCTTCTTCAGTGGATACAAACTCTAAAATCCCAATATTTCCGCCTGCATTGAGATGAAACAGCATCCGCTCGTATAAACTCCAATAAAATGACTGCCCCTGTTCAATATATCGGCTGCGGGTCAAAATTCCGAACTTCATGCTTTTGGAAACAGTTTCCTGCCGAGATTTATTCTTTGCCTGATAGCCCATCTGCTCTGCAACCCGCCGCACTTCTGCCCGCAGTTCTTCACTGACACCCTCTTTTCCGGAAAGTGCTTTGGAAACGGTAAAGGTACTAACGCCCATTTTTTCCGCAATGTCTACCATTCGTACACGTTTTTGCATTTTTCCAACAAATTCCTTTCTTCATAAATTTGCACCTAATTGCAGCTAATTTCTGCTTTGGTTTTTATTATAGCATACCCATTTTGAAATTGCAACCGATTTTTTCAAAATTCACGCAAATTTCCATTGACTTTATCATAAATTAGAGTTATAATTAGGCTAAAAAGGAGGTTTTTATGATACACACAACACCAGTCAACCCCAACGCAACCCCAGAGGCAACGGCTCTGCTGCAATATCTGCACGACATTGCCGGAACAAAACTCATTGCCGGACAGCACACCCAGACCAACCCGATGGAAGAGGTTGCCTATATTGAAACGATCACCGGAAAATCCCCGAAACTCTGCGGATTTGAGTTGCTCGCCTATTCGCCCAACATCCGCATGGAAGATGCCTCGGAAGCCTGTCGAATTGAGGTGGAAGAAAACCGCAACACCATGGACACTGCACTCCGCTGGGCAAACGAAACGGGCGGCATTGTCACGCTGACGTTTCACTGGTTTTCTCCGCTCGGCGGACACGACAAGAGCTTTTATACCGAACACACAGATTTCGATGCAGAACGAGTTCTGCATGACGGCACGCCGGAACGGGCAGCGTTTTTCCATGATTTAGATGCGATTGCAGTGCAGTTGCAACGCTTTCAGGACGCAAAGATTCCGGTTCTGTGGCGACCGTTCCACGAGGCAGAAGGTACTTGGTTCTGGTGGGGGACAAAGGGTGCAGAAGTTGCAAAGCAGCTATATTTATTGATGTATGAATACTATGTCCACCACTATCATTTCGACCATCTGCTCTGGGTCTGGAACAGTCGGCTGCCGGAAGGGTATCCGGGGGATGATTTTGTGGATGTTGTTTCCGTGGATGTCTACCTGCCACACTATGAAGCAACGGACTATGCAGCCGATTATCAGGCATTGATTGCGGCATCCAGTGCCAACAAAGTTGCAGCGTTGGCAGAGGTTGGATTTTTACCAGATGCAGCATTATTGGCAAAAAGCAAGATTCCGTGGGCATATTTTATGACATGGTCGAAAGAATTTTGCATGGGGGAAACATACAACACCAGACAGCGGTTGAAAGATGTATACAATCATGAACGGGTTCTCTCACAGAAACCAGTTCTGACAAAGTGAATATGCAAAAAAATAGAGGATTCCTGTTGTGGGAATCCTCTTTTGTATGCTTATTGTTGTTTGATTCTTGGGAAACTGATTGCGTGTGGTTCGGCAAATTGCTCTTTGGGATACCACCCGAATCCGGTTCGGCAAATTCGCTTCGCTCTTTGCCTTTGTGCTGTTCGCCAGTGGTTGTGTTGTCCGAATTGGTTATGAATCTTTCTTAGATTGTAGTTTACAAGAATTTTTTTATGTTTCCAGAATGGCGAACAGCATTTTCCGATTTCTCTTAGATTCTTGTTACTGCAAATTGTCCACTCTTTGCAGGGGGCAGCTTGCCCCCTGTTTAGAGGATGCCCTGCCCCTTTGTCCCTTCGGGACATTTCCCCACACTGTGGGGAATCACCCTCCGCCGAGCTGAGCCAGCTCGACCGCAGTTCGCCTGCGGCGGTTATGCGTCTACTACGTCTACTAAATGAATGGCTTGCTTCAGCCAAATCAAATCAATGATATTGATCGTGCCATCTTCTACGGTTTCTGCACGTTTGCCCTGCTCTTCTGTTAGAGTAACTGTTCGCAGCAAATACCGATGAAACAGCACGGTATCCGCTAAATTCCGTCTGCCGTCTAAGTTCAAATCGCCCTTTAAAATCGTTTCTTCGTTCTTGGAAATAACTAATTTTTTCAGCAAAATTTGTTCCGAAGCATTGTACATACAATAAATCGTTCCATTTCGTGCAGACAAAACAGGCTGGTTTACAATTTCATTGGCAATGGTATTTCCGACTGTTTCCCATGATGCAGTTTCCTGATTCAGCCGATACAAATCAAATGCATTTGGATTCTGAGAATTTACAGCCACATACAAATTCCCACCGGATAAAACTGGTATCATCTGGAACACATTTTCTTTTAATTGCTCTGGTACTGCATAGGCGGTTGCCGTTCCATCTTTGCTCACGCTGAAAATTGGATTCTTTCCGCCGCTCGGCAACACCCAGAACTTCCCGTCTTCCTCTGCTATTACAGAAACCATTCCGCATTCCTGTTCGGACAGGGTAATAATATTCCAAGTTGCCCCGTTATAAATCGCTGCTTTTGGAACGCTGTTTGCAGTCAAATCCCGATAGCCAATGACAACCGTTCCATCTGCGGCAGCAATCTCCATATTGCAAGCATTTCCAGAGAGGTCTGTTCCAATTTTGGTCGCTTGTCCGGTATTCGGATTGTAGCAATATGCCTGCAACGCATACGGGAATGAACCCGTGGTGCAGGTAAAATAAAGCTGTTCGCCATCTGTTGCAAGGTCTTGATACTGTGCGAGTTTTGTCCCCACATAGCATTCTTCCCAGAGCTGCCCGTTTTCATTCCATTTGCAGAGATGCGAGATATAATCATAATCCTGATAGAGCACATATGCCGTTCCATCACAAATGACCAGCTTTGGATTGTACATACTGCCAGAAAACGGCTTGCTGACTGCGGTCAGGGTTTCGTCCTCTTCCACCCGATACAGGGTTGCGGAATAGGCAGTGGTTGTAAGCAGATACATCGTGCCATCTGCGGCAGTTGCCAGATCATACGCCATGGTATCCGCAGAGAATGAACTATTGTTGCTGGTTTCCCAGAGTTTCTGACCGGAAAGGTCTGCAAACGATACTGAGAATGTCAATGTTCCATTGTCCTGAATCTGAATGTTGTCCAGTGCAATGCCGCTGTTTGTTCCGTCTGCATAGACCAACGCCCCATCAGAAAACTTCTTTTGCAGGTCTGTTGTTCCGATGTGATTCGGAGCACCTGTTCCGCCATAGCAAGACTTTGTCAAGTCGCCTGCTCCGCCGTTCAAAGTGGTTTCATCCGGACGGAAAATATAAATCTGGTCAGTATCGCCCCGATAGTTTCCGACCACGCTGGTATTCACCCGATAGACTACCATGCCATCGCCATAAATTTTTCCATCCAGTTCATCCGAATATTTCGCACCCTGCTTTCGATATTCCACCGCAAAAAATTCCGTGTCGGAAAGCGGTGTTTTTAATAAGTAGAGCCGGCTGCCCTCGGAGGAAGATGCTGGAGCAAGTGCATATGTCCCCGCTGTTGTAATCGTTTCTGCTCCCATCCAGCCGGAAACAGAATACCGCTGATAAGCAAGCGGATACTGCAAGAAAATAGAAGTGGTTGCCATAATATCCCACTGCCCGACCGGATCACCGGGAACATCGCTGCGGTGGTACAGATCCGGATAGCCCATGCTGTGCAAAAATTCATGGCAGACTGTTCCAATGCCGTTGAATAGCGTAGAACCGATCACAGAATAGCCGCTGTGCAGATTGACTTGTCCCACGGTAAGCCCGTTCACCTGCAAACCGCCATCCAGATAAAATGCTTTTGACCACAGCGGATCGGCAGCGGATGTAACTTTTCCATCTACCACGCAGACAATGTTGTCAATATAGCCATCGTTGTCCCCATCCAGCGGAATATCTGCCGGAATTGCAATATTCTGAATCATTTCAACTGCATATTGGTTATAGTCCGTGTAAGATTCCCGACTCTGACTCAGCACATACGGTTCAATCACACCATCTTTCAGCTGCGGAAAATAAGAATCCACGTGCATTTGTCCATAAGAAATGGTATCAATGTATTTCGTCAGGGAACGATACGTAGTGGTATCGTTGCACATCGAAAGCACCGTATTGGTTGCATCTCCACTCATAAAGTTTTTTTCCGTCAACGGGTCGAACTGGGCAAATAAGACGATATTATTCACCTGTCGGACGGTTGTTTCTGCTTTTGCCGGAAGTGCCAAAGTCGGCAGGCAAAAAACAACCAGCAGGATGCTGGTAAAAAATGCGGTCATTCGTCTGAGGGAAACACGTTCTTTCATGTTGTGTCATACGCCTACTTTCTATTTTTATAAATTTTGGAAACGAAATTGCAAACCATCCAAAAATGATGGATGATTTCACGGTTGATTTTGTTTATTATACCATACTTTCCAGCAAATTGCAAGTAATTTTTCTGTAATTTTTTTCTTCTTCATGCAACTTGAATAAAAGCTGCCGTGTGATTTTGTACAGATTGCAAAAAACAAAAGAAAACCCGAATTTCTGTGAAAGCCCCTATCATTTGCTTGATTTTTTCACAGGCTTGTATTATAATAGGAATATCTTCTTTTCTACCGATCTGTAACCATGTTCGGGGCATACGATTCCGCCCCATTATACTTTAGGAGGCAATCTGAAATGTACGAAGAACTGTTAAAGACCCTGCGGGACTTTACTCCCTTTTCCATCATTGTCAGTGCCGTGGTCATCTTTGTGGTGTTTCTCTGTGTCTTTGTCATCTTTTCCTTTGCAAAGCGAGAAAAACGCATTGAACAGCTGCGGTGGAACAAAGTCAGCAATCACATGATGCTGCGAGATGTTCAGACCAATGAATGGATTCCCTTAGAAGCCGATGAAATTCTGGTCGGGCGGCATGGCTCGGCGGATATTCGCCTGCCGGATATGAGTATTTCCCGCTATCATGCGGTGCTCTATGTTTCCAACGGGGTCTGGCGTGTCGTGGACTTGCATTCCAAATCCGGCACATTCGTCAACGGCACGAAAATCGACCACCAAGCCATTCTAAAACCCATGGATGAAATCCGATTCGGCACACAAGCCGTCATCCTACAGCAAAGGAGAGATGCAAATGTATCATAATGGCTTACGCTACGGACGCATTGCAGCACTGGTTCTGTTCACGCATATTGTCATGCTGTTAGCGGTGCTGTTTCGGGGAAACTATGAAACGATTCAGGATTTAGCCCCGTTGACCATTGCCGTCTTAGGGCTGGATGTGGTCTATATCATCGTGCTGCGGTTCTTCTATAAGCAGATGACCTACACCACAGACTTTCTACTGCTTCTGATTCTCAACATCAGCGTGATTTTTCAATCCTGTTTCGGGGGCATTGGATTTGCTGCCAAGCATTATATCACCTGTATCATGGCATTAATCTGCTGTCAAATCATGTTCCTGCTCACTCGCAACCACATTCGCCTGATGGCAATCAAAAAATATCTGTATATTGTGCTGGGCGTGATTATGCTGGCAATCCTGCTCCTGACGGGCAGCCGGAGTATGTGGATTCAGATTGGACCAATCAGCTTGCAACCTTCTGAATTTATGAAGCCCGTATTTGTTCTGCTCTGTGCCACCTCCATCATGGAACAGCACGAAAAGACCAAGGTACTTTTCTTTTATGTTTCCAAAGAAGCTCTGTTTTTAACCGGTTCATTCCTCGCCATCTTTGTGCTGCAATGGTGGTGTCGGGACTTGGGCAGTTTGCCAACCTTTGCCGCAGCCTATGGCTGTGCAGTCATCTGCCGGATCTGCTACCCAAAGGCAAAATTCTCGAAAACAACCTTGATTTTCCTGTGTGCAGTTGGCGTGCTGGTCGTCATTGCCGCTGCGAAATTTGCACCGGGCTATGTACAAGACCGTCTTTCTGTGGACATCTGGAATGATATGTACGGAAACGGCTATCAGCAATGCCGTGCACTGATGGCAATTGCAGAGGGCGGCTTATTCGGAAAAGGTCCAGGATACGGCAACCTTATTGAAATCGCTGCCGCAGATACGGACATTGTATTCTCCACCATCTGTGAAGAATGGGGCTTTTTGGTTGCCCTGCTAGTCATCTTCTTCATCGCAAGCCTGCTGATGCTGCCGATGATTAACAAGCCGAGAAGCTACTACCACACAACGATGATTCTAGGCGTTGCAGCGGTCTTTGTCGTACAGATGGGCTTGAACATCTTCGGCTCTTGCAACCTGATTCCGTTCACTGGCGTTACAATTCCCTTTATTTCACAGGGTGGTACGTCTATGATTACTTGCGGACTGCTTGCCGGTATGCTCAAAGCAGGGCAATCGCCGACGTTCCGAAAACCAAATGTTGTTTCGGAAAATACGCTCTCGTTCAAGCTGCCATTCCGCAAGGGAAAAGAAGCAGACGAACTGCTGTCGAAACATACACCTGCTTCAAACGCAAACAAACCGCAAACTCCGCAGCGTTCCACTACTCGAGCACCGCAGCAGCCTGCCCAGAACCGAACCGCTCCGATGCAGGGCGGTGCTCCTCGGCAGCAGGCAAGACCCACACAGCCGAACCCATACGGGCAGCCACTAAATCAAACCCGTACCATTCCAACCAATGGCACACCTCGGCAGCAGGCTCGACCCACGCAGCCGAACCCTTACGGGCAGCCACTGAATCAAACCCGTACCATTCCAACCAATGGCACACCTCGGCAGCAGGCTCGACCAACGCAGCCGAACCTATACGGGCAGCCAATCCATCAAACCCGTACCATTCCAACCAACGGCACACCTCGGCAGCAGGCTCGACCGACACAACCGAACCCATACGGGCAGCCTGTAAGCAGAACTGCTCCGCCGAACCGCTCCAACAACCCGTATGCTCGCCCGAATACCATCCAGCATTCCGGCAGCAGCCAGAATGAACAGACCAGAATGTACCGAAACAACAGCGAACAAGGAGGGTCACACAATGAAAAGTATTAAACGTGGAGAACGGCTCACCATCCTGCTGATTGTCCTCTTTCTGTTGGGCATGGTGCTTTTGGTCGCAAGAATTGTATCACAGGCAACTTTCTATATGTCCCATTCTCACAACGTGAAACTGGGCAATATCTACGACCGAAACGGAGCAGTCCTGTTCGATGAAAACGCAACTGCGGAAAAATATGGAGCAGATTATTTTCTGGATGTTGGCAACCTCATCGGCGACAACAGCGGACGCATGACGAACACACTCGTTTCCGAAAATCTGAAGGACTTGCAAAATTATAACCTGCTCTTTGGTGCAGTCCAGAACGGAAAAAGTGCGATTTATACCACCCTCGACCACGATGCAAACCAACAGGTTTATCAGTCGTTCGGCGAGAAAAACGGAACTGCCATTGCCTACAACTACCAGACCGGAGAAATTCTCGTCTGTGTCAGCAAGCCCAGTGTCAACATTTTAAGTGATGTCGATGTCAGCACGCTGGAAACAGGCAGCCTGCTCTGTAAGGCATTTTACCAGACCATCCCCGGTTCTACCCAGAAAGTCTGCACCACTGCCGCTGCCATTGAAACCATCGGCTATGACGCTCTCATGCAGAAAAGCTATGACTGTCAGGGCACTTATTACAACAATTATGGCTCTCCGATTCGCTGCTATCACGGCAGTGTGCACGGCTGGCAGAATATCTCGCAAGCGTTTCAGCACAGCTGCAACCCATGGTTTGCTCAGCTGGTAGAGGATTTACCCCTTGACGGCTTACAGACTGCGTTCCGCAAAATGGGCTATCGGGTCAACGGCGAAGGCAATGCACAAATGGATTTAGATGGCATTTCTGTTTTCACCGCCTCTACAACCTTAGAGGATACCAACGACAGCATCACCCAATGGGGCTGCATTGGACAAGGCGAAACGGTCATCAGCCCACTTCAACTGATGATGTGGGAAAGTGCCATTGCCAACGGCACGGGACAAGTCACCCAGCCATACTTGATTTCCTATCGGCAAGACCTATTCGGAACAGTCAGGGACAAAGCCAAAACTACCTATTCCAATGAAATTTTCTCTGCGGAAACTGCCCAGCAAGTACGGGCAATCATGCGGGAAAACGGCGATTTGGCTCGTTATAGCGTCATCAATTATCCAGTCGGCTTAAAGACTGGAACAGCTGAACAGGGCGATGGTACAGACAATTCTCTGTTAGTCGGTTTCTGCGATGACAGCAACCTCCCGATTGCCTTTTGTATCGAAATCGAAAACTGGAATCAAGATGTGGATACCATCAATACCAACAACATTGCTCGCACCCTGCTGAATGCACTCTCTCAATAAAAACCATGCACAGCATTTGACATTTCCGGAAAGATATGCTACAATAACAAGCAGGACTGTTTATTTTTGAAAGGAGCTTTTCCCATGCCTTTTTGTGGAAACTGCGGTCATCCGTTATCGGATACTGACCTTACTTGCCCGAACTGCGGCGAAATTCGACCAAATGCCATTCCAAAGCCGGATTCTATCAATCAAGAACCGACTATCCAAACTCCAGACACCCCAACAGAACCAAATCTCCATCCGGAACAGAGCAATTCCAACGCTACCGCTCAATCGGCAGATACTGCGGTTTCGGATAATTATGACCATGTCGCTGCTTATCAGAACAACGCTCAAGCAGATACTCCCGTTGCGAACGATATTCCGAAGGAAGTTCCTCCGCAGCCGGACACTTCCGCCACACAGAATACAACGGCGGAAACCAACGCTGCACCGGATTTTTCCGCTTATGACATCCGCAACAACAACATCCCGAACGGAAACACTGCCAACCAGCAGCAACCAAATTTTTCGGGACAATCTTATCAGCAGTCAACTGCTAATCCATCCCCTTACACTTACAATGATACCTACTCGACCCCGAATACACCATTGACCAACAATAACAGCAATGGTTTCGGTATCGCATCCCTGATTCTAGGCATCTGTTCGATTGCCATTTGCTGTTGCTATGGTGTCGGTGCAATTCCTGCCATCATTGGCTTGATTCTGGGCATCCTCCAGAATAAGAAAAATGCCAACGGCATTGCAACCGCTGGCATCGTTCTGGGCATTATCGGCATTCTGTTAAATGCAGTATACCTGATTTACATGGTTGTATTTCTCTCAGATGGTGGTCTACAGGAATTTATCGACGAATTTTCCAGTTCGTATCCCGATTATTCCTACTTTGATGATTCCACCCTTTAAGCACAGATTTGAAACATTCAAAAAACGCAGTCCACCGTCTGCATGCCTTGCAGAATTTTCGGGAACTGCGTTTTTTTCGACCAAAAAGGAGTTGACATGTATCCGATTGTTTCTCTCTTCGGGCTTTCTCTTGGTACATATGGGATTTGCTGCGTGATTGGCGGAGCACTTGCCATCTGGCTTGCCATTCGCAACGGAAAACGCTTTCAGCAAGACCGGTTCGCCATGCTGGAGGCTTGTGTCTGGGCACTCATTGGCGGATTTCTGGGAGCAAAACTGCTCTATCTTCTGGTTTCGTTCTCCGACATCGTGGAGATGTTCCAGACTTCCGGTTTTAACTGGAACACAATTTCCTCTTTATTAGAGGGCGGATTTGTATTCTATGGCGGATTGCTGGGTGGTCTGGCTGCCCTGCTGCTCTATCTGCATCATTTTCAGCTGCCCTATGGGGTCTATCTCAGCAGCATCACCCCTGCCATTCCGCTTGCCCATGCATTTGGACGAATCGGCTGTTTCTTTGCAGGTTGCTGTTACGGTATCCCCTATGACCCACCGATTGGCATCTGCCTGAAAAACGCCATCGGAACAGCCCCGACGGACATTCCGCTTTTTCCGGTACAGCTGCTGGAAAGTGGGTTGAATCTTTTGCTCGCTGGATTGTTACAGCTTTGTTTCCGGAAACGAATCCGAAAAACCGATGTCATCCCGTTCTATTGCATCGGCTATGCAGGCATTCGTCTTTTCACGGAGCGATTCCGCTATGATACCGAACGGGGCATTTATTTTGGCTTGGCAACGTCTGAATGGATCAGCCTTGCCCTTGCCATCTGCGGTGTGCTGCTGTTGCTCGTTCCATCTCTCCGCAGAAAAAGGGCATCGCATTCCTAAATTTCCATCATCTCAATAAATTGTCATTGCTCGCTTGTGCATATCTTCGTAAATCTGAAAATATCGTTCCATGGAATAGGTCACATCGCCGTTCAACGGGTCGCACACATAGACCAAATCATTTTCCTTATCATATCCATGCAACAAAACGCAGTGCTCCAAATCGCACCACATGACGGTTCTGCCGTCCTCCGTCGTCCAGCCCTCTTCCTCATATACATCATATAGACCAATTGTAATCCACATCACAACGGGATAACCGCTTGCAATGTAACGGCAAATGGTTTCTTCGCTGCTGCCCGTCAAGTCCAGACCTTGCTTCTCGCTATCCTGTGTCTTTAAATAAGCATCTGCTGTCTTGACCAGAACCGGAGCATAACAGCCGAATCCATCGCTCGCCTGCGGCAAGCCAATGTAGGCATCATCCAATGTGTTCTTGGCAGTGTCATAACTGCACGGCAGAAAATCTTCCGCCATGGTGGTCTTGTCCACATCGAATCCCAGATATTGCAGCAGAGCTGTCAGCGAAGTGACTTCGCAGCCAGTCGGCAACTCCGGACGCTGGTAAATGGCATCGACATCTAAAACGTGTTCTGCTGGTACTTCTTCGACCAAATCCGGCTTGCGTTCTGTAGTGGTGGTTGTTTGGATGGTCTGCTGGGTCGTGGTCACAGTTGTTTCCGCTAAAATGGAAAGTTCTTCGGATTCGTCCTGACTAATTTTCACGGCAACAGATTCCGGCGAGGCTGTGCAGGCACAAAATAAAATCGTTGCTGCCAGTCCGCTGAGCATCAAACCAATGGTATGCTTCATAAAAAATGTCAACCTCCAAAATGGCGGAAAAAAGAACCCGCCCAAAATCAAATAAAAATGGCTGCTCTCGCTCGCAGCTATTCGACAAAATTCATTATACACGGATTGCATCTGTTTTACAAGCACTTGTGGAGAATGTTCAGAAAATTTCAGATGGATTCTCACAAAAACCGCCCTGTGTGCCAATTCGCATCACAGGGCGGTTGTTTCTTTGTTACAATTGTTTTAAAAAGAATCAGTCTTTCCGCAGCAAGAACTTGGTCAGTCCTACCACATCCAGAACGTCACAGGTTTCATCCTGATTCCAGTCCCAAACGGTGTTGTAAGTTGCATCTTCTGCATTTTCAGCCAAAAGATACCGCTTTAACAGCATTGCATCCACAACATTGATCACACCATCGCCGTTGACATCGCCAATCACAACTTCTGTTGTTCCGGTGGTTGTGGTCGTGGTTTCAGAGCCAGAATCGGTCGTTGCAGTTGTGGTGGTCGGGGTATCTCCGCCGTTCTTATAGTTCTTCCAATCCGGCAATTCGCTCAAGGTGATGCAATAATCACTCTGATACATTTCTTTCAGCGTTTCCGGATTGTTCTTGTCTGTACCAGACAGGAAGTTATCCGAACCGTTGTCATACCAGATGCAGAAATACAGCCAGTTTGCCTTTTCAATCTCGATATTTTCCAGACTCGGAACGGTGTCGTTTTCCGGCATAGAAACCAGCTTCTTACCGTTGGTCAGGTTTACGAGTGTATAGAACGTGCTGGAGATAGCATCTTCGTTCGGGCCACTGGTCTTTCCATCGTGACGGTTATAAACGCAGTTGTACTTGTCATAGCCGACAATATCCACGCAGTCATCGCCCGGATACCACTGCGGCGAAGTCGAGTAGTCATAGCTGTTGTATTCCCAAATCAGGTTGTGAATACCATATTCTTCGGTCAGGGTCGTATACAGCTGCTTCCAGAGCTTCTTGTAAACTTCTGCACCGCTCTTGCCCCACCAGAACCAAGAAGCAGAACCATCGGTATTGGTGTTGCCCTCTGCTTCGTGATACGGACGGAAAATAATCGGTACGCCTGCATCCTGTACCTTTTTCAGTTCTGCTGCCAAGGTCTTAATGGTCAGCATCACATATTCGTATTCCTTTGTACCCTCTACAATTGCCTTGGAAGTATCGAAATCGGTTTCAGTCGGCTTATAAGTGCATTCCTTCCAGTCGACTGCATCGCCCAGTTCGTAATTTGCGAAATTCTTCGGAACATTGATGTGCCAGCAAACCGTCGGAATGCCGTTCCGTTCCGTACCCCATTCAATGATTCGTTCAGTTGTCTGGTCATCCCAGCCATAGAGCGGATTATAGTTCATATAGTCGAAACCACGGATTGCCGGATAGTCGCCGAAATTCTTCTTGATGTATTCAAATTCGGTTTCATAGCCCTGCAAATCTGCACCGCTGTAGCCGTTCGGGCTGCTTTCTGTATGACCGCCGCCATAGATTTCCTGCTGACCGGAGAGCATATGCTTTCCGTAAACATCACAGAGATAATTCATCAAGCCCTGTGTTTCGGAAGTTGCCTTCGAGTCGCTCAGCGTCGGGGAAACATTCAATGCTGGCAGATCCGCCTTCTTTACCGTAATCGTATCATAAGCTCCATAGCCATATTTCGGCAAAAGCTGAATCTTATTTGTGCCTTTTTTCAGGCGGTGAATGCCAAAGCTGAAATCTGTCCAGCTATCAGCATACGGCATCTTCATCATAAATTCCGAACCATTGATGGAGATGGTCTGTTCCCGTCCGTCTTTGTCCAAAATCTGTGCAGAACGGGTGGTGAATTCATACATTCCATCTTCTGGTGCTTCCACCTCAAAGGTCAATGTTTCACCGGTCAGGTAGCAGAAACCGCTGCCGGAATACCCCGGAAATTGCTGCCCATAAATATCCGTCCAAGTGGTTGCACCGTCCAAATCTTCGCCTTCTGCCTGAAAAATGATGTCCTCATCGGCTGCATCTGCTAAGCTGCCAAACGGTAGAGAAGCTGCCATACCAACGGTCAGAACGCCGCTGACTGCCAGTGCGATTCCTTTTCTTGCCCATGTATGCATCTTGTGTTCCTCCTATCTAAATATCCATGCCTGTTTTCTTGTACAGGCGTTCCCATAAAACTTATCATTATGATAACACATTTTTGAAAAAAAAGCAAGTTTCGCCTTTCGTTTTCCACAAAATGCACAGCTTTTCCCCTGCTTTTTTAGTGAACATGCAGAATTTTTACGCCAACGTCATCTGCCCGACATCCGGCAAATCCTTTGCCAGTGCTCCGAGTGCCGGCAAGGTTTTCGCCTGATACCGCTTTCGTTCTTCTGCCTGCTCCGCAGTCAGCAATTCCGCAGAGAGAACCACTTGCTTGCCCTTGAGCGTCATCACCTGAACACCTTGCGTATTACGGGCGGTTTTCGGCAGCAGTTCTTCCGTCTGGAACAGCAATGCCCGATTGCCGCTCGAACGCAACAATACATTCTGTTCTTCTGGAAGCGGCAACGCTGTCACAAGCGGTGACTTATCACTGTATGCATTCGCCAGCTTTTTCCGGTTGGTCTTGGTTGCATAGGATTGCAGCGGTACTTTCGCCACTTTCCCGTTCTCATAGACGAACAGCAGCATGCCGCTGTAGTCATTTGTGAGAATCACAGAAACGACAAATTCCCCTTCGTCAAAGCCCAGCTTCGCCGGAATATAGTCGCCCAACAGGCTGGCTTTGCTGTCCTCGAACGCACTCGCTTTCGTCTTATAAACCTGCTGCTGATTCGTGAAAAACAGCAGTTCTGTCCGGTTGGTGGTTTCCCAGTGGGCGATGATGCGGTCATCCTCTTTCAGCTTCTGTTCTGCATTCATTCGCAGCGATGCCGGAGAAATCTTCTTGAAATATCCGCTCTCAGACAGGAACAAATGTACCGGATAATCTGGAATGTCCATGGTCGGGTCAGATTCTGCCTGCAAATCCACCTCGCAGAACTGGGTTTTTCTCGGCTGTCCGTATTTCTTTGCAGTTTCTTTCAGTTCCTTGGCAATCACTGCCCGAATCTTCTTCGGGCTTTCGAGGGTCTGCTGTAAGCTGTCAATATCCGTCCGCAGCTGCTCCATTTCCTGTGTCCGGCGGAAGATATACTCCCGATTCAAATGCCGCAGCTTGATTTCTGCCACATATTCCGCTTGAATTTCATCCATCGAAAAGCCCTGCATGAGGTTCGGAACAACTTCGGATTCTTCCTTTGTTTCCCGAACAATGCGGATTGCCTCGTCAATATCCAGCAGAATCCGTTCTAAGCCCTCTAAAAGATGCAGCTTTTCCCGTTTCCGTTGCAGGTCATAGACGATTCTCCGCCGAACGCATTCCTCCCGAAATGCAATCCATTCGGTCAGGATTTCTTTCACGCCCATAACACGAGGCTGCCCATGAATCAGAATGTTGAAGTTGCAGGAATAGCTATCTTGCAATGGTGTCATGCGGAACAGTTTCTGCATGACTTTTTCCGGGTCTGCTCCTCGCTTCAAGTCGATGGCAATCTTCAGACCGGAAAGGTCGGTTTCATCCCGCACATAGGAGATTTCCCGCAGTTTTCCCTGTTTAATGCCGTCTACGATTTTATCCATAATGGCTTCAATCGTGGTGCTGTACGGAATTTCTGTGACTTCAATACAGCCGCCGGCTTTATCATAGTTCCACTTTGCCCGTACCTTGACGCTGCCCCGTCCGGTTTCACAAATTTTCCGGAACTCGTCTGCATCTTTCAGCAGGAATCCGCCGCCCGGAAAGTCTGGGCCAAGCAGCGTTTCGGTGACATCTGCTTCTGGATTTTTCAGCAGGGCAATGGTCGTATCACAGACTTCTGTCAGATTAAACGGACAGACATTGCTTGCCATGGAAACCGCAATGCCCACGTTGGCATTCACCAGAACCGATGGGAATGTCGTCGGGAACAGGGTCGGCTCCATCATGGTATTGTCATAGTTCGGGACAAAATCCACGGTATCCTTGTCAATATCTCGGAATAACTCGTTGCAAATCGGCTCTAACTTGACTTCGGTGTATCGGCTGGCAGCGTATGCCATATCTCTGGAATACGCCTTGCCGAAGTTGCCCTTGGAATCCACATAGGGATACAATAGCGATTCATTGCCCCGTGCCAGCCGCACCATGGTGTCATAAATCGCACTATCGCCGTGCGGATTCAGCCGCATGGTCTGCCCGACTACGTTTGCGGATTTGGTACGTCCGCCGTTCAGCAAGCCCATTTTATACATCGTATACAACAGCTTCCGGTGAGAGGGCTTAAACCCGTCAATCTCCGGCAGAGCACGGCTGATGATGACGCTCATTGCATAGGGCATATAGTTTTTTTCGAGGGTATCGGTAATCCGTTCTTCTTCTACAATTCCAGCCTTTTCGATATAGGCGTTGGGAATTGGTTTGATTTTTGGGGTGGTTGTTCTTTTCTTTGCCAAATCGGACGCTCCTTTTTTTCTTCCAATTCCGATGAACGGTTTATTCTGCCTGTTTCAGCTTTACGGCTGCCCAGCCTTCTTTTTCCCGACAGTCGGTTACCACAAAGCCCTGTGCTTCCATTGCTGCAATGACTTCGTCTTTTCGTTCTACGATAATGCCGGAAATAATCAGCGTACCTGTCTTTTTCAGGAACTGCGGGAACAGCGGTGCCATCGCTTTCAAGACATCTGCAACAATGTTAGCAGTAATCAGGTCATAGCCGCTGCCGATTTCTGCTCGTAATGCTTCATCCGAGAGTACGTTTCCGCAACGTACTGTGTACTTTTCTTCCGGCAGGTGATTTTCCGCTGCATTTTTCTTTGCAATCCGAACAGCGTTTTCTTCGATGTCCACAGCAAATACTTCCTTTGCACCGAGCAGCATTCCGCCGATGAACAGAATGCCACTGCCGCAGCCCATATCCAGCATTTTACTGCCAGCTGCTTCCGATTCCATCAGTTCCAGACACAGACGAGTAGTATGATGCTGTCCCGTTCCAAAGCTGCTTTCCGGGTCGATTTCCAGCACGGTTCTGCCTGCTTCTGGTTCGTCATGCTCCCAGCTTGGACGGATATACAGCTTTTCGCCGACCGGAAACGGCTTGAAATACTGTTTCCAGTTGTTCGCCCAGTCCTCTTCCTTGACACCCGTCAGAACGGCTTCCAGTCTGCCAAACTTGCCTTCGGTATCGGCTGCCTTTTTCCGCTTCAATAGTTCCTGCACCATTTGCAGCGTTTCTGCACCCTGTGCATCCTCCGGCAGATAGATGGTCACGCAGCTTTCGCAGTGCGACAATCCCATTAAATCTTCGTCAATGTAATCCCACTTGCCATCTTTATTCTGCAAAAATTCGTTGAAATCTTCGGCATCCTGAATGGAAAAGCCCCGAATGCCCAAATCCATCAAATCACTGCACAGCAAATCAATGCCGTCTGTGGTGGTATAAATATCTACTTGTGTCCAGTTCATGCGTCCTGCTCCTTTTTGGTTTCTTCTTTTGCTGCTTCGTTTAACAGCTGTGCACGTTCTTCGAGTGCTCGTTTCCGCTTCCGTACATTCTCTTCCTGAACCCGTCTGCCATCTGCAATCAACAGCTGCAACGCTGATTCGTCCTGCAATTCCAGTGCCGTCCGGTATTCAGACAGGTGGGCAATCAGCAGTTCCAAGTGATGCAGCAACAGCAAACGGTTATCCATAAACAAGGATGCCCACATTTTTTCGTCCATGGTTGCAACACGGGTCATATCCTGAAAGCTACCGCCGGAAAAAGACACTGCATCATCCATACAGTCATCTTTGACATAGGCACTCGATACGATATGGGCAAGCTGTGAGGTATAAGCAATCATATCATCATGACGATGTGGCGTGGTCAGAACCAGTTTCCCGAATCCAATTTCCTTTGCCAGAGCGGAAACCCGTTCCACTGCTTCGTTGCTCGTGCCATAGGTTGGCGTAATGATGAAATTTGCTCCATCGAACAGGTTTGGAATGCTGGCATAGTAACCGCTTTTTTCTCTACCTGCCATGGGGTGTGTTCCGACATAATACAGCCCTGCCATCCGGCAAGCGTTTGTAAATTCCAGTACCATTTGTCCCTTTAAGCCACACATATCCATGAGAATCGAGCCTTTTTTCAGGAACGGCAGAGCCTGCTTGATGCAAGGCTGAGCAATCCGGTGATGCAGGCAGACAATGCAAACATCATAAATCCCATCTTTCATTTTTCCCGTACCATCAATGGCATGGTCTTGTAATGCTTGCTGTAAAACAGCTTCATCGACATCGCAGCCGTATACTTCATGTTGGGTCTTGTTTTTCAAGGCTTTGCAGACAGAACCGCCGATGAGTCCCATCCCTACAATTAAAATCTTCATGTTTATTGCCTCCGATTTTTTTCAATTGTTTTCATTTTAGCACAGATTCTGGATTTTGTAAAGAGTTGACGGAAAACGCTGCTGAAAATAAAAAGTTTTTTGCTCCAGCAATTTTTCAAAAATGCTGGCGAGGTGTGGGCGAGTAGCCCACATTTGCG
>OGOS01000107.1_pt1 | contig 64857 bp, 56 predicted proteins | sample 1552701 | NCBI WGS metagenome assembly OGOS01 (sample SAMEA2580128, study PRJEB22360) | human gut metagenome | biome: human gut; feature: human-associated habitat; material: faeces | place: Denmark | collected 2008/2010
GTTTATTTTCACCTCAGCACAATCTGCCAACAGTTTACATCAACTGTACTGAGTAGATACCTCGAATAAATTTCATATCCGCTTCACCTCTTTTTAAAGTTTTATTCTTTTTTATTTTCCCGTGTTTCCAGTACTTCTGTGGTAATTACATCCACATCATATTCTGGAGCATGTTTCTTCACGATATCGTAAATTGGCTGGATATCTTTGACAGATTCTTCGAGTTCATCCGCAATCTGTTCAAGTGTTTTATTCTTCTGCAATACAGCGGTTCACCGCATCTCTGATTGCAACCTCATAATCCTTCTCGCCCTTTTTTGCCTTTGCGAGATTCTCATTTACATATCCAACAAATATCATATACTCCCGCAATGTCTGGCTCCGCTTCTTCAAATCCTCATTATTCCCCGGATTGATATTATACACGGTGCACATCACTTTTGTACTCTCTGTTTGCCATATTTCGTCCTCCTTTGGCTTTCGCAGGAGAAATCCATCTGCAAACATAGACTTAAACTATGCCGTCAAGGACTTTTTCAAAAACGCTTGACAGATATTCCAGACACGGAGGAACAAAATATGGAAATCGAACGTAAATTTTTATTTCATAAACTGCCAGATCAGCTAGACACATACCCACATTACGGCATTGAGCAGGCATATGTGACGACCAATCCGGTGATCCGGGTACGCAAGAAAACCTTATACGACGCAGCATCTGCAGTCTCCAATTGCCAATATGTCCTGACTGTCAAAAGCAGTGGTATGTTAGCCAAACAGGAATTTGAACTTCCGATTGATGAAGATGCTTACCGGACACTCTGTGCCAAGGCAGACGGCAATGTGATTGCGAAAACGCGCTATAAGATCCCGCTTAATCAGGGGCTTACCTTAGAGCTTGATCTCTTTGAAGGATTGTTTGATGGGCTTGTTATGGGCGAAGTGGAATTCCCGGAATTCATTTTAATATCCATGATCAACATGTTGCCATTGTCCGCCATTTGTTCTAACTAAAATCCACTTCCAATCATTGTATGTACTATTTGGATTCAGAGAACCATCTCCTCCAGATGAATCAACATCGAACGAAGATAGCAAAACAATGACTTCATCTGCATTGTTCCTATCTGCCCAATCTTGATGGTCTTTAGAACTGTCATCCCCTGCATAATAAATTTCTGTAAGAGTACATCCATTCCAGTTGCTCTTAAACTCTTTTTTTATGGTGTCAATAGCAGTTGCAATGTCCTCTTCAGAATATATTTCAGATTCTACATTATGCGTATTTACTTCATTAACATTTCCGCCACAAGCACTCAAACTAAATACAAGCAGAATACATAGCATTGCACATACAATCTTTTTCATAATTCACACTACCTCCATCAATTGCGATTTATCACTTATCAATTTCTATTCTCTCAATCTTAAAAATAACAGGTCTTGTACCGTCATTACAGCAAGTAATCATAGCCCTACTTTTATTATATACAAATACCATCTTAACGTTTTAATTTTCGAATATTCGGATTGACATTTCTTCTACTATATTGTATCATCTATTCATAAAAAGGAATGGGTTTTTTGTCGTGTACAGCCTTACGGCTCAATCGGGTTGCTCGTTTCTTTTTTTTATGTCTATTACGTCATACAAATACAGTTTCCCATCCTCTGAATATCTTACAATCAGCGAAGCATGAAAAATGTTATACCTCTCCACCTCTTCATCATCTCTATATACCGGAATTGCAAATCTTGAATCATAACGATACCAGCCATACATTGCATTTCTCCAATGCTTGCTCTCCTTATTTTCCCGAAAATGTTTTCCTACTGCTATTTCTATCATTTCAGGAATTCCTTGTACAGCATTCGCTTTCGCTTTCGCATTTGTTCCTTTGATACTATGTGTATATTTTGATCCGCTATACTCACTTGGCAGATCATCCCCAATATTGTTCCCATCAATATCCTGAATAACAGAAACATTCCGCTGCTGTTTCTTCGACCGGGCACTATCGTTGATTTGCTTGCAGACATCAAGAAGTGCAAGGTAACTGATCATTCTTCGTCACAAAGTAATTCCACAAGCGTCATATCCAGCGCCTTACATATAGACACCAGTTTATCCGCCTGTGGATTAATCTGCTTCTTTCGCCAGTCACTGATCGTACTGGTTGCAATACCGGTTCTTCTGGACAGTTCCGTCTGGCTCATATGTAATTCTTCAAGTCTTGCAAATATTTTCTCATATATCTTCATGGTGCAATACCCTTTCCTCTGCTTTTCTATTTCCGATTTTTCGGATATTGTATCATGAATAATCTCTTTTATCAATACTCTAACAGACCTATAACCCGGAATTCATCTATCTGCATCGCAGCCATCTGCAAATATCGACCACCTGCACACCCTGATAATCATAAGTTTCATGATGTGTCCTTGCAATTACCATCTTAGGATATGCATCTCGTATTGCAAGCAATGGCGAATATTCCCTCTCAAATGTTGTTTCATCTGAAATATTGTCACTTACCTGAATGTATATCAGTGTGTCTCGTTTCTTTGCTACAAAGTCCACTTCTTTTTTATAAAGTTTACCAACATATACCTCATAACCTCTCCTTCGTAACTCCAGATAAACAATATTCTCATAAACCCTTCCAAAGTCCATATTTCGTGTACCATTGACTGCATATCGAAATGCTGGATCGCAAAGATAAAACTTACTATTGTTTTCGAGATATTTTTTTCCCTTTAGGTCATACCGTTTTGCCTCATAAAATAGAAATGCGTTCTCTAAATAACCAATGTATTTTGATACTGTCTTTCTGGTAATCTCTCTTTGGTCATTATTTAATGTCTTGCAGATATTATTGGGAGAAAGCAGGTTGCCAATATTATCCATCATAAATTCAGATATACTGGCAAACTCTGATGTATTTCTTATTCTATATTTCTCAACCAAATCTCTTATAAGAATAGTCCCATACACATCTCTGATATAATCATACTGTCTATCCTCTGTCTTATATACATAAGCTCCCGGCATACCACCGGTTCGGACATACTGATCAAATGCATCATCATACCCATCCGTAATTCCATAATAAGTCAGATATTCCACAAAAGAAAAAGGATATACCTTTATTTCCATCGTTCTTCCAGTAAAAAGTGTTGCCAAATCTGAACTTAACAAAAATGCATTTGAACCGGTAACATAAATATCATAGATTCCTTTTGTATAAATACTATTGATTGCAAGTTCGAACTGAGGGCACATCTGAACCTCATCAATCAATAATACGTTATTCATTCCCTCTTTATATTGTCCCAAGATATACTTATGCAATGCATGATATTCCAGCAAATGATCAAACTCTAATTCCTGAAGGTTTATCATTACAATATTGCTCTTTTCCTCTAACGACTGCAGATAAGTGATAAATTCCTGCAGCAAAACAGACTTGCCGCTTCGTCTGATGCCCGTGATTACTTTTATATCTGGCGTCCCATATAATTCAATCATTTCATCTAGATACTTTTGCCTTACAATAAACTGCATATCACTATCTCCCATTCCCATTTTTTGAAATTTCTTTATATTTTGGTAATACATTTCATGCATATTTTAGCACAGTCAGCTGCTTCTGTCCTTATTCTATTCCCATTTTTTTTAAATAATTCATTTTCTGGTAATGGCATTTTCTTATAGAGCAAAAAAGCAGCAGACATTTCGTAAGCGCATGGTTTGACGTTTACATTCCATCTGACTATATTTTCATTGTATCACAATTCAAAATAATTATGGCATATTCTTCCGCACCACAAAACCGGATATATGTTTGACCAAAAGACCGCCAAAGTTTACCAAACATGGCGGTCTTTTGGTGTTTATTTTTGCTCTTAGAACCAACGGTATAACCAAGAGCAAAGCTCATACTGGATATAACCCCTTATAGTTCAGTTTATCAATGCACTTTTTATCAAAAATGCAGTTTGTGCATTGATATTAGTACTGAAATTAACTCAGTTTTCTTTCATTTTTTTCCACTCTTCTCTTGTAATAGCATAGACATAAGAAATCGTATTTTTAGGATCTTGATATTCCTTTACTTTTTTCATTCCATTTGCTAAAGCAGTAGAATAAGAGCCTACGTTAGTGTATTTCATGTACGAATAAATTATATCGTATTGCGTATTAAGAAATACCTAATCTCGTACTGCTCTAGCAGCTTCTTTAGCAAAGCCTTTTCTCCAATATTTTTTATGAATATGATAGCCTATTTCCGGAAGCATTTCTCCGTCAATATCCTGTATAGTAATACCACAATCTCCAATAAATTCTCCCGTTTCTTTCAACACAACTGCCCAGAGTCCAAAACCACACTTTTTATAATTATCCAAATTCCACTGGATCCAACTCCTTGTTTTATCTTCATCAAAAGGTGCCGGATAATGTTGCATAGTTTCTATATCAGAGACTATCTCAAAAAGTGCGTCAAAATCCTCTGTAACATATTCTCTTAAAGTGAGCCTATCTGTTTCAAGTACCATCTTATTCCTTTCCTAACAAATACCGATTTCTTAGTTTTAAAAACTGGAATTTGTCTCTTTCTTACCCATTAGCAATCTGAACCAATTTATCAATTATAACTTGTGGTATCTCGCTATTTTCATAACCTTGTTTAATAGATTCGATTGCATTATCTATATCGTTATTCTTTGCATATAAAAACGCTCTGATATGACACATATACGGAACATATATATGGGGTAAAGTTACTATCCTCTGATTAAGAACAGTAATGGCATCATCAACTGTTTGTACATTATTTATCCACTCTCTTATCAGTGGGATATTTTTATCTATCACATTTTTTATATATTCCAATGCAAATTCTATATCGGACGTGTAGGTAGGTATTTGATATTGAAAACTTGTGCATTTCCTTGGATTATAAAATTCTTCCTTTGTATATCCACAGTCTTGTTCTCTTTCATCCTCTATGTGATTATACCAAGCATCAGCAATGTGTATTTTTACAGAACTTTCTGTCCGATGCCATGTCAACTTATTTTTACTATTGATATCAGGGATAAAATCATAATTATATCCCCAGCGCAAGTATATGTGATTTCCTCTTGGATAACATAATTCGACCACAAAACGCCGATTAGCACTCCATTCAGAGTGCCATTTTTTTATCTTTTCATTATATTTCAACCCGAATTCTTCTGACAACCTTCGAGATATGTATTCGTCATAAAGTTCTCTTTTAATATATTCATCACCATGTAAAAACTTATCTTTATACTCTTCTTGTGATAATATTTCATTTGATTCCCTTTTTTTTGAACAAAAACCCTTACTCAATACATCAAATAGACTCATAAGTAACCTCCATTATTGCAAATCATCTCTTGCTTAAATCTCGATTTAGTAAATCGTGATTTGGTATCGTTACATCCTATACTACCGAACACCAAAAGAATCCGTCCACAACAGCATATATCCACTACTAAAGGCAACCGCCTGAGAAGCTAAATCCGTGACAGAGGCACTGTAAAACGGAATCTGATCGCTTTTAAGAATTTCGATTTTTATCTCCTTCTTGCAGTATTTCGTACCAACACCTCATACACTCCAAGCAATATACACCCGGCGACATAGCACAGGATATCTTTCCAATCAAATACAGAACCGACCAAAGCACTTAAGAATCGGTTATCCTGCCAGCCTAATACTTCCACAATATGGAACATCTGTGAAAATTCTACCAGTGCTGCAAAAATAAATACATACAGCGGCAACAATTTGCATCGCTCCGGTACAAATATTCTTATAAACGTATATATCACAATCACAACCAGCACATCACCAATATATGGTCTTACAAATGCATCATGTACACATAACGCAATCAACACCTCGGTCAGCAACAAAATCACAGTTGCTATTGCATATCCGATTCGCTTCATGTTCTTCTCCATTCAACAAATTATTTGAAGAGATTGTCATTTTTGCAGCTCTGGCACTACTTTACTTTTTTCAGATTCAACATATACTCTTCAATCAAACAATCAACCGTTTCTTTTTCCTTTACAAGATTCGGGAATAAACCGGTAGCTCCGTACCCTACCAAATTCATCAATCCAATCAGTCTCCATTCATTCGCAGATGTCACCGAATCTTCTCCCTCAATATTTTCCTTATAAGAACAAAACTCTACTGTGAATCGATTTCTTCGCTCCGCTTCCAATTCAGAATCTGCCGGCGGTAAAGTCGGAGGAAATCGCCACAGATTATCCATCTGCCTGATGAGTTCGTCTGCCTTCTCTGTCATATTTCTATTCTTGTAAATTTGAACTTCCAGTCCCCACATGAGTAGTATTCTATCCCAGACATTCCATACTCCCTTCCCCGGGAACTCCACTTCATGAGTAATTTCACATAACTTAAGAGCCTCGTCCTCACACCCATAAACATATAACCAATAGGCTAAGTGGCAAAGATTTTCAACATCCGATCCTCTATTAAACGAACATTTTTTTACCAGTTTCTTTGATAAGGACAAAACCTTCTTTTCTTTATGTCCCATCTGAATACTCTCAAACAATTCCTGATTCGTCATCTTTCCTTCTCCTCTCTCATAAAGTCGTGGTTTCAGTACCTTTTTGCCTCATTTTCCTCAAGCAATATTTCCGCATTTTCTGTTGAAAGTATTTGCTTTTTTACTATCTCAGTTTCAGGTGTCATAATAAAGCCCCTTTTCATGCTAATATAATAATGCATATCAGCACCATAAATGACGTCAATAAAATAAGTTACATTCCATGCATGATATCCGGTAATATATTCATGATCCGAATATTCTTCTATCTCATATAATTTCATACCGCTATCAGATGTGCATACCATAAACTTCCGCTTTATCCGTGTATACAATTAATCCGGATTATTTTCGACTTCATCCCAAAGTTCTTTGTTAAACCTTATTACCCGGGCTAACGATTTCATATCCAATTGCTCTGTCTTGAGTCCATAACCACTGACTTCATACTCATATGTCATTTCAACCTTGGCACCATTTTTTATTAAGTTTTGGATAAAATTATAAATCTTTTTGCTCGTATACCTTATTCCAAGAACCAATCTCAATCAAATTACCTTCTGGATCGGCGATATAACAAGTTCTTTGTCCCCACGGTTCAAGCTCTGGTTCTAATACAGACGTTGCACCATTTTTTATAGCATTGTTGTATGCCATATCAACTTCCTCAAAAGTATCAACATAGAGTGCAATTTCGCTATGACCATTTAGACCTTTTATATACTCATACCTTCTGTGTGTCATGTTTTCAAAATCTTTTCTTCCATATAGCAAAAACAATGTTCCATCCTTAACAAGATAAACATTTGATGTGTCTTCGCTTTCTTTAATCTCAAAGCCAAGAACATCTCTATAAAAGCGAATCATTTTCGCCATATCTTCAACAAATAATCCAAATCCATCTAATCTCATAGTCCACCTCCGTATATTCCAATTTTTCTTTCTAATCAACTATCCAGCAAACTCGGAAATTATCAGTTAGATAAATGATAAAATTGTTCTTAACTTAAATCAAGAGTTGTATAGCCAAACTCGTTGATATGTCTTTGCAAATTATGAAAATCTATCATGTTTTTATTTTTCCGAAATAGTCCTTTTTTATTAAACAATATTTTAGTATGTGCGTATGTGCTATACAATTCGATATATGGCGGTTCGGCAGTGATATTTCTTTCTCCGATACAGTTTCCTCTACTGTTGGGATATTTCCGATTGAAATTTATAGTACATTCTTTGTATGTCAACCAATGCAAATCACTAAATTTTATTCCATGCTCATCAATAGAAACAATATTCTCGTAGGAGACTTCTTTAACCTCAAGATGGAAATAATGATGTTTTGATTTAAAATACTCGACAGCTGCATTGATATGTTCCAGAAAAAATGCGATTTGTTCCTCCGTCAAACTACATTCCCATGGATAGTTGTTAGCCATTCCTGTTTTCCCGTATTGATATGCTGCCATACTATATTTTATTTCCGGTTTTATCCATTTTACAATCAGAAAATCGTTTTCCTCAAGCAATATTTCAGCGTTTCCTGTTGAAAGAATTTGTACTTTTATTGCCTCTGTTTCAGCTGTCATAAATAAAGTTCCTTTCCTAACAAATACCAATTTCTTAGTTTTAAAAACGCTTGATAGCATTTTATATTCATTGTGAATCTTCTAAATACACTATACATCTGTTAACATCTTTTGGAGAATAAAAAACCGGGACTTTCTTCTTCATAAACAACTTTTTGTCACTTTGAAGCATATTCTCTAACGCTGGTTCTATTCCTTCTTCGTAATCTCCATAATGCCCGATTATGAAGCGGCACTCATGTTCCATATTATCTTTTGTCTTAAATATAATATGAGCTTCGGTATAGGGCTGGTTAAAATCATTAACTAACGTTACATCTTCGATGATCCCCTCGACCAGATTCCATTTTATAATCACGAAAAATCGATTGACCAAATAGATGATAGGAATAATTGCAAAGAGCGAAGCTAAAAAAATCCATCTGTTAAAAAGTCCGGCAATGATTCCGGGGATAGCCGTTATAATCACCGCAATCATACACCTTTTACATGTTCTCTTTAATACTTTACTTTTGTATTTCCCCATTATCTTTCAGCTTTCCTTACAATTTCACCATCATGTCGGATTCATATTTTATAATCGTTGAAAATCAAAGTATTACAAACACTACTACCAAACATCCAACGAATCCCACGAACCACGGTATTATAAAAGATAGAAAATTTGCTTTATTTTTTCGAAGCAGAATCATTGCGGTTATCATTATGGCTAACCATGCGAACATAATAAAATATCCAAATGGTACAAAAGACATATCCTCTACATAATCTTTTGTACGGGAGAAGTTTCAGGAAAAGCAAACGCCCACCCAAGTAATGCTAAGTAACTACCAAGCGTTCCTTGCAGAAGCCCTAGTATTACCAAGCATATTTTTTTGATTACATTGTTCAAAATAAACACCTCCAAACAAAAGATAAACTGGAAGTTGCCTGAATGTTATTTTTCGTTGACGAGTTTGCCCGTCATGTGTTCGATTTTTATGGCAAACAACTGTGTCCGTAATGCAGAACGTTCCATTTCTTCCTCAATCTCATCTGTAGTTGGATAATATTTTGCTGCTAGCTTTCTCAATCGATCCTCAAAGATATTATTTTCTGTTACCGGCTTCACCTTTCCAAACACAACAACGCTTGTCGGATTCCATTCCCAATGACCTTCTTTTTTGAATCCCTGATTCCAGACAGTCAAGCAAACCTTATCGCATCGGTTCATTGCATCAACCTTATGCCCTCTTCTCCTCCTTCAACACCTTTTTACATTCTTCTGTTGTTATCTGCTGCTTAAATCTTCTCATTTCTCTGAACATGTCAATCTCTCCTTACTTTATAGGGAACTGCAACCCGATAACACCCCTCATCTGTTGTTCTACTCATTTTCTTCAAATAAAGCATTCCAGGCACTCACTGTATCATAACGATAGATGTCGTTCACATCATGTTCCCGCCAAAAATCTTCATCACTATAATGTTCTTCATTATAATACGGATTCGGCACCATCACATAATTATCATTCTGATTATCATCTTCCAGACAAATAGCTATCCAAAAACACTGATACCAGTCTAAGTCATTTCCCATCAGGCTGTCACTATATCCTGCATAACGGTTATACATATCAAATTCCACTTGAATACTGTCATCATCCCTCGTAATACTTTTCTGTTGCACAGTATATCCAAGGGGTTCTCCAACGCCCTTCATAAATGTCAAAGCCTCTCCTAACGCTTCATAACAGTTATGTGAGTTAAAGGGGCTTGCCATATCGTAATCACAGCCAACCCATAAATTCTCCGTTTCCACCGGATTATCCGAATCATTCCGGATGGTTACACTCACTGTATAATGCTGGGGATTTCCCGATTCTTCTCCAATATATGTTTTTTCCACTTTTACGCTGTCTTCATCAACATGCACATTTCCATCTGTTTGCTGTGGTATTATATCCCTTACTTCATCAACGGCACTCTGTTCACCATGAAAGTATAAATATTTTTCTTTGTCAAAAAATGGATTATAAATTCCTGCATAATTATCTGAGATAAAGCCATCATCATATCGAAATGCCACCCATGCCTGTTCGTATGATGTACTGTCAGAATCCATCAAGGCGTCGTCTGTTTCCCCCTCGTAATATACCACACCTGTAGTACCCCTCTCAATTTTCAATTTTCCCTTAAACACCTCTTTAAACTGTCCTTCCGTTGCCCAGGCAGATGCCTCTTTATCAAGTTCTGATACATTTTTCTCCATATCAAAATAGTAATACACAGGTATGGTACAGTCGTGCTGAAAAGTCCCTGTAATCTCAATCGGAATCGTAAATTTATAAATCTGCTTACCGTCAATTCCTAAATTCTCGTCAAAGCGGACTTCTTCTATTTTTACTCCGGACTTCACAATTTTTAAGCTGACGTTTTCCTCATATTCCTGCTCTGAAGGGAAGCTGCAACCCGACAGCACCCCTATCAAAAGCAAGAACAAGGCAAATACTTTACCCATCATTTTGGCAATACCTCCACCAATTCTGTAGCCCCTTCAAATACTCTGTTCACCAAACGTCTTGCATCCTTTTCCATTCCGACATAAGCTTCGGAAAATTCCTCTGCCAGACTTTTTGATATTTCTTCATATAAGTCATCCGTAAACGAATCGAAAGTCTTACTATTTATCAAAGCAATTAACACAATTTTCTGACCGGCACTTAAATCCGACTTGGCAATAAAGTCTGTCAATGTTCCATCCCATGCATTTCATATTGAAATCCGACCTGCTTTAATTCCCCTTTTGACAATGCTAATATCAGTTACCGCAACAATGGATTGGGGCTTACCGGCTTATGGTGTATCCGTTCCGGTAAACCCATCACTTTATCGTAACTTAATTACTTTATTTTTGTCTTCATGTAACCCCCCGGCATTCATACTTTTCCCAATACATGTTCCGGTATCAATACGCCTTTATCATTATTTTGTCCCCATTCCAATAAAAAAATTATACCATAAGTTTCTACTGCAATAAAGTAAGAGTTCCGTTTTGGTTACTGTCAAGTAATCGTTGGCACGATTTACAATTAAACTATTTTCCCTGTCATCAATCTTGGAACACTTGCTGCAATCAACAGGAATACCGGTATGCAGGCAAACATCGGCCATACAACATAATGATAGGTGAACATTATGGTACCTCCTGCAATGGCATATACAATCAAATAATTTAAAAGCTGTCCTACGGAAAGCACAAATACAAATGCCAGACACATTCTCAATATTCCTTCAAAGGAAAGCATGGATGCTATCTGATTTTTTGTCATTCCAACAGACCATAACACCTTAAGCTCCTGATTTCGTTCATGAATGGATGTATAAGTAAGATTTATAAAATTCATAATACCAATCAAAGCAAGAATTGCACTAAGAGCACTTCCTACAATTAAAAACATCCGCACGGTATCCTTAAATTCCTTCAAATACACATCTCTGGATTGATAATCCAAATCCTCATTTACTGTCTCACAATATTGTTCCACATAGCTTTCTGCCTCCTGCAGATGTTCCTTATCCAGATTCATCAACAGCTGCATTGCTCCTTTTGAGTCCGGAACAACCTTCCGGTATTCCTCTGAAGGAATCGTTACATAGACATCCATTCCGTGACTGTGCTTTGGCCCCATAGAGTATGGTACATCCCCAATAGCAATTACTTCATACTCTTTTACCTTACCACTTGGCAATTCTACCGGTATTTTTTCTCCCACCTGATAAAGTGCAAACCCGGAATCATTGCTCCTTCCCACTGTCATGGAAGAAACAATTGCGTAATCACCGGAACAAAATGTATCCCAGTCCACTACCTCTGTGTCCAATTCCATAGCATCAAAAATCATCTTATCCACACCATACAGATGAGCATCAATTTGTTTTTGGTCATAGACGAGGGAATCAAACCAGTTTTTTTGATCCTGCTCACTCACAAACCAGTCATTATGTTCCTCATAAATCCTTTTCAACCGCTCCCATGAAGTACCGTCCACCTTCTGCTGTATCTCAGACATATAAATGGCTCCACATTCCGTAATACCATCCATTTTCTCCAGTGCCTTCATATCCTGAAAAGTCACGCCATCCAATACCGTTTCCAAAGAATGGGAATTATATAAGGTTGCATCAGCCACTGAAATATCACTGCCTGCAAAAGTAGAAATATATTTATCCTCATCAAAACAGGACACAATGGATACCGTTACATTTATCATTAAAATACTAAGAACCATGGAAAGAATTACCGCCGTAGATCTCTTCTTATTTCTTTTCAAGTTCTCCCATGCCATAGAAAACGGATTTACCTTCTTTGCCTTTTTCCTTTGAGACAATTTTTCTACCTGACAGTCATTAAACTCCACCGCTTCTACCGGAGATATTTTTTTGATAATCCTGCATGGTTTTGCACAACTGATTCGGACTGTAACCCATGCAAAAACAGCACATGACAGGAATACAAAAGGATTGGAATAAACCTTACATGCCTCAGATGTTATATTCTCAGCAATCAACGGCAGGACAATATGAGAAAGCACATATCCCAAAATCATACCAACGGGAATCGCAATCACACTTAAAAGCATTGCCTGCTTCAGCACCAGTTTTTTTAACTGTGTATTCGTCATACCGATTGTCTTAAGCAAACCATAGTAATGAATATCCGCCGTTACCGCAATCAGAAAAATATTATAAATGATCAAATATCCCGATAACATGATCAAGGTAAGCAAAATCAAAACAATCAGCACGGAAGTCGCATCAATGGAGCTTGTTGTATATGCCCAGTTAATACCATCATTTATCTCATCACCGAACCCATGTCTTTCCTTTAAGGCATCCATCTGTGCGGATATATTAAAAGTCGAAGGAAAATCAAAGTCCGAATTCATGGCACCGGCATAAGAATTTTGTTTCAAAAACTTGTTATAATCCTCTCTGTCTTTCCAGACCGGAGCAAAGCTTTCTTGAAATTTCTTTGACACAAAAATCTGATTTGCTATGGTTTCTGCCGGTTTTTCCCAGATACCGCACACCGTAAAATCTCCTTCATAGGTGTCAAAACCATTGGAAATTTTAAGATGAAGAATCTGTCCTAATTCATGAGGAATACCAAAATCATCCAAAACATTTGTACAGACTGCCACCTCATTGTACTTCTCAGGAAGGCTTCCCATTTCCGGATAAGCAAAGCTTTGTTTGGCATTCAATTCCTGGGTATATCGAATCTCTGTATAATCTTTTTTTAATTCTTCATTTAACAGATTACCAATAATAACATTATAAGATAAGTTGTGTATTTTTTTATCTGTTGCCAGTTCATCATATTCTTCCTGTGTCATAAATTTAAATCCTGCATGGGAACTGGTTCCGACCTGATAACAGGTAGAAGTCTCATATGACTTTATCAGACTGTTTACAACCGTAAACAATGTTGTAAGCATTACCGTTGTTAATATAATGGCAGCCAGCAGGATCCCATTTCTCTTTTTATTTGCCAACATACTTTTTTTACTGATATTGGTGATACAGCGGTGATTATCAACCTTACGCATTGGTATCTCCCCCTCCCGATATAATCCGTCCATCTTCAATCCGGATAATCCGATCAGCCATCTGGGCAATTTCCTCATTATGGGTAATCATAACGATGGTCTGTTTGAATTTCTGACCTGTCACCTTCAAAAGCCCCAGCACATCCTGACTTGTTTTTGAATCCAGATTTCCCGTAGGTTCATCTGCCAAAATGATGGATGGTTTTGTTGCCAGTGCTCTTGCGATGGCAACTCTCTGCTGCTGCCCGCCGGAAAGCTGGTTTGGAAGGCTGTTGATTTTTTCGGAAAGACCTAATATATCAATTATCTGTTCCACAAAATCCGTATCCACAACTCCTCCGTCAAGCTGTATGGGAAGTACAATATTTTCATATACATTCAATACCGGCACAAGATTATATGCCTGAAAAACAAAGCCGATTTTTCTTCTTCTGAAAATCGTAAGCTCCCCATCTTCCAGATCGAATATCCTTTTTCCGTCCACCAGCACGGTTCCGGAGGTAGGACGGTCTAAGCCTCCAAGCATATGCAAAAGGGTCGACTTTCCACTTCCGGAGGTTCCCACAATTGCCACAAATTCCCCTTGCTCCACAGAAAGACTCACTCCATCCAGTGCCTTTACACAGACCATGTTCTGGTCGTAATATTTTTTCAAATTCTCTGTTCTTAAAATTTCCATTTTCCCTTTTCCTTTCCGATTCCCACAAATTATGAGAAATACGCTTCTCATAAAATAAACAATGCCGGGTATCTGTTTTTCATACCCAGCATAGCTTATCCTTCTTTCCAGATTCTTTCTCAAATCTTACAATGTTGAAATATTTGGAAAACAGACATCAAATCTCGAACCCGTTCCCACTTGTGAAGTAACCTTGATATAGCCTCCGTTGTTTTCTACAATCTCCCGTGCCAGAAACAATCCAACACCAATCCCTTCTTTGTCATGTGCGGACCTTCCTCTGTAAAATCTTCCAAACAACAAAGGAATTTCTTCCTCTGATATACCGATACCTTGATCTGTAATCCGGATACCCGAAAAAAACTCATAAGAGAATTCTTCAATATAAACGGTAGTACCCTCTCCGGAATATTTAATCCCATTATCCAGAATATTATAGACTGCTTCAATTACCCATTTTTCATCTACATAGGAGCGGTACCTTCCCACGTCCCTTACAAGAATGGAAATATTCTTTTCCGATGCTTTGGGAAGTGCCTGTTCCACTGCCTTATGGATAATTTCCCGATATGCAGTTTCCTTTTTCTGATATTGAAAAATACCGGTTTCAAGGCGGGACATTTTTACCAATGCTTCAATCAGGCTTTCTAACTTCTTTCCCTGAGCAAAAACCTCACCGGCATATTCCTTCTCCTGCTCGGTAGCTGCCACCTCTGTTAAAAGCTCAGAATACATCAGTATATTGGTAAGAGGTGTTTTGGTCTGATGGGAAATATTCGTAATCAGTTCCTTTAAATTGTCTTTTTCTTCCTGAATCTTCTTCTCGGACATGGATGCAGTAGACAGATACCGCATAAACTTTGTCTGCAATTTTGAAAGCTCGCTTTCGTCAAAGCAATTTTCCTCAAAGGTACCTGCAATTGCATCATCCAACATTTGATTCAAAATCTCGTATTCATTTCTTCTAATTTTCATTCTTCCCATTTAAAGACATAACCAATACCATATACCGTATGGATTATCTTTTCTCCAGAGCCTTCTATTTTATCTCTTAATCTTTTCACGCTGACGGATAGGGCATTTTCATCCACATACTGTTGATTCTGCCATACATAATCAATCAGCTTTTCCCGGGAAAGGGTAATTCCCTCATTCTCCGTAAAATACTTTAACAGTCGGATTTCCGTCTTACTTAATTCAATCTCCATATCATTTTTCTTGAATATCAGATTGTCAAAATCAAACAATAACCCATGCTTTTCATATCGGTTCGGAACATCACAAGGCTTCCCGGCTAACGCCCTTGATAAAAGATTATTCACCCGAAGCCTGAGTGCCATCAGGGAAAATGGCTTTGTCACATAATCATCCGCTCCAAGGGTAAGACCTGTCACCTCATCCAATTCCGTATCGTTTGCAGTCACAACCAAAACCGGTACGTCAGAAGTCTTCCTTAACTGTTTTAGAAAGTCAAATCCATTCCCATCCGGTAAATTAATATCCAAAATGATAAGATCTGCCTGCTCTGTGTCTTCAACCTCACCTAAGGAATAAAACTTCCGATATTCATATTTTTCATTTCCCAGAGTAAGCTCTATACCATGATTGATGGTTGCATCATCTTCAATAATATAAATGCACTTTTTTTCATTCGTCATAGGTGGCTCTCCTAAATTCTGTCTTTCCATTACATCTTCCTATAAATATCGTTAAACCCTCAACAACTTGAATTTACTGCAATACCCAATCTTCTCTTTTTAGAATGTTTACCTCATTTTCTTCCGTTGTACCGAATGCTGTCTCATAGGTATCAAATGCATAGTGCTTGAAACCACTTTTTTCCTGAACTCTATGAGATTGCTCATTCCACAAGAAGTGACCACAGAAGATTACATCAAGATTAGCGTTCTCAAAGAGAAAACGAATTACTTCTTTCAACGCTTCCGGCATCAAACCTTGTCCCCAATATTCTTTGCTCAGAACATAGCCTATCTCACGGCATTTCTTATTTTCAAATTCCGGGAAGTGAGTTTCATTGTATTTTTCGATCCCAACAGAACCTATTACTTTGCCCTGATATTCGAGTGCAAATGTTTTCTTATGGCTAATGAACATATCAAGAATAATCTTAGATTCTTCCTTGCTTTCATGAGGCTTCCAACCCGCCATTTGTCCGACTCCATCTACTGAAGCGTAGGAATAAAAGTCATCAAGGTCGGATTGCCGCCACGGGCGAATCAACAAACGCTCTGTTTTTAGGATAACATTACTTATATCTATTTCAGGATTCATAGTATTTTACTCCTCTAAATTCCGATTTATCTTTCTACTCAACTACACGCCAATTTCTTTAAAATATTAACATAATATTTAAGCTCATTCAAGGAACTCAAATAAACACACAAGTGGAATACCTCAAATTAAGTTTGTTTATTTGAAATTGCAATATAACTGCATATAGAAATCAGGAAACTTATACAGTACAAAACAACCGCTCCAAAACTAAACAATACTTCTCCCAAATAAGTTAGTCCTGGCATAAATCCATATCCAGGAAGATTATTATAGTAAATCATCAGTCCTATTGATATAAGCAGCGAAATTAGTTCTGCCGAAAACAATATCCGCCAAAGTTTTTTTGTTTTCTTGCGAATGGTTATCACAAATAATATTATAGGAAATCACAATAATAACAATTTTTTCAAAGAGTATTTTCATCAACACCGGTAATACTAATACAGGAAATATATCAGAAATTGTATTGGAGGTTTTTATCATGAGAAATTTTATCTTATCGTGTGAATCGACAACGGATCTGTCATATTCTTATCTGAATGAACGGGAAATTGCGGTTATTCCTTATACTTACATCATTCATGAACATGTCTACGAGGATAACATGGAACGAAATCCGGATCTGATGCCGAAGTATTATAAGATGTTGGAAAAAGGGCTGCTGCCTACAACCTCCCAGATCAACGAAGCTTCCTATTATGATTTCTTTGAAGGACTGATACAGAATGGTGATGTGCTTCATATCACATTCAGCTCCGCCTTAAGCGGATCGGCAAATAATGCCTATCGTGCGGCGGCAGCAATAAAAAAGAACTATCCGGGAAAGCAGCTGCAGGTCATTGATTCTCTCTGCGGTGCAGGAGGATATGGATTATTAACGGACTACGTTGCCGATATGCGGGATGAAGGTCTTTCATTGGCAGCAGCTGCCGACTGGATCATGAAGCATCGTACCTGTATCCATCACCAGTTTTTTACAACCGATCTCACCTTTCTACACCATAGCGGACGGATCAGCGGCGCTGCTTCCCATATCGCATCGATCCTGAACATTCATCCTCTGATCCGGCTGGATCAGAACGGAATGGCAGATGCCTATACAAAAGTCCGTGGCAAGAAGCGCGCCGTAAGAGAGGTGATCTCTGAAATGGAATACTACGCAGAAAACGGGACAGACTACAATGGAAAATGCTTCATCTCCCATGCTGCCTGCCCCGAGCTTGCCTATCTGTTAAAGAACTCCGTCCTACAGACATTTCCGAATGTCACCCATCCGGTACGCATCTTAAATGCCGGTACAATTACCGCATCCCACTGCGGTCCCGGCGCTGCCGGACTGTTCTTTCTCGGACGCGAACGCCCGTATTAATTTAATATTCATCCGGTACAAGTACCTTTTCAATCTCCGCGATATAGTATCTGTGATAATCCTTATCCGGATATACCTTTGCTCCTTCCTCAGGATCAGCAAAGGTAGCAGGATCAATATCTCCTTCGCACATTTTTCTGCAAATGAGTGTAATGCCTGCCTCTTTGATAACCGGAACATCACCACAGAAATCAAGAGTGATCCCTGCTCCTGCAAATTTATCCGCTACATCCTTACCGGATGTTCTTCCGCAATAAGTCAGTGCCTTTCTGTACTCTTCCGGAAGCACACAAACGGAAAATTCCTTCTGTTCATCGATAAACTGCTTTGTATATCTCTGTGGGCGGATATAAATCGTGATAACAGGCTTTGACCAGAACTCACCAAAGGAACCCCAGCTTACTGTCATCGTATTTGCCTTCTCATGATCTCCTGCAGTTACAAGTGCCCACTTTTTGTTGATCATTTCGATCAGATTTCCTTTTAATTCCTCTGCATTGATTTCTTTCATCTTGATAATACCTCACTTTTCTGATTACTCAGTTCCTGAAGTGTTTACTGTAACAGAAATACATCCTGATACAATAATGAGGCACTGATCATTCTCAATGCCTCATTGCAAAATCGTATGGTACACTGGTATTACCAGCTGGTTTTTGGCTCATTATACCATCCGCTTTTGTTTTGTCAACCAACAGCTTTTCAGAAACAAATCGTTTTTTATTACTTTTAAACACAGGTTTTATAATATATGAAATTATTTTCAACCTTATGCTTTTCTTTTTTATTTTATTCAGATATCAAATACTATAACTTTATTTTTATAGTGATCGGTCTGTTTTCAGATCAAACACACCCTGTCCATATCGTTTAAACTGCATCATCATCTCATGTGTCAGACTCAGATGTTCTCCATAGTCCGGGATCTGCTCACGCTCTACCCATTCGCCACTTGCAAGTTCTTCATGATCGATGGTCAGTTCCGGTCCATGCTCATCTGACTTTTTTCTGTCTGCCTGACAGAAGAATCCCATCAGCAGATTGCTGTCAAATCCCCACGGCTGTGATTTGTAATACCGGATATTCTTAACCGGTATTCCGACTTCCTCCATCACCTCACGCCGAACCGTTTCCTCTACCGTCTCACCTATTTCCGTAAAGCCGGCGATCAGGGCGTATCGTTTATACTCTCTTGCAGCGTAAGTTGTAAGAATGATACGATTGCCATCTGTCACTCCGACAATTACTGCCGGTGCGATCGTTGGGAAGATCAGATGTCCGCAGGACGGACAACGGAGCATCCGTTCTTTCTCATCCGGGAGCACAGGCGTTCCGCAGGCTCCACAATAGCGGTTCATCGAATACCACAGATGCAGATGCCATCCGGTTGCCGCCGCAAGCACTTCTTCCTTTGGCTTGCAGCTTCTGGTCTTATACATGCTCCGGTATTCATAACCCGGAATCTCCAGAGGCTCTCCCCAATTTACATCAGTTGCTCCATTCGCTGATCTTTCAACATAATAAGGCTCTGTTGTCCGGACAAGATCCTGCGGCCGATACAGAAAATACTGTCTGTCATCGATCACAAACAGGTATGTCAGATTATCCTGCCATGATGCATCCTGCGTGACCGTATCATTTATTCCTATATAGCTTTTATATTCCGAGATAGTGAGCCAGACCAGCTCATGCTCATCCTCCACCTTTTTGGCAAGGATCAGTTTCTCGGAGAATGCAAGGATCACATCATCATTCTTCGGCGGTTTTCGATATGCATATTCATTATGAAACCGTTTTGGTTCTATATCCTGTATCATCTTCCTATACCAGACAGGCTGTCTGATACGATATGAAAACATCTGTATTATCAGTGCTTTTATATGCGGATCAGCCAGCCTGTTTCTTTCTTTTTGAATTTATACCATGAATCATTTCTGTCGACACTGTCGTTTCGATTCATATATGGACACAGCCTTGCGTCTCTGTTATTACTTCTTTAACTGAGCCAGACGTTCTTCAACCTGGGCTTTCATTTCTGTATATTTTGCAAGCTTGGCTTTTTCTTCTTCTACCTTGGCAGCCGGTGCTTTATCTACAAATTTAGGATTTGCAAGCATACCGGATGCACGCTTGATCTCGCCGGCCAGACGACCGGATTCTTTCTCCAGACGCTCGATCTCTTTGTCGATATCAACCAGCTCTGCAAGCGGAATATAGAGTGCGGCATCATGTATCAGGGTAGATACTGCATTCTCATCAATACCATTCTTGCTATCCTGAATGAATACCTCACTTGCATATCCAAGTGTTGCAAAGAAATTCTTTGATGCTTCAAATATATCACGGATCTCACTCTTAGCAGATACAACATATACAGTTGCTTTCTTGCTTGGCGGTACATTCATACCGGTACGCAGATTACGAATCGCACGAACCGCAGCCTTGATCGTATCAACTGCATTTTCATCCTGCTTGAAGCTCCACTCCTCTTTATATACAGGCCAGTCAGAGATCATGATAGATTCTTCCTCATCCTGAATATTACAGAAGATCTCCTCCGTGATAAACGGCATATATGGATGTAATAATTTCAATGCCCGGATCAGAACTGTCTTTAATGTCCAGAGGGCTGCTGCCTTTGTCTCGTCTGCATCATTGTAAAGTCTTGGCTTAACCATCTCGATATACCAGTCACAGAATTCTTCCCATATGAAGTCATATACCTTGGAAACTGCGATACCCAACTCGTATTTCTCCATATTATCTGTCATCTCAACTGCCAGATCATTGACCTTGGATAAGATCCAGCGGTCAGCGATCGTAAGATCAGATAATTTTACATTTGAGAAATCCGCCTTTTCCATGTTCATCATAATGAATCTGGATGCATTCCAGATCTTATTTGCAAAGTTTCTGGAATTCTCTACACGCTCCCAATAGAAACGCATATCATTTCCCGGTGCATTACCTGTGATCAGTGTCAGACGAAGGGCATCTGCACCGTATTTATCAATAACCTCAAGCGGATCGATACCGTTTCCAAGAGACTTACTCATCTTCCGGCCCTGATCGTCACGAACCAGTCCGTGGATCAGAACATGCTTAAATGGGCTCTTTCCTGTCTGCTCCAGTGCGGAGAATACCATACGGATAACCCAGAAGAAGATAATATCGTAGCCGGTTACAAGTACGTCAGTCGGATAGAAATATTCATATTCCGGTGTCTTCTTTGGCCAGCCAAGTGTTGAGAATGGCCAGAGTGCGGATGAGAACCATGTATCCAGTGTATCTTCATCCTGTGTCAGATGTGTGCATCCACATTTCGGACATACCGTCGGAACTTCTCTGGAAACGATCGTCTCATGACACTCATCACAGTAATAAGCCGGGATTCTGTGTCCCCACCAAAGCTGACGGGAGATACACCAGTCGCGGATATTTTCAAGCCAGTGGATGTATGTCTTATCAAACTGCTCCGGTACAAATTCCAGCTCATCTGTCTTGATCAGATCAAGAGCTGCCTGGCCCATTTCCTTCATACGGACAAACCACTGTGGCTTGATCATTGGCTCTACCGTTGTCTTACATCTGTCATGTGTTCCTACATTATGTGTGTGTGGTACAACCTTTACAAGAAGACCTTCTTTTTCCAGATCTGCTACCATTGCTTTTCTTGCTTCATAACGATCCATGCCTGCGTATTTGCCGCCCTTCTCGTTGATCGTAGCATCATCGTTTAAAATATTGATTTCTTCCAGATTGTGTCTCTTACCTACTTCGAAGTCGTTCGGATCATGTGCCGGTGTAATCTTTACACAACCTGTTCCGAATTCCATATCTACATATTCATCTGCGATAACAGGGATCTCTCTGTCTGTTAAAGGAAGCTTCAGCATCTTACCGATGATATCCTTATAACGCTCATCCTTTGGATTTACAGCAACCGCCGTATCACCAAGCAGGGTTTCCGGTCTGGTCGTTGCTATCTCTACATATCTTCCTTCTTCTCCAACGATCGGATAATTGATATGCCAGAAATGTCCTTCCTGCTCTACATGCTCTACCTCTGCGTCCGAAATGGATGTCTTACATACAGGGCACCAGTTGATGATCCTGGAACCTTTGTAGATATATCCCTTTTCATAGAGATTGACAAATACTTCCTTAACTGCTTCTGAACATCCCTCGTCCATTGTAAAACGCTCTCTGTCCCAGTCAGCAGATGAACCCAGCTTCTTTAACTGGTTTACGATTCTTCCGCCGTATTCTTCTTTCCATTTCCAGGCATGCTGTAAGAAAGCCTCTCTGCCGATCTCCTTCTTATCAATACCTTCTGCCTTTAATTTCTCTGTTACCTTTACCTCTGTAGCGATCGCTGCATGGTCTGTACCCGGCTGCCATAATGCACTGTAGCCCTGCATTCTCTTGAAACGAATGAGGATATCCTGCATCGTATTGTCCAGGGCATGACCCATATGAAGCTGTCCGGTTACATTTGGAGGCGGCATAACGATCGTAAATGGTTTCTTACTGCGATCTACCTCTGCATGAAAATATTTCTTATCTTCCCATTTTCTGTACAGCCTGTCTTCTATATCGGCCGGATTGTATGTCTTTTCCAGTTCTTTCATCTGTTCCATCCTTTCTGTTTTTATAGCATCTTTAGTGGAGCGTTTTTCCTTTACAGAATCAATCTTCTTACATAGAAAAAGCCCTTTGAAACATCTCTGTTCCAAAGGGCGTATCTTACGCGTTACCACCTTAATTTATCACTCATCTTATTCTGTAACGGGAACGACCCGGCGCATCCTACTGAACATTTCGGATGTGCTGCTCCAAAGCTACCTTCCCACAAATTTCCTCGAAAGACCTTTCAGCCTGTGGATCTTCCTCTCTGGCAGTTCTTTTATGGTACTCCTCTTTTTCCTTGCATTTATGCTGTTAAACTAAATCTCATAGTACAACAGAAGTCTTTCCAGTGTCAAGCGGTTTTAAACGTAATCTTGCTATTTTTCATACATCAATACTCTTTCCCACGGCATAAGTGTCGCTCCATCATCCTCTGGGAAACATGCACTCATCTGATCCGATATCACCTTTAACTTTTTCCGTATTCTTTCATAGCTAAAGAATCCATTATCATTCTGCTGATCCGTCATGGCATATTCAAATACTCTCGCACGGTCTTCATTTGGAAAGCTTTTTGAGTAGGTGTCAATAAATGCAATCTCTGACGCATCACCGGATGAAAATGCAACATAGGTATTGTCATAGCTATTTTCATTTGCAATATAATCGTAATCATAATCGAATCCATCCGGGTTGCACTCCGACCAAATTCCTTCATCAAACCAACAGCCGGTGTAATTCATATGGTTCTCGATCGCATGGAAGATCTCGTGGTGGATCGTGCTGATATAGGAGGACTGATCATTGATATCAATAACCAGAAATGTGTCATTCTCCAGAGTATTCTGAACTCCGGCAGCTGTTGTAAGTGCCGTTTCATCTGTTCCTATGATCGCACCTGCCAGATAGATCTTTAATATGCTTCCATATCCATCATCCAGATTTTTCAACATCCGATCCGGATATTTCTTCAACTCATTCTTCAGGACTTCCAGTGACTGCGCGGTCAGAAGTGCATTGTCTGATGCCTCATACCGGTAGATATCCTTGCTGCACTCCGTCACTTCATCAAATATATGTACCTCTACACCATTTTGATCTCCGATATCCTTTGCCTGCTGCCGCAGCTCCTGCTTCAACTCATCGGACGGATGATCCAGATAACTCCATGGATAACGGTAGACTCTGGAATCACCGGAAATGCTGCGCGCATCGTTCAGATCCCATATGTATACTTCCGGTGTGAGTCCGCTCGTTGAAAATGCAAAGAAGTTGTATGTATCTATATAAGTACCTTGATCGATATAAATATAATTTGTTTCATCAAACGGAAATGTTACTGCAAGTCTGCTTTCACATTTACCGGTATCCACATTATAGATCCGAAACTGCAGCTTCTGTGTATTCGTCTCCTGCGACTGGCTGGCACTGCCATACATAGCCAGACCATGTTCTACATCGCATCCAACCTGAAAATCACCTGTATTATCCGGGAACAAAATTCCCGGTTCTTCCCCGGAAGTTTCTCCATACACCTGATAGACCTGATCATCCGCATATACCGATGCGTAGTACTTATCCCCACTTCCTTCAAATTGCACGATATCATAATCACCGGTTTCTTTTATATCTTCACCGGTCACACTATAACATCTGACCTCCACACGTTCTGCCGTATTATCATATGCCGACACCACCAGATACTCCGGTTCTTCCGCATATCCTAGCAACGTTGTATCTTTTCCTTCTCCTGAATACGCCGGACACACCTCTGACTCTTCCCCCGACCGCAGATCATATTCATAGATCTGTCCATCCTCTGCATTTATATAGAAGAAGCCGGTGAGATCCTTTGACATCAGATAACTGTCCGGTGTCCCCTTTTCGATCGGCATAACAGTCTCCTGCTCCAACAATGCTCCATACCGGATCAGCTCTTTGTTGCCTTTATCATAGAGAACCACCTCATCGGTTCCATTTGAAAATACATCTGACGCATATGTATTCTTCGGGCAGCTTACAACCACTTTCTGCCTGAGATCCGCCAGATCATATAGTGCCAGATAACCATCTTCTCCTACGCCATACTGGATTCCAAGTGCATCCCCAAAAGCAAACATCTTATTAATGTAAATATTATCTTCCTCTACTTTCATATCCAGTTGATACAGGTTCGTATGTCCGGATACCTTTGCCTGCTTGTAGTATTCTCCCGAGACGATTGATTTCCACTCTTCTTCTGTGGTCGTTTCTTCGGTTGTCGTCTGTGAGCCATCTGCCCTGTCAGTATTTTCTTCTGTCAGATACCCGGAGGTTGTTCCCCCATTCTTATCCCCACCTGTCACCTGACAGCCTGTTATCTGTCCAAGTGCCATGCTGATAACCAGCACTCCTGCCAGCCATCTGCCGATACCTTTCCTGTAATTCTTTCTCATATATGCACCCCATTTCTATGACATTATTTAACTACCCCTAATTTTATTTCCACTTTTTAATAGAATATCATATATAAATTTCCTTGTAACTAATAAAAACCATTAAAATGATGGCTTTCGAGTGCCATTTTGCCATCATTTTAATGGTTTTGTATGTTGATCAATTATTCAAAGCATTATCCCAGGATCACTGCCTGCCCGGAGCTTAACCGTATACGGTTGCCATTTAAGCATACGTCATTCTTATTATCTAACAAAACATGAAGCTTCGGCTGCTCATTTGTAGTCAGCAGATCAACCGTGATATCTTCTCTACTGTAATTCGTTATAATGTAAACGGTCTGGTCTTCCGTCTTTCTTGCATATGCAAATATTCCATCCTTCTCCACAAACATTGGAACGACCTTGCCATAGGTAAATACTTCTTTGTAGTCCTCGGACTTACGAAGTGCGATCAGCTTCTGGTAATAGTACCATACTGAATCTTCCCTGCCAAGCTGTTCTTTTACATTGATCTCTTTATAATTTGGATTTACAAAGAGCCATGGTGTTCCGGTTGTAAATCCTGCCTGTGCAGAATCATCCCACTGCATTGGTGTTCTGGCATTATCCCTGCTGTTCTCATAGCAGGCTTCCATCGCTTCTTCTACCGTGCAGCCAGCATCGATTGCAACTGCATATTCATTCTTTGTACTAATATCATTGTAATCATCGATCGAAGCCATATGACAGTTACGCATACCGATCTCCTGTCCCTGATAAATAAACGGAATACCACGCAGCATAACACTGATCGTTCCCAGTAATTTGATTCCGTCTTCATTCTGAAGGTAATCCGGCAGATAACGGCTCGCACCTCTCGGTTCATCGTGATTCTCTATGATATTTGCAAGGAAGCCGACATCTTCGCATTCCTTCTGTGCATGGAAGATCACCTTTTTCAAGTCGTCAAATCCGACCTTCTTCGCATCGTACCAGCCATGATCGCCAAATGTCATCTCATGCGCTGAGAAATCAAACATCGTTGAAAAATGTCCGTCGTCACCGATAAATTCTTCCAGCTCATCCTTCTTCATATTGAATACTTCAGCAACTGTAAATGCATCGTACTTTTCAAATGTATGCTTCTTCAGATCCTCTAACAGCTCACCAACGCCATCGACACCCTCAACCATACGGAAGATTCCTGTCATGCCATCCGGTCCGTCCGGCTCATAATCCGGAAAACTCAGATCTTTCTTGATATTGATGATCGCATCGATACGGAAGCCCGCAACGCCCTTATCCAGCCACCAGTTGATCATGGTATATAATTCATTTAATACCTCAGGATTATTCCAGTTCAGATCCGGCTGTTCCTTGGCAAACATATGAAGATAATAATAGTCCGTTCCTTCTACCTTCTCCCATGCGCTTCCACCAAAATAAGACCGGTAGTTGCTTGGCGGATTGCCGTCTTTTCCCTTACGGAAATAAAAATAATCGCCATATTTACCTTCCGGATCTTTTAATGCTTTCTGGAACCATTCATGCTGATCGGAACAGTGATTAATAACAAGATCCATAATGATATACATATCCCGCTTCTTCGCTTCTGCTAACAGCTCATCGAATTCTTCCATCGTTCCAAATATTTCATCGATCTTATAATAATCTGAAATATCATAACCCTGATCGACAAATGGAGACTGATAGATCGGAGATAACCAGATAATATCGATTCCCAGACTTTTCAGATAATCTAAATGATCGATCACACCACGAAGATCACCGATTCCGTCTCCATTTGTATCCTGAAAACTCTTTGGATATATCTGATATGCTACTTTGCCATGCCACCATTTTCTTTTCATTATAAAAACCTCCTGTGTTCCTTTTATACTGTCTGTATCTGTTCCACCATCGGATACAGATACTCGTCCTTTTTACACTTTAATTACAGTATACGGAATCCATAGAGGTTTTCTATCTTTAAATTGACTATTTTATTGTACTATTTTGACTTTTTACGATATTCGGAAGGTGTCATGCCCTTCTCCTTTTTAAAGCGTCTGATAAAATATCCGATATTGTCAAATCCACAGGCAGCTGCAATATCTATGACCTTATCCTCTGTCTCTGCAAGTGCCGTTGCCGCTTTCTCCACACGGATCACATTGATATATTCTGTGATCGTCTTCCCGATATTCTTCTTAAAATATCGGCAAAAATACTGTTCATTCATATTGACCAGCTCCGCCAGTTCGGACAGGCGGATCGGTGAACCGTAATGCTCCCCGATATACTGCAGCACCTTTTTCAGATTCTCTACCGTTCCGGATTCTTCCCTGTCTTCCCTGACCTGTCTTGTAAACAGGTCATACTTATATGCAACTGCGATCAATTCTAACATCTTTGCCTTGATATTCAAATAGAGCATATTTTTCTGTAGATTCTGTTTCGGTTCTCCTGCCACGTTCTCACGCGTTATTGAAGAATCCAGATGCTGCCCTTTCTTCGTATCATGTTCTTTCATCTGCCTAAGCACCTGTTCAATCTCTTTATAACAGGCACTCAATTCCTCAAATGCCGCATCCCCACTCTGGCACAGAACCGGCATCCGAAGCTTTCCTTCTGCAAGTGGGCCAAGCACCTTCGCCTCCGCCGCATCATACCGTTCAAAGCACAGGATATCAACAGGGAACACAACCGCACTTTCTATACCATTCTTTTCCAGGATCAGTGCATGCAGTTCTTCCGGATGGATGCACATAAATGCCGGTGCATGAACCTGATACTCCTTTGTATTTATCCATACCGGGAAATCACCTTTTTGAAAATAGATCCATTCCATTTCCTCATGCCAATGCGGAACCACATGCCACTCATTTTCTCCGTTCCATTCGTACAAAGCAACCGGATACTGCACCGTTCCATGTGTTCTATTCTCTTTTAACGATGTATTTGCCATTTCCTGCTTTTTCATGCTTTGGTCCTTTCTTATTTTATGCTGGACATCTTCTATATTTCATTATACACTTTTCCTATATGGGGACAAATGGTTTTATATCGTACATTGCATTTATTTTCCTTGGAATCGGTATCGTACTGATCATAATTGCCGTTATATTACTGATACGCTATATAAAACAGGTGACCGCATTTAAGAAATACAAACCTGCATGGGAAAAACACAAAAGCATTTATGATGATTTTGCCATAGAACTGAATCACTGGTATGATTCCGGACTTCCGCCAAAGAGCTGTGACGGCGATACCTCCTACGCCCTCCGTCTGCAAAGAGAACGACTGGGTCGCAAAGGAATCCGCATGATCCACTACACGGCACCTGCCAAAGACACCAATGGCACCTCTTATCTTACAAGAAACACGGTCTGGTATTCCGTTGATACTATGGACGAAAGGATCAACCGGCATCTGCGATTTGAAAATGCTTCCGGCGCCATATATGACCGGAAATCAGATGACATCATGTATGAGGTGGTTGTGCATACACCAAATGAAGCAGAGCTTCATCATATGACCATGACCTGTCCGAACTGTGGCGCTGTCAATCCGGTTGCTGCCCTGACACAGGGTTGCCCATACTGCAGCACCGTTTTCCAGATAAAGGATCTGTTCCCGCGTGTCACGAATACCTATTTTATCCGGAATAATGCTTCCATGAAAAATGTAAACAAACGAGGCTCCACCATATGGATCACTATGCTGGTTGTATTCCTATTTACTTTTATTTCCGCTCTTTCAGACCGGGAGAATCCGATTCCTGCCAGCCTGATCATGTCCTATTTTGTCACACTGATCTTCGGCGGCATCACCGGACTTATGCTTTCATCCGTTCTTTTGATCATTAAGCAGTTCAATCGTGACGGTCGAAAACGTATTCCATTCTGGTCTTATGTGACAGCAAAGGGAAAGATCTCACGAGCATTTGCGCCTTATGATCCTGTTTTTTCTTTTGAGAAATTTGAAGGCCAGATCATCGCCCTGATCCGCATGACCGTTCTGGCAGATCACCCGGAAAACCTTGCTTTCTATCGTGGTTCTTCTTTTGATCCATATTTTCAGGATATCATCGAGATGACCTACATGCAGGCTTTAACTGTCAATGATATCCACATGGAGGGAAGTGAGCTGTGCCTGAATCTTCGTACCTGGTGGATAAATTACAGTGAACATGATGGCGCCATAAACCGTCGGGGCGACTGTATCGACGTATCACTCCGACGTAATACCGCCTACATGGAACCGCCCGGTTTCTCCATTACTTCCGTCCACTGCCCTGCCTGTGGCGCAAGCTTCGATTCCGTACGCCAGCGCATCTGCCCTTACTGTGGCAACGAATATCATATGGAGAATGCAGGCTTTGTCATTGAAAAGCTGGAGCTTATTTAGAAATGATCTCTTGCTGTTATATACAATAATTCCCACCTGTAAAGACTCATGGTGTTTTCTACAAACTGCACATGCCCGATCCGTAAATGTTCCTGTGCCAACTCGTCCTTCGGACTCAAACAGGCACCCACATTTACTGGCAATGTGCAGTTTATAACAAAAAATCATGAATGTCTTTACAGGCGGAAATATTGTATATAACAGCATGTTACATTTTGAACAAGCTCTAGGTAGGTAAGCAAGCCTATAATAACTAGTTCATCTTTTCAAGTTCACATACATATTCGTATTCATAGCCATTGTCATTTTTCGTAACTGACATATCTTTTACCTTTATTTTCCCCTCATAATCAAAAGCATCACAAATCTTAATATTTTGCTGTTTAATTGAATCATCTATATTTTTCATATCAAAATATGTAATTGCAGAAAATTTTTTTGAATAAGCACATATAATCACAAAATCAAATCCATCCATTTTTCTAATAATTTTTATTATATCTTTTGTAAATGGCATATTCTTTATTCTTTGTTTATAATATCTGTTACTTTTTTTAATGATGTAAGTATTCTTATTATCTGAAACAGGGATCTCAACAATACAGCCTAAAATACTATTACTTTTTTTAAAAGACCGAAGTCTATTCTTATAACTTGGATACTTCTCTGTTCCTTCATTACACTTTTGATTATGCTTTAGGCATATTTCTTCAAACCTTTTGATAAAAACATTATAATCAAATCTATATGTTGCATTAAAACTATTACATACTATCTGCGAAATGTTTTTTGCACTTTTATCTAAATCATTATCCTTAGCATATGCATCCACTGTCTGCTGAATATCTGTTTCTTTCTGTCTTGAAAAAGATCCCTTCTGTTCATTATAACAACTATCCACAAGACAATGTTCTAATCCTAAAATTGTATTATCTGAAACAAAAATAAAATCAGGTCTTTCTGAATCTTGGCATTTCTCTTTCATGGACATAATTCTCTTCTGAATAGATTTTGCAATATCCCCTTGTGTCCTTTCATTTTTTAAAATCATATCTAAACATCTTACTTCTGGTTCCTTACTCCCCATCAAACATCCCCCTCTACACAAACATCTGCTGTAACAGACCTTTTTTCATTTCTTCCCATGCTGCTAATGTTGCTTTCTGATTCTCGATTACATCATCGAGTGATGAAAGACAATCCGCAATTTTCTGCTGCTCTGCAAAGCAAGGGTGAGGAATTAACAATTCATCAAATGAATTCATTTCAATATTTTTTCCATCACGAACACCTGTTACACAAACAGATAATTTGCCTTCTATAAAATTTGATGACCTAAAATATGGATAATAAAACAAAGCATTAACAGTATCATTACCTCTATATACATGGTATGCAGGACTAACAATTCCATCCTGATTTGCAATTTCCAAACCACCTTCAAAAGACCTGAGATGAACAATAAAATCATTCTTTTGAACAGCTTTATAATTCTTTAAACCTTTTTCATCATAAGTAATTCTACGTTCAGATTCATCTCGCCTTATTGTTCCAGCACCTTGAATAATTGTTAATGCTGGTAAGTCCAACCGATTTTTTTCAATAATTTTTTTTAACAGCTCCGATAATTTCTTTTCTTCCCAATCTGGGAACTCACTTCCGTCATCTGCTTTGAATCTGACTTCCTGACTGAACAGCTTCTGCATCACACCTTTTTTACGTTCTTCCCATGCTTCGACAGTTACTTTTTGTTTCTCAATCACTGTATCAATTGTTGATAAGAAATCTGCAATTTTCTGTTGTTCTTCCAATGACCTTGGTACATATACAGGAATATCTTGCATCAAAGAATCTGTCATACCAACCCTATCATGTCTCGCACCATTCTGTGCTCCATTTTCATAAATAAAACGATACCATGCCCCACTTTGAAAATACCAAAGAAGATACTCAGCATTTGCAATACCTTTAGGACGCAAACACGTATATAATGGTGATACAATACCATGTTCTTCAAGTTGATAACAGTTAAATGGTCCATATGGTGCTTGTTTTGATTTTCTTGGATTATAAACAAAATCACCTGTTTTAATTATTGTATAATTTTCTGTTTTCCCATCTACTGCAATATCTTTATCAAAAAAATCACGCTGGTTAATTAAACCAAATTCAGCGGAATTCGTTATTACATTTTGAATTTTACCATCTTTATTTTTCTCTTTAATCTTAGAAAAAAGATTTGCAACTTTCTTTTCTTCCCAATCTGGGAACTCACTTCCGTCATCCGCTTTGAATCTCAATTTAGGCTCATTCATTTGCATCACCTCTTTCCAAGGTTCAAGCCACAAATCTGTTCCGCAAGTTTCTCAGACAAATCCGATTCGGCATGCCAACAAATTGTTTGAACCTGTTTAATATCAAAATGTATATTTTCAAAATCAGTATCTTTACATGAAAAAACAACTGTTTTTCCTAATGCTTTCGCATAACCAGCTTCATAATAGACACCAAGATTTTGTGTTGTTAAATCAGCCACAAGGAATTTACAATTATGAATATGTTCCATCATTACATTGTAAATATTTTCACTATGAAAATCCTTATCCAAGAAATATGGTTCATTTCCTGTATTTGTTAATGCTGTACGGATTCCTTCTCTAATCACTGAAACACAATCACATTTTTGTTCATTCATAGGCATTGATACAAACACCTGTCCTGCTGCATCATCTGTATAATCTACAACAGGTACCTCAGCATGTTTCTTACAGATATTTGCAATCACTTTCAACTGGTCACCTGTCGCATTGTTAATCATAAAATCATGTAATTTTTCAAGATTATTAGCATGGACGACAGAACCAGCACCAATAAATCTTTCTGATGGAATATTAAACCATGCAAGCACATCTTCTATCACACCATGTTTACCGAACGTGTAATAGTTATCATCTGATTCTGCATATTTAGCAAATTCATTAAAAATTATTTCAGCATTCACTACTTTCACCTGCCTTTACAGTCCAAGCTGTCTCATAAAACTTTCAGCCTTATCAATGGCTGCTTTTGTTTCTGCGTCCAGTGTCTGAATCTTTGATTTTACAGCACCTAAATCAACAGGTTCTTCTTCCTCGAATGTATCAACATATCGTGGAATATTCAAATTGTAGCCATTGTCTTCAATCTCTTTCATATCTGCTACATGTGCAAATTTATCTACATCTACACGCTTTGTATATGCATCTACAATCTTATCAATGTGTTCCTGTTCCAAGATATTCTGATTCTTTCCAGCCTTGAACTCCTTGCTTGCATCAATGAAAAGAATGTTACCGGAATTACCATTACGCTTACTCTTTAACACCAAAATGCATACTGGAATACCTGTTCCATGGAACAGATTTGCAGGTAATCCAATAACTGCATCCAGCCTGTTCAGGTCTTTAATGATATACTTACGAATTGCTTCTTCGGCTCCACCTCTGAACAATACACCATGTGGTAACAATACAGCCACACGTCCGTCGGCATCATCCATGTGATAAATCATGTGTTCTACAAATGCAAGGTCAGCCTGTCCCTTCGGTGCCAGCTTTCCAACTCCGCTGTATCGTGGGTCATCTTCAAACTTCTTATCAGCAGACCACTTCAAGCTATACGGTGGATTGCAGACCTGTACAGTCAGCTTCAAATCATCACCGTACTTGTCATCCTTCAAGGTATCACCTTTGTAGATGTCAAAATTCTGCCAGTCTACGCCATGCATAATCATATTCATACGGCTCAAGTTGTATGTAGTTGCATTCAGCTCCTGACCATAGAAATGTCCTACACGTCCTGTTGTCAGATGCTTCTGTACTTCCAACAACATAGATGCAGAACCACAGGTACAGTCACCAACGGTCTTCGCTTCATCCAATCCAAGAGCTGCAAGCGTAGCACATAATTTACTCGGACCAGCCGGTGTAAAGAACTCTCCACCTTTCTTTCCGGCATCGGATGCGAAAAGTCCAATCAGAATCATATATGCTGTACCCAGTACATCAAACTGGGAATCCTGTAAATCAAAATCAATGTCTGCTACACGAACCATAACACGACCAATCATCTCTGTACGGTCTGCAACAGTCTCACCAAGTCTGGAATCCTGTAAACGCATATCATTGAACAAGCCATCAAATGCCTTATTGGATTCATGACCCATTGTAGAACCTACAAGGTCATTGATTGCTTTTTCAAAATCTTCTACGCTGAACTTATCAGCATCATTCTCAAATTTTGTAATCTTACGAATCAGATTACGGAACAGGTTTTCAGGCTTGATAACATAACCCAGCTTTGATAAAGACCATTCCTCTACAACGGGTCTGTAATCATCATCCGCAAAGGCTTCTTCGTATGTTACACCGTCATTTTTAAGAATCTCCGCCATGTACATTTCTGTACGCTCTGACAGATAGCGATAAAAAATGACACCTAAAATATAGTTCTTGAACTCAGACGCATCCATTTGACCTCTAAGGTCATTCGCAATCGCCCACAGTTTCTGTGAAAGCTCATTTGCCTGAGCCTGATATGTATTTGTATCTGCCATAATTATTCTCCTTCTGCTTTGTATTTGTTATATGTGTCCTGTACAAATGTCTTCACTGATTTCGTCAGTTTCGTCATTTTCAGCAATCCAAGATTATATGCTGTAAGTCTCTTACGAATATCATCGTCTGAGATTGCACCATGGAACACATATTCCGTAAACAGTTCTGATACAATGATATAGTCAATCTTGTTATCAAAGGAAAATGCTTCCATATCTGCCTGCATCTGCTCTTTTTCAAACTGCGTGAATGCTTCCATTACGTCAGCATCTTCCGGCAAATCATAGAATCTTGTCAAAATGAACTGTTTCATGACTTCTTTTTTCAGTCTCAATGATTCATTATCGGAACGCTCAATCTCACGCAGAATCAAATCAACATCCTGCTGCTTTTCTTCCTCTGTCTTGTCGTGAGTATTCGCATTTTTCAGCAGATTCAGGATATACACGACATTGATACGGTCAGTACGGACAAGCTCAATATCGAAATCCACATCTACTGGTACAGGTACTTTAGGATTTGGATTGTGTGTCTGGTCTTTGTAATACAGATACCAGCTCTTGAATCCTTCGTATTCATTTTCATCCATGACTACTGCAAGGTCAGCCCAGTCAAACTTTGAAAAAGTCTTCAAAGTGGCAAGGGTCTTTGCCATAGAACGGAACGCAATGATAAACATACGGATTTCATCTTCTGACTTGAGCTGTCCGGCAGCATCTACGTCAGGTGCAATCTTTCTAAGTACAGGTTCCTGATTCACCCACTGGTTCAGATAATACTCATAGTTCTCCAACAGATACTCGTTCGGGTCTCCGTCTCCTGAGAACAAGGTCAATGCATCATCCTGCCACTGCTTGATATTACGATAAGATACAATCTGTCCAAACTGCTTTGTGACCTTATCTACACGATTTGTACGGCTATAAGCCTGTACAAGTGAATGCCAGATAAGATTTTTGTCCAGATACAGCGTATTGAGTGGCTTTGCGTCAAATCCAGTCAGGAACATATTGACTACCAAGAGAATATCAACCTGCGGTAAATCCTTCTGCTTCAATCTCTTTGCAATATCCTTCCTGTACGCATCAAAGGTATCAAGCGTAAAAGCTGTGCCATACAGGCCATTATAATCCTTCATGCAACGGTCAAGAAGTTCCTGAGAATGTTCATCTGCACCATCATCCATATCTTCATTTGCCTGATACGAAAAGATTGCAGCTACTTTTAATCTCTTGTCTTCTGGTACCGCATCATTCAGCTTCTTGAACTCGTCATAATACTTACCAAGGGTCTGAATCTTATCTACTGCAAACAATGCTGTATAAATATCTTTGCCCTGTGGATGCACGTGCTGTTCATGATGTTCCATGATATGCTTTGCAATACCTGCAATACGCTCATCATCATGATACAACGGTTCCATATCAATCTTATGACGCTTACAGTAGTCCGGGTCATCGAGCTGTTCCGGGTCAATACCCTTTACAGCAAGATTCCTTGCAAAGATTGTACGCTGATACTCTACTGAGAATCTTAATACATTGCCATCTGCAATAGCATCTTTAATCATGTACTTATGCAAGCATGAATCCAGCTTACCTCCAGCATGAAATACATCTGCTGTGGTACGTCCGTCTGCACCTTTGTTTTTCTCAAAAATAGGTGTTCCAGTAAATCCGATATAGTTAGCTCTTTCAAAATGCTTCTGAATCTGTCCATGCATCTTTCCAAACTGGGAACGATGGCACTCATCAATGATAAAAACTACTTTTTTATCTTTGTATGCGTCCATGACTGATGCATATTTCGGATTCTTGACGGCATTTGCCATTTTCTGGATTGTTGTAACAATCATCTTCTTTTCTGATGATTTCAGCATATTGATAAGCACATATGTACTGTCTGTGTTATCTACACAGTCTTTTTCAAACGAATTATATTCGTCAACCGTCTGGTCATCCAAATCCTTACGGTCAATCAGGAATACGACCAAATCTACACTTGATTCATCACGCAAGAGCTGTGCCAGCTTGAATGATGTCAAGGTCTTTCCTGACCCTGTACATGCAAATACATAACCATCCTGATTTGCTTCCAGAACACGCTTCTTCGCAGCCTTTACAGCATAAATCTGATATGGTCTCATGACCATAAGGATTGGTTCTGTGGTCTTAGTGACCATGTATTTATCAATCATCTCTGTAAGAGCTGACTTTCTGAAGAACTCACCTGTAAATGTATTCAAATCATTGATACGTGTATTCTTTTCATCTGTCCAGAAGAATACAAGTGATTTCAGAATCGGATTGTACTGACCATCCATCATCTCATTTTCATTACAGAAATACTTCGTCTGTACAGAGTTACTTACTACAAATAACTGTAAGTATCTGAAAATCCCCTTGAATGAGAACTTTCTGTATCTGTTAATCTGGTTGATTGCTTCGTTAATCTCAACACCCGGACGCTTTAATTCAATCTGTACCAATGGCAGACCATTGATAAGCACAGTCACATCATAACGATTCGTATAAACTACATCGTCTTTGTGTGATTTATCCATTGTGACCTGATGTGTCACCTGATAGATATTTCTATCTGTATCAGATGAGAAAAAATCTATATATACCGTTTTACCATCATCTAAAGTAAGTACAAATTTATCACGTAATATCTTTGCTGATTCATACACTGAATGATTATCTATATGAATCATAATACGATTGAACTCAGCATCTGAAAATGTCGCCGCATGTGCCTTTTCTTCTAACTTTTTTGCATTAAACTTTGCAAGTTGTTCCCGAAAATTATTAATTACCTCTTCATAATTATTAAGTTCAATATAGTTATAGCCAATATTCCTTAATCGATCAATAAACTTCTCTTCTATTTGATATTCCAATATGCTCGTCATTGACTATACCTCTCCCTTCTCATTTTTTGTCTTTTTCCATACTGCATCTGTAATCCACTGAGAAACATTTTTATGTGATTTACTCACTAGATTTTTAATTTTTCAATAGTATCCTCATCAAGCGATATATTAACTCGTTTCTTCAACAATTTCCTCATTTCTAAATTTTTATACACACATCATACCTCAAATGTGTGTATAAAAACAAGAAATTTATCGATTGCTACAAGATATCTATGCTGCTTTTTCCATATATAATAGAATCCCCCTATATATGACATTGTCAGATTTTCGTTATGATCTGCACATTGCCAGTAAATGCGGGTGCCTGTCTGAGTCCGAAGGACGAGTTGGCACAGGAGCATTTACGAATCAGGCATGTGCAGAGAATAGACAATCTGGCACGTCATTATAGGGGGATTCATATTATATATGAAGAATGCGTCATACTGTGAAAAAAAGCTGGAGATTTTCTTAAGAACATCGGCTGTTATATAATTCAATCCCCTTGATAAAGACATTCATGATTTTTCGTTGCGAACTGCACATTGCCAGTAAATGCGGGTGCCTGTCTGAGCCCGAAGGGCGAGTTGGCACAGGAGCATTTACGGATCAGGCATATGCAGTGAGCAGAAAATATCATGAGCCTTTACAAGGGGATTCGTATTATATAGCAGCCGATGTCTGAAAATCTTCGGCTTTTTATCATTATGCCATTACTCGCCAAGGATGTGACGGGCTACATAGATACCACTGGCGGAGGCATGGGACAACGAATGCGTTACGCCACTGCCATCTCCGATCACATATAAGCCCTTGTGGCAGCTTTCCAGATTCTCATCCAACTCCACTTCCATGTTGTAGAACTTAACCTCCACACCATATAACAGAGTATCATCATTTGCTGTTCCCGGTGCTACCTTATCCAGTGCATAGATCATTTCCATGATTCCATCTAAGATACGCTTTGGCAGAACAAGACTCAGATCACCCGGTGTTGCCGTTAAGGTCGGTGTTACCAGCCCTTCTTCAATACGCTTCACGGTACTTCTTCTGCCTCGAACCAGATCTCCAAATCTCTGTACAATTACACCACCGCCCAGCATATTAGATAATCTTGCGATACTTTCACCATATCCGTTACTGTCTTTAAACGGTTCTGAAAAATGCTTGGAAACCAGAAGTGCAAAGTTTGTATTCTCTGTCTTCTTCTCATCACCCTCATAGCTATGTCCGTTTACAGTGATGATACCATTCGTATTCTCATTTACCACAATTCCATTTGGATTCATACAGAAGGTTCTGACATTATCTTCGAATTTCTCTGTACGATATACAATCTTGCTTTCATATAATTCATCCGTAAGATGTGAGAAGATAACTGCCGGGAGCTCCACACGGACTCCGATATCGACGCGGTTGGATTTTGTAGGGATCTCAAGCTCCTTACATACCTTTTCCATCCATTTGCTTCCGCTTCGTCCAACGGATACGATACATTTCTCACAGTCGAATTCACCCTTATCGCAGATGATACGATAACCACCATCAATAACCTGTACTGTATCAACCGGTGTATCAAAATAAAAGTCTATATGATCCTTCATCTGATCATACAGATTCTGAAGAACAACATAGTTGATATCAGTTCCCAGATGCCGAACCGACGCATCCAAAAGCTTCAGCTTGTTCTGAAGACAGAGCTTCTTGAACTTCGTTCCGGCGGTTGAATAAAGCTTTGTTCCCTCGCCGCCATTTTCCATGTTAATCTCATCTACATACTTCATCAGGTCAACAGCTTTCTGCTTACCGATATATTCATACAGTGTTCCACCGAAATCATTTGTGATATTATATTTTCCATCTGAGAATGCACCTGCTCCGCCAAATCCACACATGATTGAGCAATGCTTACAGTTAATACAATTCTTGATCTTATCGCCATCGATCGGACATTTTCTCTTTTTTAAGGTATATCCTTCCTCGAATACAGCAATCTTATACTCCTGTTTCTTCATCAGTTCATATGCCGCAAAGATTCCTCCCGGTCCTGCACCAATAATAATCACATCATACTTCATACACAACTTTACCTTTCATTTATCAGACAAGCTGATCCCGGAATTCGTCTTTTAATTCCGACAGGATCGTATCCATACGTCTGTCATAATCTTCAATATGTCCATGAAGTCGGTTATAAACCGCTTTCTGGACTTTATTGTAGATTGGAAGCTCCCGCACATCTTCTTTAGAATCTCCGACTTCACTCATCAGATCCTCTAAGAAATTCGCAGGAAGTCCTCGCTTCTTAATCTCTTTTTCAAGTGTCGCAGTATCCACCGTAACTGCCAGCACACAGAAATATTCGATCAGGGATTCCTCATTCTTATTTAACGAATATGCCTGAATAAAACAACTCTTTGCTTCATCAAGCTGAAGATTTCCGGCCAGTGCAACTGCTTTATTATGGTATACATTTCCGAGGAATTCATCCTCCTGTTTTTCCTTTTCCAGATAGCAGATGATCTCATCATAGATCGCACCTGCTTTAATATAATGCTTGTACCGCAGATATCCATCCGCCCGCAGCTTCTCGACCTCGTAAGATTTTAACGTACGAAGCTTCTGGCATTCCGCCATAAACTGCCGTACTTCTTCACTGCTGTAATATCCGCCATATACAAGGATCTCCACCATGATATCCTGAACAAATGCATGCTTCTCAAGTAATGTATCGATCTTATCCGCAAGCTCCGCGAGATCAAGCTCTCTCCTGATCCACGCCGACAATCTCGCCGATACATCTTCTTCCCCAACCAGCACCATATTATTATACAGGTAGTAACACAATTCCTCGTAGGAATATACAGATACCTTAGTATTCAGGAACGTATATGGATTCTGTGCAGTTTTTGTATTACATACAATTATTTTTCCCATTTCAGGTCAAATTCCTTCCTATATATCTTATTTGTGGTCGGGAACATCGTTCCAAATCCTTCATCCCTGATAACAACCGCTCCCTTTTCCGCACTGTAGAATTCCGCTTCCAGTGAGATCTTGGTCGTCTTCGGCGGACGCTTCGGCAGTCCGTGGATCTCGATATGTTCCTTATCATAATCTCCTGTCAATATGTTGCGATAGATCAGCTCCACTTGATTCGATTCGTCCGGAAAGATATATAATTTTCCCTTTGTGTGGAACCATTCCTGTCCGCCTCTGGTAATCGGCACAAATGTCTTGCTGTCATCATTTAAACTGATACCTATATCAAAGCCAACTGTATATTCCGACCGGATCAGATAACGATCAAGCACCTTGCTGTGCCGGTCGCCAAATGCCCGGTAGCAGGCTCCCTTTGTATAGATATTCTGACCGACAAATACCCGTCTTCCCTGACAGAGGATCGTCGCTGACTCCTTCAGCCAGTTATCCGCAAAACCAATTCCGGTCAGGAACACCGAGGACACATAAGTCTCTGCCAGAAGCTCCTGACAGATCGCTGCGAACTGCTCATCCAGCTCCTCATCGTCCTTCTTAAACGCTGAAAATGTCAAGCGGTCTTTCAGGTTTTGATGAAATACATCTACGATCTCCGGTGATTTGTTATGCGTAATATCGAATCTGTAATAATCAAGCCCGCTGCTGTTAAAATCAAACAGCACCACACTGTTATTTCTTAACGACTCCGGCTGATTAAAGATGTAATAAATTCCACTGTCTATATGGCTTGTGATCTCAAACTGTTCATCACTTAAATGAAGTGCTCTCTGTAACTCCTGCACTGCCTTAATGATATGAATATCGGCATCTGCGATCGTTACTACCAGCCGCCTGATCTCATAGCTTTCAAACTGTTTTGTAAATTCCCGGATATGAAGCAGCAGCATTTTGACCAGAAGGTCTTTTGCTTTATAACTTGTTCCATAGATCTCCGTGTCCTCGTTGATGATCGTCTTCTGGTAAACACGGTCAACCACCACGCCATCTTCCTTGAACCGTTTCCCTGTAGCCACCGCTCCGACACTCCAACCGGATTCATCCTTTGCTCCGGTTCCGTCTTTATATTTATCTGTATAAAACATAATATTTGGAAGCAGATATGTATCTTTGGAATCACTGTGACAGATTGATTCCGGTACTCCTTCATCCAGCTTATAATAACTTAACTGTGTATACTCCGGACTCAGATCCAATCCCAGATATAATGGATGTTCCGTCATGTTATCTCCTCCTGTTTCTACTGTCTTATAACAATATCAGATTCTCCTCAAAGAAATGTGTGTTATTCAGATAGGTATCCATCGCCTGGATCAGCTCCTGATCATTTCTTGTCTCCTGACTGATCAGCATACTGTTGATCAGCTCAAATCGATTACTGTTCTTCTTATGACATGCTGTATTCTTTAAAATATCACTCTCAACGATGGATGAATTACCGCTCTCCGCACCATCAATGGAATATAACAGCGTCTCTCCGTGGAACACAACAAATTCCTTGATATAGATTCCCGGTATGATCTCATTCATTCGCTCCGATTTGTAATGTGCCATACTGTTGCTTTCCTGTCCGAAGCTATAGCTTATCCAGATCTGTCTGCCGCTCTCGCCCTTAAAGATCAGATAGGTCTTAAACTTCATATCATCCGGCAATGTTACAAAGGATGCAAATTCTTTAAAGAACGGCAGGATCTTACTGCTGTCTATAAAATGACGAACTGTATTCCGGATCCATTCCTTCTGTTCTGCCGAGAACCGTCCACCGCAGCCCGCAAAATAAGAGAGCAGCGCCATCTCTGAAATCTCATCTGTAATGTTCTTCTTCGCCACTTCTTTATACAGGCATTCCATGATATCCGCAGGAATCTTCAGATCCTTGATAATATACTGATATGCACAGAACCGTAAAAATGCCTTGACTACCATGCCCCTGCTTCTGCCTGCGTAATAAAGCGCAAAGATATCAAAGATTGCCTCTGTATAAGCATCCGCAAACATCATCTGTGCCAAGATATTCTCTGCAAGCATATCAATATCACGATAATTTGTGTTAACCGCCTTAAACAGCTCTGCCATTTCCTCTAACGAACCATTATAGTTATTGATCAAAAATGCCAGAACCTTCTGTGTCGCATATCCCCTCCGGTACAGACATACACAGATGGATAATAACGTCCGGTCATCATCATAGCGCTTATCGGATATTCCGAATTCCGCGATCCGTATCAGTTCATCCACATCCACATCTACATATCCAAACCGATGGATTCCATTAAATGCCTGCTCATACATCCGTAAAGAAATGTAATATGTAATGATCCGGGAAGCGTCCTCCACTTCCACATAATCCAGATCAATTCGCGACAGATATTTATATAAAATGTCCGCATCATAATTCTCATGATAATACTCAACCATGTGGCGGAGTGCTCTCTGCCGGATCAGATAACTGATATTCGGACAGTTAGAGATATCACGCGCCAGATTGATCTCGGATGCATCCTTATATGAGAAGCTGTCTATATCGTTATACTCAAATAATAACAGGCGGTAATCCTTCGGATTATACTCTTTACAGATATCCAGATAATTTTCTTCTCCGACAACCGGCTCAAGCCGGTATGGTACCGTATTGATATATCTGCAGCCCCGACTGTCAAGTAATGTAATGATCGCGGATTCTGACACGATCTCTACATAAGCTTCTCCGTCAACTACATCCACCTGTTCACTCTTTTCCAGTTCCTCATGCGTTACAACCACTGATACGATATTCTTATTCCGACAGGTCAGCTTCTGCTTGAATATGATATTAATTAACTTTGATGCAAATTCCGGCTTCACGCTCTCCGGCTCCAGGAATTCTTCATAGATCACCGTCAGATCATCACTCACTTCGCCGTCGATGATCTTCTTCTCCATAAAGTTCTCGATCGCCGGAATATACTCATGGAACACATTCATATTCTGTGCCTTATTCATGATGACATTTGCATAAAGATATGCCAGTTCTTCATCATCTAACGTATTCTTGTAATTGAAATAACGGAGAATGGATTCCGGTATCGGCTGATACGTCTTCTTATCCATGCTCTTTAAGAAGCCCTCATACAAACCAACATATTTCATTCCTGCATTTGCCGCATCCTGATAATATACATGATACTCTTTATCACATTTTTTAAATCTGAGAAGAATTTCACATATCGTATCCAGTGTCATACGATCATGCTTTGCTGCATAGATATTCTCCAGCATCTTGAATGCGTGAATATCAAAGAGCTTCATTCTTGCAGCCGTCTTTACGAATTCCATAATGACATCTTCGGATACAAACTCATGCCGCATACCCCATCGGATAGCTGAGATCTCAAGCGGTGCGATCCGTTTCATCATAAGCGGCTGCTTATTGAACATATCACATATTTCAAAGTAAATAACCGGGCTGTTTACACCCTCATTATATAATTTCCGGATATCCTCATAGAGGTTCCATTTATCCTCTGTATAACTGTAGTCCACAAATAACAGCAGCCAGAAATAAAACAGCTTGTCCTTCTCCTGTTCCAGTCGTCCGCGGACAAGTCTTGCCGTGCTGTCGATCATGTCCTTATCCTTTGTCAGAAGTGCTTTCAGATAACTGTAATAACACTTCTCCATGCTGCCTGCCTCGTTCAGATCGGCATCTGCATCGATACGGACAAATTCCTGTTTTACATATTCCGTCTTGCCCTCTAACAGCTTCATATGAAGCAGTCCCAGACGGTAGATATTATCCTCAGGTCTGTATTTGACCAGTGTTTCCAGTGCCTCTGTCGAACGTTTCGTGTAATCAGCAAGTGACATCTTATCCGTACGGAAATCAATGTATGCTTTTGCCAGTGCCTCATGGCCTTTCTTGATCATGAAATTCACATGGCGGTTCTTCGGCTCGGTTCGCTGAACCTCCGGCTTCTTGATGCTGACTTTCACGCTGATGTTCTGCAGGGTATTATTAAAATGGATATAACCTGCCGATACTCCTTCCGGGATCTTCGTCGGATCGATCAGAAAGTTCAGCTCATAATTATTTCCTATGAAATCCTGACCTGTGATCCGGGTTGCTTCCGGGATCAGGAAATCGCTGTCTGATGTAATATAGGTATGGGTATACCCCCAGGTGTTCTTGTTTACGGAGATCGTTGCCCGAACCAGCTCATCCGGCATCTCGATCAACAGCTCACGTTGCTTTGCCGTCAGTGTAAGCACACGTTTCTTATGGGTATATACAAGGAATTCTTCCATTGCCTGATTGATGGATAACGATTTCTTCAGGCTCTCATAGACACCCTTAATGATCGCGTCATCCCCTAAAAAGGTACGCACGAATTCCGGGCTGTCAAAGATCTGAACTGCTACATCCCAGTGTTCCTCTGCGAAGGTCGCGAACTGGAACAGATCCTCGATCCGTTTGTCTTCTACCAGAACATAAGGCGGAACGACCTCCACGCTATACGGGATCTTATATTCTCCACCATCCGTTATAATGTTAATATGTCCTTTGAAGCTCTTGCCCTCTTCGATTCCGCGGGCATCAAAAGAAAAGGCAACCGTATTCCGTCTGCCTACAAATGTATGACTCTTGAAATCGAACAGGTATCTGCTGTCATATACCATCAATTTGATCGGTACATCATTCTTCGACACCACCTTAAAGGTTCCCTGAAATATGGAGCCGGCTTCCACAGCCAGTTCCAGCTTTGCAATGGAAATATCAATATCCGGTCTTTCTACATTGAATTCTCCTCTGGCGTACTGTTCTACGATCCCTTTCATCTGGTTCTCCTTGCTTTCGTAATCATTTTATTAAAACTCATGTATTTTTCTTGTAATTAAATCCCCGAATCGGTATAATTATATAAAAACATATATTTTGATTATAGCAAAATAAATAGTTTTTTGAAACATTATATATGGAAAAAGAGGAATTTTTTATGGGAAAAAGTACGTCACATCTTTCTGGAAGCAATCTGCTCTCCCAGAATGAATCTGTAAGATTTGACCTGAACATGAATCCGCTCGGGGTTCCGGATTCTGTCAAAAATGTCATTCTTAACAGCATCGAAGATCTGAAGCGTTACCCGGATGGCTCATATACAAGATTAAAGGAAAGTATCGCAGGCTATTCAGGTGCAGATCCGGACGATATCATTGTCGGAAGCTGCTCATATGAATTTATCAAACTCCTGATCGAATTCAACAGTCCAAAACATGCTGTTCTTCTTTCACCGGGAGCACACAACTATGAGAAGGTCCTGAAAATGAACGGCTGTGATATCACATACTATCAGTTATCCGAAGAAGAAAACTACGAACTGGATATTGCGGATTTCATCTCTACGTTAAATGAATCCATTGATATGGTGTTTATCTCGAATCCAAACGGAACAACATCACAGGTCATCGACCGCGAATCTCTGGAATTCATTGCAAAGATCTGTGCAGGAAATGATATTGCACTTGTCGTTGACGAGGAGTATATGGATTTCGTTCAGGATAAGGACGATTGCACCGCTATTCCGTTGGTTAAGGAATATGACAATCTCTATGTCCTCCGAAATACCAGCAAATTCTTTGCAGTACCCGGACTTCGATTAGCCTATGCGATCACATCAGATCCGGTTTTTAAAAAGACAATGGCGATCACCGGTTTTCCTTATGCGATCAACGCACTTGCAGAGGCCGCCGGCATTGATATGTTCAAGGATGCTTCCTACATAAGTAAGACCCAGACACTGATGAAGACGGAACGGAATCTCGTCTATTCTGCACTGGCAAGCCGCAAGACGATCAAACTCTATAAGCCGGATGCAAATTTTATTCTGGTTAAATTATTAAAGAATGATATTACTGCTCAGACAGTTGTGGAACATTGCCAGAGTAAGGGATTGTATATCAGAAGCTGTGCCGACATCACAGGATTGGATAATTCTTATATCCGCTTCTGCTTCATGAATCCGGAACAGAACGACCTGGTCGTTAACACTATTTTAGAGATTGTATAACAAATTATATATGTTATTTAAATGAAAGGGTGGTACATACATATGAAACATGAATCAATGAAATTAACATCTTCTTACAATAATCAGTTATATATCAAAGTGATGAACGGTCACTTTGCTACAAACCATTCTCATATCAACCAGTATATCGATATGACAACCCTGAAGGTCAGAGGCACTATGGCTGCTGCCGCTGCCAAATCCATGGGAACCGAATATATGGCATCAACCATCGTTGATACGATCGTCTGCATGGATGGTACTGAAGTGATCGGTGCTTATCTGGCAGAAACCTTAAGCCAGAACGGTATCACTTCCATGAACCAGCACAAGTCCATCTACGTTGTTACACCTGAGGTTCACAGCTCCGGCCAGTTGATCTTCCGTGACAACCTCCAGCCAATGATTGAAGGCAAGCATGTGCTTCTTCTGATCGCATCTGCTACAACCGGTAAAACGATCAAAAAGAGTCTGGAGTGTATCAAATACTACGGTGGTTCTATCGCAGGTATCTCAGCAATCTTCTCTGTTGCAACAGAGGTTGACGGTTATCCGGTACATGCACTGTTTACCGAAAAGGATCTTCCTGACTACAAGACCTATCCTCATGACCAGTGTCCAATGTGTCAGGCCGGGAACCGCATTGAAGCTATTGTAAACAGCTATGGTTATTCTGAATTATAATAGGACTATTCAAAAAAAGAAGTCTGGGAGAAATTTCTCCCAGGCTTCTATTTTATACGCATACAAAATAAAAATATTTTCAGAAAGGATAAACTATATATGGCTACCACTTCTCTTAACCCAAATCTAACATTGATAGAATCAGCCCTTTCAAAAGATGATATCATGAAAATTAATTTATATTATAAAGATGGTACTTTTTACAACGAACGAGAAGGTACTCCTTCTGATATAATTAAAGATATAGACATAAATAATTTTTATTTTGTTCCCACAGAATTTGGAAATTATATTCCTACATATGCAACTTTCGAGCATTTTGGACGAAAATTTGGTTCTTATGGTTCACCCAATTTTAATATAAAAGCATATATGTGTTTGCAAATAAGATATTTCCATATTACAAACTATTTAAAAGACAATGAACATTACAATACCTTCAATGGATATCACGCATGGAAAGAATATATTGAATCTTTAATTAATGACAGAAGTCAAAAAGACTTTCCTACATACAATACCGAATTAACGAGAATAACAGAACAATATAATTTTAAAGAAATCTACAATCTCAGTGAATGTCAAAAGAAACTTGGTATTTTTATCCTAGCACTAGATGAACAAAAAGTCATCCAAATAGGTTATGCCGATTCTTACAAATATGATTTATGTAAAACAATTCAAAAAGAAATACGAAAATTTAATATGCGCAGTACCGGTATAGCCTTATATAATGCAAAGGATATAACACGTATATTTATCTTAGATGCACATACATTTTTTAATGAAGATACAATAAAACTCACAAAAACTGAAATGCATTCCGTCAAAAGAGAATTTATACGTATGCAACTTGCAGAAGACGATACCTATGAAGATGATTATTTGGATAATAATGAATTATATCGTTCACTACTAAAAGATGCCTTAATTAACAAAACACATGAGCAACGTACATATTTAATTCGCGAAAAAAAATTCCAAATAATTAGTACTATAAAAGAAGATATTTTACTATCATAATTTTTCATTTTTTACTCATGAAAGTTTGATAAAATAACTATTATAAATGCTCACTCTAACAATTATTTTTTATCTTTCTTATTCGTACTACTATTCAAAATAAAGGGACTGCTGCACAGTCCCTTTTATCCATTATTTATTACTTATCCAAATATTTTTTTACCTCCCCAATAACCAGCTCCGCTGTCTGAAACTGTTCTTCCGCTTTTTCTCGTGACGCAATATAGAAATCATCATAATCACTTTTTTCACGTACTCTTTGTAACGTTCCAAGCTTTCTTCCAATTTCACGCGGAAATATTTCTTTAGCCACATATTCTTTATTAAAGTATCCCATAACATCTTTATGACGCTTAAAATCAACTGTACTCAACGCCAATATAGCTTTTACTGCATAAAATGCAGCATAGTAAGAACGATTAATCGAATCCTTATACAAACCCTCTTTTAAACAATGTGCTGCTACTTTTAAACTATCTTCAGCTTCGGCAATTCGATAATTACTTAAATTCTTTTGTCTCTCATCCAATTACTATCCCCTCCTTCTCTACATTATCAAAGAATGGCAACGCCCCCAACCAATATTTATAATGTTCCTCATTTTCCAGAACTGGATTAATCACAATGCCTGATTCCAGTTCTAATTCAAAAGCAAGATCAAAAATTTTGTTCTCGACTTGTTCTATTTCTTCTTTTGAAAAGGGGGTTAATATCATAACATCAATATCTGAATTTTCCTTATAATCACCACGAGCATAAGAACCATAGACAATAAGCTTAGATAAATTATTTTCCAATATTTTTTTAGCACCCTGTGCAAAGGTCATTAAAACTTCCTGTCTTGTCATAAAATTTTCCTCCTGTTCCTGATTATTTTTATTCATATATTATGTAGTTATAATAACATTTTTTATTTATTAATACCATTTAAATCTATTATAATTTCAAAATCCCTCAAATATCACTGAAAAAATTATTTCATCTTATTATTCATGCTTTGGACGGCTTTCATTCGTCCATTTCTTCGGGTTCGTGTCATCCGGTATCAGTCTGACCGGAATAGCACGTAAAACTAGCAGCCACTGACGGATGATGAAATGGCTTTCTTATCTGCTCTGGACAGAAAGGAACCGCTGATCGGCAAACCGGAAACACCGGAGCTGGTTGAATTTTCATTGACCTGGTAATCCCCACAAAAAAGAGGAACCCTTCTTGTTCCACCTACAAAAGCCAGACATAAAATCTGACGATTGTATGGTTGGAACATAAAGGATTCCTCTTTTTTATTCTATAAACTCCCGGCTGATCGCCGAAATCACACCACTTAGCTGTGGTAATGAGAACGTTTATAATGTACGATCAGCCCTGCTGCCGCAAGGATCAGTATCACCACGATTGCCCACACCTGCGGCGTTACATCCTTAATGTTATAGCAACGGACATTGATCCACATCTGATTGATCTGTTTGCTGGCATCTACATCGAAATACTGCATGATCGCACTTCGCTCGATCGCCGCTTCGTCCGGATACTGGGCATAGAGCTGACGTCTTGTCTGCTCCTCCGGAGCAGTTATGATGTAATCAGGATCCGAATTATCACCACTGAAGAAATAACCAAGCGGATATTCTGCTGTATCTTCTTCTCCATCTTCCGCACCATAATTCCAGTTCAGATAATCAAATACTGTATTATCATCTTCACCTCCTGCAATAACAGAAGTATATCCGATGTAGTACATATTTCTGACTGCATTGTCCGGTCTTGAAAGAAAGTTCACAAAGCTTTCTGCTACCTGTTGTTTTCTGGCATCTTCATCGATACCATCCTTTAACATCACCCAGCCATCAAACCAGAGATTGGTAGATTCCTTCGGCACGGCGAAATCAAGATAAAGATCATCTTCTTCTGCCTGATCCATCGCATAAACCGCATCACCGGACCACTGATAATTTGCAAGCACCTTACCGGATACCATATCTGCCTTACCACTGTCTGTCTCAAAGGAATATACATTGTCCTTCATATCCTGAAGCAGATCCTGCACTTCCTGTATCGTTTCTGGGCTGACATCATTCATTACCCGAAGCAGATCCTCATGATAAGTATCTGCATTTATGAATTCCTCTGATGTCAATTCGTCCTGCTTCAAAATGCCAAGTGCCGCAAAATAAGAATCACGCACATTATCCTTGATCGTAACCTGACGTGCAAACTTCGGATTATTCAGGATATTCCATGTACCTGCTTCTTCCTCTGTTATCTTCTCCGGATTATATAAGATACCGGTTACACCCCACATATATCCGGCTGCATATTTGCTCCAGCTCTCACCATTGATCTCATTTTCATCAAAGGTCTGTCTGATATATGGAGATACTCCCTTTGCATAATAATTTTCCTCTATACTCGTGTCATAAAACGAATTCGAAAACGGAACTACTTTTTCTTCTGCCATCAACTTCATGATCATGTAGTCGGATGGACAGACCAGATCGTATTTATCACCAAGGGTAAGCATGTTATAAAGGTCTTCATTTGTTCCAAAGCAGGAATATTCCACCTTTACCTTCTGACCATATGTCTCATAGTACCAGTTCTCAAAATCTGTCACCATGGAATTCTCACCGAAGATCTCGGTTCCATCTTCCAGGTCGATCACTTCGTCCTCATCCCATTCTCCAAGGTCGATATATTCTTCCCAATTGGATACACGAAGCACAATTGTATCATCCGACTTCTGTACATCGGCAGCATCTGTCTTTGCTGCATCACTCCCTGTATCATCTGATGCTGCAGACGCTTCTGCCTGATCCTGCGTTTTATCATCTACCTCCGCATGTACCAGATAAGCCGCAGGCGTAAGCATCATAAGTCCGGCACAGAAGCCGGCAAATCCTTTGAATAACTTCTTCTTATTCATATCTGCCACCTGCCTTTCCGGCTCTCGCCTTTGCCTTTGATGTCATATTCATACCAACAACAATCAGTATAACGATCACGAAGATCACCGTTGATAACGCCCATAAAGCAGTCTTGATCTCTGTCTGAGAACCCTTGGTCGCATTTACGACATAAGTACTGATCGTATCAAATGTAGCCGGCTTTGTATAACTCGCAATGAAATAATCATCTAGTGACAAAGTTATTGCCAGTGCAAATCCTGAAATCACACCCGGTAAGATCTGTGGAAGGACTACTTTTATCAGCGCAGTAAATGGTGATGCACCCAGATCCATCGCAGCCTCATACAAGCTTCCATCCATCTGCTTTAGCTTTGGTACAACTGACAGATAGACAAATGGTGCAGACAGCACGACATGTCCGACTACCAGCGGCACATAGGATTCCTTACTGACACCAAATACTACGATCAGCAGGATACAGATTGAAAAACCGGTTACAACATCTGCATTTACAACCGGAACCTGATTCATCGCAGATACGATCCCCGATGCAAGTTTCTTGGAATAAAATGCACCGATCGCACCCAATGTTCCAAGCAGAGTGGCAATCAATGCAGATCCAACCGCAAGAAGAACCGTACCCCAGATCATATCTGCAAGCTCAGGCTTGGTAAATAATGTAACATAATTCTGAACGGAAAATCCGTGTATTGTTCCGATATTTGCCGAATCCGTAAAACTATAAACTGCAAGGATCAGAATCGGCAGATAGAGGATCACCAACATCAATATAATAAAAGCAACCCGAAATCCTTTTTTCATTATAACAATGCACCTCCTCTGTTGTTGTCTTCTCCCTCATATTTATTTGTAAAGAGAGTAAAGATTAATATGATCAACAGAAGCACCAGTGCGATCATGGATCCATTGTGCCAATCGTATGCAGCAAAATAGCTGCCTATCAGACTACCCATAACATAAGTGCTGTTATACAACATATCCAATACAACATAGTTCGTCATAGACGGAAGGAATACCATCACGATACCACTGATGATACCCGGAACAGATAACGGAAGCGTCACCTTTAAAAATGTCTGAACAGAACTTGCGCCCAGATCATTTGCTGCTTCTAACAGACTGTTATCTAACTTCATCAATGTTGTATAGATCGGCAGAATCATAAACGGAAGAAAGTCATATACCATACCGATCACGGAATTCAAAAACGGATAATATGCCAGATTATGCTCGATCAACGTCAGGACTTCCTTTAAAGCAGTCAGTCTTAACGTAAAATTGATCCACATAGGAAGAACAAAGATCATAACAATAATCGACTTTTTCTTCCATTCACTTCTGGCAAGTATATAGGCGATCGGGTACGCCAGCAACAAAGCTGCTGCAGTCGATACACAGGCGATCGCAAAGCTGTAGGCAAGGGTTCCGATCGTGTTCGGACTGGTGAAGAATCCTGTCAGGTTCTCCAGTGAGAACTGCCCCTCCCCATTTGTAAATGCATAATATATAATGACTATAAGCGGTGCAACCACAAAGCATATCAGGAACAATGCATATGGCACACACAGTTGTTTTCTGGAAAAACGTAATGTACTCATCTCTGTCTCCTTTTGCTTTCGGTTATTTCTTAAGTTCAAAGTGGATCTTATCCTTTGGAATCACAAGGCTGACAAAGTCATCCATATTCCAGAGATATTCATCGTGAACAATGAAATCTTCCTCATTCTCCGTACGGACTACATAGCTGTAGTGGTCTCCTTTATAGATCAGGTTAATGATATGACCGGATATGATACCTTCCTCCTGATCATCACTCATCGTAATATCATCCGGCTTGATCGTTAAGATCACCTTGAGCCGCTCATGATCGATGACATCTCCGGACGCATCCATTAATACACCATCCTCATAATGAGACGACGGAACGATCTTACTCAGATCACACTCAAGCTCACCATCTAAGAATTCCAGCTTATAATATTTGTCAACTCCTGTCTCGATGCGGTTCAGTGCTTTCTCCGCAGGCATAACATGAATGCCATCCGGCTCTACGTTAAGTCCAACCATATCGCCTACCTTTGCAGACTTTGTGGACTGTATCACGATCTCATTTTTACCGGACTGTACTGTGATCTCATAATGAACACCCTTGAATACCACAGAGATAACCGTTCCTTTTACTGCTCCCTGCTCCGGCGACACGATCAGGATATCCTCCGGACGCACTACGACATCCACCTGTGTTCCATGCTCTACATCATCCAGGCATTCGAATTCCGCACCACAAAAACGAACCTTTAATTTGCCTGTCATGATACCATTAAAAATGTTGCTTTCTCCGATAAAGTCCGCAACGAATGCATTCTTCGGCTCATTGTAAATATCCTCCGGCGTACCAATCTGCTGGATACATCCTTCTGACATTACAACGATCTTATCTGACATTGTAAGCGCTTCTTCCTGATCGTGGGTTACATAGATAAAGGTAATTCCAAGTCTCTCGTGCATTTCCTTTAATTCGAGCTGCATCTCTTTTCTCATTTTCAGATCCAGCGCACCGAGCGGCTCATCAAGCAACAGAATCTCCGGCTCATTTACCAATGAACGTGCGATTGCAATTCTCTGCTGCTGTCCACCGGACAATGTCTGAACGCGTCTATCTTCAAACCCTTCAAGATCTACCATCTCAAGAGCTTTTTTTACTTTCTTTTCAATCTCAGCCTTTGGAAGCTTTTTCAGTTTCAGGCCAAATGCGATATTGTCATAAATATTTAAATGTGGAAACAATGCGTATCTCTGAAATACCGTATTGATCGGGCGCTTATTTGGCGGCAACTTACTGATGTCCTTACCATTTAATAAAATCTCCCCCTCTGTCGGCATCTCAAAACCGGCTATCATTCGAAGTGTGGTCGTCTTACCACAACCGGACGGCCCTAAAAAGGTTACAAACTCTCCACGCTGCACCTCCAGATTAAAGTCATCCACAGCCGTAAAGTTATCATCAAAATTTTTTGTGATATGCTTTAACTCGATAATGTTTTCCAATTATTTATACACTCTCCTTTTCAAGTTATTTATAATTTTTATCATTAGACAAAAATCAACTAATTCTAACATATCCGGGAGAAAATTAATATATATTTCGTGTTATTTTTCTTAGGTTTTGTATAGATTTTTCATACGGATTTTTATTGTGTAAGTACCGAAGCATACAGTCTGACCAGATCTGTCTTATCACCGAATTGAAGATGAACCGAACCGTAACCCGTCTCCTGAATCCGGACATTTTTATTTGCTGCAAGATCGCTCAGATGCACGTTGGAATTCAGCCGTCCATACCAGCCTTCCGGAGTCTGCGTAAGCCCTGTGACCGGAAGCTCAGCCAGCAATTTCTCTAATAATGGGTCCTTCCCTGACGGCTGCAAAGAAATATCAGCTTCAACGCTCACCACCTCATCAATATTCAGATCATCATAGAATGTATGAATCCGGTCAACTGCTTCTATATTATCCGTATGAAAGATCAGATAACTCTGACCGGTATTAGAATCAACAAGGAAAGTGATTCTCCAGAGCTCACTTTCCCCGTTGCTTTGAAATGTTGTTATATACTCATCCTGTCCGGTGACTGTCAGTTCACCGGAAGTTAGGCAAAAATATTCAGCCGTATTTAACAGAAGATTTTTTATTGCTGTCGGCGTCAGATGAGAATGAGCCACCTGGTACACGCCCCATGCACTCACATCCGCATCGATCTGCATCTGTGCATCTGCCTCCTGCACTCCGGCAAATACTTCTTCAATGTCCATTTTCTTATTTATAAAAAATTGCAATGCTGCTGCGATCCAGACAAGCAGCACCATGTAAATCTTCGCCGATCTTTTCATGTACACATCCACCACCCTTTTTCTATATTCTGGACAATATCATATATTTTTATGCTCAGCGAAATATTTTTACCTTACAGGTCATTCCTTTCTTATAAAAGAAAATGCTGTCAGACATATAAATGCCTGACAGCTCATCGACTACAGAAATCTCCAGCTCTCTATTTTATCTTCATCTTCTTTGTAATTCCCTTTTTTAACAAGAACTTCTTATATACCGTCTTCTTTCCTTTCGGGACCTTGATCGTTGCTTTTGTATAGATCTTTGTAAATGCTTTTGAGCCAACAGCCGATGCTTTTAACTTTGTTGACTTGATCGTAATGGTCTTCAGATTCGTGCAACCATAAAAAGCATAGCTTCCGATCTTGGTTACATTTGTACCGATCGTTACTTTTTTCAGCTTCTTTCTGTTTACAAAGGCACGGGATGCGATCGTCGTTACCTGATATGTTTTCTTTCCAATCTTCACAGTCTTAGGAATTGAAAGTGATGTGATGGTATTGGAAGTAACTCCGCCAAAGGCAACCGTCTTTGATGATGTGATCTTATAGATCATCTTATCCTTGATATAGATATCACCCTTCCGGTATCCACTCTTCTGTCCATTATCAAATGACTCTGTCTTGTCGGTTTTGAATGTCTTTACGTTTCTGGCTTTTGTCTGTACCTTGGATAACTGATATGGATTGATCTCGACAAATACCGGTGAATCGTTATTGGTTACATACCATATAACCGTACCGGATTTGGTTACAACCGGCTCACACATCGCAAGTGCCAGTGGAGAAGAACAGATCTCCGAGGTTTTATTTCCACTTTCATCCAACAGCACCATCTTCGTTGTATAAGTATTCTTCACTGTATTCTTTTCTTCCCATAATAACAGGAACTGTGCACCCGACAATTTTACAAGCTTTGGATTCATAACCGTGATCTTATCCTTCGCTGTATAGTTCGTAATCCACTTCGCCCCTGTCTGCAAATGTGTCTTCGATCCTGCATTCATATAGATATTTCTTACAGAGGTCTTTTCACTCTTGATACCTGTTCCGGTCAGAATATAGTTATTGGTCCCAAGCTTCAGATCATTTAATGTATAACCGGTATAGTTATATCCTGTGTCTCCCGGAATCGAAATAACCGTTCCATACATGGACGGATCCTTTACCTGATCTCCGACTTTCGTTGCTGTAAGCGCAATTCCTCTTGGATAAGCATCTCCCAGATCTGCTCGATAGATGTACTTACCATCTGTTTCAATCTGCTGTGCAAATGAATGACTGACATAACCCTCTGACAGATTCATAACATCATAATACGAATCTGCCAGCTTCATATTGCTCTCTTTTACTACAAAGGTACAGTTTGCCTGATGATGATATCCGTCGCTGCTGGCAAACATCGTATGACAGGTGTGTATATATAATTTACCTGCTGTTTCTGTCATTGAAAGTCCACCTGCATCAAATGGCATATATGTATTTGCTCCCTTGATCCGGCAGGCTCCGATCCGCTTCCAGTTTTTATCATACTTTACAACACGGATAACTTCCTTTGTCTTGCTCTCCTTTGTATTTGACTGTCCAAATACAAGATAGTTGTATTTCTCTCCATTATAATATCCGCCAAATAATGGCAGCTCACATTTAATCTTCTTCTGACTCTTTATCCTGTAAGAGGAATCATAAATCTCCCGAACCACATATCCTCTGATATATTCCACACGTTCAAAGGTTCCATCGGACTTTGCATTCAGATAGGCAGTCTGTACATTTCCATACGTATATCCACTGTTGATGCTCTGATGCATGGTGGCCGATGCCGCACCAACTGCTCCGGTCGATTTATAAGTTTTACTGCTCTTTGATAAAGTCGAATCTGTTACCTTGATCGTGATCGTCTTCTTCACATTGATTGGATCTGCCTTGATCGTGATCGTTGCTGTTCCCTTTTTCCATGCATTTAAATTGCCATTCTTATCGACACTTACGATCTTTGGATCTGAACTTTTATAAGTATAGTCCAGAGCAAAGCCACCATTTGTACTGCAGGCGGCTGTTCCCGATGCTCCTACCTTCATATTCGCAGGTGCATTTACATGAAAACTAGTCGGATATGTCCAGTCAAAGGTTTCGAGATAATAATTACTATCCTTTTTTTCTATCACAACACAGTTGTTATTCTTATCCATAAAAAACGTGTATACAGGATATGTAGTCTGCATACGGATCTTTTCTTTGTTCGTTGCAATATCATATTCTGTCAGTATTTTCTCATCCGTTTTTGCAATTAGGGAAGTTCCTGCACCATTTAATACACATCTTGGTCCAATGCTGGATAAGTCGGCATGTCCATCGCCATAGTCGGAATCAGCTGTATAAAATGCCATCTTTAATGCCTTTTTATTTGCAATATTAATTGGTGATACCGATACGCTGCTATCAATCAGATTGATACTGGTCGAACTCTCTGTGACATCATTGATATCATACTGATTGGAATCCACCAGTGCGCAGATTTCTCCATTAAATGTTGATAATGCGGCTAGATATCGTCCATTCAGCATCCGGACCGGCGTCTTATGTGTAAAGAGATCAAACTGATACAGATACATCATATTCTCACCCTTGATCGTGATGGAATTGTCACCATTCACTTTTCCCGCTTTCAGGCTCGCCATGCGGTGATCGAAGCCCCAATATCTCCAGTTCTCATATCCCATATAGTAAAAGTTTCCATTTGTCTGATCAAAGCCCAGGAATAAATATATATCCTTTCCTCCGCTTTTCTGGCTCAATAGCTTACCATCCGGACGGAACAAATATAATTTATCCTCATTTGTTGCTATATAATATCTGCCCGCTCCATCTACGCCGATTGCTGATATAATATTTGCCCAGCGTCCTTTTACATTAAATGTATCAAAGCTCTGCTGTTTTTCTGCTCCCGTCTTAAAATTATAACTGTCAATCTCCACCTGACAGACATAGCTGTATGAATCCGATGAAGCATCCGTATTTTTCTTATAGTCTGCAGTCGCAAAATAAACAGCCTCTTCATCCATATATGCTTTTTCTATATAATGTCTGCTGGTATATACTGTTGTATATGTTCCATTTGTCATATCATAAAAGACGATCTCATACTGCTTTGAATTGCTATATACCTCTCCTATCGTATGTACAAAAAACATACCATTCTTCTCTGGTACATACACCATGTCATTATACGAAGATAGCTTCCCGATCTTATCCGCATCCAGCTTCACTACATTTGACTCAGCTAACTCGGCTGTATCCTCTTCTGTCTGCTGCACATTCTCCATAGCTGCCTGTGTTGCAAGCTCTGTTACCTCCTGTGCCCGCACTCCGACAGGTGTCGTAAGCAGTCCAAGACCGATTGCAAGCCCTACAATAGCAACTGTAAGCCTGTTCCACTTTCTCATAATCACCATACTTCCTTTCATTTTTAACTTATTCATATATCGTACTTGATGCATTTCAAAATCAGCATCCTTTCCGACAGATTATTCGGCATTTCTCATCCTGTGTGCTTCTCCACATACTACAATGTATCCCGCCAAATCCACATTTCTACAGGCAAATACCTATTTATAGCTTATCACACTTACTCTGATCTGCACAATCATAAATACAGCCATCTAATATAAAAATATATACATAACAAAAAGCAGGCTGCTACAGACTATATAAGTACATATCCCTGATTTCAGGCACATATTCCTATAGCATTGACAGCTGCCTGCTTTCACTTCGTATATTCTATTTGGTCAGTATCTTTCAGGAAGAACATATTTCTCCTGATAGTCGATCATTTCTTTGTAAATTCTCTCGCAGTTATTGTGATCTCTGTAGTAGAAGAAATCATCCGCACGCTTTACATATTCCGGCTTCATCTGACAATCATTCTGCATATACTCGATCAAAGTATCGATCAGCTCATCATTATCATGACAGATCTCACCAAATGCCATCGTATCATAATGAAAGGTTCCTTCTTCGTAATGCTGTGGAATATCCTTATGATGCAGATATACCAATGGCTTTCTCATATAAGCAAAATCGAACTGAATACCTGAGAAGTCCGTTACCATCAGACTGGATTCACAGAACATATCTTCATAGCTCATATCACCAACTGCAGGAACAATATCTACAAAATCATTCTTATCAAAATCTTCCACCTGAGAACTTACGATCGGATGTAAAACATATTTGATCCGATATCCGTATTTCTCTGCTGCTTCGATCAGACGCTTATCATTAATAAGTGCATTGAATACCTTAAAGTATTCGGATTCTTTAAACAGTGGATTGTAATCACGCTGCTCACTCTCACTGGTACGCACCGGCATTGCTGCCTGCATTCTCCAGGTCGGGCTGATCATAATCTGTTTCTTTGCCCGATCCTTCAAGCCATCATAACGTGGTACACCGGTCAGCTTCAATGCATCATAGCCAACATAATCATATACCGGTCGTGACAGGTTCTCGATCTCATACTTGGATGCACAGAAATAAAGTCTGAGATTGTCTCGCAGACGGTTCTGTGCGATCGCGATTTTCTGGATCGACATACCATGCTGAACACAGCAGACATGAAAATGCGGAAGATCACGGATAAATGCGGAATTCTTCAGCTTATATCCGTTAAACGCATACACAGTTGAATTCGATATCACCATCATATCTGCATATAAGAATACCAGTCTGTGCTTTAAGGAATCACGCACCAATGGCTTGTAGCCTTCCTTCTTCAGGCGTTTATAATCGGTACTCTTCTTATCAACCAGATAATAATGCTTAATATCCTTGCTGTTTTGTGCACTGGCATATTTATACAGATACTCAGATGAATCCCCGCCCTTGTAAATCTTATCAATATACATCCAGATCGGCTTTCTGGTCATAAATGGACGACAGATAAAGTACAGCATTCTGAATATCGCATACTTTCTTGTCCAGTTATCCTTCTTAAACATATCCTTCAGTAACTTAAGCTCTTTTACAAATTTCTGTGACTTGCTAACCTTACGGATCACCATACTTCTCCGCTCAGATGTCATCATATACTCTCTGTTATCTCCAAAGAACCAGTGGCTGTTTGTAAAGGCTCCACATACCCGACTGAAATGGGATGGGAAACGAAGTGTAATCGCCTCGATCTGCGTTCCGAATTTTGCCTCACAGGATATTGCTGTTTCATTTTTCTTTGCGACCGGAATACTCAGATGGAAAGAATGCCTCTTACAGATAGCTGCTCCAAATGCCTTTGTCAGACCATATCGTCCGTTATATTCGATCTTATATTTGACATTGTTATATTTGAAATAAATCTCGTCCGTCATGGAGTACAGGATTGGATGAACCGTTCCATCGATCTCCAGCTTACCATCTCTGTAATTGATGAACAGGATGTTAGTGCTTAAGCTCATAACTGAATTAAACAGGGTATCCCCGATTCCATAATAGATCTTTCCTGCAAGGAAAAATCGCTGAAACTTATAATCCTGTCCATTTCGTAAGATACCATACACCCATTTCATCGTATCACCTGTGATACAGGCCGCTATCTTATTCCGGTTCAGCATGATACTCTCTTCAATCAATCCAAGCGCCTTACCTATCAGTTCCAGATATTCCTCGCCATGGCCTTCCTCGATCACATGCTTGTTCCGATTGTCCATGTTGCCTTCAAATCTGGCATGTATGGAATACATGAAATTATACTGGATAAATACCGGTATCCTTCCATATTTTTCTTTCATTTCTGTTAAGAACGGCATCCAGAATTCTGTAATAGAATCAAAATACCACTCCTGCATATACAATCCACGATAAAATGTAATATCATGTTCCTCATATTCGTATGCTGTATATTCCACACCCGGAAGATATACAACCTTCATTTCTTCTGCCATCAAACGAAGGAAAAAATCACGTTCTATTTCCAATCCCAGTGATGTATTGACATTATGTTGTTTTAAAATATCCGTTTTTAAAATTGTTCCTGCAAAAGTAAATGGATAACAGTCGTATTTATTCTTCAGATCGATCACATAAAATGCTTTTAATTCCTTTTTACTGTCTGTAACTTTTAAGAAATTACGAAATGCACCTTTCGTTGCATTTGCAAATGTTTTTGCGATCATATATACATGATGTCCCGGGCAGATTGTAATTCCATTTGTAAGGATCTCTGCCAGATTCTCTGAGATCACATCTCCGGCTTCTATAAATGCACAGTAATCTCCCTCTGCTTTCTCTGCCATCTGATGATATGCTTCTGCCGGTGCAGTATATGCGGTATCGTCAATTGTTACCGTAAATGCAGGATTACCGATCCTGGTGATCACATTATTATACCAGTCTTTATCTGCTGTTACCTGACTGGTATTCAGCACAAACTGAACCGAATACTCTGCCATCTGTGCATCCGAAACTACAGTCTCTGATTTCTTTTCTTCTTTTTCTTTCTCAGTCTCAGCATGCTTCTTCTTTTCACCCATACTGATCTTTTCCTGAGAAATATCATCCGCCGACAGATCACTGTCGCCAATATCAGTACTACTTCCTTCTGCAAATGCCATACTGCCTTCCCCTGCTGCATTTGCAAATTCTTCACCGATCCGGACTTTATTATTCTTACCAAGCCCATATGCCGCCATCTTTTCAAATACTTCAATGGTCGCCTTGTTTAATTCTTCTTCGTCCGTTAAACAACACAAAATGGATAATTTCATCGTCCATCTCCCTCACAACTACTTTACTTTCTTCTATATAGTATCATTCATTTCTAGCATTTTACATACAGAAATTATTTTACCTAACTTTCTTCTATAACGCAAGTAATTGTTTTAATCTTATATTCATTATTTTCTTGATTTCATTTATGATCTGTGCTATAAAGTAAACAGTGTTTACCATTTGAACAAAAAGGAGTGAGAACAATCCGAGAAAGTACAAAAGCAACCAGAACGGCAATCCTTACGAGTGCCAAAGATATCTTTCTGACATATGGATATCAGGAAGCTTCCATGCGCAGGATCGCAGCCAAAGCCGGAATCACCCCCGGAGCGATCTATAAACACTTTTCCGGCAAAGAAGATATGTTTGAAGAAATCTTTGCGGAAAGCGGAAATAAGCTTATGCTGCTTTCCGAATCTATGTTGCATGCAGATTTTACTTCCATGACAGATGATCAGTTACTTCAGGTCCTATATTCCGGGATATCCATCCGCACCTTTGAGCTGTTAGAGGATGACATGCAGTTATTTCACATGCTCTTAAAAAATGACTCCGGTACATACCTGAGCCGTTTTCGTAAAATCTACATTGAACAATGCACCGGATTTGCAATGCAGTATTATTCCGAATTATACAAACGAGGACTTGCATCAAATCAATTATCAGAAAAAACAGTCTATATTCTCTCATCCTCTGAGTTCTCGATGGTCTGTGAAATAATCGCAGATGATTCCTGCAAAAACGGGATCACACCTGAGTGCAAACAGGCATTTTTAGAAGCAATGAACATTCTGCTTCATGGACTGGAAGCAGCACTTGGAATAAAAAAACAGGAGGAACCAAAACATGGAAAAAATTAAGATTGAAAAAGGAACCGTACAGGAAACATTATTAATTCCTCTATATGGAAGAAAATGTGCCAGATCATCGAATTGGAATTTGATTAATATGGAGGCAGCTTAAAATGGAATATGGATTTACACAGAAATTATTTGGATATTTTTATCACAGCTCCTGTATGAAGCAGGCAGCAAAACAGAAATTGAATATTAATAAAAAAGCAATAAAGCAGGAATATGTATCGATTATGAAAAATGCGAAAGACATTGGCAAATCCAGACTTATGAGTTCCTATTGCATGGGAGCATATTTTATCGCCTTAAACCGTAAAACCCCACTGTCACCGGAAGCCTGCTATGAACTGTACAAGGACGGCTTATCTTCCAACAAGCTGTTTCATATAGCGGTTGGAAATGCCAACAGCTATCTTGATAAAAAGAAGATGCCGGACAGACTGAAATGGTCAGCAAATTCCCATTTACACAGATATGAAAACGACTGGGTTGTTGATATCATCGAAGGAACTCCACAGGATGATTTTGAACTTGGTTATGATTATCATACCTGTGGTATCTGTAATCTGTGCCGGGATGAAGACTGCTTTGAACTGGCAAAATATCTGTGCCGCATGGACTATGTTCTTGCAGACATGATGCAGATGAAGCTCATCCGGACAAAGACGATCGCCGAAGGTGCAGATTCTTGCGATTTCCGATATGGACGAAAATGATCTCATACGACCGGCAACATTCAAATACAAAAAATTAATACACTCCGGAAGAACACAAAACTGCCGCCAGTTAAATGACTGGCGGCAGTTTTTACACTTCCTTCTACTTGCACTCTACTTTTTTCTGTGAGCGCTACACATCTAATTCCAGATTATTTAATCTTGACTGCTTTTACAGCACTCCATTTTCCATACACCCGGTTTCCGGTAGAATCCTTCTTAAATGCACGAACCTTAACGTAGTATTTCTTTTTAGATTTTAATCCGGTTAATGTCTTGGATAATTTCTTTGTTACTTTTTTCTTTGCTCCACTCATATTTTTCTTAGTAGAATAACAAATCTGATATCCATATGCATTCTTGACTCTTTTTATCGTTACTTTTGCTTTTTTCTTTGATGTACTCTTAACGCCAGGTTTCTTTGCCTTCGCTACTTTAACCTTTGTCCAATGTGCATATAATGTAATATTCTTATTTGCAACCTTACTCTGTCTGGATACTTTAACACCACCGGCAGGGCTTGTATACCAACCTGCAAATGTATATCCCTTTCTAGCCGGAGCAGGCAATGTACCATAATATTTACCGGGAATAGCCGACATGCTCTGCTGTTTACATGTACCACCATTTGCTGCGAAGGAAACCTTGATCGGTCTGACTTCAAATTTATAATAACCATCACTACAAGGCATTTTATTTGTATCACTTACAAATTTTGCTGCAGTTGAAGCAGCATTTCCTTTTAATGTAGTTCCTTTTCCAAATGCGTATCTGGAAAGAACAACATTATCATCTAATACATCAACAAATGCGTTTTCTGCCAAAAAAGCATTTGTCTGAATAGCTAATACACCTTTTGAGATCGTGATATTCTGTACTGTGTCTCCAAACGCACGCTCCTCTATATTAATTGTATTTTCCGGTATCGTCACAGCGGTAATCTCTGTCTCTTCAAATGCACCTTTATTAATATACTGCAATCCTTTATTTAACCGAACATCATTAAGTCCGGAGCAATAAAATGCATATTCATCAATAACCTGTACATTACCCGGTATATTAATGCTTGTTAACATATCACAATCCTTAAATGCATATTTACCAATCGTCTGAACATCTTTACCGATTGTTACAGAATTCAAACTACTACAATCTCTAAATAAATAGTTTCCGATTGATGTGATTCCATTCCCAATTACAACACGATTGATCCGGTACTGATATGTTTCAAATCCATCCTTATCTTTGTCCCCATACCAGAATGAATTTACATCTGTCCGCCAGCTTCCACTATCTCCCTCATATGTACTTCCGGTACCGGTCAGAGTCAGAGTACCCGTAATATCCAGAACTCCTGTAACATTTGCTCCGCATTTGAACACACACTGAATATTCGCATTACCTGCTGCCTTTACTGTCAGCTCAGGAATCATACTGATAATCATTATCCCTGCAAGCAATAATGCCGTTAATCGTTTCATCACCTGTTTCATCTGTTATTCCTCTTTTCTTTCTCATTTTTGTCGTTTTTGGTATATGCATGTATATATTTACATGTCAACCTCAGATACTGTTTTATTATAAAAAAGCATATATCACCTGTCAATAGTGTACAAATTCTTTTTAACTTTTTGGATAAATTGTCAAATTTCCTGATATCTGTAATAAAGCATAAAAGTCCAGATACAGCATTTCTGCCATATCTGGACTTCTACTAAAACTTTAATTATAATTATTTATCCTAAAATCTTACAAATGATCAGACCGATACCACATACGGTTATTCCAACTGCGATCACTACATCTTTGTTATCTCCAACAATGTTCACATACTTTGCTTTGCCCGGAC
>OGOS01000108.1_pt1 | contig 64557 bp, 47 predicted proteins | sample 1552701 | NCBI WGS metagenome assembly OGOS01 (sample SAMEA2580128, study PRJEB22360) | human gut metagenome | biome: human gut; feature: human-associated habitat; material: faeces | place: Denmark | collected 2008/2010
AGCTTAGTGCTGTACCACTGGCTGGCACCTGCTAAAACAGGAATTGCAATAGCCGCGATCACCATTGTGATGGTTCCTGTACCGCCGCTGAAGAAATTCGTAATCACCTGCCATGGTGTATATGCAATGTTCAGTCCAAAGAAGTTCTGCATCTTCTCAATGGCCTGTACTGCGTTCACACCACCTTCTACGGCAGCTTCCCCTGCAGCAGGGAACGCACCGATAAAGGTCTGCCACTGTTGTGCAGTGAATTTATATAATAGATCGATAACTGTATTTACGTTAGTAAAATCAAATTTGTCGCCAGTCATTCTGCATGCCTGTGCAAGCTGTGTAAACACATCCTGTGTCTGATAACCAGCCGGCAGCTGACTGATAACGGTTTCATAATATCCTCTTACAGACTGTACATAAGCCGGGATATTATAGATAACACGGTACAAAGCGAAAATGATCGGCATCTGGATAGCCAGTGGCAGACATCCGCCTGTCATAGATGTACCATACTTTTCGTAAACCGCTTTCATCTCTGCCTGCATCATCATAGCAGATTTCTGGTCGTTTTCTTTGCCCTTGTATTTTTTCTGGATCTTCTGGATCTCAGGCTGCATGATCGCGCTTAACTTGGAGAATTTCTGCTGCTTGATCTGCAGCGGTGTCATAAAGGCAAAGATAAGAATACTGAAGATAATGATACAAAGACCAATGTTCTGGATTCCGAACAGGCCGTCAAGCATCTTATATATGCCATCCATGATCCATCCCATCACAGACGCGATCTGTCCGATAATAGGAGTTCCGGTTTTTGTTGCTAAAAACAGTTCCAAATTCATTTCCTCCTAGACTTCTTATTCAATTGTAAAAGTCCGGTAACTATTCATTCGTCCACTAACTGCGGAGGTACTGAACAGTTACAAATTCCGATAACTGCTCTGCCCGGGAAAAGGCTGAACAGTCACAAAATAATTCATGGCACAGGGTCATAGCCTCCGTGGGAAAAAGGATTGCATCGCAATATCCTCCATACCGCAAGAAGACTGCCCTTAAATGCGCCATATTTTTCGATTGCTTCCAAACCATATTGAGAACATGTGGGAATATAAGGACATTTCGTTCTCTTCATCGGCGATATATATTTTTGATAGAGCCTTATCATCTTAATCAGAAATTTCTTTATCATGTTCATTCCCTGTTATATGATGCTTTCTTGCAAGATGCAGAAAAGCACTCTCGATCTCGTGAAAGCTCTTGCCCTTGGCTGCGGCTCTCGCTACTACTACAATATCAAGGTTACTGTCAAAATCTGTTTCGTTGAGACGATAGCTTTCTCTGATCAATCTGGTGAGTCTGTGGCGAACCACACTGTTCCCTACTTTTTTGCTTACTGATATTCCCAGACGATTCTTCATGTGCTGATTCTTCAGCACGTACATCACCAGAAGCCGATTTGCGTACGATGTTCCGTTCTGATATACAACTTTAAAATCTTGATTTTTCTTTAAGGACTCTGATCTGATCAAACGAATCCTCCTTAATTAGATTCCGCCTGCGCGGATATTTCTCCGGATAGAAGAAAAGACCACATAAATGCGGTCTTGCAGCTTATGCTGATAACTGTTTTCTTCCTTTTAATCTTCTTGCAGCTAATACTTTACGTCCGCCCTTTGTGCTCATGCGAGCTCTGAAGCCGTGAACTTTAGCTCTGGATCTCTTTTTTGGCTGAAATGTCATCTTCATAGGTAAAGCACCTCCTTTATCTATTTTTAATTGTTATGAAATAACTTATCATTCAGAACATCGTTTCAATTATATAAATAAACCTCCTTTTCGTCAAGTAAAAATTGCAAAAAACCCGATAAAATCAAGGGTTCTATAAAATACCCCTACCTTACGGTATTTATTTTTTTCTCTTATGTGGAAAGCGCTTATGGTTTACGTAACATTATCCACATTTTGTGGATAACTTGTGGATAACTTGTGGATTGACCGGAAATCTATCCACTTTTTCGGAGGGTTTGTTCACATCGTTTTCAAAAAAACCCTTTATTTGCGGTATTTTTAAGGTGGATTTTTTTATACACATAATTCTTCCACATTTTCCACCAATTCTCGACTTATGGAAACCTCCAGGACTCTTATCCACAATAATCCACCCTAATCCACAGTAATTTCCCCACATTATCCACATTCTTTTCCCCAAAATCTCAAGGATTTTCCATTGCGAAAACCCCATTTTCATTGTAATATATAAAAGGATATCTATCTCCAGTCGCAGACTGGGGTTATTATAATACTCATGGGAGGAAAAAATGGACGCTGTTATTGAAAAATGGGAGGAGATCCTGCAAACTGTCAAATCTGAATATGAGGTGACTGATGTCCCTTTTAATACCTGGCTCAAGCCGCTGAAAGTTTATGAGGTTGACGGAAAGCTGATAACAGTGGTTGTTCCCTCTGAACAGGCAGCGATCGGAGTCAATTACATCAGTAAACGCTACAAAATACCCCTCCAGGTTACTATCTGTGTACTGACAGGCATGGAAGAATGCGAGGTTCGCTTCGTTCTGGAAAAAGATCTCCCCAAAAAAACAGAAAAAAACACTTCTTATGATAAACAGGTTCAGGATACACGTTACGAAGAGGCGCATTTAAATCCAAAATACACCTTCGACACCTTCGTTGTAGGAAGTAATAACAAATTCGCCCAGGCCGCAGCTCTTGCAGTTGCCGAATCACCGGGAGATACCTACAATCCACTGTTTATCTATGGCGGAGCCGGTCTTGGTAAGACGCATCTTATGCATTCCATCGCTCATTTCATTCTGGAACACGACGAAAACAGCCGTGTTTTGTATGTAACCAGTGAAGAATTTACCAACGAGCTGATCGAAACCATCCGAAACGGAAATAATACGGCAATGAGCAAATTCCGTGAAAAATACAGAAATATCGACGTTCTTCTTGTCGATGATATTCAGTTTATTATAGGAAAAGAATCCACACAGGAGGAATTTTTCCATACATTTAACAGTCTTCACAGTGCCAAAAAGCAGATCATCATATCCTCTGATAAACCACCGAAGGATATGGAAATCCTGGAAGAGCGCTTCCGTTCCCGGTTCGAGTGGGGTCTGATCGCAGATATCACGCTGCCTGATTACGAAACCCGAATGGCGATCCTTCATAAAAATGAAGAAATGAACGGCTACAACATCAGTGAAGATGTTATCAAATATATCGCTACCAATATCAAATCCAATATCCGTGAGCTGGAAGGTGCCTTCAACAAGGTCATGGCCGGAGCCAAGCTTGAGAAAAAGGAAGTAACTCTGGAGCTGGCAGAGCAGGCACTGAAGGATATTATTTCTCCGGATGAGAAAAAAGTGATCACACCGGAATACATCATCTCCGTTGTTGCAGAGCATTACGGAGTCACACCTGCGGACTTAAGCGGAAACAAACGAAACTCCAAGATCGTCATGCCCCGCCAGGTTTCCATGTATCTCTGCCGTGAGATCATATCCACACCTTTGAAAAATATCGGAAAAGCGCTCGGAAACCGTGACCATACCACCGTTATGCACGGTATCGAAAAGATCGAAAACGAATTGCAGAACGACGATAACTTAAAAAATACCATTGATATATTGAAAAAGAAGATTAATCCACAAGGTTAGGGAAGTTTTCCACATTACTGGTGTATAACGTGTTGATTGTATGTGGAGAGATGTGTACAACTTTTTTGCCAAAACGCGGCGGTAATTTTATCCCCGGGTTATTCACATGCGAAACTACCACTTTTACACAAAGTTATCCCAACGGAAAACCCCTGAAAACATCAGGCCTGCGGGAGTTTTTCACAAAATCTGTCCCCCTACGGCTGTTACGGCGGATTTTTTCTATAAATATATTTATAAAAACCACAATTTGTTCAGAAAGGGAGTTATACACACTATGAAAATCATCTGCTCCAAATCAAGTCTGTTAAAAAGTGTAAGTATCGCACTCAAAGCAGTTCCATCAAAAACCACAATGCCAATCCTGGAATGTATTCTCATGGATGCAACCACAAACCAGATCAAATTTACCACCAACGATATGGAGCTGGGAATTGAAACCATCGTTGAGGGTACTATTGAAGAAAAAGGTAAAGTTGCTCTTGATGCAAAAATCTTCTATGAAATCATCAGACGACTTCCGGATAATGATGTTACCATTAAGACCGATGATAAATATGCAGCAACCATTACCTGTGAAAAAGCAAAATTCAATATCCCTGGAAAATCAGGAGAAGATTTTGCTTATTTACCGATGATCGAGAAGGATGAACCGCTGACGATCTCTCAGTACACACTGAAAGAAATGATCCGCCAGACTATTTTTTCTATTGCTGTAAATGAAAACAATAAGCTTATGACAGGTGAGCTTTTTGAGATCAAAAATAACTGTCTGAAGGTAGTTTCTCTGGACGGACATCGTATCTCTATCCGCAAAATGTCTCTTAAGAAAGATTATTCTGACCGTAAGGTGGTAGTTCCGGGCAAAACTTTAAGCGAGGTCAGCAAGATCCTTTCCGGAGAAGTGGATGATCAGGTCAGCATTTACTTTACAAAAAACCATATTTTATTTGAATTTGATCAGACTATGGTAGTTTCCAGACTGATCGAGGGAGAATATTTCAGAATTGACCAGATGCTCTCCAGTGATTATGAGACAAAACTGAAGATCAACAAAAAAGAGTTCCTGGATTGTATCGACCGTGCCACACTTCTGGTACGTGAGGTTGATAAAAAACCGATCATCATCAACATCACAGACGATGATATGGAGCTGCGCATTGATTCTGCAATGGGTTCCATGAATGAAGAGATCGATATTGAAAAAGAGGGTAAGGATATCATGATCGGCTTCAACCCGAAATTCCTGATCGATGCGCTTCGTGTTATTGATGATGAAACCGTGACGATCTATCTTGTAAATCCGAAGGCCCCGTGCTTTATCCGTGACGATGAGGAGAACTATACTTACCTGATCCTTCCTGTAAACATCAATCAGAATCAGGCCAGATAAGACCTGGGGTAATGTGACCGTTTTTGACCGATTGTATATGGTAATGCGATCGTGTTCTGAGAATTGTTTCATGCGTAAACTGCTGGAAGGGGGTATTTAAATTACCACCTTCCGGTGAAATTTGTATTTGGGGGGATTTTAAATACCGCCAGAAGATCAGAAAAGATCGATCTGACGGAGAAAATACCCCGGAGATAAGAGGAGAAAAAATTGGAGATCAGAATTAAAGACGAATTTATCAAGCTTGGTCAGGCGCTGAAACTGGCCGGTGTTGTGGAGGACGGCGTTGAGGCGAAATATGCCATCAATGATGGTCTGGTACTGGTGAACGGTGAGGTGGAGAACCGCCGTGGCCGTAAGATCCATCCTGGAGATACCATTTCCTACGATGGAAAAGATATTTATGTGATCGGGTGAAGGAATGTACATTGAATCCATCAGACTGAATAATTTCAGGAATTATGAGTCGCTGGAGATGAATTTTGATCAGGGCACCAATATTCTCTACGGCGACAATGCCCAGGGAAAGACCAATATCCTGGAGGCGGTTTATTTGGCAGGTACCAGCAAATCCCACAAGGGAAGCAAGGACCGGGAGATGATCCGCTTTGAGAATGAGGAGTCCCATATCCGAATGATGGTGAAGAAGGGCGATCTTTCATACAAAATAGACATGCACCTCCGGAAAAACAAAGCAAAGGGAGTTGCCATCAACGGGCTGCCGATCCGCAAGGCAAGGGAGCTGCTGGGGGTGGTGAATCTGGTGTTTTTTTCTCCGGAGGATCTTAATATTATCAAGAATGGACCCGGAGAGAGAAGACGTTTTCTGGATTCGGAGCTTTGTCAGCTGGATGGTGTTTATATCACGGAGCTGGCCGGCTACAATCACATCGTGAACCAGAGAAACCGTCTTCTCAAAGACTGTTGTATGAACCCCGGGCTGAAAGGTACCCTGGATGTCTGGGATATGCAGATGGTCGATTACGGAAAGAAGATAATCGGGAAGCGGGAAGCCTTTGTGGAGGAGCTTAACGAGATTGCAAGGGGGCTTCATAAAGGCCTTACCGGCGGGATCGAGGAGCTGGAGATCCTGTACGAGCCAAGTGTGACGGCGGCGGAGTTTGAGGATAAGCTTTCCAGGAACCGGGAGCGGGATCTTCGGATGAAGCTGACCTCCGTGGGACCGCACAGAGATGATTTCTGCGTAAAGGTCAACGGGATCGACATTCGGAGGTATGGTTCCCAGGGGCAGCAGAGGACTGCGGCCCTTTCCCTGAAGCTTTCGGAGATCTATCTGGTGAAGAAAAAGATCCGGGATACACCGGTGCTTCTGCTGGATGATGTTCTTTCGGAGCTGGATAGCAGCAGGCAGACATATCTGCTGGAAAGCATCCACGATATACAGACTCTGATCACCTGTACAGGACTGGATGATTTTGTCAGCCATCAGTTCAAGATCAACAGGGTTTTTCAGGTGGTAAAGGGGCATGTTTATATGCCTAAAGGGTTTTGACAAGCCCGTATGCATATGGTAAACTGATTCTGATTATGGAAAGTTGGTGAATATTTTGGATAAAGAGGAGTTTCGCGTTAAGCTGGGACAGATCAATAAGCTGGTCGAGACCCAGGATTACAAAGGCGCCATGCAGATTGTTGACAGCATTGACTGGCGTCGTGTGAAAAATGTCCGTACCCTTTGTGTAGTGGGCGAGATCTACGCGGCCAACAAGCGCTATGAAGAGAGCAAGGAAATTTTTCTTCTTGCCTACCACAGAGCGCCGATCGGCAAGAACATACTTTACCGTCTGATCGAGGTTTCCCTGAAAATGGGACAGATCAGTGAAGCCACAGAATTCTTTGATGAATACAGAGAAGTGGCAGGGAATGATAACAGCCAGTATATACTGAAATATAAGATCGCCAGAGCGAAGAATGCATCTCTGAATGAACAGATCCGTATTCTTGAGGAATATAAGGAGAAGGAATTTACGGAGCGCTGGTCCTATGAGCTGGCCAAGCTCTATTACAAGGCAGGAGACAAGCAGAAGTGCCTGGATCTCTGCAATGAGATGATCCTTTGGTTCAATGACGGAACTTATGTGATGAAGGCCCTTGACCTGAAACAGCGGATGGGTGTTCTCACTGGCGAAGAGAAAGAGAAATATGAACAGCGTTTTATCCCGAAGCTGATCCCGCCGGAAAAGGCGCAGGAGATCAGGGAGAGCAAGGAAGCGGAAGCATCCGCCGAGTATGAGGAGGCAAAACCGGTCACAGATACCATCCAGGTAGATGATGAGCGGGATCTGAACAGTGCGGAGACATTCCAGGAGAAGCTTTCCAAGGGATTCCGTGATATCTTTGGCGGACATAAGAAATCTGCGGAAGAGGATATGGAGGAAAAAGAAGCTGCGCAGGATGAAGAGCAGGATGAGGTTTCCACAGGCTCTGAGGATGTGACGGAACAGGCGGAAGCGCCGGAGGCTGAGACTGCTGCGGCAGCAGAACCGTCAGAGGAGTTTACAGATTCTGAGGAGATCGAAGCAGCAGAAGGAAGTGAGGAAGCTTCGGATGAGCCTTCTGAAGAGCAGGAAGAGTTTTCCGGACAGGAAGCGGATGAGATCCCGCTGGCATCCGGTGTTGAGAACCTGTCATCTGGAAGTATGAAGCTGCAGGCTCAGGAACAGCAGGATAAAGAGGAAGAAGAGACTTATCAGGAAGCGGAAGAAGCTGAGGCTGAGAAAGCTACAGAGATGTCTTTGTCCCAGAGTGTTGCAGAGATCATGAAGGAGAAGTCTGCCGGAAATGAGGAAAGTGAGGAGAAGCCTGCAGGGGTTCCGCTCAATGAGGAAGGCAAGCCTGATTTTTCCGCAACGATCCGTATGCCGGAGCTGAAGATCCCGAAGTCCATGATCAATGTGGACCCGGAGAATGCAAGCAGTTCCGCAGAGATCCCGGACGCGTCCGGAATTTTCGGAAGTATCGAGGATATTGCGGCATCTGTAGGTGACAGGTCCGGGAAGGATAAAGATAAGGACTTCAACCTGGAGGATACTATTCTGGCAGCAGCTACACAGCAGGGAATCGATATCCCGGAGGAAGAGAAATCTCCGGATGTCCAGCAGTCCGACGTAACGGAAGAGCCGGCAGGTATTGAGGATCTGGATATTGCGGCTGATGAATTTGTTCCGGAGGAGCCGGATGCGGCAGATATCGAGGATATCATGGCGCAGATCTCCGCTCAGCAGGAGGAAGAGGTAACGGAGACTTCCGATACCAGACTTCCGGATATCGTATTTGATGAAGATGAGGAGCCGGTTACTGAGGAGGATCTTCAGGCTGCAGAAGCAGAGTTTCTGAATGGTCCGTCAGGAGTACAGAAGCCGGTGGAAGAAGATGATGTGCTTCCGGAGATTCCTTCACTGGAATCTGAGGAGCAGGTGCAGAAGGCTGCAGCAGAGCCTTCAGCGAAGCTTCATCATGAGGAACCGGTGGCTTCAGCGGAAGAGGAAAATCTTCTTGATGAGGAAGAAGAATACAGTGATGGCGCCTTTGACTTCCAGGATGAGGATGACTTTATCAGCAGTCTCATCGGTGATGATTCTGATGAAGCCATGGAAGAGGACGATGAGGAAGAGGAGCTCAGTGAGGAAGAGCAGCTTGAGAAATTTATCGCTACGGTCCATCCGGAAAAGGATCCTACAAAGATCGTTTCCAGAAAGAAAGAGCTCACAGATGAAGAGAAGCAGCTTTTCACCTATTTTATTACAGTTCCCGGAATGAAGGAACAGCTGCTTGATGTACTCTGCGATGTGCAGATGGGCGCAGCAGACAAGACCTCCCAGACCGGAAATGTGATCGTTATGGGCGGCAGAGAAACAGGTAAGACGAGACTGATCTCAAGTCTGATCCCGGCAATCTGTAAAGAGCTGAATATCGAGGCTTCCAAGGTTGCCTATATATTTGCGGATGATCTCAACGGAAAGGATATTCCGGAGATCGTATCCAAGCTTGCCGGCGGTTTCCTTGTTATCGAGGATGCAAACCAGCTTTCCCAGGAAACAGCAGATGAGCTTGAGGAAGCTATGACCGGAAACACAAAGGGAATGATCGTGATCCTGGAGGATGAAAAGATCGGTATGCGTAAGCTGATCGCAAGATATCCGAAGCTTGCGAAGAAGTTTACATCCATGATCAACATTCCTGTATTTACAAACGATGAACTTGTTAATTTCGCCAAGGTCTATACCATGGAGAATGGATTCCGTATCGACCAGATGGGCATGCTTGCTCTGTATAATCTGATCGGGATCAACCAGAAGGAGGATCAGCCGATGTGCATCGGTACTGTGAAGACCATGCTGGATAAGGCTATGGAGAGAGCTCAGAGCGGATTGTTCAAGCATTCCAAGAAGCGTGTGGACCGTGATGGCTACACGGTACTTTTTGAAAAGGATTTCAGCTGAAAATAAGAAAAAGCAGAGGTAAAAAATATGGCCAGACCTTATCTTGGTAACCCGAAATATACCATTGAAGTCCTTCAAAAGTATCATTTTGTTTTCCAGAAAAGGTTTGGTCAGAATTTTCTGATCGACGAGCATGTTCTGGAAAAGATCATTGAGTCTTCGGGTATCACGAAGGATGATTTTATACTGGAGATCGGTCCGGGTATCGGAACTATGACCCAGTATCTTGCGGAGGCTGCCAGAGAGGTGGCTGCTGTGGAGATCGACAGTTCGCTGATCCCGATCCTTAAGGATACGTTGAAGGACTGGGATAATGTTTCCGTGATCAATAACGATATCCTGAAAACGGATATCAAAAAGATCGCAGATGAGAAAAACGGCGGTAAGCCTGTGAAGGTGGTTGCGAATCTGCCGTATTACATTACGACTCCGATCATCATGGGGCTTTTTGAGAAGAATGTTCCTGTGGATTCGATCACTGTCATGGTGCAGAAGGAGGTTGCAGACCGTATGCAGGTTGGTCCCGGTACCAAGGATTACGGTGCGCTTTCCCTGGCTGTGCAGTATTATGCGAAGCCGGAGATCGTTGCGAATGTACCGCCGAACTGTTTTATGCCGCGGCCGAAGGTTGGAAGTGCGGTGATCAAGCTGACGCGTTATGAGAAGCCGCCGGTGGATGTGAAGGATGAGGGGCTTATGTTCCGTCTGATCCGTGCATCTTTTAACCAGAGGAGAAAGACGCTTGTGAACGGGATCAGAAATTCCGGAGATTTTTCCCTGAGTAAGGAGGAAATCGAGGATGTGTTCAACAGGTGTGATCTTCCGCTGAATATCAGGGGTGAGGCGCTGACACTGGAGCAGTTTGCGATGCTTGCCAACTGTATTTATGATGAGAAAAATTAATATATGATAAACGCAAAAAGAGCCCGGGCAGCTGTTCCGGGTTCTTTTTGCGTTTCCGGACGGGAATGTTGGAGAGGGTTCCTGTCCGGACCTATATATTTGTTATAGAAAGGAGGTTATGTCTGAGGTGTCAGACATAAGTAAGTAATGAAAAATTTACATTTTTTATTTTACTGATGAGATGTTAGGAAAGTTTGTTTAAAATATGAAAATATTGTGAATATATTTTTGACGATATACATAAAGTCTGAATGATGTGGGTGGGAATGGGGAAAATTGAGGTTTACAGAGGGGTGGGGGTGTGTGGTATACTGAGGGGCGTCGAAAAGGTAATGATGAGGTAATAAAAAGGCAGTAAAAGATAGTTAAAAATAGTAAAAGGCAATTTTTAATAAGGGCTGGTGCCCGTATGGAGGTTGAATATTATGAGAAGATTGAACAAGGTTACAGCTTTGGTTATTGCGGGTGTTATTTCATGTACATCTCCGATGATGGTTATGGCGTCTGATTCCGGTTCTGTTATGAGTCAGGCGGAGGAGATCCTGAAGGATAATGAGGTTGGGTCTCTTGCTTCTGATCCGGATAAGGTTGGGGATATCATTGTTTATGTGAAGGGGCTTTTTGATTCTAACCAGATCACGGATGATGAGATTTCTCAGGGGATCGATGAGGCTGCGGATCATTTTGGGGTGAGTCTTAATGAGGATGATAAGAGTTCGCTGGTTAATATTATCAGTAAGTTCCGTGGAATCGAGATGAGTGATGATCAGATCAAGGGGTATGTGAGTGATGCTTATAGTACTTTGAAGGATATGGGTGTTACGAAGTCTGATGTGAAGAATATTTTTGAGAAGGCGATTGAGTTTATTAAGGGGATGCTTTCACGGCGGTGATGGTTTGTGATGGCTGGTGTTTTTGATGATGTTTTAGATGGAGTTTGAGTTAGAGGGTGAGGGTTGTGGCTCTTTTGTTGGGGTTGTTGTTGGTTTGTTTGGCTGAGATGTACAATATGTACAATGTTTAGGGCTTTGGTTTTGTTTGTGAATGTGGTGTTTTTATAAATTGGGGGAGGACGTTTTGAAAAAAATTGTGCAAATGCGCTAATTGTTTACGAGATGTTCATTGTTTGTTCATATTTGTTTGGTACTATAGGGATAGTTCGAAAGAACGTTACGAAAGACGCTGTAATGGTGTGTATCTGTATCATTACACATACAATTTTTTTCATAATAATCGCCCCGGTAAGCCACTACCGGGGCACTCCTCGTTTTTGGGCCTTTTTTGGGCTCTTTTTTTTGTGGGTGTGGGGGGATGGAGGGAGGGACGGACGGACTGCCGGAGGGGCGGCTGCATGGTCGTGCCTGGTGCGGTCGTTTCGCCGGGTCATACTAAGCGTCTGAGTCTTCTGCCGTGCAGGGCGCCCCATAACTCGCCATGTACGCTGATGCGTACCTGGCTCAGACAGATGGGGCTTACTCTGCGGCTTGTGGCCGCAGAGTACCTTCCCGTCAGAAGCCCCAGGCGCCAAGTATGACCAGCGGCTTACTCCGACGCACCGGGTCCCGACCATGCAGCCGCCCCTCCGGCAGTCCGTCCTGTGCGTTGGAGAGAAACAAAAAGGATGCACTACAAAGAAATTCTGGAATCGTACTAAGTCCGTTCTGTGCGTTGGAGAGAAATAAAGGGGGTAAGAAATTTCCAGTGCAAAAAATATAGCGCGGGTGGGGTGTGCATGCTATAATGATTAGGATTATAGTGCTGTCGTCTGGTTTGGGGCGGCGGTGGTTGGGTTTTTGTTTGAATGGGAGGTCTGGATATGGCGGAGTCTATGAAGGATTTTGAGAGGGAGCTGGAGGCTTCTTTTAAGAGGATCGATGAGGGGGATATTATCTCAGGGACTGTTGTGAGTGTGGATGAGTCGGGGGTTGTTCTTGACCTTAAGTTTTATGCTGAGGGTTTTATTCCGGTGGAGGAGTTTTCCCGGGTGCCGGGGTTTAATATTAAAGAGGCTGTTCAGCCGGGGGATGAGGTTCAGGCGATGGTTCTTCGCAGGGATGATGGTCAGGGGAATATTCTTCTTTCCAGAGCGGATGCTGCGGATGTGCTTGCCTGGGACAGGCTGAAGGAGCTTCAGGATTCGGGTGAGGTGCTGGATGTTGTTGTGAAGGGGATCGTTAACGGGGGTGCCATTGCTTATGTTGAGGGTGTCCGTGGTTTTATTCCGGCATCCAGGCTTGCTTTGGAGTTTGTTGAGGATACTGAGGTGTTTCTGAATAAGCCGATCCAGGTGCGGGTGATCGAGGTTGATAAGGCGAAGAAGAGGCTGGTGCTTTCGGCGAGGGAGATTCTTCGTGAGAGGGCTGAGGTGGAGAAACGGAATAAGATTTCCAATATCCAGGTTGGCTTTGTGACGGAGGGTACGGTTGAGAGTTTGCAACCGTATGGTGCTTTTGTGGAGCTTGGGAACGGGGTTTCCGGGCTGGTGCATATTTCTCAGATCTGTGAGAAGAGGATCCGGAAGCCTTCTGAGGTTTTGAGTGTTGGGGATAAGGTTAAGGTGAAGGTTATCGCAATCAAGGATGGTAAGCTGAGCCTGAGTATTAAAGAGGCATCGGATCTGATGGCTAAGGAGGTTGAGGAGGAGTCTTTTGAGCTTCCGGAGTCGGGGGAGGAGGCTACTACTTCCCTGGGTGCTTTGTTTGCAAATATTAAATTATGATTATTTTGGATGAAAAAGGATGGATGTGTATGAAAAAACCGGAGAGAATATTTGTAATCGGACATAAGAATCCGGATACGGATTCCATCTGTTCGGCTATTGCTTATGCGGATATTAAAAACAGAACTACGCAGAATAAAAAATATATCCCGAAGAGAGCGGGGCAGATCAATGAGGAGACCAGGTATGTACTGAACCGTTTTGGCGTACAGCCGCCGGCTTATCTGGGAAATATCGGTACGCAGGTCAAGGATATGGATATCCGGACCAGTCCGCAGGCGGATAAGAATATGTCGCTGAAGAATACCTGGGATCTGATGCAGGAGAACGGGATCGTTTCTCTTCCGATCCGGGATAAGGATGGGTGTCTGGAGGGGCTTGTGACGATTGGTGATATCGCAAAGACCTATATGGATACTACAGACAGTTATCTTCTTTCCAATGCGAGGACGCAGTATCAGAGAATTGCCGAGACTGTTGGCGGTGAAGTGGTGGAAGGTAACGGACACGGATATTTTGTGAAGGGGCGTGTGCTTGTCGGTACTGCCAACCCGAAGATGCTGGAGGGCTACGTTGAGGAGGATGATATGATCATCATGGGTGACCGTGAGGAGGATCATCTTCAGGCGATCAGCCAGAATGTCAGCTGTATCATCGTGGGGCTGAATATCGTGGTTTCCGAGAAGGTTATAAAGCTTGCTCATGAGAAGAATATCGTGATCATCCGGTCTCCGTATGATACGTTTAATATTGCGCGTCTGATCAATCAGAGTATTCCGGTCAGCTTTGTTATGAAGCGGGATAACATGGTTACGTTTAATACCGAGGATTTTACGGATGATATCCAGGATGTTATGATCAAAAACCGTCACAGGGCGTTTCCGGTGATCAATCCTCATGGTAAGTGTATCGGTACGATCTCCAGACGTAATTTTCTGGATATGCATAAAAAGAAAGTGGTTCTTGTGGATCATAATGAGGTGGATCAGGCTGTTGATAATATCGAGAAGGCGGAGATCCTTGAGATCATCGATCATCATAAGCTGGGTACCTTGCAGACTATGACGCCGGTTGCTTTTCGTAATGAGCCGGTGGGATGTACGGGCACGATCCTTTATGAGATCTACGGAGAGCAGAGACTGGAGATCCCGGAAAAGATCGCGGGGCTTCTCTGTGCGGCTATTATTTCGGATACATTGATGTTCCGTTCACCGACCTGTACGCAGACGGATAAGATCGCTGCCAGTGCTCTTGCGCTGATCGCGGGGATCAAGATCGAGGAGTTTGCCCGAGAGATGTTTTCTGCGGGAAGTAATCTGAAGGATAAGTCTCCGGAGGAGATTTTTTATCAGGATTACAAGAAGTTTATCGGTGAGGGTAATGTTTCCTTTGGTGTGGGTCAGATCAGTTCCATGGACAGCGAGGAGCTTAAGGAGATCAAGGAGAAGCTGATGCCGTTTATGGTGAGTGAGTGTGGCCGTCATGATATCACGAGAGTTTATTTTATGCTGACGAATATCCTGGAGGAGTCTACAGAGCTTCTGTTTTACGGGGAGGGCAGCCAGCAGATGGCGGAGATCGCTTTTGAGCGGAAACCGGATGGAGATACTTTCAGTCTGCCGGGTGTGGTTTCCAGAAAGAAGCAGCTGATCCCGGCTATGATGGAGGCTGCTCAGCTGATGAACAGCGATTATGCATAAGAGGTGACGGAAAATGGCGAAACAGTTATGGAAGCCGGGGAACATGATCTATCCACTGCCGGCTGTAATGGTGAGTGTTACCGATGGTGAGGGAAACGATAATATCATAACGGTTGCGTGGACGGGGACGGTGTGTACCAATCCGGCGATGGCTTATATTTCTGTCCGACCTTCCCGTTATTCCTATGATATGATCCGGAAAACGGGTGAATTTGTGATCAATCTGACAACGGAGAAGCTGGCGTATGCAACGGATTTCTGCGGGGTCCGTTCGGGACGTGATGTGGACAAGTTCCGGAAGCTGAACCTTACGAAAGAGAAAGCGCAGTTTGTTTCTGCACCGATGATCGGGGAGGCTCCGGTTTCGATTGAGTGCAGGGTGCGTGAGGTGAAGGAGCTGGGGTCTCATGATATGTTTCTTGCGGATGTGCTTGCGGTCCATGCGGATGAAGCTTATATGGATAAAAACAACAGGTTTCGTCTTAATGATGCGGGGCTTCTGGTTTATTCCCATGGGGAGTATCTGGCGGGTGGCCGGAAGGTGGGAACCTTCGGCTACAGCGTAAAGAAGAAGCAGCAGAAGAAGCAGATGCAGAAGAAGTTGGATAAGAAATCAGACAGGGAATCAGAGATGGCAGGGATGGCAGAGAAGTTGAAGACGTCGGGGAAGGCAGGGATGTCAGGGAAGTTGAAGATGTCAGGAAAGCCAGGGATGTCAGGGAAGTTGAAGATGTCAGGAAAGCCAGAGATGTCAGGGAAATTAAAGACGTCGGGGAAGGCAGGGAGAGAGAAACGGTAGGTTCTGCGGAGCCGTAACGTTTGTTGAGGTTTGGCAGCTGTTATGCTAAAATGAAAGGATACAGTATGAATAATATTACACTGATAGGGATGCCTGGTGCGGGGAAGAGCAGCATCGGTGTCGTACTTGCGAAGGTACTTGGGTACCAGTTTATTGACTCAGATCTTCTGATCCAGAAGGCGGAGAAAAGGACTCTGAGTGAGATCATTGCAGATGAGGGTACGGAGGGCTTCAAGGCGATCGAGAATCGTGTGAATGCTTCGATCCAGGTGGAGAATACGGTGATCGCTACCGGTGGAAGTGTGGTTTACTGCGATGAGGCTATGCAGCATCTGAAGTCTGAGGGTGTTGTGGTGTATCTTAAGATCTCGCTGGAGCTTCTTTCCAGGCGTCTTGGTAATCTTAAGGGGCGTGGTGTTGTGCTCAAGGAGGGGCAGACGCTGGCGAGTCTTTATGATGAGCGTGTTCCTTTGTATGAGAAATATGCGGACATTGTGGTGGATGAAGAGGATAAGGATCTGGAGGGGAGTCTCCAGGTTGTGCTTGAGGCACTGAAGAACAGGGGAGATAAGGCGTAACTGTTGGCTTGTGGAAACGGTTTGCTGGAGTGTTTCGGGTCATGGGTTGTGACAGGTTTTCGTCATAAATTGTTTACAAATCTGAAATATGTGTTATAATATACAACTGACCTAAAAAACGGTATTGCGGAACGTTTGTTCCTGCAGTAAATTCAGAGAAAGTTTCTGCTCATAGAGGAGTAAATAATAGAGGTGTGTTATGGAACAGTATGTGATTAAAGGCGGCAATCCTCTGGTTGGAGAAGTGGATATTGCGGGTGCGAAGAATGCGGCGCTTGCGATATTGTCAGCAGCCATTATGACTGATGAAACTATATTGATCGAGAATCTGCCAGATGTTAGGGACATCAATGTTCTGCTTGAGGCGATCTCCGAGATCGGGGCTCAGGTTGAGTGTATTGATAAGTCTACTGTAAAGATCAACGGTTCTACTATCGGCAATCTCAGCGTGGATTATGAGTTTATCAAGAAGATCCGTGCTTCTTATTATCTTCTGGGTGCTTTGCTTGGTAAGTATAAGCATGCGGAGGTTCCGCTTCCGGGTGGATGTAATATCGGCAGCAGGCCGATCGACCAGCATTTGAAGGGTTTCCGTGCTCTTGGTGCGGATGTTGATATCTGTCATGGGGCTATTGTTGCCAAGGCGGAGAATCTGCATGGCAGCCATATTTTCCTGGATGTGGTTTCTGTTGGTGCTACTATTAATATTATGATGGCTGCTTCTATGGCGACTGGCCGTACGATCATTGAGAATGCTGCGAGGGAGCCGCATGTTGTTGATGTGGCGAATTTCCTGAACAGTATGGGGGCGAATATCAAGGGTGCCGGTACGGATGTGATCCGTATCCGTGGTGTTGAGACGCTTCATCGTACGGAGTATTCGATCATTCCGGACCAGATCGAGGCTGGTACGTTTCTGTTTGCTGCTGCGGCTACTCGTGGTGATGTTACTGTTCGTAATGTTATTCCTAAGCATCTTGAGGCTACTACTGCTAAGCTTGAGGAGATCGGGTGTGAGGTTGAGGAGTTTGATGATGCGGTTCGTGTCCGTGCGCCGCATGTGCTTCATCGTACGCATGTGAAGACGTTGCCTTATCCTGGTTATCCTACGGATATGCAGCCGCAGATCGCGGTTACTTTGGCTTTGGCTGAGGGTACGAGTATTGTTACTGAGAGTATTTTTGAGAACCGGTTTAAGTATGCGGATGAGCTTTCCCGGATGGGTGCCAATATTAAGGTGGAGGGGAACTCTGCTATTATTGATGGCGTGAGGAAGCTTACGGGGGCGCGTGTGAGTGCGCCGGATCTTCGTGCGGGGGCTGCGCTTGTTATTGCGGGGCTGGCTGCTGAAGGTGTTACGGTTGTTGATGATATTGTTTATATCCAGCGTGGGTATGAGAATTTTGAGGAGAAGCTCAGGAGTCTTGGGGCTGAGATTGAGAGGGTTTCCAGTGAGAAGGAGATTCAGAAGTTTCGGCTGCGTGTTGGGTGATGGTTGGTGACAACTGGTAACGCTTGATGATAATTGGAAATTTGAGTTTTGCGTTTTGGGGAGAGTTCCCGGGTGTTTGGGCCTGGGGGCTCTTTTTTTGTGTGGGTGGGAGGGATGAATGGAGGGAGGGACGAACGGACAGACTGCCAGCGGGGCGGCTGCATGGTCGTGCCTGGTGCGGTCGTTTCGCCGGGTCATACTAAGCGTCTGAGTCTTCTGCCGTGCAGGGCGCCCCATAACTCGCCATGTACGCTGATGCGTACCTGGCTCAGACAGATGGGGCTTACTCTGCGGCTTGTGGCCGCAGAGTACCTTCCCGTCAGAAGCCCCAGGCGCCAAGTATGACCAGCGGCTTACTCCGACGCACCGGGTCCCGACCATGCAGCCGTCCCGCTGGCAGTCTGTCCGTTCTGGTTTTTTGGAGGTGTGAGGTGTGGTGGTCTAACGGGAGGTGGTGGGCCATCAGCGCTGCGCTGGATGGCTGCAGGGGCTGAGTTTCCTTGTGATGTGCCGGGAGGTGGTGTGGCATCGGCGCTGCGCTGGATGTGGGTGGGGTGAGTTTTTTTGGGGGTTGTCGTGAGGGGATTGGGGATAGAGGCTGCTTTGGATAGGGTGTGGTGTTTTTGTGTAATATTTAAATTTATTTTTGGAGTATTTTGGATTATAATTATGGAAAAAGATGGTTGGCCTGATTGGTTGACTGATTGACTGGTTGATTGATATCCGGAGTTTTGGTGACTGTTTTGTGGGACTTGAGAGATGAGCTTCGGATGTGTGCTGATGTGGCTTGAGAGATGAGCTTCGGATGTGTGTTGATGAGGGGTGTGTGATGGGCTTCGGATGTGTGTTGATGTGGTTTGTGTGAGGGCTTCGGAGGTTTGTTGGTTTGGTTTTGAGGGTGGTCTTTTGGGGGCTGCCTGGGTTTTGGTTTTGGAGGAGAGTGGGTTGTATGTGTAATTATGTGGTTTTGCCGCTTTTGAATTCGTCTTTTGAGCCTGGGAGGGCTCGGGAGGTTGTTGAGGGGTTTGTGGATGTGGATTTGAGGAATATTGCGCGGGCTGAGCTTTTTTATTTTACGGGGCAGGCGGAGGAGTGTTGTGAGATCACGAGGGGGTATCTGTCCAGCAGGGTTATTGAGCTGAAGCTTTCGGCGTGTATTTTGTATGGGTATTCTAATCTGTCGCTGGGGAATGTGGCGGCGGCTAAGCGGGGGATGGAGGGGATCCAGTCCTGTGTGAAGATTGCTATGAAGAAGAAGGTTCCTAAGGATGTTTATGCGTCCTGTCTTCTGGCGGGGTATGTGGGGGCGGTTTTGCTTCATCTGCCTACGGATGGGATGCCTGCTTTTGGGGAGTACAGCAGGATGCTTCCTGAGGGGCTGAGGCTTTTTGCCACGTATGTGATGGCGCACCATACTTATCTTAACGGGGAGATATGGAGTGCTTATGGGATGGGGAAGGCTGCTTTGTTTATGGCGGAGAGGTCGTATCCGATCAGTATGACGTATATCCACTGTATGATGGCGGTGTGTGCGATCAACCGAAAGCATAAGCAGGAGGCACAGGAGGAGATGCTCCGGAGCTGGGAGCTGGCGAAGATGGATGGGTTTCTGGAGCCTTTTATTGAGCATCATGGGCTTTTGCGGGGGCTGATCGAGGCATGTATCCGGAACCGGGATCCGGAGGCGTATCAGCGGATCACGAAAGGGGTGCTTTCTTTCAGCAGGGGCTGGATGGCGCTTCATAATTCGTAAAACCGGAGAAAGGTTACGGGGGAGCTGTCGACGATGGAGTTTTCTATTGCCATGCTGGCAAGTGGGGGATGGACCAATAAGGAGATCGGAGAGCATCTGGGGATTTCCATTAATACTGTTAAGCATTACCTTACGGATATCTTTTGCAAGCTGAATGTCAAGAAGCGGGATGAGCTGAAGAAATTCATGTTAAAATAGTGACAGAGGCACTTTTTTTTGAAAAAACGTGCCTTACAAAACAACTGGTAGTGTTGTATAATAAATACCACAAATAGTCAGATTTTATTGGGAAATCAGACGAAAAGAACCAGTAAACGAGTAAGTTAAGAAGGAGGAGTTGAAGACTGATTCTCGATAGCATCTGATAATGTCAATATCCTTACCAAAAATGCCTGGTATATTGACACTACAATCACATAAGGGTAAAATATTGAAAAGGTGTAACCTGTTTACTCACCGGCTAAAAACATGAAGCTTTTTTAAGAGAAAGGAATATAAACAGAAGTAAAGTAATAAGAAATACAGTACACGTTAATGCACACATAGGAAAGCGGGAAAGGTATGAAAAAATTAAGGAATAATAAGATCAGAAAACTCCTGGCATTTATGGTGGCTTTGGCGTTGATGGTATCCTGTATGCCGAGTGCATATACGATCTCCGCGAGTGAGGCGTTCGGAGATGGAACGGAGGATATATTTACAGATGGCGAAATTACATCTGAACCAGCGGCCGAAGAATCGACACCGGATGTAAGCAGCGCTGACCAGGAGGAAACGGAACAGGCGCAGCAATCGACGCTTACATATGAAAATGATTCTGTTAAAGTAACAGCAGAGGCACTGGAGGACGGAGCTCTTCCGCAGAATACAGCATTGAAGGCTGACAGCGTAAACGAGAATTCATCCGTATCTTATGATACAGTTTCTCAGAAGCTTTCAGCAGCAACTACAGACAAGGGCAGCAGCCTGAGAGGTTTTTTTGCGTATGATGTGTATTTTGCTGATGGCGACGGAAACAGAGTCGAGCCGAACGGCAGAGTCAGAGTAACTTTTGAGTACAAGACACCGGCAGCACCGGAGCTTACCGATGTAGCCAGCACGAGTGTAACCGTTGAGAAGCTTCATTATAACAACAGTACCGGTGATACTGATGTTAACACCTTACAGGCCAACGAGGATCTGAAGGTTCTGAATGTCAACGAGGGCAAACAGATCCAGACACTTCAGGTTGAGACTGGCAATGCAGCTGTTTTTGCCGTTATGTGGGATTCTCCTGAGACAGCAGATGTCGAGGCGGAAGCTGTTTCCGGTAATGAGGACGGGGTGTCTATCGCATCAGAGGAGCTTACGGACGGAATGGATATTTCGGACGAGCCTGAGCAGGATGCAGCTGAGACACCGGCAGCAGAGAATCCGGAGGTAACTCCTGATGCAGAGCCTTCTGAGGCTCCGGCGGAGAATCCGGATGCTGAACCTACCGAAGCTCCGGCAGAGAATCCGGATGTGGTGGAAGAACCGGCAGAGGATATTGAGAGCCCGGAGGAGGTTCCGGCAGCAGATGAGAATGGTGAGACAAGCCTGATCGAGGTTCTGGGAGACGATACGAATCTTCGTGTCAGCCCATCTATCGAGGCAGAGGTTCTGGCAACTGTAAACGCAGGAACACAGCTCACACTTCTGGATACCGTAACAGCAGAGGACGGAACAACCTGGTACAAGGTTTCCTGGGAAGGAACCGAGGCTTACATAAGAAGTGATATGGCACAGGTTGTTGACAGCAGTGATGAGGCAGAAGAGCCTGAGGATGTTCAGGAAGAAGAAATTCAGCCGGAGATCACCAGATATGATTACACGAGTGACGAAGTCAACGTAAAAGTCACCCTTACCGATCCGGCAGACCTTCCGGATAACGCAGAGCTTTCCGTAACACCGGTAGAACTCAGCCAGGAAGCCGAAGACCAGATCACAGAAGAAGCGATCAAAGAAAAGAAAGCCATCGAGAAGATCCATTCCTACGATATCAAATTCCTGGTGGACGGCGAAGAGGTTCAGCCAGGTGCTACAGTGAAGGTATCTGTATCTCTGAATGATGAGAAGAAGATCAAGGATGCAGACGTATACCATGTAGACGCAGAAGACAACGTTGAGAACATGGACGGAAGCGTTGATAAGAATGGTAATGTTGAGTTTGAAACTACGCATTTTTCTACGTATGTAATTGTGCAGAGAGGCGGAGAAAATGTTAAAGTAATAATTCGGCATCTGGATAATACGACTAGTAAGGAGATTTATTCAGCTGATGAGAGAACAATCTTAGTTGGCGGAAAGATAAATGATTATACCAAGGCAAAGAACTGGGAGGTTTCAAAAGTAAAAGTAAACGGTGCTGAAGTTAATAAGGACAAAAAGATTGAAGTTGCACAGGATAGTACGATAGAAGTGTATTATACACCAAAGCATAATGCTAACTTCCAGGGACCGACATCTTTCTATGATTATACAGTTAAGGCTGGTGAAAGTTACGACGAGAATACTAGAAAGCAGACATATTATTCATTTAATATGTTAGGAGATGCTGCAGGGGGTGAGAAGGGTAATCAGAAAATAACATCAGGTAAAATGGCTCACAATTATGATTCTTATAAATATAATTTTACAGTTAATTCTGGTTATGATGTAAACGAAAACAAAATTGAAGCCGAAGTAAATAATTATAAGGAAGAAGTCAAAAGGACAGAAGGATTATTAAAAGAGGTAGAGGACAATGGAAAGGGAGCAGTAAAATTCAATTACCCCGAGCCAGGATTTTTTGTAGATCAAGATGCAATCGCCGAGATTAATGGTACTAAAACTTATTTAAGAAGAGTCATTAAGGATTACAAACTAGTTTTTGATCAGAACGGAGATTCTTATAAACTTACAAAAGTAATTGATAAGAATGGAGATCAGCGTGCAACAGCAGGAAATAATTTCTTCCCATTGGACGGAGTACCCAGAAGTGAAAAGAGTGATGATGGTAATCACAATTACTTTTTTGGAATGAGATATGATGTAACTTTTAAAATTGGAGATTACGTAGGTCCATTAAATTATACCTTTTCAGGTGATGATGATTTATGGGTTGTTTTGGATGGAAAGCACATTGTAATCGATTTAGGTGGAATTCATCAAGCAGCTAAAAAGACAGTAAATCTAAAGCCGTATGTTGAAGGTGAGGATAAAGAAAAAGAGCATACTCTGACTATTCTGTATATGGAACGAGGTGCGTATGAATCAAACTGCCAGATGGAATTTACCCTTCCTTCCGCGCGTATTTCTGAAGTTACGAATGTACCTACAACAGATCTTGTATTAAAAAAAGTAAATAAAAGCCAGGATGCGTTAAGTGGTGCTCGATTTACTCTTGTAAATTCAGAAACCCATGAATCACAGACTGCTACATCCGTAGATGAAACAGGACTTGTTAATTTTACAAGCTTAAGACCTGGAACATATACATTAACAGAGGATCTTGCACCTAATGGATATGAAGCATCAAATGAATCTTGGATTGTAGAGGTTACGTTATCTGATGATAAGAAGGCAGTGGCAACTCTTTATAAAGCAGATGGCAAGACAAAGATAGAAAAAGATACAAGTGATTCATTGTATCATATCATGAATTATACACAGCAGGAGATTATTGAATCCAGTATGGATTACAGTAAGACTGCAACTGTAAACGACTGGGATAAGAGAACTTATAACATCAATATTAAGGCAGCATCTACAAGTACAAGTACAATAACCACTACTGAAAAAGCAGTAGCGGATATTATGTTGGTATTGGATGTATCTGGTTCTATGGATGATAAAACTGTTTCATATAGTTATGTTGCAGAAAATACAACTGATGGTAGAGCTGGATTAAATACAGGCACACTGTACTATGTGAAAAAAGATGAATCCTATGTGAAATTGCAATATTATAATAACTACTACGGGAGAACGGGTTGGTATATTGGTGATGATTGGCGGTCGCAAACTAAAGCAGATGATTCAACTTATAATGGATGCAAAATATATCTGAAAAAAACAGAAAAGAAACTTACAGCATTACAAAATGCGGTAAAACAGTTTATAACAGATACAGCGAATAAATCACCAGATAGTAAAATTGGTATTACAGCATTTAGTAGTGCTGGATATGGTAGCCATGGAAAAACTGAAGATTTACAGAAAGCGGGAGATAATAAAGAAAACCTGACAAGGTTTGTAGATTCTTTAGTAGCAAATGGAGGAACAGATCCATATGTAGGTCTTAAAAATGCAAAAAGTAAATTGGATGCAGCTACAATGAGCGGGGATACAAAACCTAAGTATGTATTATTGTTTACTGATGGTGAACCAACAGGATCTGGTAATAGTTGGGACACTACTGCGCAGCAGAATGCAGAAAACATTACAAATGGTACTGAAAGTATAAAAGGTATAAAGCAAGAAGGATATACTGTATATACAATTGGGTTTGGACTTCGAGATAAAGCAAAGGCATTTCTTGAAGGTGGAACATATGGCTGGACTACTTATCCAGGAATTGCATCTAAAAACTGTGCATTTAATGCTGGAAATGCAACGCAGCTGGGAGACATATTCAAAGATATTCAGAATACGATCACTCAGGACATTTCCATTACAGGAGCAACAATCACAGATATTATTGATCCGAGGTTTGAACTTCTGAAAGATGATGGAACGTTATATACACAGGATGACTTGAATAATGGTGTTGAAGTAAATGGTGGTACGGTATCTCTGGTAAAAGGAAATTATCAGATCCAGTGGACCAATCAGACAATACCAAACAAGAAAAAAAATGGCGAATGGAATAAAACAATTAAAGTAAAAGCTAAAGACAATTTCGTTGGTGGAAACAATGTTACAACCAACGTATCACCGGATTCCAAGATTTCTACAGGATATGGCGATGTTGAGTTGCCACAGCCGACAGTTAATGTTAAAGTTAACTTAGTAGTCAAGGACAAAGACGTTTGGATCTACAAAGGTGATACAGTACCGACAGATGAAGCAATTCTGAATCAGTTGTTTAATGAGTCAGAAACATCTTATTCAAAAGGTACAATAAGTGCCGCCGATGCGAAAGATCATATTACTCTACAGTGGAAAGATGGAACTCAAACCAATATCAGTAAAGAGAATATGGCAACAACACCGGATGATGATACAGAGTATTATCTGGAAGTAACTTATGATCCAAAGACGACATCAACGGATGAGAGTAAAACGAACACCAAACAGCATGTCGTAGGAGCTGCTGAGAAGGCTTATAATCCAGATAATAGCAACAATCCATATGGTATTTATAAGATTCATGTCATCAAAGGTCAGATCCAGATCACAAAGAATGTAACGGAAAAATCTGACACAGATAGAACATTTACATTTTATGTGAAGGATAAGGATGGTAAAGATATTTCAGGTGGTCCGATAACTGTGAAAGTTGAGAAAAATCAAAAACGTGGAACTGCTATAGTGGAGAAGCTTTCAAGAGGAACCTATACTGTAACAGAAGCAGATGCACCGGGATATACAATCAAAGCATTCGATATTGGCACTGAAACAGATTGTGAAAGTCCTAAATCAGATGCTTCTAGTGAAACCAAATCACTTACTTTTGTACTCGGTAATGATACAGACGGAAACGATGTTATTCATGTTAGTGAAGATAAAAAGAATTACACATATGATCCTAACTTTGGTGGTGTAAAAGGTGTTGCATCTTACACAAACGAAGCAGTAACCAGTCTGGATCTGAAGAAAACAGATACAGCAGATACAGATAGTCATTTTTTAACAGGTGCTAAATTCAAATTAGAGATGAAAGATGGTGACATCTGGAAATCTCTTGAGAATGACATGGAAGTAAAGAATGGTACTTCAGAGATTGAACTGAATAATCTGAAGTCAGGTATCTACAAGCTGACAGAAACAACTGCTCCAAAAGGATATTCATTATTAGGCAGCAGTATCTGCTTCAAAGTTGCAACAGGAAGTGTAACACTTGTTGACGAAAATGGCGATCCGGCACAGAAAAGTAATATGTGGTCACTGGAGAATAAAGTTTTAACAATCAAAAATGCTAAACTTTATTCCTTGCCAGAATCCGGTGGTCCGGGAACTTATGGATTTACGATCAGTGGTGTAGCGATTCTTGCAACTGCACTCCTGTTGTTTATAAATAATAAACGAAGGGAGGAAGAAGCAACGAGATCGTAACACATTAATTGTAAATGGCCGATGAAGGGCGAAAAAGAAAAATGCAGAGAAAGAAAGAAGCAAACCTTATGAAAAATTTATTTAAAAAGATTGGTGCATTATTAGTGGCAGCGATTATGGTGCTGGCAATGGCATCTACCGCGTTCGCGGATGGACCTACTGCAACAATTACAGTAAATAATGCCGACAATGCAACTTTAACTTATGCACAGGTTATTAAAGCAGATCAGACAACGAGAACAGGTTGGACTTTTGTAAATGAGGATGTGAAAAAAGCATATATTGAGGCATATGGAGTGGCTGATGATGATGCACAGGCAGCAATTGAGGCATTAATTGTAAATGCGGATGCTGAGAAATTAGGAAAAGCTCAGGCATTAGCAGCAGGAAAAGTTCATTTTGTAGAGATGAGTAATCCACAGACAGTCAGTGAAGCAGGTGTGTACTTAGTAAAGGCAACAGAAGTAGGATATACCTATAATATTATGTCTGCATATGTTGGATTTGGTGAAGCTCCGAATTTAACAAATGCAATTGTAAACGCAAAGAAAACACCTACTCAGGTAAACAAGAAAGTTCTTGATGATGCTGACAATGTAACAAAAACAGGAGATGTCCTTACTTACACAGTAAGCACAAATGTACCATACATCAATCCTACAGATACAGATAAATCTTTCTGGGCATATGATGAACTGACAGGTGCTGAATATGTAAATATAGACCAGGCAACAATCACATTAAATGGAGCGGATGTAACAAAGTCTTATCCAATTAGCTTTGATAGCGTAAATAATAAATTCAGCGTTAATTTAAGTACCATGATTAATGATGCAAACAGCCATGCTGGAGAACCGGTAGTAATTACTTATCAGGTAAAAGTTACATCAGAAAATGACACCATCACCAATACAGCAACAGCCGGACATAAAGATGGTAATGAGTATGGAAACAAAGAAAGTAAAACTTATGAAGGTAACATCACATTAACAAAATATGGTGAGAACAATGTTACACTTGCAAACGCAGGATTTGAAGTAAGAAAAGATGGTGCAGCAGATGCATTAACATTTGTAAAACTTTCTGATGGCGTATATAAATATGTTCCAGATAATACTGAAGATGCTGTGACAGAAGTTGTAACAGATGCAAATGGTAAGGTTAAAGTACAGGGACTTGATGTTGGAACATATAAATTTAAAGAGGTTACAGCACCACAGGGATATTCTGTAAATACAAATGACGTTAGTGCAACACTGGAAGTTGCTGAGAACGATAATGGAATTGCAAGTGACGTTCTTACACAGACAACTAGTATGAATGATACCAAGCTTGGATCTCTTCCAACCACAGGTGGAATGGGAACATACCTCTTCACTATCATCGGTGTTGTAGTTATGGCTGGTGCTGCTGGCGCATTCTTCATGAGCCGCAGAAGAGGATCTGAGGAGTAATCCTTCACAGATCGATTGGTCGAGTTTTTTCAAAATATTTATAAACAACAGAACCAAAGTAATCATTAAGTAAATCAGTTACCGCCCGGCCTCTTCGGAGGCCGGGACTGGTAATACAACAGTATGGAGAAACCTATGAGAAAGAATAAAAAGAAAAATTATATTGGACTTGGGTTGCTGTTTCTGATAGGATTGTCCATACTGCTGTATCCAATGATCAGCGATGTCTGGAATAAGCACAGGGATAATCTTCTGATCAGTAAATATAGCAGCAGTGTTTCTTCGAATAATAATTCGGAGGAACTTGACAGCATGTGGAAGGCAGCAGAGGAATATAACGAGCAGATCAAACAGGAAAGCGTGCCGGATGCTTTTTCTGTGAGGGATGGAGAGACAGACAGTACATATGAGTCACTTCTGAATCTGAATGGTGATGGTATGATGGGATATGTGGAGATTCCTGTGATCGATGTAAAGATCCCGATCTATCATTACACAACAGATGAAACACTGGAGAAGGGCGCGGGACATTTGTTCGGCAGCAGTCTTCCAGTTGGCGGTGAAAGTACACATGCGATTCTTTCCGCACACAGGGGACTTCCCAGTGCAAAGCTGTTTACAGATCTGAATCTTGTTGAAAAGGGAGATGTTTTTTACCTGCATATTCTGGATAAAACACTTGCCTATGAAGTAGATCAGGTTCAGACAGTTCTTCCGGAACAGACGGAATCGCTGGCAATCACAGAGGGTAAGGATTATGTGACACTTGTTACGTGTACACCATATGCGGTAAACACGCACAGAATCCTTGTAAGAGGACACAGAACAACTGTAAAAGCTGCGAAAGAAGCGCAGAAGACAGAGAAGAAAGCTACCGGAGTTTCCAATCCGACACTTCCGATGCTGATCCTTTGTGTTGTGATCGGTTTTGCGATCGCAGGTGTGCTGGTAGCAGTTGTCAATTTTGTTCAGAACAAAAAACGACGCAGGAAATAATTTATGGCTAAAAAGAAAAAAAAGAAAAAGAGCAATGTCGTCCTGAATGCTTTTATTGCAGTAGCTTTTTTGGCAGGGGCAGGAATTTTTCTTTATCCTACGATCAGTGATATGTGGAACCAGTACAGAAACGCGCAGCTGATCAGTGATTATGATCAGGCAGTCACAGGACTTTCTGATGATAATTATGAGAAGCTTTGGAAAGAAGCAGAAGAGTACAATGCGGAGCATACGGTAAATGCGATTGTAGATGCTTTTGACGATGAGGAGGATTATGAACCGACCCATCCTTATGATGAGGTTCTGGATCCAAATGGCGATGGATTGATGGGAAGTATTGAGATTCCGAAGATCCAGGCGAAGCTGGCAATCTATCACGGACTGAGTAAAAACGTTCTGGAAAAAGGTGTAGGCCATGTGGAGGGCACCAGTCTTCCGATTGGAGGCGAGAGCACACATGCCGTGCTGGCGGCACACCGTGGACTTCCTAATGCAAAGCTTTTTACAGATCTTGACCAGATGGAGATCGGAGATATTTTTATCCTGCACATTCTGGGAAAGAATCTGGCATATAAAGTAGATCAGATCAAAACGGTTCTTCCGGAAGAGACCAGCGAGCTGGATATCGTGGAGGGCGAGGATCTGGTGACTCTTGTAACCTGTACTCCTTACGGAGTAAATACACACAGACTTCTTGTGCGGGGAAGCCGTACAGAGTATGTGGAGGAAGAAGAAAGTAATGAGACAATTCCGCAGAAGCTTGCAAAAACAGATCCGAAGAAGGTTCTGGCTGCGGGAGGCATCGTGCTTGTTATCTTGATACTGCTGGTTTATTTGATCGTCCGCCGCAGTGGAAAGAAGCGGGTATCAGGAGAAAAAGAGGAGGCGGAAAAAAATGGAAAAGAGAACTAAGCGGAAAAATTTTTTAAGCAGCTTTCTGGCAATTCTGGTAATGGCTGTGATGCTGATCGGCAGTATGGCGCAGGCAGTTTTTGCAGATGATTATGTAGCCGGGAAAACCGGAAATATCAATCTGACGATCCAGGAGACCGGAGAGGACGGAATCGTGAAACCGATTCCTAACGTGAATCTGACCCTTTATAAAGTGGGAAGTGTGACGTTTGACAGGAATGTGCATTTTGTGGTTGACAGCGCACTGCAGTTTACGGGAATTGATTTTGAAAATCTGAAAACAGCAGATGAGTGGTATAAAACAGCAGATACGCTTTCCACGGCAGTGAAGAAAGCCGGACTTAGCGGAAGCGAGATGCAGTCAGACGCAAACGGAAAGATCGTCTACAGCAATATGGCTGAGGGCGTATATCTGATCGTACAGAGCAACCCGGATGACCCGAATGTATCGGTTTCTCCGATGGTCCTGACCGTTCCTTTTGTGGAAGAGGGTACGGGCTGGACTTATGATGTGCAGGCTTATCCCAAGGCTGTAACCCGTGACGGAGAGAAAGAAACAAAGATCCAGGTTACAAAGAGAGTTTATTATGTTGACCAGGATACTTTTGATATCATTGAAATGCAGGCTAATGATGCCACTTATAAAGTTGGTCTTTTCCTGGATGAGCAGGGAACGATTCCGTTCCGAAGTGATTATATGAAAGAGATCCATCTGGTAAATGCCAGCAGGGGAACTGCAGAGTGGGCCAATGTACCGGACGGAACCTATTATATATTTGAGCTGGATGAGAACGGCGATCCGATGGCAATCAATGATCCGATTGAAGTGGAAGCGGGTAAAGGTACTGTCTACTACGATCTGAAGAAAGATGTAAATGATTATGAGGATGACGGAACGAATAATCGGGCTGAGATCAGCCAGAGTGGTTCTACGGAATCAGCATCTTATGTAAATAACTATTATTCCTACATCCCAGATGGATTCTCCCTGAAAGGAAAGATCACAGTTAAGAAGAACGTTCTTGTGGATGGTCAGCAGACTACCGTACCGGATGACTTCTATGTTGGTGTATTCCAGACAGATGAGGATGGAACGCTTACACTGTTAGATGGTACACTTACAAAACTGGAACAGAATGGAACTGTTGATATTGAGGTTTCCTTCCCTGAGAATACGGAACCGGAATCTGTTACCTATACCCTTTATGAGACGGATGCAGAGGGCAATCCGGTGGATCATGACTTCTTCGAGTATGAGGTTGAAGGAGAGGGTGATGTTGTTCTGAATAAGAGCGAGAGCTACGAGAACAGCATGGAGATCACCAACAGCAAGAATACAGAGCCGACTGCCACACCGACTGTGACCGTAACACCACAGCCGAATGATCAGCCGACGGTAACACCTTCCAACGGAAATAATACAACACCTGGAAATAATACACCGAACAGTAGTGACGGTGGAACAACAGGACGTACTTCTGTAAGAACCGGCGATGATACTCCGATCGGTATATGGGTTGGACTTCTTGCAGCAGCTATCGTTGTTGGCGGTGCAGCAGGTTTTGCGGTAAAAAGAAAAAAGAAGAAATAACGGATCGTGATAAAAAATGATCCTGGAAGAGCCCGGCGAAATGTCGGGTTCTTCTTTTTTGAGAAAAATTATTCTTGACATTTGAGTGTGATGAGTATATTGTATGTGTTGCAGTAATTTCATAAAAGATAGCCTTTTATTCAGAGTGGTGGAGATACAAAGGATCTGAGAAGCCACGGCAACCCCGGATAACCCAGGAAGGTGCCAACCTGAGCGAGCAATCGAACAATAAGAGGATTGTTTACAGAATTTAAACAGTCCGGATTGTACGGGCTGTTTTTTATGTATATAACCATTGTTTTATTACAAAAGGAGAAGATCATGGAGAAAATTTTATTTACATCTGAATCTGTAACTGAGGGTCATCCTGACAAGGTCTGCGACTCTATTTCCGATGCGATCCTTGATGCTATGATGGCACAGGATCCGATGAGTCGTGTTGCATGTGAGACTGCTACTACAACAGGTCTTGTACTTGTTATGGGCGAGATCACAACCAAGGCTAATGTTGATATCCAGAAGATCGTTCGCGATACTATCCGTGAGATCGGATATGACAATGCGGATTATGGCTTTGACGCAGATACCTGTGCGGTTATCACATCACTTGACAAGCAGTCCACAGATATCGCTATGGGTGTTGACAAGGCTCTTGAGCAGAAAGAGGACGATATGAATGAGGACGAGCTGGATTCCATCGGTGCCGGTGACCAGGGTCTTCAGTTTGGTTATGCTTCCAATGAGACTGAGGAGTATATGCCATATGCCATCAACATGGCTCACAAGCTTGCTCAGCAGCTGACAAAGGTTCGTAAGGACGGCACTCTGAAATATTTAAGACCGGATGGAAAGACTCAGGTTACTGTTGAGTATGATGAGGCCGGCAAGCCGAAGAGAATCGATGCTGTTGTATGCTCTACACAGCATGATCCGGATGTTACTCAGGAGCAGATCCATGAGGACATTAAGAAGTATGTTTTTGATGCGATCATTCCGGCTGATATGGTTGATGCGGATACGAAGTATTTCATCAATCCGACAGGTCGTTTTGTTATCGGCGGACCTCACGGTGACAGTGGTCTGACAGGTCGTAAGATCATCGTTGATACCTACGGTGGAACAGGACGTCACGGCGGCGGTGCTTTCTCCGGTAAGGACTGCACAAAGGTTGACCGTTCTGCTGCTTATGCTGCACGTTATGTTGCAAAGAACATTGTTGCAGCCGGTCTTGCTGACAAGTGTGAGATCCAGCTTTCCTATGCGATCGGTGTTGCGCATCCGACTTCTGTCAGTGTGAATACCTTCGGAACAGGTAAGCTTTCTGAGACCAAGCTTGTTGAGATCGTTCGTGAGAATTTTGATCTTCGTCCGGCTGGTATCATCAAGATGCTTGACCTTCGTCGTCCGATCTACAAGCAGACTGCTGCTTATGGTCATTTTGGCCGTACAGATGTTGATCTTCCATGGGAGCATCTGGACAAGGTTGAGACTCTGAAGAAGTATCTTTGCAACAGCTACGAATAATCGTTTCAGAAGAATAAAGAGTGAAGCCCCCGGTAGTGCCAGTACCGGGGGCTTCTTGCATGGTGAGATGGGGTTTTTTATAGAAAATTTAGAGATAGGGAATATAGTTTATGTTATAATACGTGTATGTGAATGTGTGAATTTATAAAGGACGGAGATACAGATGAAGTTAAAAACACGTATTATTGTGGGCTTCGTTGCGATCATCCTGCTGCCGCTGCTTCTTTTTTCCGCAAGTCTGTACGGGTTCAGCCAGACGCAGGCGAGGCATGTGCAGGAGAGCAGCAGCCAGGCTTCGGATTCCAGCCAGATGGTCTATGATATTTCTCTGGCGCAGTCTTCCAGTAACCAGGTGAAGCTGATGGCCAAAGATATGATCCTGACCGCAACGATCATCCTTGTTTTTACTGCTTTGTCAGTAGGGCTGTGGATATACAGGAGTATTGCGGTTCCACTGGTGAAGCTTAAGAAGGCTACCAAGAACATCAAGGAGGGGAATCTGGATTTTGTGCTGGAGGTTGAGGGAAATGATGAATTTTCCCAGCTTTGCCAGGATTTTGAGGAGATGCGTAAGCGTCTGAAGGAGTCCACGGAAGAGAAGATCCTGATGGATAAGGAGAATAAGGAGCTGATCAGCAATATTTCCCATGATCTGAAGACGCCGATCACTGCGGTGAAGGGTTATGTGGAGGGGATCATGGATGGTGTGGCGGATACGCCGGAGAAGATGGACCGGTATGTGCGTACCATTTATAATAAGACCAATGAGATGGATCATCTGATCAATGAGCTGACCTTTTATTCCAAGATCGATACCAACCGTATTCCGTATACGTTCAGCAAGCTGAATGTGGAGGATTATTTTTCGGATTGTGCGGAGGAGCTTGGGCTTGAGATGGAGACCAGGGGGATCGAGCTTGTGTATGCCAATTATGTGGAGAAGGGTGTGCAGGTTATTGCGGATGGTGAGCAGATCCGCCGTGTGATCCATAATATCGTGAGTAATGCCATTAAGTATATGGAGAAGCCAAGGGGGATCATCCAGCTTCGGGTGAAGGATGTGGGTGATTTTATCCAGGTGGAGATTGAGGATAACGGCAAGGGGATTGCCGCCAAGGATCTGCCGTATATTTTTGACCGTTTTTACCGTACCGATGTTTCCAGAAATTCTTCCAAGGGAGGAAGCGGTATCGGACTTTCCATCGTAAAGAAGATCATGGAGGATCATGGTGGAAAGGTCTGGGCCACAAGCCGGCTGGGAATCGGAACGATCATGTATTTTGTTCTCAGAAAATATCAGGAGGTACCGCTGAATGAGTAGGATTTTAATTATAGAGGATGAGGAAGCGATCGCGGATCTGGAGAAGGATTATCTGGAGCTTTCGGGTTTTGAGGTGGAGATCGAGAACCGTGGTGATACGGGGCTTGTACGTGCCATGAAGGAGGAGTTTGATCTGATCATCCTGGATCTGATGCTTCCGGAGGTGGATGGCTTTGATATCTGCCGGCAGGTCCGTGAGGAGAAGAATACGCCGATCATTATGGTTTCGGCCAAGAAGGATGATATCGATAAGATCCGCGGACTGGGTCTTGGCGCGGATGATTATATGACCAAGCCGTTCAGCCCAAGTGAGCTGGTTGCGCGTGTGAAGGCGCATATGGAGCGTTATAACCGGCTGGTTGGTTCCAATGTGCATAAGAATGATGTGATCGAGATCCGTGGTATTAAGATCGATAAGACGGCCAGGCGTGTGTGGGTCAATGGTGAGGAGACGACGTTTACTACCAAGGAGTTTGATCTTTTGACCTTTCTGGCTGAGAATCCGAACAGGGTTTTTACAAAGGAGGAGCTTTTCCGGGAGATCTGGGATATGGAGTCTGTGGGTGATATCGCTACGGTTACGGTGCATATCAAGAAGATCCGTGAAAAGATCGAGTTTAATACGGCCAAGCCTCAGTATATTGAGACGATCTGGGGTGTGGGGTACCGGTTTAAGGTGTGAGTCTGTGGGGAAGGCTTCGGATGGAGCTGCTGCAGGTGTATGAGTGCAGATCGGAATGATGGTGTATGATCTGCCGGGTGCTTTTGAGAGGAGTGGAGATATGCCGCTGTTGAGGGAAAGAATTTATACGATAGAGGATATTTATGCTTTGCCGGAGGGTGAAAGAGCGGAACTGATCGATGGACATATTTATTATATGGCGCCGCCGAATACGATGCATCAGAGGATTTCAAGTATTTTGTCCAGAAAGATAGGTAACTATATAGATTCTAACAAGGGCAAATGTGAGGTGTTTGCCGCACCGTTTGCGGTGTATCTGGATGAGAAGACGAATACTTATGTGGAACCGGATGTTTCTGTTATCTGTGATCCGGATAAGCTGGATGACAGGGGATGTAAGGGGGCTCCGGACTGGATCATCGAGATCGTTTCTCCGGCGAGCAGGCGTATGGATTATTATACCAAGCTGTTTAAATACAGGACTGCCGGTGTGAGAGAGTACTGGATCGTGGATCCTGTGAAGAAGCTGGTAATGGTGTATGATTTTGAAAATGAGGATACGGAGCAGTATACATTTCAGGATTCGATCAAGGTGGGAATCTATGAGGAGCTGAGGATCGATTTTGCTGAGATGTGATAAAAATGGAGGGGAATATCGTCTGGTGATAGCCCCTCCTTGTTTTTAGGATGAAAAGGACGAACTATGGAAGACAGATTATACAAGAAACTGGAAGCGTACGGTAAGAGTGATTTTTATCCGTTTCATATGCCGGGGCATAAGAGGAATCCGCTGGCTGTGGAGGGGGATTTTCCGGTGGAGATGGATATTACGGAGATTGACGGGTTTGATAACCTGCATCATGCTGAGGATATTTTGAAAAGGGCGCAGGAGGATGTTGCACGGCTTTATGGTGTGCCGGAGAGTTTTTACAGTATTAATGGAAGCTCCGGGGCGATCCTGGCGGCGGTGTCTGCGGCTGTGGATAAGGGGGGACAGATCCTGGTGGCAAGGAACTGCCATAAGGCGGTTTACCATGCGATTTATCTGCGGGAGCTGAGTGTCACGTATATTTATCCACATGAGGATCCGAAATTGGGGATAAACGGAGGGATTTCACCTGGCCGTGTGGAAATGTATCTGGCGGAAAATCCGGAGATCCAGGCGGTGCTGATCACTTCGCCGACTTATGACGGGATCGTGTCGGATGTGGCGAGGATCGCGGAGATCGCGCATCACTATGGTGTGCCGCTGATCGTGGATGAGGCTCACGGGGCGCATTTTCGGTTTTCGGATTATTTTCCGGTGTCTGCGGCGCAGCTTGGTGCGGATGTGGTGATCAACAGTGTGCATAAGACGCTGCCCTGTCTGACCCAGACGGGGGTGATCCACCTGTGCAGTGATCGTGTGAGTCGGGAAAAACTGAAGCGTTTTCTGGGAATCTATCAGAGCAGCAGTCCTTCTTATATTCTTATGAGCAGCATTGATGCGTGCATGGATAAGCTGGAGCGTGAGGGGGATGAGATGTTCCGTGTGTTTACGGAGAATCTGGAAAAAGCACGCAGGCGTCTTTCCGAGTGTAAGTATATCCGGCTGGTAACGCCACAGGCCTGTGAGTGCCAGAGAGTTTTTGATTTTGACAGATCCAAGATATTGCTTTCTACTGTGAACAGTTCGCTGAACGGCCGGGAGCTGCATCAGATCCTCCGGAGGGAGTTTCATCTGGAAATGGAGATGGAGGCGGAGAATTATGTGCTGGCGCTGGCGGCTGTGGGTGATACGGCGGAGGGCTTTGAGCGGCTTTGTGATGCTATTGAAGAAATTGACCGCCGTGAATCGTTAAAATACAGAGAAGAGGCTGTGGAGAAGGAGCCTTTGAAAAATGGAAAAATGAAGCAGATCATGCGGATCTCCCAGGCTATGGATGCGGAGAGTGAGCGGTGTCCGCTGGATGAGTGTATCGGACGTACGTCCGGGGAGTTTGCGTATCTTTATCCGCCGGGGATCCCGCTGATCGTTCCGGGGGAACAGATTTCTGGACATTTCGTAAAAAATGTGAGAAGATACCTGGAACAGGGCTTTGAGGTCCAGGGCCTGAGCGACCAGACCAGTGAGACGGTGTGTGTTGTGAGAAATGAGATGTGAGGTGCGTGGCAGCAGACGGATCTGTGTATTACGGATCAGAGCGTGTATAGTAACGCATATACAGCAGAGGAGACATATGGGAAAGATTTTTTACATTATGGGAAAAAGCTCTTCCGGTAAGGACAGTATTTACAGACAGCTGGAGGGGAATCAGGAGCTGGGGCTTAAGCGGCTTGTGATCTATACTACCCGTCCGATCCGGGATGGAGAGGAGAACGGAAGAGAATATTTTTTTGCAGATGAGAATAAACTGAAGGAGTTCCGAAGAAACGGGAAGCTGATCGAGGCGCGTACTTATCAGACAGTTTACGGGCCGTGGACATATTTTACTGCGGATGACGGGCAGGTGTCTGTGGGTAATGACAGCTATCTGGGGATCGGTACACTGGAGTCTTTTGTGAGGCTTCGGGAGTATTACGGCAATGAAGTGATGTGGCCTATTTATATAGAGGTGGAAGACGGAGAGCGCCTGGAGCGTGCGCTTGCCAGGGAGAAGACCCAGGAGGTGCCGAAGTACGAGGAGATGTGCAGGCGTTTTCTTGCAGACCAGAATGATTTTTCCGAGGAAAATATTCTTAAAGCAGGTATATGGAAGCGTTTTGAGAATCATAATCTGGATGAATGTGTGAAGGAGATCGTAAATTATATAAAATCTGTACAATAAGGAAAAATAGTTTTTTTTATACAGAAGATTATGTTATAATTAGTTGAAAGATGTCCGCCGGGTATAACGGAGGGCACAAAAGGCAGAAAGAGGTGATTCTTATGGCAGGATTTCATGACATCATCGGCCATGACGATATAATCAGGCATTTGAAGAATGCGATAGAGACAGGGAAGGTATCCCACTCTTATATTTTTACAGGGGAACCGGGATCCGGCAAGAAGCTTCTTGCGGGGACTTTTGCGGCAGCGCTGCAGTGTGAATCGGGAGAGTCTGAACCGTGTATGACTTGTGATTCCTGTAAGAAGGTGATCGGCAAGAATCATCCGGATATCATTACAGTAACTCATGAGAAGCCTGGAAGCATCAGCATTGACGAGGTGCGTGACCAGGTTGTGCGTGATGTGGATATCAAGCCGTACTGCAGTCCGTATAAGATCTATATCATTCCGGATGCGGAGATGATGACGGTGCAGGCGCAGAATGCCATTTTGAAAACTATCGAGGAACCGCCGGAATATGCGGTGATCATGCTGCTGACAAGCAATATCGACAGTCTTCTTCCTACGATCCGTTCCAGATGTGTGCGTCTGGATCTGAAGGTGGTGGATGACAGTCTTGTGAAGGAATATCTGATGGAGCATCTTCAGGTGCCGGATTATCAGGCTGAGATCGATGCGTCTTATGCGCAGGGCAGTATCGGCAAGGCGAAGGAGGCTGCGACTTCTCAGGAGTTTGCGGATATGACTGCCAATGCCCTGAAGATTTTGAAATATGCCAATTCCATGGAGGTTTATGAGCTGACAGAGGCGATCAAGACTTTGACTGCTGATAAGAATAATATCAATGATTATCTGGATATTTTCCAGTTCTGGTTCCGCGATGTTCTGATGTTTAAGGCAACAAGGGAAATTGACAACCTGGTTTTTAAACAGGAGATTAATTTTATCAGAGAGCAGGCCAGCGAGCGTTCTTATGAGAATATCGAAAAAATCCTTGAGGCACTGGAGAAGACGAAGGTGCGTCTCCGTGCCAATGTTAATCTCGAACTTGCCCTGGAGCTCCTGTTCCTGACAATTAGGGAGAAATAGAATGGAAAAGGTAGTTGGAGTCAGATTTCGTAACGTTGGTAAGATTTATTATTTTAATCCTAAGAATTATAAGGTGAAGGTCGGCGATCATGTGATCGTGGAGACTGCCCGTGGTGTGGAGTATGGCCGTGTTGTCCTGGAGCCGCGCAGCGTGAAGGAGGACGAGGTGGTCCATCCGCTGAAGGAGGTTCTCCGTGTTGCAACGAAGGAGGACGAGGATCATGAGGCTAAGAACCGCCAGAAGGAGAAAGAGGCTTTTAGGATCTGCAAGAAGAAGATCCGTGAGCATGGGCTTGATATGAAGCTGATCGATGCGGAGTATACCTTTGATAATAACAAGGTGCTGTTTTATTTTACAGCGGATGGCCGTATTGATTTCCGGCAGCTGGTTAAGGATCTGGCGTCTGTGTTTAAGACCAGGATCGAGCTTCGTCAGATCGGTGTCCGTGATGAGACGAAGATCCTTGGCGGTATTGGTATCTGTGGAAGGACGCTTTGCTGTCATACGTATCTTTCGGAGTTTGCGCCGGTTTCCATCAAGATGGCGAAGGAGCAGAATCTTTCTCTGAACCAGACGAAGATTTCTGGTGTCTGTGGTCGTCTGATGTGCTGTCTGAAGAATGAGCAGGAGACTTATGAGGAGCTGAACCGGAATCTTCCGGGTATCGGTGATATGGTAACGACGCCGCAGGGTGTTTCGGGTACGGTCCAGAGTGTGAATGTTCTCCGGCAGATGGTTAAGATCGTGGTTGAGGTGAATGACGAGAAGGAGATCCAGGAGTTTCCGGTCCGTGATCTGAGGTTCCGCCCTAAGAGAAAAAAGGGTAAGGGTGGTTCTGCTGACCACGAGGAGAAAGAGGTTAAAAAGGGAGATTCGAAGCCGAATGAGAAGTGATCTGGTTTATTGCGGTGAGCGTGTGGATGATCTTCAGAATGGGTTGTTTGTGATCCAGGATCCGAAGAAGTTTTGCTTTGGGATGGATGCGGTTCTGTTGTCTGGCTTTGCCCGGGTGAAGAGGGGTGAGGTTGCGCTGGATATGGGGACCGGTACGGGGATCATTCCGATCTTGCTTTCTGATCGTACGGATGGGGAGCATTTCACGGGGCTGGAGATTCAGCATGAGTGTGCGGAGATGGCTGACCGTAGTGTGAGGTATAATGGTCTTGAGGACAGGGTTCGGATCGTTGAGGGTGATATCAGGGAGGCTGCCGGGATTTTTGGGGCGGCTTCTTTTGATGTGGTGACGTGTAATCCGCCGTATATGATCGGGCAGCATGGGTTGACGAATCCGCATCTTCCGAAGGCGATCGCGAGGCATGAGATTTTGTGTTCGTTTGATGATGTGGCTTGTCAGGCTGCCCGGGTCCTGAAGGACCGGGGGCGGTTTTTTCTGGTGCACAGGCCGTTTCGGCTTGTGGAGCTGATGGCGACTTTGACGAAGTATAAGCTGGAGCCTAAGAGGATGCAGCTGGTGTATCCTTTTATTGATAAGGAGCCGAATATGGTGTTGATCGAGGCTTGTAAGGGCGGGAATTCCAGGATCCGGGTTGAGCGGCCGCTGGTGGTTTATGAGCGGCCTGGGGTTTATACGGAGGATGTTTTGGAGTTGTATCGGATGGGGGGAATGTTGTGATGTTGTGGCTTTGGGGGGAGCCCCCGGTTGTGAGAGATTGGGGTGGCTGCTCGGGAGGTTTTGGGCCATCGGCGCTGCGCTGGATGGCTGGGAGGTAGTGATGGCTGTGGTACTTCGGTTGGTGAAGGGACGGCGAGGGGAGGCAGGCTGCTGGTGGTGACACGCTACGCCCCCTGCTCGGCTGCGGCGCCGGTTTGCTGCCATTCGCGCAAACTCGCTTCGCTCAAACAGTGCGCTCGGTGGCAGCAGCTATCCTCACCTCGCTGACGGGGGCTCCGCTAACGTCACCACCAGCAGCCTGCCTCCCCTCGCCTGAGATCCAAAGCGAGAGATCGCAACGAGTAGCGCACTGAGTATCGAAGAATACAGACACCTTGCCAGAAGTGAATTACTGAGAAAGTGAAGAAATAAAACAACATCGGCACAGCGTAGCACATTGAATATCGAAGCATACGGGCACCTTGCCGGAAGTGAACCACAGAGAAAGTGAAGAAATAAAACAACATCGGCACAGCGTAGCGCGCTGAGTAGCGAAGCATACAGACGCCTTGCCGGAAGTGAATCACAGAGAAAGTGAAGAAATAAAACAACATCGGCACAGCGTAGTGCGCTGAATACCGAAGCATACAGACACAAGTCAACAAATAAGAACAGCGAATCCCTTGCACTACTTAAAAAAAGCCCAAGGGGTGTGCAGAGGGGGCGCGGCTTTGCGGCCCCTTTGCGGTTTTCAAAGTTCCCAAACTTAAACAAACCCCCGCGGTCAAGCGGAATACCCCCCGCGGTTAAGCGGAATATCCCCCACGGTTAAGTGGAATATCCTCCGCGGTTAAGCAAAACAACTCCCCCACGGCCAAGTGGAAAACAACTCCCCGCGGTCAAGCGAGAAAAGAGGCAAATATGAAACAAAACGGAAAACTATACTTATGCGCCACCCCCATAGGAAACCTCGAAGACATCACCCTTCGAGTACTAAGGACCCTTCGGGAAGTGGACTTAATCGCTGCGGAGGACACCCGCAACAGCATAAAACTTCTGAATCATTTTGATATAAAAACCCCCATGACCAGCTACCACGAATACAATAAGATCGATAAGGGCTATGTCCTCGTGGAAAAGCTGCTGGCGGGTACAAACATTGCGCTGATCACAGATGCAGGTACTCCGGGTATCTCAGACCCCGGGGAGGAGCTTGCCGCCATGTGCTATGAAGCCGGAATTGAAGTGACTTCACTTCCGGGTCCTGCTGCCTGCATCACTGCTCTGACTTTGTCAGGCCTGCATACCAGGCGTTTTGCTTTCGAGGCTTTTCTTCCGGCGGATAAGAAAGAACGAAAAACGATCCTGGAGGAGCTTTCCTGTGAAACCAGGACTATTATCCTGTATGAGGCACCTCACAGGCTTGTACGGACTCTTGGTGAGCTCAGAGAGGCGCTTGGCAACCGCCGGATGACTCTTTGCAGAGAGCTGACCAAGAAGCATGAGACGGCATTCCGGACTACGATCGATGATCTGATGGATTTTTATAAAGATGAGAAGCCGCTGGGTGAATGTGTTCTTGTGATCGAGGGCAGGAGCCGCAGTGAGATGGAGGCGGAGAAGCGTGCTTCCTGGGAGGAGATTTCCATTGCGGAGCATGTGGCGATGTATGAGCAGCAGGGGAATTCCAGGAAGGATGCCATGAAGCTTGCTGCCAAGGATCGTGGTGTTTCCAAGCGGGATATTTATAAGGCGCTTCTGGATGGAGAAGGTTCTGCTGAATGATCAGGTGTAATTGTGGTACGGATCGTAGGTAACGTGATCGTGGATGATTGAATAAGCTGCATACTGTGACCAAGGATTTTTGGGAGCGTATGTGGCTTTTTTTATTGTGGTAATAAAAAGTACTGTGCGGATTTTGTCGAAATGATTTGCTTGCAGTATAGAGCATATTGTGCTGTGTTTTGAGATTGCATTTAATAAGATACTTTTTTGCCTGTATTTCCTATGATTTTGCGTGGAAATACAGGCTTTTTTGTGCTATAATAAACTCTGTATTCGTATGTAAAAAATATTTATTTTACAGGTATAAATGACACTTCCGGAGCGGGTTTGAGAATTGCTTTCTGCAAAATGAAAATACAGTATTTCCTGAAATTAAAAGATCAGTTTATCTTGTTCAGGATTTGATGTAATGATTTCTGAAGCTGCTATGGTTCTGCAGAAATGAATTTTCAAACACGTCCGGACGACAAGAACAGGAGGAATGACATGGGCGCAGAGAATACAGAATACGGCGCGGATCAGATCCAGATCCTGGAAGGACTGGAAGCCGTACGTAAGAGGCCTGGAATGTATATCGGAAGTACCTCCAGCCGTGGACTTCATCATCTCGTATATGAGATCGTGGATAACGCAGTCGATGAAGCGCTGGCTGGTTTTTGTACGGAGATCCATGTAGATATCAATCCGGATAATTCCATTACAGTTACCGATAATGGTCGTGGTATTCCGGTTGGTATCAATCATAAGGCTGGTATTCCGGCAGTTGAGGTTGTATTTACCATTCTTCACGCAGGCGGTAAGTTCGGCGGTGGAGGATATAAGGTTTCCGGTGGTCTTCACGGTGTTGGTGCATCTGTTGTAAATGCACTTTCCGAATGGCTGGAGGTTACCATCTACCGAGAGGGTAAGGAATACAAACAGAGATATGAGCGTGGCAAAACTATGTACCCGCTGAAGGTGGTAGGTGACTGTGATCCGGGGCTTTCAGGAACGAAGGTTTATTTCCTTCCGGACAAGGAGATCTTTGAGGAGACTGTTTATGATTATGATATACTGAAACAGAGACTTCGTGAGATGGCTTTCCTGACTAAGGGTCTTCGTATCGTTCTGGAGGATAAGAGAGAGGGACAGGAGCGCGAGAAGGTATTCCACTATGAGGGTGGTATCCGTGAGTTTGTAAGCTACCTGAACAGAAGCAAGGAGGCTCTTTACCCGGAGATCATTTACTGTGAGGGTGAGAAGGACGGCGTGTCTGTAGAGGTTGCGCTGCAGCATAATGATTCCTATACAGAGAACACCTATGGCTTTGTAAACAATATCAATACACCGGAGGGCGGTACACATATTACCGGTTTCCGTAATGCGATCACCAATACATTTAATGATTATGCACGTAAGAACAAGCTTCTCAAGGACAGTGAGCCGAACTTAAGCGGTGATGATATTCGTGAGGGCCTGACTGCGATCGTCAGTGTTAAGATCGAGAATCCGCAGTTTGAGGGTCAGACCAAGCAGAAGCTTGGAAACAGTGAGGCCAGAGGTGCGGTAGACAGTGTTGTAAGTAAACAGCTGGAGATTTTCCTGGAGCAGAATCCTGCAGTTGCCAAGGCTACCGTTGAGAAATCTGTTCTTGCACAGAGAGCCAGAGAGGCAGCCAGAAAGGCACGTGACCTTACAAGAAGAAAATCCGCACTGGACAGCATGTCGCTTCCGGGAAAGCTTGCAGACTGTTCTGACAAGAATCCGGAGAACTGTGAGATCTATATCGTAGAGGGAGATTCCGCGGGCGGTTCTGCCAAGACAGCGAGAAATCGTGCCACACAGGCGATCCTTCCGCTGCGTGGTAAGATCCTGAATGTTGAGAAGGCACGTCTGGATAAGATTTACGGAAACAAAGAGATCAAGGCAATGATCACTGCCTTCGGAACCGGAATCCATGAGGATTTTGATATTTCCAAGCTTCGTTATCACAAGATCATCATTATGACCGATGCCGATGTTGACGGTGCACATATCGCAACACTGCTTCTGACCTTCCTGTATCGTTTCATGCCGGAGCTGATCAAGCAGGGATATGTATACCTGGCGCAGCCTCCTCTCTATAAAGTGGAGAAGAACAAAAAGGTATGGTATGCATATGACGATGATGAGCTGAACAATATCCTTACCGAGATCGGACGTGACGGAAACAATAAGATCCAGCGTTATAAAGGTCTGGGTGAGATGGATGCCGAGCAGCTCTGGGAGACTACTATGGACCCTGAGAAGAGAATCCTTCTCCGTGTGACCATGGACGAAGCTGCCACATCTGAGATCGATCTGACATTTACCACTCTTATGGGAGACAAGGTAGAGCCAAGACGTGAATTTATTGAAGAAAATGCAAGATTCGTTAAGAATCTTGATATCTAGGAGAATAAAGAAGAATGGAAGATAATATTTTTGACAAAGTCCACGAAGTGGATCTGGAAAAAACGATGAAGGAATCTTACATCGACTATGCCATGAGTGTTATCGCCTCACGAGCTTTGCCTGATGTAAGAGACGGTCTGAAGCCGGTACAGCGCCGAGTTCTGTACTCTATGATCGAGCTGAATAATGGTCCTGACAAGCCACACAGAAAATGTGCGCGTATTGTCGGTGATACCATGGGTAAATATCATCCGCACGGTGACAGCTCCATCTATGGTGCGCTGGTCAATATGGCTCAGGAATGGTCCACAAGATATCCGCTGGTTGACGGACATGGAAACTTTGGTTCCGTGGATGGTGACGGTGCGGCTGCCATGCGATATACAGAGGCACGTCTCAGCAAGATATCCATGGAGATGCTTGCTGACATCAACAAGGATACGGTTGATTTTCAGCCGAACTTTGATGAAACAGAGCGTGAGCCGGTTGTGCTTCCGGCACGTTTTCCGAACCTTTTGGTAAACGGTACTACAGGTATTGCGGTAGGTATGGCAACCAATATTCCGCCGCATAACCTTCGTGAAACTATCAATGCAGTTGTTAAGATCATTGACAACATTGTAGAAGAAGACAGAGAAACAGCTATGGAGGAGCTTCTTGAGATCGTAAAGGGACCGGACTTCCCTACAGGAGCGACCATCCTTGGAACGAGAGGGATCGAGGAAGCTTACCGTACCGGACGTGGCAAGATCCGTGTCCGTGCGGTGACGAATATCGAGACTTTGCCAAACGGTAAATCCCGTATCGTGGTTACCGAGCTCCCGTACCTTGTAAACAAGGCACGTCTGATCGAGAAGATCGCAGAGCTTGTCCGTGACAAAAAGATCGACGGGATCACAGACCTGAACGACCATTCCAGCCGTGAGGGTATGCGAATCTGTATTGATCTTCGTAAGGATGCCAATGCCAACGTGATCCTGAATCTGCTTTACAAGCATACACAGCTGCAGGATACTTTTGGTGTGATCATGCTTTCTCTTGTTCCAAATCATGGAAGTATGGAACCGAAGATTCTGAATCTGAAAGAGATGCTGGAGTACTATCTGGAGCATCAGGAGAATGTAGTTCGCAGAAGAACACAGTATGATCTTAATAAGGCACAGGAGAGAGCCCATATTTTGGAGGGTCTTCTGAAGGCACTTGATAATATTGACGAAGTGATCCGCATCATCCGTGGCTCCCGCAACGTACAGATCGCCAAGCAGGAGCTGATCGACCGTTTTGAGCTGACAGATGTGCAGGCACAGGCGATCGTGGATATGCGTCTCCGTGCATTGACAGGTCTGGAAAGAGAGAAGCTGGAGGCTGAGTATGCAGAGCTTATGGAGAAGATCCGCAAGTTCCAGGCAATCCTTGCTGACCGCAAGCTCCTTCTCCGGGTGATCCGTGAGGAGATCCTTGCCATTGCAGAGAAATACGGCGATGACAGAAAGACTTCCATCGGATACGATGTATATGATATCTCTACAGAGGATCTGATCCCGAGAGAAAATACAGTGATCGCAATGACAAAGCTTGGTTATATCAAGCGTATGACCGTTGACAACTTCCGCAGCCAGAACCGTGGCGGCAGAGGAATCAAGGGTATGCAGACGATTGAGGATGACTATATCGAAGAGCTTCTGATGACGACAACGCACCATTATCTCATGTTCTTTACTAATACAGGACGTGTATACAGACTGAAGGCATATGAGATCCCGGAGGCCGGTCGTACAGCTAGAGGAACTGCGATCATCAATCTTCTGCAACTTGCACCGGGAGAAAAGATCACAGCTGTGATCCCGCTTCGTAAATATGAAGAGGGTCATTATCTGATGATGGCCACCAAGAAAGGCCTTGTGAAGAAAACTCCGATCAAGGATTACGAGAATGTCCGTAAGACAGGTCTTACAGCAATCGTTCTTCGTGATGATGACGAGCTGATCGAGGTTAAGGCTACTGATAATAACAAAGATATTATTCTTGTGACCAGGGACGGACAGTGTATCCGCTTTAAGGAAACAGATGTCCGCAGCACAGGCCGTGCGTCCATGGGAGTAAGAGGTATGAATCTTACTGACGGTGATGAAGTTGTTGCCATGCAGCTGAACACTCAGGGAGATTATCTGCTTGTAGTTTCCGAGAACGGAATGGGCAAACGTACAGCTATGAGTGAGTTCGTTGTCCAGAACCGTGGCGGTAAGGGTGTGAAGTGCTACAAGATCACCGAGAAGACCGGAAATGTTGTCGGCGCCAAGGCTGTCAACGAAGAGAACGAGATCATGATGATCACTACAGAGGGTATCATTATCCGTCTGCAGTGTGCGGATATCTCTGTTCTTGGAAGGATCACCTCCGGTGTGAAGATGATCAATCTTACAGAAGGTGTAACCGTTGCAAGTATCGCCAAGGTAAGAGATAAAGATCCGGAAGCAGATACAACTACCGAAAAAGCTGACGGAGAAACCGGCGATAACGAAGAAGGCTCTGCAGAGGAAGCTGTCACAGGCAGTGAAGAGGAATAAGGTCGAGGATAAGTCATGACGACGACAAAGAAAAAACGCAGAAAAAAATCAGTAAAGAAGCTGAAATACTCTAATAAAAAACTGAATTTTGTCCACATTGCGACACTGGCGGGGATCATTCTGATCCTGCTGGTGATCGTTCTGGCGGCCAGGGGCTGCGGAAAGATCAGCCACAGAACTCCGGAGGGGGTTGTGGAAGGCTACATCAAAGCGGCAGCAGCAGGCAAGAATAAAAAGATGCAGAGCTGTTACAGTGCGGATAAGTTATCGGATGAGGCGAAAACAGAGATTTCCTCCACGATAAAATATTTTCAGGCCCATGGAGTAAAGGATGTAAATATCGACAGCTGTGGCTCCATTTCTGAAAACAAAAATTATTCTTATGTTTATATCCGCTATAATCTTGTTCTGGAGAACGAGCAGGAATATCCATGTATCAGTACCTATCTTGTAAAGGTCCAGGACAAAAAGTATTATCTGTATGCGCCTTCTGAGATTTCAGATAAGATCAGCCAGCAGGCTGCTAAGGATTATCAGAAATTTATGACTACGAAAACCTATACAGATTATACAAAGGCTTATGAGGTTTTTCTGAAAAAGAATCCGGGATACGAGGATAAGATCGCAGGGAAACTGAACGGATAAAGCAGAGGCGGGAGGATGTAAGAATGAAGCGGATTTTGCTGATGGTGCTCAGAAATATAGTCTTTGTTCCTTACTGGTGGATCAAGCTTTGCTGGTATGCAGCGCATACAGATGATTATCCGGAAGAGAAGAAATACGCATTCCTGAGACTGATAGATGAGCATGCCATTGAAGGCGGAAATATCCATATTGATGTGCATGGAGCTGAAAATATCCCAAAAGAAAAGGGGTTTATGTTTTTTCCGAATCACCAGGGACTGTTTGATGTGCTGGCGATCATCCGGGCATGCCCGGTTCCTTTTTCGGTAGTTGCCAAGAAGGAAGTTGGAGAGATTCCTTTTCTAAAGCAGGTTTTTGCCTGTATGAAGGCCTTTATCATTGACAGGGAAGACCTGAAGCAGTCCATGCAGGTCATTGTCAATGTAATACGGGAAGTGAAGGCTGGTCGTAATTATCTGATCTTTCCGGAGGGAACCAGAAGTAAAAACGGAAATCATCCGGGGCCGTTCAAGGGCGGCAGCTTCAAGACTGCCACCAAGACGAAATGCCCGATCGTTCCGGTTGCACTGATCGATTCCTTTAAGGCTTTTGATACCGGCTCTACAGAGAGGATCACCGTACAGGTGCATATCCTTCCTCCGATGTATTATGAGGAATACAAAGATATGCATACCACAGAGCTCGCAGAAGAAGTGAAGAGACGGATCGAAAAGGTGATCGAAGAGAATATTATGTAAAAAAGAAAAGACTTTGATGAAGTTGGAACAAAAACATCATCAAGGTCTTTTTTTTGTTGTATGTTTTATATAAAAACGAAACGTTTTATTTGTGAATTGTTTGGCATATACAACCAAAAGGTTTGATGATAACATAGAGACATCCATACAATATAAATAAAAGATGTAAAGAGGACGAACAGATGAAAAAAGAAGAATACCTTTCTCTGATTGATGAGGTGATCGCACAGGGACCGTACACGGATACCTGGGATTCTCTCTGTGAGCATCCTGCGCCGAAGTGGTATGCAAGAGATAAATTCGGAATTTTTATCCACTGGGGTGTTTACAGTGTTCCGGCTTTCGGAAACGAATGGTATCCCAGAAATATGTATGTGAAAGGCTCTAAGGAGAACCTGCATCATACAGAGAAATACGGAACTCTGGATAAATTCGGCTACAAGGATTTTATTCCTCAGTTTAAGGCTGAGAAGTTTGATCCGAAGGAATGGGCGGCCTTATTTAAAGAGGCGGGGGCGAAGTTCGTAGTTCCGGTAGCGGAGCATCACGATGGATTTCAGATGTATGCCAGTGACCTTTGTCGCTGGAACGCTGCTGAGATGGGACCGAAAAGAGATATTCTCGGAGAGCTGAAGATAGAGGTTGAGAAAGAGGGAATGGTTCTCGGTGCTTCTTCTCACAGAGCAGAGCATTACTGGTTCTTTAATGGAGGTCGTCAGATCCCGGAGGCTGATGTCAATGATCCGGAATATGCGGATCTTTATGGGCCGGCAGCAGGAATCACCAGAGATATGAGTGATATTTATGACAATCCTCCGACAGAGGAGCATATGCAGGACTGGCTTGTCCGCACCTGCGAGATCGTGGATAAATATCAGCCATCCATCGTGTATTTTGACTGGTGGATCCAGCAGTATGCATGGAAACCGTATCTTCGTAAATTTGCAGCATATTATTACAACCGTTCTGCACAGTGGGGAAAAGAAACAGCTATTGATGCCAAATTTGACGCATATGTTTACGGCAGCGCAGTCAATGATCTGGAAAGAGGTCAGTTAGACCATATCACGCCGGATCTGTGGCAGAATGATACGTCTGTAGCTAAGAACTCCTGGGGCTATACCATTGGAAATGATTATAAGAAGCCTTCCGATATAGTGCTGGATCTGATCGATGTAGTCAGCAAAAATGGTGCACTTCTTCTTAATATCGGACCGAAGCCGGATGGAACAATTCCGGAAGAGGATGCACATATCCTGAGAGAAATGGGAAAATGGCTGAAGGTAAACGGAGAGGCGATATACGGAACCAGATATTGGAAGACATTCGGAGAGGGACCGACGGTGGTTCCGGAGGGACATTTCACGGATACCTATGATAAGCACTTTACTTCTGAGGATATCCGTTTTACAAGTAAGAGCAATCATATTTATGCGACTGTTCTGCACTGGCCGGAGGATGGAGAGATCCATATTAAAGCTCTTGGCAATGATATGAAGCTTTTGAAATCCACGATCCGGGATATTGAGATCCTCGGAACAGATCTGCATCCGGCATTTGCGAGAAATAAAGAACTGGATATTTCCTGCGGAAGAGGGGTTATTGAGGCGGGAGATATGCCGGTGGTATTGAAGATCACAGTAGAATAGCTGTTGGGGGAAGCGAGTAAATTATAATGTCTTTTTGAAAGGACAGAAAGGATAAGGTATTTTAATTATGGGAGATGTAAGATTCACAGGAAACTGGAACTCTGTAAATGCACACACAGTTCCAAAATGGTATGAGGATTGTAAATTTGGAATTTTTATCCATTGGGGAATTTATTCCGTGCCGGCATTTGCACCGCATACATGGGAGCTGGGAGAGGTTGATTCCAAGGAATGGTTTGCGGATAATCCGTATGCAGAATGGTATTACAATTCTCTGAACATTGGAAAAGGTCCTACATATAAGCATCATATAGAAAAATACGGAAAAGATTTCAAATACGAAGATTTTATTCCTATGTGGAAAGCTGAAAACTGGGATCCGAAGCAGTGGGCAGAGATCTTCAAAGAAGCAGGTGCGGAGTATGTTGTTCTGACAACCAAGCATCATGACGGATTCTGCCTGTTCCCAAGTAAATATACACATTTCAATTCCGTAGAAATGGGACCGAAGAGAAATATCACCGGTGAGCTGACAGAAGCTGTCCGTGACGCAGGAATCCGCATGGGCCTGTATTATTCCGGACTGATCGACTGGCAGTATGCAAACGATCCTATTTTTGAGGATGATGATCTGTTTGGAACAGCCAGCCCGACATTTGCATATGCAGATTATTCCTATAATCAGATGAAAGAGCTTGTTGATGATTATGCACCGAGTGTGTTCTGGAATGATATCGGATGGCCGACACAGAGTGAAGAGATGATGCCGTATTTCTTTGCACATTATTATAATAAGGTTCCGGAGGGTGTGGTAAATGACCGTTTCAACGGACGTTATCACGATTTCCTTACTAAGGAATATAAAGCCGGTTCTGTAAACAGAAATGAGAAATGGGAGATGTGCCGTGGAATGGGCTTATCCTTCGGTTATAATGCCAACGAAGGCGATGACAAGCTGATCTCTGTTCCGGATCTGATCTCACTTCTTGTCGGAACAGTGGCAAATAACGGAAATCTTCTCCTGAACATCGGCCCGAAGGCAGATGGAACTATCCCGGAGGAGCAGGTAAGAAGACTGAAGATCCTGGGTGCATGGCTGAAGGTAAACCATGACGGTATTTACGGAACACGCTGCAGTGACCGTGAATCTGAGCTGCTTGAGAGTGGAATCGAGCTCCATTATACACAGAAAGACGGAAATCTGAATGTGTTTGCAGATCATCTGAAGGAAGGTGCCAATGAATTCCTGATCAAGGGCTATCACGGAGTGCTGAGACCATTTGATCTGGCAGTGAAGGTAGAAACTGAAGATACTGCAGAAGGACTTCTTGTGAAGATCCCGGAATATAAAGAAGATATGTATGTGGTTGGATTAACCAACAGATTCTAAATAATGAACATGAGGACCGGATGTATGTCGGTCCTTTTGTTGCTACATGGGAGAAGATCGTGGATATCCGATCGATTCTCAGGGAGGGAGCTTTTATGTTTGGGAAAAAAATCGCAATACTGTTATCAACGGCAATGATCCTGACAGGGTCCTGTGTATCTTCTGTGGCTGTACATGCACAGACTGGTTATGCGGCTGAATATGCGCAGGAAGCATCGGCAGCAGGTGTGCAGAGCACTGCAAAGCTTGTTGCGAAGGGCTCCTGTGGAAGCAAAGCTGTTTACCGGTTGTACTCCAATGGAAACCTGCAGATACAGGGAAAAGGGGAGGTTAAGGTTACCGATGATTTTTCATACAGATCAGCAATGATAAAAACAGTAACCGTTGCATCTGGGATCACGGGAATCGGTGACAGAACCTTTTCAGGCTGCAGAAATATGAAGAGGATTTCGTTGCCGGGAACTCTGCGGAGTATTGGAGTAAGAGCATTTGGAGATACTGCGATCACCAGGATCAAGCTTCCTGATGGACTGAAAAGCATTGGTGCATATGCTTTTTACCAGAGTAAGCTTATGAGCCTGGATGTACCGAAAACTGTGACAAAAATTGATGAATATGCTTTCAGTTACTGTAACAGTCTGGAATCTGTCATCATTCCGGGAAGTGTGAAAATATTACCGGAATCGTTATTTGAGGCGGATATGAAGCTGAAAAAGGTTACGCTTGGACAGGGCGTTTCCAGGATAGAAAGAGCGGCCTTTCGGCATTGCGGTTTGACAGGAGTAAGCTTTCCGGACAGTGTTACGGTTATTGGTGAAGGTGCGTTTTCTTTTTGTCCAGATCTCAGAAAGGTGTCGTTGCCGAAGAAGCTTACAGAGATCGGGAACGGTGTATTCAGTAATTGTCGAAAACTGGGGAATATTACAGTACCTGCCAGTGTGAAAAAGATCAGAAGCCATGTTTTTTATGATTGCCTGGCAATGAAAAAGATTACGATCCTCAACAGTAAAACAGTGATAGAAAAAGAAGCGATCGGCTATAATTTCAATAGTGGAAAAAATAAAACTTTTGTCATTGCCGGAAAAAAGGGTTCTACTGCGCAGACTTACGCAAAGAAAAATGGGTTCCGTTTTTTGAACAATACTGCCGCAGTAAGGACCGCAAAGATGACCGGCGTGCCCAAAACAAAAACCATACTTCGTGGAAAAACATATACGATCCAGGCAGTGACCGTGCCGTATTACAGCGACGAAAAGATTCTTTTCCGTTCCTCGGATCGCAGGATCGCTACGGTAAATTCCAAAGGTGTTGTAAAGGGAATCCGAAAAGGGACGGCCGTGATCACCGTGCAGAGCGGAGCGAAAAAACTGAACTGTAAGATAACGGTGAAGTAACGATGAAGCAGGCGTACGTAAAATCGCCATAACAGTGAAAGAATACAAAAGAAAATAAAAACAGAAGCCCGGCAGATGAAACATGGAGAGTTATCACATGTGCAGCTGCCGGGTTTTTTATAAATATAGAAAACCCTTAAAATAAGGAATAAAATAGCTTGTTATACCCTTAAAATAAGGGTATATTAATAAAAAAGGGGGAATCTAAAATGACAGGATATGCTGTGAAACATTCGATACGGGCAGAAGATATACGAATTTTAAGAAAGAAATTGAAGCTTACACAAAAAGATTTTGCAAAGTTAGTAAATGTATCTCAGAAAACAATAGAAAGATGGGAAAGTGAAAATAGGGATATTACAGGACCGATTACGACATTAGTTCATATTTTAAATGAGTATCCTCAGATTGAGGAAAACCTCCGCGTGCCGGAAAAAGAATATCCGATACGTTTATGGTACATGTTTAAGAGAGAAATATGTACGATTATTGATGTGGATGAGAGAAGCAGAAAAGTAAAAATATATAATTATACAAACAATTTTATTAAAAAAGCATTTGGCCGAAATGAAAAACCAACCTTTGAAGAATACGAGGAATTTCTGGAATCTCGTTGTTTCCCGAGACAACGAGACAAAATAAAATTGGTATTAGAAGATTTGAATCTGCCATTCTATGATCCGTTTATGATCATAGAAAAGACCGAAGGAAGAATGGCAGAGGATGATTTCTGGATCAGGATTGAGAGGTAAAGATGGTACAGCTTTTTGAACAGGATATCAAAACAAATGACAGACAATCGTCAAAAGGAAACCAATTGAAATGGTGCAGGAACAATGTATGGTATAAAGCTGATTATATGGGATATGAGGGATTGGTGGAATATGTTGTTTCACGTTTGTTGGAAAAATCTTCACTGAAACAGGAAGAGTATGTTTTATATAAAACAGAAGAGATTAGTTATAAGAGAAGAAAATATCTGGGATGTAAAAGTGAAAATTTTTTGCCTGAGGGATGGCAACTTATTACATTAGAAAGACTTTTTTATGGATTTTATAATGAAAGTCTTTATAAAAAATTATTCACGATTCCAGAACATTCGGAAAGACTGGAATTTATAGTAGATCAGACGGAACGCATTACGGGAATTAGCGATTTTGGAAAGTATATGAGTAAGATCCTGGCAATTGATACATTTTTTATGAATGAAGATCGGCATATGCATAATATTGGAGTCTTAATGGATGCAGAAGAAAAATATCATTTATGTCCAATATTTGATAACGGTGCAGGACTGCTATCAGATATACAGATGGATTATCCGATGGAAGAAAACATAAATAATCTGATGGAGGAGGCACGATCAAAAACTCTGTGTGAAGATTTTGATGAGCAGATCGAGATTGCAGAAGAATTGTATGGTCAGCAGATAAGGCTGAAATTTAATGAAAAAGATGTAAAAGAAATATTGGATATGGAAAGTTATTATCCGCAGGAATATAAAGAAAGAGTATTTGAGATTATTATGAACAGGAGAAGAAAGTACAGATATTTATTTTGAATAACTGCACGTCGTATTTTTGGTATTTTGGTAATAAAGCAGGTGCAAAAGTTTTCACATGTGCAGCTGCCAGGTTTTTTACAGTAAAAAAATGTTCAAAAATGTCTGTAAACAGACAAAATATGACGAAAATATTCTAAACAAAGCTTGATTAAATGTGATGGGAAATTTATAATTTTGGTATAAATATGAATTGGAAAATGGGGGAACGGTCACATCCAAAGGTGTTGTAAAAGGCATCAAAAAAGGAACTGCAACCATTACCGTTCAGAGTGGTTCCAAAAAACTGACCTGTAAGGTAACGGTTAAATAATTCAAAGGATATTAGTAATCAGCATTTGTTATTTACTCATAGTTATATCTTATATGTTTGAGTACGCAAAACAGACTGGAGCTTGATAAGAATATATATCAGGTTCTCAGTCTGTTTTTATATATTGCAGGCAAAAAAAGAACACGTTTTCACAAAATAAGATTGACTTTTTTCAAAACTCTTATTATCATATAAAACATATTTAATTACTATGAAATAAGAAATGATAAAAAGTTCTGTTACACTGATGATGCTGAGTTACACAGATGACGTTGAGCAGCTTACAGGACTGGCAGCGGGCAGACTTTTTTTAGAGGGAGGGGACGGGTACATGTCCATCAAGAAGATCGCAGAAAAGGCAGGGGTTTCACCGGCGACGGTTTCCAGAGTTTTGAATAATCCCAATTATAAATGTTCTGTTTCCGGACTCAGGGACAAGATATGGAAAACAGCTATCGAGATGAATTATGTGCCCAACGAGGCGGCCCGGAATCTGAAAAAAGGCGTTTCCGCAAAGCAGGAGAAAACCTGGTACATCAATATCCTGATGACAAGAACCGATTCTTCCACAACGGATCCGTTTTTTGCGGAGCTCCTTCGGGTGATCGAAAGTGAGATCCATGATAAAAACTGCATTCTTTCCAAAGTATGGTATATGTCTGTGTTTTCCGATGACCGGAAGTGCCGAAGGGAGAATCTGGACCGGCTGATCGACGGAATGCATGACGAGGTGGAAGGGAAAAGGGATGGACTGATCATCATCGGCAGATGTAATAAAGAGGCTTTGAAGGAGCTGAATAAGAAGTATAAGAGTGTGGTATCGGTGAACCGGAATTCTACCAATTATGAAGTGGATGAGGTCCTTTGTGATGGGAAAAAGATCGCAGCAGCGGCAGTGGAATATCTGATCTCCCTGGGTCACAAAAATATCGGATATATTGGCCAGTGCCACAGCGAAGACCGGTATAACGGATATCTGGAAACACTGAAAAAGCATGATCTGGATGTGATACCGGAGTATGTTATCGAAACAAAGCAGACTGAGGCCGAGGGCTACGAGGCCATGGAAAAGTTCTTCCAGTCGGACGACATGCCAACCGGAATCTACTGTGCCAATGATATTTCGGCAATCGGAATGCTGAAGTGCCTGAATAAATTTCGGAACCGGTATTATATGCCTTCGATCATATCCAGCGATGATATACAGGAGGCACAGTTTACCAGACCGATGCTGACAACGGTGAGCCTGCCCAAGGAGGATATGGGAAAATTTGCATTATACCTGCTGCTGGACCGGCTGAAGGGCGGGCATTCCGGTATTGTGCGAATGGAGCTGGAAGGCAGACTGATGATACGGAACAGCTGCAGCAGTGTGGAGGATAGTATGTGGAGCGATTATTGTATCTGAGTGTTGCGGATGCGCAGATATAGTGACAGACAGGATGCAGTTGTGCTATGACCAGAGTATTTCGTGAAAACGTTTTCAGATATTCCTATTTAATTAATGGGAATAATATGGTTTAATGTATTCAATTCAAACAAAAAAATTACAGAACCACAGTAAACGGAAAGAACAGGTATGATTTGACAGCGAAATGAAGCAGTTACATTGGTGGGAAAAAGATTTCCAAATAAAAATGTGGTTGTAAAGGAGTACACAGATTATGAAAAGAAAACGCATCGCAGGTGTCTGTATCACACTGGCAGCAGTGGTACTGGCAGGAACTTTTGCAGTATCGGGAAACAATACAAAGGATAAAAATCATGTGGAGATCATCAATGTGTCCTATGATCCGACCAGAGAATTTTATGAAGCATATAATAAGATTTTTTCAAAATATTGGAAAGAGGAAACAGGTCAGAGTGTGGATGTGATCCAGTCTCATGGCGGTTCCGGAAAGCAAGCCCTTGAGATTTCCAACGGACTTCCTGCAGATGTGGCGACACTTGCTCTGGAATATGATATTGATGCGATCCGGAATGCCGGTCTGATCGACAAGGGCTGGATCGATGAATATCCGGATGACAGTGCTCCTTATACTTCCACCATTGTATTTCTTGTTCGGAAGGGAAATCCAAAGAATATCCAAGATTGGGATGATCTGACAAAGGATGGTGTGGGGGTGATCACTCCCAATCCGAAAACCTCCGGTGGTGCCCGCTGGAATTATATGGCAGCCTGGGCTTATGCCAATGAGAAATATAACGGCAACGAGACAGAGATGAAAGCCTTTATCAAGAAGCTTTACAAAAATGTCCTGGTTCTGGATTCCGGAGCAAGAGGTGCCACAACCTCTTTCGTGGAAAACGGGCAGGGTGATGTGCTGATCGCCTGGGAAAATGAAGCGTTTCTTTCTGTAAGGGATAATCCGGATGATTACGAGATCGTAACGCCGGGCATCAGTATCCTGGCACAGCCATCCGTTGCTGTTGTAGATGAAAATGTGAAAAAGCATGATAATGCAGAAGCTGCGAAAGCATATCTGAAATATCTGTATTCCGATGAAGCTCAGGAGCTGATCGCGGAGAATTACTATAGGCCGGTTGATCAGACGATCCTGAAAAAGCATGCAGATACTTTTGATCTGAAGGTGAAGCTGACAACAATCAAAGATTTCGGCGGCTGGGATGCAGTTCAGAAAAAGCATTTCGCAGACGGCGGAGTGTTTGATGAGATCTATGAAGAGTAGAAGAGCCTGAGATTTTGTAACAGACCAGAGAGTTGTAGAAGAGTCAGAGATTTGCAGCAGACCGGGAATTTGTAACAGACCAGAAACTTAGAATAGAAAAGCGGGGAGACAGAAATGAAGAAACAACAGAGTAAACGTGTGATACCAGGCTTTGGACTGACAATGGGAGTGACTTTGGCGATGCTGAGTATCGTAGTTCTGATCCCTCTTGCGTCTTTGGCAGTATACTCGGCGCGGCTGGGTTTTCGGGAATTTATTGAGGTGATCACACGGCCGAGGGTTTTGTCCGGATTCTATGTAAGCTTTATTACTGCATTTGCGGCCACAGTGATCAATGCTATTATGGGACTGGTCCTTGCGTGGGTGCTGGTAAGATATGATTTTCCGGGAAAAAGGATCATGGATGGAATGATCGAGCTGCCTTTTGCACTGCCGACTGCAGTTGCCGGTATCTCACTGACATCCCTGACATCCGATAAAGGTCTGGTGGGAAGCTTTTTTGCAAATTTTGGTATTAAGATCGCATATACCAGAATCGGTATCACGGTGGCATTGATCTTTGTGGGAATCCCTTTTGTAGTCAGGGCCATTCAGCCGGTTCTGGAGAAGCTGGACGGTTCCTATGAGGAGGCGGCTCGTGTCATGGGTGCAAAGCCATTCACCGTTTTTCGCAGAGTTATTCTTCCTGAGCTTCTGCCGGCAATGCTTTCCGGGGCGGGACTTGCCTTCGGACGTTGCCTGGGAGAATACGGAAGCGTTGTTTTTATCGCAGGAAACAAGCCTTACTATACAGAGATCACGCCGCTGATCATCATGTCAAAGCTTCAGGAGTTTGACTATGAAAGCGCAACAGCTATCGCACTGGTTACACTGGCAGTATCATTTCTGATCCTGTTTGGTGTGAATCTGGTGCAGGCAAGAAATACGAAACGTATCAGAGGGAGGGATGCATAATGGATGAAAAAAAGAAGCAGGCTTCCGGGCCGGTGAAATGGATCCTTATCGGGATTTCCGTGATCTTTCTTTTTGTGATGCTGGTACTGCCTCTGGTGGTTGTTGTAACCCAGGCGCTGAGCAAGGGATGGCAGTGCTATGTGCAGGCGGTGACAGATGAGTATACACTGAAGGCGCTGAAGCTGACCATTGAGGCGACGGCTGCGGCTGTTGTATGCAACACGATCTTTGGTTTGTGTGCGGCATGGGCAATGACCAGATTTCATTTTCGGGGAAAAAAGCTCCTTACCACTTTGATCGATGTTCCGGTTACAGTATCACCGGTTATCGCAGGTCTTATCTATATCCTGGTTTTTGGAAAGCAGAGTCCTCTTTATTCTGTTCTTGAAAGTGCAGGGATACAGATCGTGTTTGCAGTTCCTGGAATTGTCTTGGCAACGATCTTTGTCACATTTCCATTTGTGTCCAGAGAGATCATACCGGTTTTGGAATCCATAGGGTCCGATGAGGAAGAGGCGGCAGCACTGATGGGAGCAAAAGGCTGGACGATTTTTACCAAGGTGACATTTCCGCATATCAAGTGGGCATTTCTCTATGGTGTTGTGCTGTGTACAGCCAGAGCCATGGGAGAGTTTGGAGCCGTGTCCGTACTGTCCGGACATCTCCGTGGAAAAACAAATACACTTCCGCTTCATGTGGAAATTCTTTATAACGAATTCCAGTATGTTCCGGCATTTGCGGTTTCTTCGATCCTGGTGATCCTGGCGGTGATCCTTCTGATCGCAAGAAATGTTCTGGAGCATAAAGGAAAGGGGGAAAAAGGCGATGTACGTTGAGTTAAAAAATATCAATAAAACATATGGGGATTACAAGGCATCTGATAACGTAAGCTTTGGTATCGAAAAGGGGAAGCTGATCGGTCTTCTGGGGCCCAGCGGAAGCGGAAAAACTACGATTCTCCGTATGATCGCCGGTCTGGAGCAGCCAGACAGCGGGGAGATCATCATCGACGGAAGAGTGGTCAATGATGTGCCTGCCAGCGAGCGAGGCATTGGATTTGTGTTCCAGAATTATGCTCTTTTCCGGTATATGACGGTGTATGATAATATTGCATTTGGCCTGAAGGTACAGAAGGCGGACAAGAAGTATATTAAGCAGAGGGTTATGGAACTGGTAGAGCTGATCGGGCTGAAGGGCCTGGAGAAAAGATATCCGAGTCAGCTGTCCGGTGGTCAGAGACAGCGAGTTGCTTTTGCCCGGGCTCTGGCTCCGAATCCGCAGCTTCTCCTTCTGGATGAGCCTTTTGCGGCGATCGATGCAAAGATCCGTACGGAGCTTCGAAGCTGGCTGAAGGATATGATCGAGAAGCTGGGGATCACCAGTATTTTTGTTACCCATGACCAGGATGAGGCTATTGAGGTGGCGGATGAAATTATTATTACCAACCGTGGACGGATCGAGCAGAAGGGAACTCCACTGGAGGTTTATCAGAATCCGGATACTGCGTTTACGGCGGGATTTTTCGGGCAGACTTCTGTGATCGATGATTACCAGGTGTTCAATCACTTCGAGGAAGTTCCGGGAGGCGAAAAAGCCATTGTCCGTCCGGAGTTTGTAAAAGTGACTAAGAAGAACGAGGAACAGAAATATAAAAGCTCCGCAACAGAGGGCATCGTAGAACGAGTCGCATTCCGCGGCAGCAGCCTGGAACTGAAAGTCCGTGTAGGAAACACCACACTCAGCGCCAGAAGAAGCCTTGACGAAGAACCCGTCCGGGAAGGCGAAGTTGTGGATGTGTTTGTGCAGAGGATTTTTGTAACAAAGGGAAATGAGGCAGTACTGCTACATAATACAGCTATGGTTGAGGATTGGTTAGTGATATAAAAAAATGCCGCGGGAGCGGCATTTTTTTATGAGCAAGTAGCGTTAGCGGATTGCGAATATCATATGATATGGCCGCGGAGCGGCATTTTTTTATGAGCAAGTAGCGTTAGCGGATTGCGAATAACATATGATGTGGCCGCGGAGTGGCATTTTTTTATATATGTGAAATTTTCACACCGTAATATTCTGCAAGGGAATCTACCAGATCATCACGGATTTTTTTGTGGTCATTGCCATCCAGCGACATGACACAGGATACCATCTGACGTTTTTTATCAACGACGCAGTATTGGCCGTAATTGCCGGACAGGATCAGTGTATCTTCCATAGGTCCCATATATATGAAATATCCATAACCATAGCTCTGGTAATCCGGATGCTCCGTCAGTGGATTGTAAGAATCGATATGTTTCTGACAGGCATCAATCACGAATTTTTTTGGGACGATCTGTTTTCCGTTCAGGGAACCCTCATGCAGAAGCAGATGTCCAAAACGAGCCAATTCATCAATCGTCAGATACAGTCCGTTAGCTGCCATACAATGTCCCTGAGGGCAGAGGGTCCAGTCCGGATTCGGAATGCCAACCGGTTCAAAGAAACGATATCGCAGATAATTCAGCAGACCCGTTCCGGATTTCTCTTCCAGAAGAACAGATAAAATATAGGAACAAAAATTGCTGTACACAAAATGAGTACCGGGTGTATAGGGAAAAGAATCATTCTGAAAGAAATATCTCACCCAGTCCTTTTCTCTGTATCGCTCTGGTCCATCGCAGAAAAAGAGCGGATCTTTCTGACCGGATGACATGGTAAGAAGATCACGGATCTTTATCTTGTACAGATTTTCAGAAGGGTCGGAAGGGAAATATTTTTCAAACCAGGGATAAATGTATTCATCAAGAGTGATCAGTCCTTCACGTTCTGCGATACCTGCGGCCATTGCAACAAAAGGCTTGCTGATAGACCATATATTTAAACGGGTTTTGACCGGAAAAAGTCTGAATTCTTCTTTTAGAAGATCATTTTTATATATCTGTGCGTAGATGATATTGGAATGATGTTGCTTTGATTTCTCAAGAAAAATATCTAAAATTTCCTGCATGATAATCCCCCCCCTGAAATTATTATTCGTAAAAAAGATCAAAGTCTGAATAAAGTTCTTCCAGGTCATGAAGTCGTGTACTGATGGATTTGCACCTGGTTTTGCGGATTTTTGCAACAATACTGTCAAACAGACAATAGAGGCATGAGAAGGAGTTAAATCCCATTTCATTGAGATTGATCTCTATAATGATAGCGTGGTCTGCCAGCGCCCATGCCGGTGATGAAATGCTGTCTGTGATGGCGAGTATCTTTGCACCATGATTTTTGGCAATCTGTGCATATTTCAGAGACCATTTGGTATAGCGGGCAAAAGAGATCAGAAGAACAACTGTATCCTCGGATGCTTCTGTGAGATATTCGAAATTGGAATCGTAAAATTCGTGAACCACCTTGGTATTTCCAAGAAGCTGATTCAACAGAGTTCCCATCCAGAGAGCGGCACTGTAGGAAGAGCGTGCACCAACAATGAGGCGTTTTTTGGCATTGCTCAGATGGGTAACAATCTGATCCATATCTTCCTGATTCAGATGAGATGCCCAGCTTTCCATGGAATGGAGTTCATTGGCAATGATGTTTTGATAAAAATTTCCGCTATCCAGCAGTGAATCGTCTTTTATAACCGTAGGAACGGAAAGAATATCATTCTGTACAGTACGCTGCATTTCAGAAAAACTTTCAAATCCCAGGGAATAGGCAAGGCGTATGATAGTGGTTTCGCTTACGGAAATTTCCTTGCTGAGTTTCGCAAGGGTGGAATAACTGAATGAATCAAGGTGTTGTAATATATATTCGGCAACTTTCTTCTGACCGGCAGAAAGGAAAGATACTTTTTCACGGATCAACTGTTCTATTTTCATGAAAACCTCCTGTACTGTACGATTAGTATAATAAATTATAACAGGTGTAAAGTTTGATTACAATATAATGGAGTAAAAAATTCTTCTTAACATAAAAAAGATGTAAATAATGCACAAATTAAAGTGTGTATTTTTAATAATATTGTCAATAGAAATCTTGAAACCTAGATGTTAATATAGCATTAAATAATTCATATGACGTCAGAAAAAGAATTAATTGCACTATTAATATTAAAGTCAATAAAAAAGGGGGGCTTTTATGTCGTCAACAGTAAAGGAAATAAAAGAAAAAACAGGTTACCTGAAACGAAGTGATCTTTATACAATCGGTGTAGGACAGGCGATTGGATCGGGTGTTCTGACACTGATCGGACCGGCAATTCTTTTGACTGGTCAGTCAGCATGGTTGGCATATGTAGCTGCATGTATCTGGGGATTTATGATGATTGCACCAATTCCATGGATTACATCTACACTGAAACTTGGAGGAGGATTTTATTCTCTGGTAGGAGATATGGCCGGCAAACGAGTTGCCGGTATGTATGCAGTAGGATTTTTGCCACAGACGATCAATCTGGCGACTTATGGTGTGGCAATTGGTATGTATGCAAATTCCCTGTGGCCGCAGATTAATGCGAAATGGTTTGGAATTGCAGCCCTGAGTGTGTTCTTTGCCATCAATCTGTGTGGTGTGGATGTAATGGCGAAGGTACAGAAAATTCTGGTTACCCTGCTGTTTGTTGCACTTGGTCTGTTTATTGTTCTGGGATGCCTCCAGCTGAAAAATCCGGTGTTTGAGTTTACAGCACCAGACTTTTTCTCCAATGGTCCATCCGGATTCTTTTCCGCAATCATGCTGTATGTATATTCAACAAACGGATATTCCTGCATTATGAATTATGGTAAACAGGCAAAAGAGGCACATAAAGATATTCCAAAGGCACTTCTGTACTGTATTCCGACACTGATGGTTATATATGGCGGTGTTGCAATTGTAGCAAGTGGTGTGCTTCCTCTGGATCAGGTAGCCGGACAGCCGCTTACCCTGGTTGCAAAAAATATTTTAAATCCGGCACTTTTCACAGTATTTATGATTGGTGGTCCGGTACTTGCACTGTCGTCATCCATTAATTCAACAATTTCCAATAACTGTATTCCGGTTGCACAGTCCTGTAAAGATGGATGGCTTCCGAAATCATGGGCAGCTCAGAACAGAAGAGGGGCTTACTGGAAACTGATGACATTTACTTATCTTATGGGAATATTACCTGTGTTACTGGACTTTTCTATCAGTGATGTTGTAAATAATATTATGCTTCTGGCATCAGCACTGGCATTTCTGCAGATTTATGCTTATTTCCAGCTTCCGAAAAAACATGCAGAAGCATGGGAAAAATCACCAATGCATATTTCTAACGGAAAATATTATTTCCTCTGCTGTTTGAGCCTGTTTGCATATATCTGCATTTTTATCAATTCTTGCAGAAGCCTGAAACTTCCGGTAGTAATCATCAGTCTGATAGCCATTGTAGTATGCATGGCTTACGGATGGTTTAGAAGTGTAAGTCCTGATGTAAAGATGGAAACAAGTGTGTGGGAGGATTAATGTTTATGAATAAAGACCAGAACCTGATCAATGAATTTGCTATCAAAACTTTAAAAGAAAATCTCAATGTTATGTATGCGCAGATATGGCGTGAAGGACAGTTAACGGCAGAATATAAAAGAATGCCGGTCAAGACACGCCTTAACACCTGGTCTGCCTGCAAGGGTGTTGTGTCCTGTGCGGCAGGAATCGCACTTGATGAAGGGCTGATTCGACTTGATGAGAAGATTGTGGATATTTTTCCAGAGTATGCACCGGAGAATCCGGAAGGATATCTGGGGGATGTAACGCTGGAAAATATGCTGACAATGACTACAGGTTTGGAAAGCTCTCTGTTTTTCTGTGACTGGCCGGAGCGTTACACAACTCCGGACTGGATCCGATATTTCTTCGAGAATGCGAAAGTGATAAAAAAACCGGGAACAGAATGGCTGTACAGCAATTTTAATACTTATATGATCAGCTGCGCGATTGAAAAACGTGCGGGAGTTAATCTTCTGGAATATTTGAGAAATCGCTTTTTTGAGCCGCTGGGAATTGGAAATCCAGACTGGACTTTGTGTCCGAAAGGGCATGTGCATGCGGCTAATGGACTTTATGTGAATATTGATGAGTTTACCCGGTATGGACAGATGATTCTTCACAAGGGAAATTATAATGGAAAACAGCTGGTGCCAGAGTCGTACATGAAGATGGCAACGTCCAATCTGGTGGATAATTCAGTGGCAGGAAGTCCGGGAAATCTTTATTCCGGTTTTGGATATGGATATCAGTTTGTAATGAATCCGGAAGCCGGTTCCTATCGATCCGATGGAAATTATGGTCAGTTCTGTCTGGCGTTTCCTGACAAGGATGCAGTAGTAACTGTAATGTCTCTGGAGGGGGATTTCCAGAAAATAGGAAATCATCTATGGACTACAGTGGTTCCGGAATTGTAATATACTTTGGTTGACAAAACAGCATGGAAAGCATATACTCCTGTCTTTGACAGTTGCTAAACAAAAAAATCGCTGTACCTTTTGATTTTACTGGGGTTCGGCGATTTTTTTGTGTCGTTTTGGAATATAGTATTTTATCCAATGCGTCGTAAAACCCCCTGCTTCAACTATGGGGATATAAGACGCGTCCATCGAATTTATGCAAGTAATTGAAGAGGGACAAAATAGTAATTGTATTAACTAATGAACTATAGTATAATACAAATATGAATACAACATATAAATCAAACAACAATGTCGTCTATTCCTGTAAATACCATGTAGTAT